>ERZ826016.105-NODE-105-length-104520-cov-17.606567_pt1 | contig 104520 bp, 104 predicted proteins | sample MGYA00519872_ERZ826016 | MGnify/ENA primary metagenome ERZ826016 (study PRJEB31778, sample SAMEA3449218) | human gut metagenome | biome: human gut; feature: human-associated habitat; material: faeces | place: United Kingdom | collected 2010/2012 ... | reverse complement strand
GAGGACGTTTAGACGCAAGAAGGACGCTGAAGAGCTTAGTTGCGGATTTGAGGATTTATTGTCTAATTATCGTTTGTTTTTGTTGCCACTAACGGGAAACGCATTGGCGAAGTGGCGGATAAATTGGACAAAAAGTTCAATTTAGCAGTGACGTAGCCGATGTGTTTCCACAGAAGCTAAATTATTAAAAAAAGCTGAATGTGGAACACATTCGGCGGAATAAAATGCACAAAAGTTGAGTTTGGCACTTAACCCGCCATTTTGCCAATGCGATGTTATATGCCGTATTTTTTGATAAGATAATTTAAGTCAGCTTCGTTTAAAATTCTAATGTTTGCTTTTTTTGATTGGTTTAAGTCGTTTATTTTTTGGATTTTTGACCAACCACAATCTTCACCTGCAAAAACAAAATCTACTTTACCTGTTATTCCTGATTTTATTTGTCCACCAATTTTCATTAGAAAAGTTTTTATTTCTTCTCTTTCTATTGAAAAGTTGCCCGTAATAACTATTCCTTTTCCTATTAAATCAATGTTTTCAAGTTCGTTTTGAGTTATTTGATAATTTGATAAATGCTCTTCATTTTCTTCTAAAACATCTTCACTTGGTTGATTGAAATAATTATTATTTGTTTTAGGCTGGTCATCAATTTTTCTTATTAGTTCTTGATAACTTGGATACTTGTCAGTCAATTCGCCAAATATTAAAGCACAAAGTTTTGCATCGAATTCTGGGTCGTGATGATTTGTTACTTCTAAGTCCAAACTCTCTGCTAAATCTTTTATTTTTTTAGGCATCCCAAGTTTATCTGCAAATAACATTGTGTCAATATAACTTATGACATATGGTTTTAAATTATAATGTTCATATAGATTTTTCTGATTATCCGTTTATGCACCTGTTATATTCGCAATTACTAGTCTGTCAAAGAGTTTGTCTCCAAAATACCGTCTGTTTAATTTGTAAATAAACTCGTTGAGATACAACTGTAAGTATTTCCTTTTGATTTTATGGTAGTTGCCCAGCAATGTCCGTTTTGCATTACTGATTGCGATATGCACCCATTTGAGTGTTTCCTTGGTGGTTTTGGCGTCTGATTTCTCGGTGACGTGCAATTCCACCAGATCGGAGATGTCAACGTAAGAAGTGCTTTTGTCCGAAAATACGATGGCATCATCCTCCATGCAGTCCCTGACCACGCCGTTGATTCCTTCACTTTGATGGCTATCCAGTACCCTGGCCTTGAAATAACGCACATGCTTCTCCTTTTTGCCCGTTTCGATATCTTCCAACGGGGTGCTTTCGGCCATCACCGCAACGTTCTGCTTTCCCTCGGCTCCCCGGCCACGTGTACCCTTGCCTCGCTCGATTTCCTTACTGGCCACCGAAAAGTAACCCTCATCCAGTTCTATCATCCCTTCCAGTGTATACCTTGCATCCCGGTTGCCCATCGCCCTGCGGAGTTTGTGTACCATCGCCCATACCGGTTCGTAACGCTTCAATCCTAATTGCTTCTGGAGTTCGTTGGTGGAGAATCCCTTTTTTGTGCAACTCATCAGGAACATCGTTTTGTACCACACCAGAAACGGCAGCTTGGAGCTCTCCATGATCGTACCGCTGCGCAACGAGGTGCGGAAACGGCAACCTTTGCATTCATAACTCCATTTACCCTGTAACCAATAATGGGAAGTGCCCCCGCATCGCTTGCAGACAACCCCTTCCTTATCACGCTGCTCCTTGAAATGCAAACGACAATCTTCCTCCGAACCGAAATGAGCCGTAAAACTGAATATGTTCATAATCCCTGCTTTTTGAGCGCTAATATACTAAAAATATTAGGTGTGTTTGCGGAGAATCAGATTAACAAAGATTCTGTAAAAATATTGAATCAATATCTTGTAGAATTTATGGCCGCTAAAAGAATGGATTTGATATGTTGTTGCCAGTCAGAAATTGAATTTGATTTAGGAGCTATTGATTTGCCATTCGAAATAGAATGTACAAATGGTAAATTTAAGGATATCAGCCCAAATGCTAAATCTAACTATCAAATCTGTATATCACCACACTTTGCTAAAATTCAAAGCTGGTTTAATGGTAAGATCATATTTAACCATGAATCATTGAAAAGTATTATTGAACGGATGAAGACAAGTGTCAACTATATTATAGGAACAGATGTTAATGGTGCTCCGATAGCTTCTACGGTTGCAACAGATCCTTATACTCCTGTTTTTTTTGATAAAAAAGTACAAGCGTATTATAATTATCAAGGATGCCGTATAGAAGAATTACGTATCATAAGTCCTAACTTCACCTTAAGGTGCGATAATGACCATAATGATTATGTGGTGGTGTTTTTACGTGATATTCAAGACCTTCCTTATCGCGAACAATGTATATGGAAAGGTTTTAATATTACTCCTGACGGCAGAACATTTAGCAAACTTTTTCAAAAAACGATAATTGAAGGCAAATGGAATGGTGTTGCACAGTCTATAGACTTTGTCTTTCGAGATTTGTATAAAACCTTTGTCGCTAAATGGGAGGAGAAGTATGGTTGGAAACTGTTTAAGTCATTAAATGGAATCCAGGCAGAATATTTCAATCAAATTTGTATTCTAAATAGAGATGATTATGAAGCTCTTACTGACCTTGTAAAATATTTATCACTATTGCTACAAGAAAGCCTTGATTTGGAAATGATGGAAATGATTATTCCTGCTAAAACTGAAATCAAAGAAAAAGTAGTAAATGGTGAAAAAACTAAGGAATCAACTAAAGAAAAACCCTTATCACATCTTGATAGAATTTTAGAAACACTCAATATTGAAGGCTACAATTTTATTGTATTTCTCAGGAATCTTCAATCCTTACGTTCCTATATGCTTCATCGAAATAGTAAGAAATTAGATAAAGACAAAAAAAGGGCTTTTGAGTATTTCGGCTTAAATGAAGATAAATCAAATTCCCAGTCGGTTTCAAATAATGTATTATCGCTCGGTGCAACAGCTATTTCAAATATGATAAAACAATTGTAAATACATGTGTTATTACATCAAGATCTACATCTTTCAAAATTGAATCCTTTTCTATCCGGCTTTCCCCACCCGAAAATTAAGGTATGATGTCTGTGCCGCGGTCCGCCCTCCACTCCAAGGTACGGAAGGCTGTGCCCGATCAACGGCAGTCTGCATCATACCGCTTCATGCCGGAGCTTCGACCTGTCGAAACAACCGGTATTCCGCTATATGGGCATCCTGCCTGGTTGTTGCTCCGGCACATTCCGCCTTCTGTCCGTAGCTTTTCTTTCCGGGCCGACGGCGTCGTGGGCAAACGGTGACACATTCTGCTTGTGCCGTCCGTCGTGCCTCCGGCATGTCACAGGCAGAAAGAGTCCCCATTTTGTTTGCCCGGCAGACCGTTTCTTTTACCCGCCCAAGCCGTCATTCATCACTTTTATAAACATCCCCTTATATATACGGGACAATTCTGCCTTTTATATCTGTATCGGGATTACCTTCTCTCGTCATACCTTGCCTGCCGCCGCGTAGGTTTTATCAGGTGCGAATGTAGGCTGTCGCGCCTGATTCTTCCGTTTTGAAGTGCATTTTGAAGGAAAATCTTCCTTGCCGGGCAAGAGTATTTTGCTTCAAAAAAACGTCGAATGGGCTGTACCGACATCCTTGTCATGCACCATAAAACCCCAAGGCGGTCCGGCAGAAAGGATCCGACCAGAGGGAAGAAAAAAACAAAGTCACAGGTAATGGCAGGACTAACCACCTTGCCGCAAAACATTTTCAAATTATGCTATACATTCACACTATCGGTCGCATCGGAAAGGATTGTCAGGTTATCGAGGGTACACACGGTTCGTTTATTGCTTTTGACATGGCAGTAGATGACTTCTCGCACGGAAACGCCGTTACCACATGGGTAAGGGTACGCAGCAACAAGGAAAACCATATCCGCCTCTCCGAATACCTCACCAAAGGGCGCATGGTCCTTGTCGGGGGAACATTGTCAACTTCACTGTGGAAGGACAAAAACGGCGACAGCCAGATCCAGCTCTCCATCACGGCGGATGCCCTGGAGTTCATCAATACCGGTAAACGGGAAGGTACAACCTCCGAAGCCGACGGCCAAGCCGCAGCTGCCGATAACGCACCAGTTCCTCCGGCGGACATGCCACAGGACGGGGAGGAAGACCTTCCGTTCTGACATCTTCCGGAAAACGGTCACGGATGTAGTATTTACTAATTGTAGTAATTTAGGAGATTAGTAAATCCCGGGTTACGAAAAATAGTAGATACTACATTTAGTGGCTAAGTCTTTTAGTAGAGTAGTAAATACTACGATACTAAAATATGTTATAGTAGTAAAATAGTAAATACTAATTGTAGTGAAGACTAAAAATAGTATTATCTTTGTACCAGAACATTAAGACTCTGAATCATGACAAAAATTATAGCAGTTCTGAATCATAAAGGTGGGGTCGGAAAGACAACCACTACCATAAATCTCGCTGCCGCACTGCAGCTGAAGAAAAAACGTGTGCTCCTGATCGACATGGACGGTCAGGCAAACCTCACGGAATCCTGCGGCCTGTCCATCGAGGAAGAACAGACCGTGTACGGGGCGATGAAGGGCGAATACCCTTTGCCGCTGGTCGAACTGAACAACGGCCTTGCCATCGTTCCCTCGTGCCTTGACCTGTCGGCTGCCGAATCGGAACTTATCAACGAACCTGGCCGGGAACTGATACTGAAAGGGCTGATTGCGAAGCTGCTTGACAGCCGGAAATTCGACTATATACTGATTGACTGTCCGCCATCGCTGGGACTGCTCACGCTCAATGCGCTTACCGCATCGGACTTCCTGATTATCCCGGTACAGGCACAGTTCCTCGCCATGCGCGGTATGGCAAAGATTACGAATGTGGTTAAAATCGTCAGGGAACGCCTGAATCCGGGACTGAGCATCGGAGGTATCGTGATCACCCAGTTCGACAAGCGCAAGACGCTTAACAAAAGCGTGTCCGAGCTCATCAACGATTCTTTCTGCGACAAGGTGTTCAAGACCGTCATCCGGGACAACGTGGCTCTGGCGGAAGCTCCTATCAAGGGTCTGAACATTTTCGAGTATAACAAAAACAGCAACGGGGCCAAGGATTATATGGACTTGGCGCTGGAGGTACTGAAACTAAAGTAAAAACAATATGGGCAAAAGCGATTTATTGAAAGACGGTATGAAAAGCGGCCTTGACGGGCTGCTTTCATCAACCAAAAAATCCCCGCAGAAAAAAGAAACGGCTCCGGCCAAGTCGGAAAAGGAACCGGCGGTACATTGCAATTTCGTCATCGACAAAAGCGTGCATACCCGCATGAAATTCCTGGCCATCGAAAAGAACATGTCTCTCCGTGACATCGTCAACGAGGCCATGAGAGAGTATCTTGAAAAGAACGGGAAGTGATGGGATTGCCCTCACTTCCAGGCTTTTTTATACGAGAATGAACTACATGTCATCCATAGACAGCCCTTTGTAGGAGATTTTATACCCCTTGAACTCGCCCGTGGCACGCAGGAAGGCAGCCGCCTTATTCTCCAGCACCTTCATGTCAATGTTGTCAGACTTACGCTTCACCTCGAAAAACGTGGCTTCTTCGTCCAGTTCGTTCTCGGCCACAATGTCGATTTCATTCTCGCCCTTGCGGTCCCACCATCCGCCGATGCGCGTGTAGGCTTGGCGTTCGATCAGCACACGCCTGAAATAGCGTTCAAGCATCAGACCGCTGAACGTCTCGTAGTCCCGGTTGATGATCGTCTTCACGCTCTCGTAGTTCTCTATCTCCAGCATATAGCTGTACTTGTAGATGAAGCGGAACCAGAACGTGAAGAAGTTGTCCTCTATCGTATAGCGGACATTCTTGGTGGAACTCTTCTCGAAGAGGGGCTGCTTCTTGGCGATGACCTCGTACTCGTTTTCCAGCTTGGTCAGGTAGCCGCCGATTTCCCTGCCTACCACGTTCTCTATTTCCGAACGGGAGGTCTTGCCTCTCGCTATGGCTGACAGAATCGAGAAATATACCCCGTAATCCTTGCCGAACTCCTCGATAAGGATAGCCTTGCCTTCTCCCAGGAAGATGGAGTCGGCCTTTATGATGTGGTCAAGCATGGCTGACTTGGTCGTGGCCCCGGCATCCACAAGCAGCTGTACGTACTTGGCCACGCCGCCCGTGAAGGAATACAGGGCCAGCAGATCTTCCGCCGTGTGTCCCGGATGGTATTCCGTGAGGATTTCCTTCAGCACCGCCGGAGTGAACGGGCGCACGGTCATAAAACGGGTCTGCCTGTTATACAGAGGTTCCTTCTTGTCCTTGAATATCTTCGTCATCATGGAGTATATCGAGCCGCAGACAACAAGGTTCATCCGGGCTTTCGGGCTGTATATGTCCCAGATGCGCTGCATGTCGCTGTACACCGACTTGTTCACGCGGAAGAACTCCTGGAACTCGTCAATGAACAGCGTGATGGGACGCTCCGTGGAAAGTTTCATCAGAAACTCGAACACATCGGCGAAATGCTCCGCCCGTCCCATCGTGGGGATTCCCAGCTTGCTCTCTATTTCAAGCCGGTAATCCTCGCACAAGTCCCCTTCAGCCTTGCGGGCAACAAAGAAATAAAGGATAGGTTCGTCCTCGTATGCCTTCCATACGAGGTATGTCTTGCCGATACGGCGCCGGCCCGTCACTACCGTGAACTGGGCGTTGTCTTTCGACATCCTGCGAATCTCACGCAGAGATGCTATTTCTTCTGTCCTGTCAAAAAATCTCATATCCTAAGTCCTTTCATATTACAATTTGCGAAATACCTGTTTCGGAAATGGCCGTTTCGCTACTGCAAAGATAATGTGTTTTTGCACAAAATCCGATAAAAGAATAGGAATATATTAGAAATAAGCTATTTATGAGTTTTTTCTCAAAGAGCGGGGTAATGACTTGGAAACAGTCTCAAATTCGTTGATTTGCAGTAAGATTCCGTCAAACAACTCTTATCAGATGCAAATGTACACAAATAAAGTGGACGAAAAATTTTTCTTTTGGTTGCTTTACATTTAATCCACAATTTTGAGGTACACCATGTTGAAGTAGTTTTATTCATAGTCATAACGCGCTGTATATGGTTGGTATGAAATACCATTCGAGTGTAGATAATTTTCAAAAGTCTTATACCTGCCGATATGCAGTAAATAATCTTCATAGGCTTTATAATACCTGCGGCAATCAGTAATCAAAGTTTCACAAAGTGGCATATTCAGTTTCTTGGAAATACGTTCAAACTCATTTGTATCTTCCAGCATTTCCGAAATGTCCGATACACTTGCTCCATCCATACCATTTAACACACAGGAAGGTATCTCATGTATAGAGAACTCAAGAAAATATTTGAGCGTATTATACTTGTATTTGAGCGCGTCAATGTTATCGGAGTCTTGTTCAAGCAAAAGGTTTGCCAACTGAAACGGCTGATACTTATATCCACTATATTCGCAAAAAACTGCGAGCGGGCAGTCGGAAGATACATAGGAATCATCATGCCCTCTGAAACATTGAAACAGGAATTTTAATCCTTCATATCCACCAATCTCTAAATCAGCTGCTATCACAGGGCATATTACCTTGCTTATGAATAGTTTGTTCCAGCAAATACGGTTGTGGCTATTCCAAAAATCCTGAATGTCGCTGATATTTACAGACTCATCATCATACGCTGTTTGCCCCCATTCCGAGAGCAAAGTGTACCGTTGTTTCCTTTCTAATTTGCTTAGCCCGTCAGTTCGGAATTTATTGTAGATTTCAAGATAGTCGGATAAAACTCTTTTCATCGCTTGCCTCCTTTCCGAACTTCAGGATATGTCCAAAATAGCAATGAAAGTAAAAACATGATGAAAAAGAACACGACAGGCCTTTTGCTAAGTCCACCTCCCCAGAATATGGCATCGTTCTTTGCGTCGTAGTAATACGCTAATTTTTCAACATTCTCGGTCTTACGTTTGGAATAGGGCATAGGCATGGCTGCATAATATTCTTTACCATTATATGCTATTTTAACGGATGAACCATGCGTTCTGTAATTTACTTCCAATATAGAAAAATCAGTAATCGGAGTTTGGGATGCCACAATGCTTGTTCTATGTTGATACAGCCCCAAAACATATATAGCCAATCCTAACATAGCAAGGTTTATGGCCAAAACAACAGGAATCCACTTGTTAATTTTCATTGCTTACCTCCTTCCGTCAAAAACATTACCCTCATCCCCTTGGGTCTAAATATAAATTGTTCTTTTTCACGATTTGACTAAGTGTATTTCTGTCTATCGGACATTTTACATTTAAGTAATAATCATAGGAAAAATATAATTCCAGTTCCTTTGATTTACATGAAAAAACAATATAGCAAAGCTCTCTTAAACAAAGTCTGAGCACATTGGGGGCATTGATTCGTGAGAGCCTTGTTCCCTTTTTTAATTTAGGGAGTGTTCCTGTAATACTAACACCATATTTCTTCCTGTATATTTCTATATCATTTGCCATTTTATCTTGATTTATCTCTATGTATTCTATGGCCAGATACTCGCAATCAAGTGCAGACATAATCATCAGAACCGTGTTAACATATTGTTCTTCGACTTTCAAATAATCTTTCACAGAGAGAATCTTGCCATTAAAAGACTTCCCGATATCTGATATAGATGTCCAGTCGTCAGATGTATAAATGCCATCTTTATTATACCCTGATGGCGCATATTTCACTATTTCATGAAAAATGTCGTCCATACAATTTTTTGGGGTAATGGTAAAGTCTTCAAGAGTACAAAACTTACCTTCTTTTATCCATTTATTCAATACCATAATTTACTTAATCCTTAGATGGCATAAAGATAGCGAAAAGGAATAACATAATAAATTATTATACTATTCCTTTCCCGTTAAGTTTAAGCAAATTAACCCTTATTGTCGAAGTCCTTTTCTGTTTTGAGGCGACATAGCATTTCCGACATGATTTCTTTCCGTGCTTCGACAAGCTGCTGTTCAGCTTGTTGCTGTTCGGTCTGTAACTGCCTTACGTTGGCTTCAAGCTCTCCCGTCTGCCGTTTCAGTTCACGGTAGTATTGGCCGGTGGTGGTATGCCGTGCCCACCCCCGTATGCCACGCTACAATCCGTACTTCGCCATTGCCTTTGCGTAACTGTCGTGGTAATTTTCCATAAAAACAGGCAGTTGGCCAGATTTTATTCCGGATAAGCCCATCCTTTTGTAATGGCGAACCTTTCGCTCTATTCATTTTTAGCCGGCTCGCATAGTCCTGTTATAACAACTTTAACAGGCTCCCTTTACTATCAGCCAGGCTCTTCCTTTTCTATCCGTTTCACCTTATTATTCTCCGGCTTCATTCCCGCCGCACCGGCCTTGGTTTTATCAGATGCAAAGGTCTGCTGTCGCGCTTGATCCTCCGGCTTGAAGTGCATTTCCTGCAAATTCTTCCTTTCTGTGAAAGAGTAATTGGCAGGAAAAGCCGTCGTATGAAGCTGTACCGACAGCTGTAAACCGCATCCATAAAACCCCAAGGCGGTTCAAACGGGAAAAGAACCGACCAGAGGGAAATAAAAAAACAATTCAAAATTGACATCGACATGGATAAAATAAGATTGGTAGTTTACAACGAATATGCACTGGGCTATATCATGCCCCAACAACCCGACAAGGTTTGCACATTGGCAGACAGGACTACGCTCGGCGCACCGTTCCGGACAATGCTTGAACCCTATTTCATCGGAAAGAACGATACCGTAAGGCTGGCCGGCAGGAAAGACTTCGACACGTTCCGGCTATCGTTCGAGGGGTACGACAATACGCAGATGTACGAATATGACACCAACCAACAGGAATAGCAGTAATCAGAAAATCAATGTATAACAAATCAAAATTTATGAATTATGGAAACAATGAACATTCAATCAGTAGCAGAGAAGAACATCGTATCAGTAGTTTTGGCAGATATTCAGCCGAGTAACTATAACCCACGCAAGAATTTTGATGTAGCAAGCCTTGCGGAATTGGCGGAAAGCATCCGTCAGCAGGGCGTCCTTCAGCCTATCGGGGTGCGCCCCATTGCGGAGAACCGCTTTGAAATCATATTCGGGGAACGCAGGTATCGTGCCTCGCTCATGGCAGGACTGGAAGAAATTCCGGCAATCGTTCTGAATGTTTCGGACGAGACCGCCGAAGAAATGGCGGTGACGGAAAACCTGCAACGCAAGGATGTAACCCCTATCGAGGAAGCAAACGCCTATCAGAGGCTGATAGAAAGCGGACGGCACGACATTCAGTCTTTGGCCATGCAGTTCGGCAAGAACGAGACCTATATCCGCACCCGACTGAAGTTCGTCTCCCTTATCCCCGAAATCGCAGAATTGTTGGAAAAAGACGAAATCACTATCAGCGTGGCAAGCGAAATTTGCCGATATGGCGAGGACATCCAGAGAGAGGTTTTCGACAAGCACTTGAAAGAGGGTATCATGTTTGGCAGTTGGCGAGGCATGAAAGCGACCGAGGTGGCAAAGAACATCGAGCGCCACTTCACGACAGACCTTGAACGCTACAACTTTGACAAGACCCTTTGCCTGTCATGTCCCCATAATACCAACAACATGACATTGTTCTGTGAGGGAACATGCGGAAAATGCGCCAACAAAGGCTGTCTTGATGAAATGAATGCCGCATTTTTGACGGAAAAGGCAATAGAGACCATTAAGACTTATCCTGCACTATCTCTAAGCCATGACGCATATTGCTATAATGCGGATGCGGTAAATCGCCTCAAGGAAATGGGCTATGAGGTTGTGGCACTGCAATGCAGATACAAAGACTACCCGACACTTCCCGAAGAGCCTGAAGTCGGAGAATATGAGACGGAAGACGAATATAAGGAAGCCAAGGTTGAGTATGAGCAGGATATGAACGATTATATGGAAGAGGGCAAGGAACTTGTACGCAGGGCAGAAGCAGGCGAAATATCGCTCTTTGCACGGATTGGGAACGAAGACATTGTCAAATGTTATGTGGAGAATTCCATGATGAATGCCGTCAGTGGACAACAGGCAGGACAGGAACAGCTTTCCCCGATTGAAAAACTGGACAAGCAGGACAAGCGAAACAAGGAGATTGCCAGGGAAAAGACCGTGGAAGATACCAAAAAACAGATTTTGGAAGTGGATATGACCGAAACCAAGTTCGGGGCTGACGAAGAAAAGATGATTTATTTCTTCCTGCTTTCATCGTTGAGAAAGGAACACTTTGCCGCCGTTGGCATAGAGGGAGAACATTCGCCCTATCTGTCCAACGAGGACAAGACAAATATTGTGGCCAATCTTACCCCAAAGGCAAAAGCCGTCATCCGCAGGGATTTCCTGATTGAGAATTTCAAGAACGCATACGGAAGCAACGCCATAGCCGACATGTTGCTTGAATTTGCAGGAAAACACATGCCGGAAAGACTTGCCGACATCGAAAACGGACATAATGAAGTTTACGAAAAAAGACATCAGCGCATCGAAGAAAAGAAAGCCGTCCTTTTGGTGCAGGAACAGGCCAAACAGGAAGCAGAGCAGACTGAAGCCGATGCGGACAACGAAAAACAACCTCAATCCCAAGAGGTTGCTGCTTGACCATAATTCATAGTTGATTTCAGATGCAGGGCGGAGAAATCCGTCCTGCTTTTCTGTTGCGTGCCGGAGGCAGACCGGCGCCGCCTGACCTTTTTTATACACCTACCTGTCTTTCGGCAGTCTCCGTCTGCTGAAACAGTACGGACCGGGTTCTGGCTGATTCCTACAGGCCGCACGGGCGGTCTTCCGTCATCGGCCGGCCCGGATAACCTTTATAGCCGGACCTCTTATAATACCCCGGTAGTCTCAACATTTGTTTTCAGCGAAGTTACAGCATCTTTCCGGACAAACGCAAGATCCGGGTGAATTTGGGAAACAATCTCCAATCCTGCGGATAGTATTCTTTCCCAAAATCTTGCACGAAGTCCAGACAGAGCTGTGCACGGGCGAAAAAAATTGTTTCACCTTAAATCTTCGTTATTATGAATACATTTTCTTTCCCTCAGATTTCAGTAAATTACAAGGATGCCGATGCTGCAAAACGTACCTTGGTAAACTCCTCCAGAGTGAGCTACGACATCTTCAAGGAGGCATACGATGAATGTATGCAGCATCATGAAGAATGCTGGGTGATGTTCCTCAATCAAGCCAACAGGCTTCTCGGACTCTCCTGCATATCAAAATGCGGCATTAGCCAGACCGTTGTGGATGTCCGTATCATCCTGCAGACGGCTCTTCTGGCCCATGCCTCGGGCATAATCCTCAGCCACAACCACCCGTCAGGCAACATGGTGGCCAGCTCCAGTGACAATGCCATCACAAGCAAACTCAAGAAAGCCTGCGAAATCCTTGACATCACTCTCCTTGACCATATCATCCTCTCGGATACAGGCTATCTGAGCTACGCGGACGAAGGGATGCTTTGACAGCATCTCTTTTCACGGCAAATCCCGTTATACTGCCGCCCTCATGTGTGCCAGGCGGAGACTGTTATAAAACCTTCATGCACGACGGCAGCCCTGGGCTGCTGTAAGCACTCCGGTCCGGATCTGTGGCTGATGACGGAATCCGGCACGGGCCGTATTCTGCCATCGGCCGCTCCGGGAACCTTTATAGCGGCACCTGTTTTAACGCCGTCCGTCATAAGCCCCCGCCACCACCCTTATCCCTTTCTATTTTCCCTCTTGTATTGACATGAGAGTCATTTCTTCTTTCGTCGTCCTTCCCGTCGCCGCGTGGACTTTACTGGTGCGAATGTAGGCGGTCGAGCCTGTTCCCTCCGTTTTGAAGTGCATTTCCTGCAAATTCTTCCTTTCTCTGAAAGAGTAATTGGCAGGAAAAAACATCGGGAGAGGCTTTGACGACCGTCTCTCGATGCACCGTAAATCCCGAAGCGGCTCCTCCGAAAAGGAGGCCGAACAGAGGGAAGAAAAACAAAATTGTTAAATATCAGAATTATGGACAAGGACATCAAAGAAAGCAGAGAGTACCGTCTCGCTAAAGACTGGGAAATGGCAGTCAACAATTACAGTTTCAATCCGGCTCGATTTGCAGCAGCAATACCGACCATGCACCCGACACTGCAGCAAAGCCTGTACAGGTTGATTAAAGAGTGTATCAAGGTTATGGCGGATGACAGCCGCAGGTACGACGAACGCAATATGGCTTCACACGAGGAAGCGAAATGTATCATGGAGTACCTGAAAGAACACGGGAGAAACATACCATTAAAGTGATAGACCGATGAAAAAGAAAGAGGTGGAATTTGCCGGCAGAACTTATTCTTGCCGTGTGGTGAAATCAAATAAAGGTGAAGAACTCCTTATCGGCTCAACAGGTTTGCTTGACGCACTCCAGCCCGGTAGCTTCGACAGCGAGAACGAGGGCTTTGCGAGTAAGGAGGCTGAGAAATTATACGATGAGATTTTCTTCTTCACCGATGCCGGAAGTCTCGAGCTGCCGGATGACGAGCTGGTTGAGATGCTGAAAGAAGACAACCCGGAATGGTTTGAATAAAATGAATATATAAATCTATTAAAAATCAAGATTATGGATAAAGAGTATGTAATGAGAGTGGCTGCGACAATTCGCGAACAGCTGGTAACGATGACCGACACGCCGGTCCTTATGTCATGGGGCATCGGGGAGTTTATGGCAACAGTATTCAAGAACCTGCCGGGACTGAAATTCCATGTAAACGGAAGACTCTTCCAAGGGGAAGTGCTGATCTGTCTGAACGGCTCGGACTATTATGAAGTATATCTCCGGAACGGGACAGACATAGAGTGCCTCAGTGACGAAGTCTGCTTCGATGAACTGGGAGAACTGATAGACCGCCATATTGAAAGCGGAACTGACAAAGAGGAATATGCACGCTTCTGTGAACAGGCAGCCATGTCATTCGGATTTGGCAATTGATGAAGTGCTGTACTTATAGGCTAACCCCGAAGGCTCGCGTCTGAACCTCCGGGGTTATTGCTGTGTTATGGATGTGTTTTGTCCTTGTCTGTATCTTGATTCTCACACCGGTTCCCTTGTTTGTCAATGTAGTACCAGTCATCACTTTCCCAATACCAGTGCTCGCCGCCGGAGCCTGCCACCTCTTTCCGTTTCCCCGAATCGGTGACTTTCGCCTTGCCACCCTCGAATGGATAGCCGAAGGCAAAGCGGGGACGGATGACGGTCTTGCCCGTCTCGTCTGCGTAACCGATACGCCCTTTCTGGTCCACTATGCGGTACAGTCCTTCACTTACATAGTCGTCTCCGTTGTCATATTGAAACGCTGCATAATGTCTTGCACTGCCGCAACTGCACAGCAGCAATACGGCACTCAGATAAATGATAATCTTGTTCATGATGCGGGTTGTTTTCATTTGATAATCTGTTTTTGCTAATGTCAAGGCAGCAGAAACTGCATGTTGAAACGGCAGAACAGCCTGTATGCCGCATATCCGGCAAGCAGGGTAATACCTGTAAAAATCCAAAATATGGTTCTGCGCCTCTTCTTCTCTGAATTTTCCATCCGGTCAAATTCCGCCTTCAACCTTTCATAGCGGCTTTCCTTGTAGATCCGTCCGTTTACCAGAATCAATATGACAAACGGAACAAGGATATAGCCCAATATCCCCTTTGACTTGTGGAGAATATACAGATGCCATGCAGTCTGACTGTCAAGACAGTTGAGTATGACAGCCGTGAACAGCACGACATAGACATACTGCATAACTGTAACAGTCGCAAAGGTACGGTGCGGCAGGCCATGTTTGGTCGAATACCATGACCAATAGAAGATATTGTCCCAGAATGAAATTCGGGGAGGTTTGATGAAGGGCTTTTGCTTGTATGCTTCCTTCCTTTCCTGATTATATTTATGTTTTCTTTTCTCCATATTCCATTCAGTAATACCAAATATATGTATTTCAGAAACATTCCATTCATATAGGACAAAAGTAACGAAATCGATTGATTGTCATGCAATAATGTGGAAGAAATCAAGATAAATCTGTACTTAGAACCCCGTATCTTCAGTCCATTCCAGACTGTCCACTGGACAAAGTTCAACTTTCTTCATTTCATACCATACCGTCAGTAGTATCCTTATGCTGTCAGACGTATATCCCTTGCCCCATGTGCATTCGGCAAACTTCCGTGTGCCGTCCCTGATTTCATCAATGGTGGCATGGTTCAACAACCTTGCACGGAACCCTCCGTCCATATCCCCCTTTGTTGCCCGTACCTGCATCGCATAGACCGGTTGCCCGTATCGGGTCGTGCGTTCGTCTTGGTCGATCTGACGCTGCAAGGCTTCATTGGGTGCTTCCTGACGGGCTCCTATCTTGAAATGCAGTGAAAGATAATCCCTGTAACTTTGTGGTACTTCGACCTGCTCTTTTTCCGCAGGAACTGTATTCTCCGAGGCCATGGGAAACGCCATGTTCACAACTACCACTATTGCTACGATAACCGCCCAATAGACCGCTAACGCCCGTTTCCAGTAACGGGGACGCTTACGAAGTTCCTGACGGACTTCCTTGCATATCTTCTTATCGTCAAAAAATCCCAGAGGGATGGCGGACAGCAGCACCGCCAGACCCGCCAAACCGTAGAAGACAACCTTTTGCGGCACGTTTACCAGATGCACATACCCGTCTTGCCCCCTTGCTGCCAGGAATGTGCCGGCCAACAGAACATATTCCGGGATGATGCTCAGGCAATATACTCCGGCAGCTAACGCCTTGTGCTTCCTCTTATTGTTCCATTCCGTGAAATGCGCATAAGGAATTTTATGCAGCATCACCAACATGCGGAAAAATCGGCTGAATATGTTCTTTCCTTCTGTCATTTGAGTATTTCATTTATCCATTTCAGTGCGGTTACTAATAAAACCATTGCGGGAATACCCAGTAAATAGAGAGAGAAAAAGAACAGGTTACGTCGGAAAGGACTGAACTTACAGCCCGCATAATGCTGCATGACCGCTTTCCGCCGGGAAGGCGGGTATATTTTGCCGAACAAGCGGTCTGTCATGATGACAGAAACGGAAAACACGATTACAAGAATGACTCCAAACACCTCGTATGCCAAGTCATGAAGGAAAAGACCGGCTATGGCCAGAAGCGGTATGAATATAAAAAGCACGATACAGGCCCACAGCATATCACTTCCTCTGGGCTGTTTGAAATTGACCTTGTGATAATTCTCCCATGTTATTTCTCCCAACCAGAACAGATAGTCGAAGAAATAATAACATCGCTTTCGTTCTTGCTCTGTATATCCCTGTTTCCTCATAAGGTTTTCCGTTTATCTTATTTCCTTTCGCAAAATAGCAGGTCATAACCCGTATTTCCCGATATAACAGCAAAATAAGAAAAAAAAGACCACAAAAATCATATATAGAATGGACAAAATACTCCATTTCAGCTTTTGAGGTTCATTTTCAACTTCCTCCTTTATACGCTCAAAGGCCCCGTTTTTACACATGGTACGGTTGCGAAGCCGTTCAATGGTTAACATCCCTAACATATAAAATGCGAAATACAATGGTTCGTATTCTTTTGATAATACTTTATCCACAGATTTATCGATAAGTATTAATATCCCAAAATACAAAAGCACATCAAAGGAGGCCACAAACAACATTGCAGCATAACCTTCTCCGAGTGTTTTACCCAACCCCCATCGACGAAATTTATAAAACTTAATATAAATATACTTCCATACGTTCATTTTACTGGTCTGTATAATGCTTGGGCCGTTATGATATAATGGCTTGCGAATAGCTGACCGTTAGGGCTGTTCATTCGCTTGTTATCAATATACCCTTATTATATAGTTTGATTTTTTATTTCCTCGGCTTGTTTAAGCATTGCAAAAGACTCTGTTTCGTAAAAATTATCTTCAAATACCTGATTTTTAATCTGTGATATTCGTTCTTTGAGCAATGGAATAAAAGCATTTGCATCAAAATCATGGAAACGATCTTTGTATTTTTTCAACATTATGCTAATATAATCAAATATATCATCGCATAATTTTTGTCTCATTACATCTTCCGGAAAATCTTTATAATCTTCTATGGTAAACATTATGTCAATAACAAGTTTTTCTTCTGATTTTTTATATCTTGTATATGACTTTAAGTTACCTTCCTCAATATCATCATAGGAAAATAATCTTAAAATTATGAATAATGCATCAGATTGTTTTTCTACTTCACGTAATTTGGTACATATTTCCTCTTGCCATATCATATTATTAAGATTGTCAATTATATAATCTAAAACTTTATTTTGTTTTACATTATTCTCAAAATCTCCTGCATATCTTGATTCATAAGTTATACTTAAAAAGACTCCCATATTATAATTCATTAAAAACAGACTATATTATTGCTAATGTTCGGTGGCTAACCGACCTTTCAGGGAGATTGATACGCTTGTTATCTGCCTTTATTCGCTTTGATAAGTTTCAACTACATACAAATCAACATTAGGATAATCATTTGAAACTGTATCTAAAATTGCTTTTACATCGTCCCATTTTAATCCACCTAATCCAGCACCGATTGCAGGCAAGGCTATTGCCGTTACATTATCACGTTTGGCTAACTCAAGCATCTGAATCAATGCCTTTTCGATATACTCTATTTTAGCTCGTGTTCGCCACGTTGCTTGAGTACCAAGGTTATATATATGTCCATTGCCATAATCATAATCAAAAACATCACCGGGGCAAAACTTATTTTCTTTGCACAACTGCTTATATTCAAGATACATATCTGGATATTTGCTTTTGAACTGTACGGCAATGCCTTTACCCATTGCACCGGCACAATTACAACCATGCGCATAACTGCTTACTCCATCAATACGGAATATGTCGCCTTTTTCAATATACCTAATCATTGTTTTTTTCTTTTTTATTGTTAATTATTCTGGGCAGATAATGTTTGGAAGCGTTCCGCTTTAAGCGGTAGTGCTGTTTGTTATCGGTCAACTTCTTCAACTTCAATCTTTCCTCCAAGTTCTTCAATTTCTTTTCTATATTCATCTACGATTATAGAGTTCCCTATTCCAAGTAAAATTTTATCTCTTAAACAAAATTGCTTGATTTCACTTAGCGGAACAGAAAATTTCTTTTTTAGGTACAGCATTATTTTAGACAATTCATTTCCCTTGTCTGTAAGATAGATATTGTAAATCTTAGGACTGATAATAGTTAGACAATCATCTAATTCTGTATTATAAATAAACAAAGCCCATTAAGGGCTTTGTTTATTTATATATTCATAGAAAGGTATCTCTCTCCAGTATCAGGTAGCAGTACAATTATCCTTTTCCCTTTATAAGAATCGTTTGAGGCAAGTTTAACAGCGGCTGAAACTGCTGCACCGGAAGATATTCCGACAAGAAGCCCCTCTTTTTTCGCCAAACTGTGCATCATATCAAAAGCCTCTTTATCTTTTACCTGAATAATTTTATCTACTGTGTTTGAATCATAGTTATCAGGGACAAATCCGGCACCTATGCCCTGAATACTGTGCTTTCCAGCCTGCCCTCCTGACAAAACGGCTGATGACTCCGGTTCTACTGCTACAATTTTAACATTCGGCTTTAACTCCTTCAGTCTTTTTCCTGTTCCGGTTATTGTTCCTCCTGTACCTACACAAGCAACAAAAACATCGAACACTCCGTCCGAATCCTCCATAATCTCGTTTGCTGTTGTATTGTAGTGAACCATAGGATTGGCTGAGTTAGAAAACTGTTGTAATATAATAGATCCGGGAGTATTCCTTTGCAGTTCTTCTGCCTTATCCAAAGCTCCTTTCATACCGGAAGCGGCTGGTGTCAGAACTACTTCACACCCCAAGAACGCCAATAGTTTCCTGCGTTCAAGACTCATACTTTCAGGCATTGTCAGTATCGTTCTATATCCTTTTAGGGCTGCAATCCAAGCCATACCGATACCGGTATTCCCGCTTGTAGGTTCAATGATTGTACCCCCTTTTTTTAATTTCCCGGAAGTTTCCGCTGCTTCAATCATCGCATAGGCTGCCCTGTCCTTTACACTGCCTCCCGGATTGAAATATTCCACTTTGGCTATGATTTCCGTTCCGTATTCATCTTTATATATATTAGAAAGCCGCACCAATGGAGTCTTGCCTATAAGCTGCAGCAAATTGTCCTTTATATTGCTCATATTTATCAGATTATTTTTTCTGTACTCTTTTTCCGTATGGTTCCACATCTTCTGTTACCCAGAGATTACCCCCGATAACAGCACCCCTGCCGATTGTTATACGCCCCAATATGGTAGCATTTGAATATACCGTCACATTATCCTCCAATATGGGGTGGCGTGGTATTCCCTTTATCGGATTTCCGTTTTCGTCAGTCGGGAAACTTTTTGCACCGAGTGTGACACCCTGATACAGTGTGACGTGATTCCCGATGATACAAGTCTGCCCTATCACGATTCCGGTTCCATGATCTATATTGAAATATTCTCCTATCTCAGCACCCGGATGAATATCTATCCCTGTCTCAAAATGGGCAAGCTCACTGATAATTCTCGGTATGAGCGGTATCTCCATTTTATATAGCTCGTGGGCAATCCTGTGGTTTGAAATGGCTCTGATGGCAGGATAGCAGGATATTATCTCTCCTATACAGGTAGCTGCCGGATCTCCGTCAAAGGCTGCATGAATGTCCGTTGCCAGCACCCTTCTCATTTCGGGAAGGCTCCGTATGAACCTCTCGGCATACTTTCTTGCCGTCTGGCAGCAGGGAGTTCCCTTTATCCTTTCCTTCATATTCTCATTTCCGAAAAGCATACCCGCCTGTATCTGCTGCGTCAGGATATTGCTCAGCTTCTCCAGTGTCACCCCAAGATGAAAAGTGAGTGTCTGGCTGTTTACCGTATGATTTCCATAATATCCCGGAAACAGGACTGCACGGCAAAGTTCTATTATCTCATGTATGGCCTTACCTGAAGGTATCGGGTCTCCTTCTTCATATTTGATGAAAAGTTCAGGGAATGACGAATGATCCGCCAACTTTTCAACAACTTCTCCGATGTATGTAATATGTTCCATGTGATTATATATATTTTAAATCGTAAATATACGTTGGTTTAACCTATAATAAAAAGGATAGGTTATATCCTTTTTATTGTCTGCACTGTCTTTAAAATCCCAAAGCCCTGATCATCTTATGGTTCAGGTGTCTGTTCTTGCCCTTGAACGGATAACAGTGTATATGTATGGCAGGATTGAAGTTCATTTCAATGATCGCATAGTTATCCGGTGTGGCAGGAGCATGAATATCCTGTATCATCATATCCAGCCCGGTAATCTTCACGTTCAGAGCTTTGGCAGCTTCCACAGCAATAGCCTTGTACGAGTCGTCTATATCGTCTGTAAAATCTATGCTGTCTCCTCCCGTACTGATATTGGAGTTCTCACGAAGATAGACCACTTCCCCCTCTTTGGGTACAGTGTTGAAATCCATTCCCTGCTGCTTCAGAAACATTTCCTCCTCACGCCCCTTTCTAATTTTCTCCAAAGGGGTGCGATATCCTTTACCTCTGAGCGGATCTTCATTCTTCCTGTCTATCAGTTGTCCGATATTCAGAACACCGTCACCCGTCACGTTTGCCGGAACACGGTGAAGGATACCTACCACTTCATCATTGATGATGAATATCCTGAACTCCCTTCCCGGTATGAACTTCTCTATAAGCACCGTGTTGTCATGCTCAAAGGCTATCTGCAAGGCTGCCTTGAAGTCCGTTTCATCATAGTTATGCTTCAGTATGGTTATACCCAATCCGAAATTGGTGGACTTAGGCTTGATTACCACAGGTTTCCCTGCATACATACGGTAGTCTGCCATACCTGCCTCCGGTGACGTGTATTCATAACCGCCCGGCACGCTTATTCCGGCACGTTCCAGCACCTTCTTCGTTACCACCTTATTTTCCATCATCAATACAGACACGTATGAGTCCAAAGAGGTCTTGGTTGCCTGCATCACATATTCCTCCTTTTTACCGTCAAACAGACGTATGAAGTTTTCCTTACGGTCAAGTATTTCAAAACCTACCCCTTTAAGTATTGCAGCCTTCAGCAGAAGCTGTGTGGACATTTCCATATCCTCCAGTCCATGAAATCTGTAACCTCCGCTTATGGTGGCTTCCCTATACTGTCTTGCCTTCTCCAGATGGAACGGTACAAACCCCACCCTGTTTATGTTCTCATACAGCACCATGCCTATACGCTTCTCAGGATTCTGTACAAGATACAGATTGTGCTGCATCTCCTGACGGTAGGTTTCATTGTCAAGCACCCCATATTCTGAAAGAATCCTCTCCATATCTTCTAAAATAGAAGTAGCTTTCTGCTGTACAGTGGTCGAGCAGCATTTCAACTCCTTCTTTTCGTCTCTTCCATAGCATGAAGCCATATCCTGATTACAGGTAGCCCTTTGCAGTTCTTCCTCCGTAAGACTTCCGTTCTCCTCCTTCAGCAGAGAATAGACAAGCAGAAGGTGAGAAAAATAAATGGCACTTGCGCATACCCCCGATTTTGTAAACGGGTCAAGATCCACAATTCGTACCTCAATGTAGGAAGGAGAACCATTATCCTTTTCCAGAAACTTGATACGAACCGGAAGATAAAGCTCGTGAGGTCCGTCAATACGGTTTTCCCTTATCAGTTTGTCAATAGACATATTATAGGCTTCAAGTGAGGAATAATCGATGAAGAATTCCTCACGGTTACGATACCCCAACGGACTTGTCCTCAGACTGAGGCTTACCCCACACTTCATGGGCTGCTTTTCTCCCGTTTTAAGCGAAATCACATTCAGGGTTTCTTCCGCAAGCGGAGATTCACCGTACAGCCAGATAAAAAGCCAGCGGTATTTGAGAAAGTTCCTCACCACACGGAAATATACTGTTTCCCTGACCTCCTCCATAGAGCTGCCGCACACACCGCTTTTCAGCAGAACGTCCATCAGTTTTTCCGAGAAAGAGAAATTGAAGTGTATTCCCGAAATAAGCTGCCTTTCCTTTCCGTAGGTTCCGGCAAGTTTCTGACGGTAATACTCCTTGTCCTTGAACTCTCCCGAATAATGTGCAATGGGTATCTCCTGATTCTCCTTCAATACAGGAGGAAGGCTCTGAGGCCAGAGAAGCTCATCGCCGATATTCTCCGTCACCACATCGTGCAGCGTTTCCATAAATCCCAAAGCCTCTCCTACACTTGGCAGCGGCGGAGTTATCATTTCCACCTGACTCTCTGAAAAGTCGGTGGTTATATAAGGGTGCTTCCCCTTGTCGCCAAATACTGCCGGGTGTGGAGTCAGGGCAAGCGTACCGTCCTGATTGACCCTGACATTTTCCTTTTCAAGTCCGAAACACCCCTCTCTAAGCAGATGGCTGTTCTGTTTAAGTATAAAGCAAAAATCCTGTGTATTCATATACTGCTATATTGTATGTTTGATTTTTCAAGTTCCTTTTCCCTTTTTCTATATAATAGATAAAGTACAATGCCCTTTATCACGCTGGTAAGCGATATGCTCCACCAGACACCCTCTATTCCCATTCCCAGACTTTTGCCAAGCAGAAGGGCAAGAGGTATCCTCATTGTGGTGAACACGATGCTCACGGTTGCCGGATATTTGGTAAGCCCCTGTCCGGTATAAGCTCCCGAAGTAAGTATTTCAAGTGTGGCAAACAGCTGTGAGAAGCCGACTATACGCAGATAGGCACTACCTATTTCTATGGTGGCAGCCTCATTCACGAAAAATGACAGTATGGTTTCCGGGAAAGCTAAAAATATGAATGTGGCAGGAATGGAGATACAATATCCAAGCCTGATACTTGTACGATAGCATTTCCTTATCATATCCGTATTCCTTTCCCCATAATATTGCCCTATAAGTATGGAGGTTGCCTGCATCAGACCGTTCATAAGAAGAAACGAGAGCGACTCTATCTGAAGCCCCAGCTTCTGTGCGGCTATTGCATCTGTTCCCCATATACTTACGATACGCCCGATGGCTATGCCGATAAGCGAGAACAGAATACGCTGCATGGCAGGTGCTGTACCTATTCCAAGTATTTTCCTGAGAAACTTGTGGGGTACTGCTTTTATACTCAAGGTGAGTTCAAGCCTGTGTCTGAGAAGATACACCGCATACATCATGGCACACCCCTGTGAAAGTGCCGTAGCCCATGCCGCACCTTCCACTCCCAGTCCGAAATAAAATATAAACAGAGGGTCAAGAATGATATTGACGATATTCCCGTAAAGTACCGCCCTGAACGAGAATTGTGTCTTTCCGTGTGCGTCTATAATGGCGGTAAACAAAAGGTTCATAAACATGATAAGAACTGTGATACTGCTTATCCTCAGATAGTTCTGAGCCATCGTGTTTACTTCCGGTCTTTCGATATTGAAAAGTGATATAAGAGGCTCCGCCAGCATAAAGACGAACAGGGCATAGAATATCCCCAACACGAATGTACTGCGTATTCCGCACGATATGAAGTGCTGTATCCTGTCCTTCTTTTCAGCCCCTATACTGTGTGATACCGATACCATAGTACCGATGGTTATCACGCTTATCAAAGACCAACCCAATTTGATATAAAATCCGGCCGTTCCGACAGCCGCCACTTCTCCGCTTCCCAATTTCCCGACCCAGAACATATCCGTAATATCGTATGAAATCTGAAGGCAGGATGATAGTATGATAGGGATTGCTATTCTCAGTAGTGATTTTCTTTTTTCTCTTTTTGCCGATGTCTGTTCCATATTTCCAATTTTATATCGTAAAAATACGATACCTTATGCCAATAAAAAAACTCTTAATCAAATCATAAGAGTTCTGAAAACAGTTTCTTTGCCAAAAGCAGGTTTTCACGGTTAATACGATAGCAAACCTTAGGTGGAGCTATCTCGCCGTCTATCAGACCTACATCTTTCAGCACCTTCAAATGCTGTGATATGGTAGACTGTGCGATTGGCAGTTCCGTTGTCAAGTCTCCACAATAACAACAGGCATTGTGGTTAGCCAACAATCTTACGATTGCTATTCGTGCCGGGTGGCTCAGAGCCTTGGCAAAACGTGCTGCCAAAATATCTTTTTCCTCAAATTCTTCTGCTTTACTGAATGCCATAATATTTTCATTTTTTATATCGCAAATATACGATATATTTTTTATCAACCAACCTATTTATATAGATTTTCTTTATTTACATAATAAAATTGCTTACATAACCTACCTGGTAGGCAAGACACGAGAGCAACGTAGAATCACGCCCGAATCTGCTGAACAGACGGCAAAGTTTCATCATGTCCGCTCGCAGGATGGAGTCTCCCTGAGCTTTTGTGATGTCGTTGGTAAAACTCTCTCCGGGAAGAACCTTATGACCCCATCCCACATAGGGCCAATGTTTTTTCTCACCATGCCAACCCTCATAGTATTTCGTGCATCTGATTGCCCTCTCCAGCGGTGGCAGCTTGTATATGGACAGTTGGGCAGTTCCCGTTTCTGTCCCATGCCTTTCCTTCCCATAGACTGTTGCCACTGCAGATACCAGCAGTATGATGACAAACATCCTTACGTGCTTCATTTCGCACCCCGTTTGTTCAACACATCCTTGATCATCTCCTTCACGTCCTGACCCACCTGCACGAAGTTCTTGTACAGGATGCGTTCCCGTTCCTCCCTCGATTTGAAGGTGTAGAATCTCGGCAGCGGCACATACGCGGCTTCCTCTTTCTTTATCTCTCCCATATCGAAGTCCGTCTTGCAGAAAAACTTTGTGGTCTTGAACTCTTCCGACTCCTGAATGTTCATCGAGCCGCCTACGCCGGTCTTGGTTTTCACGAAGTCCCTCGCTGTCTGCCCGCATATCCATCCCGTTGCCATATCGGAAATCTTTGATGCCGGCACCAGACTGTCCATGTTCTCGTTCAGGTTAATGCTGGTCTTGTCACGGTCAATGGTCACGCCCTTCTTCACTTGCACGACCTTACCGAAAATGTCATTCGACAGCCATTCCAGTGTCTCTTTCGAGCGGGCCGAACCGCTGACCACGTTACCCACGGTCGTGATGATCTTCTGCATACCTACCTTGCCGTAGTCGGCCTCCAGCTGCGGCAGCTCCTGGAATCCCAAGGTCACGCTCACCTTGTTGCTTCGGGCAGTTCCTATCAGTCGGTCTATCTTGTGGAAATACAGCGTCGGCAGCTCGTCCACGATGATGCTCACCGGGATGTTCTTCCCTTGGCCTGTATTCACTCGGGTGACAAGACGGTTCAGGATAAGGGCGTTCAGCGCACCGATAATGCTCTCCATCTCCGGGTCGTTGGCGATGAGCAGGTAGCTCGGGTTCTTCGGATCGCTCACCTTCAGGTCAAAGTCATCCCCGTCACGGTGGAATATCCAGTACGATTCCTTGGTCGCCAGACGGGACGTATAGACACGCAGCGTACCGATCATACCTTCCAACTGCTCCATGGCCTTGTTCCTGAAGGCAGTCTGGAACGGCCCGAGCAGCGGTGCCACCTCGTTGTCAGTCTCCAGTACCTCAAAGATGGTCTGATAACTTTCGTTCAGGAACGATAATATGTGCGGCATGTCCGAATACTTTCCCAGCCAGTAGGCCGGCTCCACGATGTTGCCGCCCTCTTTGTCACGCACGACTCCGGTCGGCTTCCAGAATTTGGTTTCCGGGTCCTGACGTTTCTCCGCATACAGCATGTTTCCGTCCTTGTCATACGGCTCCCGTTCGTAATTGACAAAGAAATAGATGCAGGCAGCAAGGAAGTTCACAGCGGATGTCTGGAAAAACTGGTCGCTTCCGCCGCCACCTTCCTTCTTGCCCTTCTGCAATGACTCGAGCAGGGTTTCCGCCGTCTCACTGGCTGCCGCCAGGTTGTTGATGTATTTTGCCTGAATAGGATTGACACGACGGCTGTATTCCACGTCCACGAAGTTGATCATGTTGAACTTGCACCCCTTGGGAACTCTTCCAAGTTTCTCGTTCAGCTTGTAATGGTAGTAAAGTTTCGTGGCAAGTGTCGGGAATTTATAGTCATATACAACCATGGCAAACCCCTTGGCACTGTGCTGACGGATGAACGGTTCAATGATACTGAATGTTTTACCCGAGCCGGGAGTTCCCACGACCCACGTCCCGCGGAAAGGGTTGCTGATACTGACCCATCCCTTGCGGAACTTCCCCTTGTAATAGTAGCGCATCGGGATATTCACGCTGTATTTGTTCTCCTGAATCTCTTCGCTCTGCTCGAAACTCTCGTTCTCGAAGTTGAAGCGGTCCTTCATCAGGCCCTCCTTGATGAACTTGGAGATATTGTCCAGGGCTATATGTACCAGTATCACTCCCACGAGCGAAGCCGCCATGTATAGGATACGGTTCAGCGGCAGCGTATAGAGCCGCATTTCCATCGGATGTCCGAACAGCCATACGGACAGGACAAGCAGAAGCAGTCCGCCGGTCAGGGGAAAAATCACCTGCTTGCGGGCGTTGAACTCCAGATGCTTCTTGTTCCTCGTACCGATACAGGTGATGCAGATCAGCAGTATCGTGGCTATCTTGCTGTACACGAGATGGCCGTCCTGATAGATCGTCCATCGCTTGATACGTCCGTGGATGTCAGTCAGTATGCCGCCCCACTGGTCGAATACTGCCGGGTCAATGGCATACTCGAAGAACTCCAGCAGAACCGACACATAGACGACTGCACGGAATATCTTGTAGAATCCTTGTAACTCTTTGCTTTCTTCCATTTTTTATAGCTTTTTTATTGGGTTGTGGTTCTGATCGCCTCGGATATTGTTGGACTTGATTATTTTGATTCAGACGAAAATAAATGTCATGTTTTTGCAGTAAAAAACAAGACTTTTCTTATATTTGCATCCGGAACAAAACGATTCGATTATGGTGATTACTAAACAGGTACAGGAAATACTGGACGCCACGCCTCCGGGCAAGGTGCTTACCATTGCCGATTTCAATGTGCTGCCGGAGTACCAGCCTGCGTTGGTCAAGGCACTCAGCCGTCTGGTGGCAGAAGGCTCTATCTGCAAGATTGCCAAAGGACGGTACTACAAGCCTAAACAGACGGTGTTCGGCACATTGAAGCCTCCGGTGGCAGAGGTGGTCAAGGACCTTCTGGAACGTAACGGCAAGCCAATCGGCTATATGACCGGTACGGCAGCATTTGCGCAGTTGGGGTTGACGACACAGATCACATCGGCCATTACGATAGGCACGAACAAATACCGCCGGCCTATGAAACGGGGCGAATACAGCGTGTCCTTCCTTGTACAGCCTAATGCAATCACACGGGAGAACATTCCTCTGCTGCTGATCCTTGACGCGCTCAAATTGCTCCGTGAGATTCCGGCAACATCACCTGACGATTGTGTGCGGGGCGTTGCTCGGCTGATAGCCGCTCTGTCCGAAGGCGATCTGGAGAAACTGGCGGACCTGGCCGAAAATTACCAGCCGTATGTCCGGGCATTGCTGGGTGCCATTCTGGACAGTCTTGGAGCTGACACCCGACAATTGCGTGCGACACTCAATGGGGTCACGACCTACAAACTTCCTGTCACCGCACAGGCTTTACCCACCAAATTAAAATGGAACATCGTATGAGACTACACGAGAATCAGCAACTGTTTGCCGATGCCATAGAAGCGGCTGCACGTCCGGTACAGGACGGCGGACTCGGCATCAAGAGTATCTTTATCGAGAAAGACTATTGGATCTGTCGTTCGCTGTCGCTTATGGCTACCGGAGACAAGGATAATCGTGCCATTTTCAAGGGCGGAACTTCCCTGACCAAGGCCTACGGCATCGGGGCACGTTTCTCCGAGGACATTGACGTGGCCATCGCCGAAGCATGGACACTGAGCGGAAACCAGCTAAAGAACCTCATACGCCGTACATCGAAGAATATGACAGCCGGACTGGAGGAACTGGTCATCCCCGGCATGACAAGCAAGGGATCGCATTACCACAAGGCGTTTTACACCTATCCACGGGCCATAGATACGGAACAGGTCGGAGCAATCCGGGCTGGGCAACTCCTGGTAGAAATCAACAGTTTTGCCAATCCATATCCTTTCGAGCGGCGTTCTCTCTGCAGTTTCCTGACAGAGTTCCTGCAGGCTACCGGCAACAACCGTATGATAGAGGAATACGGGATGCAGCCGTTCGAGGTCAATGTGCTTGACCGTCGCCGCACGCTGACCGAGAAATTGGTGTCACTCATCCGATGCTCGCTGGCCAATCTGTATATGCCGCAGTTGACGGCCAAAATCCGTCATTTCTACGATCTGCATCATCTGCTGAAAGATGAAGAGTGCCTCACGTATCTTCATAGCGATGCTTTCCCCGAAGATTTCAGGTCACTGCTCGAACACGACCGGCAGAGCTTTGACAAGCCCGAAGGCTGGCGTGACCGGCGACTGGAGGAGTCCCCGTTGATGACAGATCTGCCGCAGGTTTGGGGCAACTTGCAGACAGTTTACATGGGTGAACTCCCGGATTTGGCATATCGTGCCATTCCGGCCCCCTCGGATGTCGAGGAAAGCATACGTCGCTTGATGGCATTACTGCGTGAATTCGGCTCTGGTTTGTAATCGTATGTTGTCCAACAATGTCAAAGAACGCAATCGTATATCTCTGGTTTACCGGTTGATGGTTATAATCGGGCGTACCTTGTGCGCCTGTGTCTTGGGTGTTTCCTGTATGGCTCCGCTGCCCATCGAGTAAAGCCAGGCTTTTGCCGTTTCCTGTTCGGCCACTTCCGTGGATGTCCAGTACCAGCAGTCGCCGTCGGTCAGGGGCAACGGATCGCCCCCGCACTGTTCGATGACAGGATTTACCGTTTCCCGGATAGTATATAGCAGACGCATCTGTGCCACCGACGGAACGTATGCGCTCTGCCCGTAACACCAGAGGTCAAAGACCGCTTCCGCCATCGGCGAAGCCGTTTCCTTCGTTTCATATAGAGCGAATGTATTGGCATTGCCGTCATGTGCCGCGAGGTCCGCAGATGTGCCTTGGGCAATACCGAGGCTGTCGGCAAATGCCTGCGGGGTGATGTCCCACAGGTAAACCGCGTAGCCGTTTCCTTCCGCACCCTCATGCTGCCGGGTGTCGAACACGACGGCCACAGCCTTTTTCCCGGATTGCTGGTATTCCGTGTAGGACAAGGCCGTTCCGTCCTCGCACAGGACATGTCCCGGGCGGACAGCCGTGTCCGGTACGTCTATATGCGCGTCACAACCTGTCACGGCGACTGCTGCGACAAGTACCGGTACGAACCGGCTCACCTTTCTGAAAATGTTCTGTTTCATCTTTTCCCTTATTTTATCGGTAGTTTCACACCAAGGGCTACACCTACCCGAAGCAGATCCGCGCCCTTTATCATCAAATCACTCTTCGCCTGCCAGTACAGCGTCCATCCGGACCGCAGCACGTAATTGTGCTCGTAACCGAAATGCAGGCCGCCCAGGAACTTCTTCGTGTCGCTTCCTGCCGAAGCTCCTATACGCAGGTTGCCGTAATGATTGCGGCCCCGTACCACGCAAGGCTTGTATGCCACGCCAAAGCCATAGGTGCGGTAGTTGCGCCAGAAGGATTCCGGACAGATATGGCCGCACGGGCCGCATTCGGCCCACTGCAGGTAGCCGTTGGCAAAGAACTCCCACGCGTGCCGGTAGTTCATTTCATGTTCGTATGAAAACGTCACGTCCATACCGTTCCTGTAAAGCAGCCCGACCCCCAGTGAAAGACGGCCGCTGTTGCGTTGTGCGTTCGCGCTGAAGGCAAGGCACATGCAGGCAAACATCAGAATCAGAGTCTTTCTCATAATCATTCCTCCTCCAGCAGGTCAGCGTTAAACGAATCGGCAGACAACACATCCTCATAATCGATGTTCAGGCTGATATTGCGGCCGCTGATTTGCTTTTCCGTCATTTCGACAGTCAGCAGCTTGTCGTTCGGGAAGGTCATCTTCTTGATGACAAGCACATTCCTGTAGCCATGTCGGAATGTCTTTCCCGGTTCCAGTATCATCGCCGGAGTAAGCTCGATAGTCTGGGCGTTGGTGGCCTTGGCGAGTTTCTTGTCAACGAGCTTTACCCTGATCTCATCGATGTCGAAACGGATGTTCGTCTTGTTCTCTATGGAAAAGTCTATGAAGAAGTAGTCCCCGACAGAGTATATGTTGTTCAGGCGCATCACCATACGGTGTGCCTTGGTGGCCACATTCCTGATTCTCGCCGGAGAGTTCCAGATCCGTCTGGCAAAGCGCGTCATCTCGGCGGTTGACATCGATACTGCCGGATTGTTGTAGGCGTTGCGCTCGTGAGGGAGTATCTCCTTGTCCGTTACGGCTTCCTTAAGCCGTGTGGTGTAAACCAGCGCGTATTGCGTGCGGTAGCGTTCCGTGATGACGGTCACGATGGCAATCACCTCGCCGTCCTCGTGCCCGGCTTCTTTGGGTTTCAGCCGTACAATGTTGTCCAAAGGCTGGTCGCCAACCACCTTGTCGGTGGAAATGTCCACCATGCGTACCGGCTCCGATGCCGTGATGACGGTCGTCACCTGTTCGTTGACCGTCAGTTGTTCCATTTCCTCGTAGGTCGTCTGCGCCTGTGCATTCCGCGTTCCCAGCAGTCCGGCTGTCAGAAGAAATACCGTTCCGATTTTCTTGAGATTCATATTCATGTCGTTGATTGTTTATATTCCATTTGTTTTTCTTTTACCCTTATGTCGTCGTATGTATTCGCTCCAGTTCTTCCCGGATACGGAGTTCGGCGATGTCGCAGTACTCCTTCACGGTCTCGAATCCGATATAGTGCCGTCCCGAACGGATTGCGGCAATGGCAGTCGTTCCGGACCCGATGCAGTTGTCCAGCACGGTGTCCCCCTCGTCGGTGTAGGTGCGTATCAGGTACTCGACCAGTGCCACAGGCTTCTGGGTCGGATGATAGAATGCCCCTGTCTTGTGTTCTTTCGGGATGAAAATGACCGATGTCGGATATTTGTTGTCCGCCATGCGTACCGGTACCAGCTTCATCTCCCCGTAGCACCGGTTCGTGAAACTGCCTTCCGTCATGCTGCGTCCATGGTTTCTCCTTTCGGGAGGGCACGGTGTCATCTGCGGATGATACACGGGCTGCTTCATGTAGAACACCAGAATGTCCTCATGCTGGCGCAACGGCATCCGGTTGGCATTGAGATGGCCCGTAACACGGTCCTTCTGCCATACGAGGTTATAACGCCAGATTCCCGGTTGGGAAAGCATGAGATGCGCGGAGAATATTCCCTGGGCGAACAGGATTATCGGACTGTCCGGCTTGATAATCCTACGGTACTGCTCCCACAGCGGACCGAGGGGTATCTGCCTGTCCCAACATGCTGACCGGTTGCCGCGGTTCAATACACCGTAAGGCAGGTCGGCGATGATGGCATCGACGCTTCCCTCCGGCATACGGCTCATGCCTTCCAGGCAGTCCATGTTGTATATCTTGTCCGTCTCTATCATATCGCGTTGTTTTTCGGCCCTCCAAGCTGCAGGGCACTCGCCCAAGTACAACGTCCCTTCCGGTTTTCCCGGACCTCACACTCCCAGAAGGTATTCATCTCCGCGTGCTTGAAATTGACCGCACCGTCTCCCGGCCCGTAAAAGCCGGTGTATTTCTGGAAGGCGAACAAGGCGATTTTCCGTCCGTCCTCTGCCAGAAAGTTGCATATCAGGGCGAAGCGTCCACCTTTCTGCCACCATTGGGTACTCACGAGTTGCCCGACGAATGTTTCGGCCTTGTCGGGAGCGAGGAAGTCATCGTAGTAAAAGCCGTCCGTTCCCTCATGTAGTTTTGAAATATCTGTTTCCATTGTCTCGAACCTTTTTATTTCCTTTTTTCCTGACCATTGACCAGATAGACGAAAGTCCCGTATTTCAGCTTGACCTTGTTTTTCTTGATGGCCTTGCTGATGGCGTTGCTCGTCTTCTGGTAAGCGTTGTTCACCGCCTGCATTCCCCATTGGGCGAGGCTGTTCCCTGTAGTTCCGGTACTCATGCTCATGTTGCCCGACATGGCACTGCTGGCCACATCCTTGCTCGTTTCCCGGAACTGGCTGTTCGGGACATACAGTCCCTCCATACCGTCCGTGTCATAAAGCGCGAGACTGACCTTCACAAGCTCGTCGTCCACAAGGATGCTGTTGATGTTTCCCTTGACACGTCCGGACGAGAACCCGCTTACCGTGGCGTACAGGTACGTGCCCCGTTTCACCACGCACTCGTCTATTTCCACGTCATCCAGCAGGCGCAGCCTGATTCGCGAGCCGTCCACGGCCTTGATGTCCTCGTCTATGATGGCCTGGATCAGCTTCGGTTCACGGGCATCCTTCGCCAGCGTGTTGAAATAGTCCGAGGTGGTCTTCACCTTGCGGACAACCGCGCTGGGCGGTTCGTCTGCCGACGGTGCTTGCACCGGACGTTTCTCTTCGTCGATGGTGCCGGCCTCCGGTACATTTTGCGGCGGAACGGTGTCCGTGGTATCCGCCTCTTCCGGGGGCATCACCATGTTCTGTCCTTTCAGCCGTGCTTCGGCAAGGGCCTTTTCCAACTCTGCGAGTGCTTCCTGTTCACGCTCTTTGGCGGCGGCAATTTCCGCTGCCGCTGCTTTTTCCTGCTGTTGCTCATCGAGCAGGGCGATGTCATCCTGCGTGTATTGTGATTCATATTCTTCCTTGTTTTCATCAGGTTCGTCTCTTTCTATGTTGCCGACCGCCGAGTAGTCCTGTATCTTGCCCCACGATTTCTCCATGTTCTCGTATTTGCTGCCAATGCCGTCATCCTTGATCTGCGCTTCCGGCAGTTCCGGATTCAGGAATTCCGTTGTCTGCAGCGTCTTGTCCGGTATATCCGCCGTTTCAGTATGAAACAGGTCGAATATGAAGTAGGACGCACCGAGCAGAGGGATATAAAGAATGGCAGGGAGCATGTACTTCGGCTGTCTGAAATTGATTTTCTCAAATATCTTTTTCATGGCAAGTCTGTTTTGCTACGGTTTGTATTTCCTGTCCCGGTTTCCCTCAGTTCCTCTTCCTGCAACATCCTGTGCCGCTCCCTCAATACCGAATCCTGCATCTCTGTCGCTGTCCTCTCCGCCGGCTGGTGACGATATACCACTGTTATACGGTAGATGTTCCATGCCAGCCCGCCCAGCACGAAAGCGAACACGATGACCAGAAAAAGAGTACGGTGCACGTTGGCAAAGCCCTGCACCTTGGCTGCCGCCTTGTCTATACGGGTCGCCTTGGCAAACTTGCGTCCGGCTTCCACATCACGCTCATAGCGTTCCTTGTACTTCGGATCATTCCTGTCAGGCATCTTTTCGCCCAGCAGCATCCGTCTGAATCCCTTGATGTTCATATCCTTGATTGTTTAATAGTTGCTCTTGCTTTTCTGTTCTATATCCTTGTTAAGGAGAGTGCGCCAGTTCACTATCAGCAGACCGTGAGGGTTGTTCTCCGTTCTCGGTACACGCTTGAGCTGACCGGCAGTCACCAGCTCACGCATCAGGATGTTGCTTCTGCGTTCGATTCGCTGGCGGCCGTAGTAGGTGAACTCCATGGTGCTCTTGTCAAAGCGGATGCTGTCACAATAAATCGAGAACACGGCACTCGTGCCGAGGATGTTGGAGTAAAAACCTTTCTCCTTAAGAGTGTTATATTGCGCCAGACCTGTTTCGTCAACCAGGTACATCGCCTTTTCCATCGTGTATTTGATGTATTTGTCATCAGGCGGCAAGGTGAAGAAATAGTGGTGGAACATCTCCACATGGCTTTTGGCTTCCACGTCAAGCGTTTCATCCATCGTGGTACGGTTGACAAGAATGGGCACGTTGCCGTCCAGCACGTACACCTTTTTCTGTGCATCCGACACCATTGTCCTGGCTGTCCAGATGCTCGATACGCTGATGATGACACATCCCACGAGAAAGGCCGTGCAGATAATGCCCACCAGCCGTATCTTGTTTTCCAGATGCTTGATAATCATATCGGTTTATTGTCTTTTCCCGTTCAACATCATTACATATTCATCGTGCAGCATCGGCATGACTGTTTCCTGCAGTTCCGCCGCGAGAGCCCCGAACTCATCGGAAAAGACATGCACGTAATGGCCCAGCGTCATGACCTGCACGAATACCCACCAGATACCGCGTTTGCGCACTTTCGCCTTTTTCTGCAACTTGGCCATTTGCAGACGGTAGGTCAGGTAAGCGGCCAGCGGGGCCGCATAACGGTCGTCATACTCGAAGCCTTCGTCAAGGGCTTCATACTCCGGGGTAACCACATGGTTTTCCGGAACTTCGGTAATCTCTTTTCTCATGCGTTCATTCGCGTAGCGCAGGAAGCGTCCGTCCTTGCACCATTCTTTGATTTGTTCTTGTACGTTCATACTTTTTTATTTTTAAGGATTGTTGTTTATATGTTTTTTATCTTATCTCATGATTGCCCCGATACCGCCTGTCGCTGTCATCTTGGCCTGCTGTGCCACGCCTTCTCCAAAATTTCTCGTACTGAAGGCCGTGTCGCCCTCCGGTATCATCCACGCCGCAAGGTCAGGTACAAGGTTCAGACATTTCAAGGCTACAATGCTTGCCGCCATCAGATAACCGGCGGAGAAGAAACTGTTCTGCAGGTAGGCCGCCATTGTCTGCTCGCTGGCCGTGATTGCGGTCAGGTTTTCCACCTGGATGCACAGCACGATGTCGAAAAGGAGCAATACATAGAAGCCCACGAAGTAGAGCATGGCCCCGTAGAAATGTACCGTCAGGTAACGCGTCAGCCATTTTGCCCAGGAACCTTCCCATTTCGGCAGCAGAGAGAACGCCCATTGCAACGGGCCGAATATCGTCAGCATACCGAGCAATATCTGCTGGCAGTAGATCGTTGCCCACCAGCCTATGCGGAACACGACAAGGGCAATCAGCATGATGATTTTGTCTATTCCCACGACGACACCGGCCGTCAAGGAGGTGAACCACAGTTCCGCGGCATCCTTTTCCATGCTGGTCACTTCATCCACACCGGTCTGCTCCATGGTCGCCTCGATAAGGTTGGGATCTGATGTTCCCGTGTGGGCGACATCCGCCTGTGCCTGCAGGCTGTGGTACATCGTGTCCCTTACGTGGATGAGCTGCTGCACTTCCTCGAACTTTTCCGCTATCTGTGTGGCTTCCGCCTCGTACAGGTCATGCGTGTACGAACCGATGCAGTTCGGGATGTAGGATAGGAAGTCCAGAAAACACCAGTTGCTTCCGCTGCCGGCCATACCCGTGTCTGCAGGCGGATACCACCAGCAGAGAACGATGGAAACAGCCAGCGGTCTGAACAGCTTCATCACATCCAGCGGCTCATGCTTCACCATCATCTTGTAGGCCATACCTGCCGCCATGACAAGCGAGAACAAGGCGGCCAGAGCCATGCACATCTGCAGTATCCACCAGAACGGCCCCTGCGAACCCGTAAACGTCGCGTCCGTGAGGAACTCGTTCGTTTGAAAAATCACATCGTCAATCTCCTCCTCAAGAAGATTGATACCGAAATCAGTGAGTATATTTCCGTCTGCCATTTGCCGTCTGTCTTTTTAGTTTCACCTGTTTACACTCTCTTCACCGTCACCTCCGGAACTGCCGCCCGACTGTGAGCCACGCACCGCGAGACGCGATTCGTTCCAGCGGCTCATGGCTTCCCTGATGACGCTGCCTTTGTCCAAGGTACGGTCCGAGGTCGCGTTCAGCAGGTTGCTCGTCAGGGTGGCATTCTGCCGTTTGGCGAGATAGCTGACAAGAATCTCATTCTGCTGCACCACGTCTTCGTAGATTCGCAGATACTCTTTCTTCCGCTGCGCATTGGGCATATAGGCATCCCTGGTAGCATCAATGGCGCACTGGAAAACATGGTAGTATTCCGTCCAGCGTTCCCTGTCCTCCGGGGTGCCCCCGGCAGGAAGGATACGGTCGATGTTACGCTTCATCCTTTCCATCTGGCCGTTGATCTTGTCACCTTCGGCAAGCCAGGCGATATCAGCCTGTCGGTCTGCCACGTTCAGGGCCTCTATTTTCGCGCGGCTCACCAATGCCGAATCGATGGATTCGGCTTCGTCCGTCTGGTTATAGAGGTTGATGCCGGCTGTCGTGCGGAACCCCAGTTTGTTCTTTGCCGCTGCCGATTTCTTGTATTTGTTGTGTAATGCCCAGTAGTACAGTTCCGGCGTGAGGGAGCCCGCACCGGTTTCCATGACCGTAATCTGGTTCTGCTTCGGCGAGTCGTGGTTATAGGTCACATACTGCGCCTGTGCCGTTGCTGTTGCAATGATCGCAACCGTCATGAGCATGAGTTTTCTGTTCATCTTTTTTCCCTTTTATCGTTAGTAATCCAGCCTTCCGGAGTTGCGCCAACGTCCGAAGGCTCCTTCAATTATCTCCTGTTTGGTATGTTCACGGTATATCTTCGACTTCCAGTAGCCGATTCTTACCTGTATGTATCGCCAGGTCTCCATATAGGCCCGGTTCAGATGCCGTTCGATGTCGTCCAGAGACCTGTTCACGGCCTCCAGCACCATCAGCAGATCCGAAGTGGAGCAGGCCGCCGCTCCCGTGGCATACAGCGCCAGGTCGCTGACCGACTTGTAGAGTTGCTCCCCGTCATGGGCTATATCCCGTATGGCTTTCTCGTTGATGGTGATGAGCAGGGCGTCGGAGGGTTCGATGCGTCCGCGTTTCAGCACCTTCTCGTGAAATGCCTCCAGCATCGACTTGTAGTCCGCTATCCGGTCACTTACCGTATTGTAGGTGTTCTTTGCGTTCAATACCGTGCGTAACGACTGGTACATCACATCAATGACATCAAAGGCACGGGTGTACCGGTCAAGGTCGATATTCAGTTCCTTGTATTCGCCGACCTCCTTGCGGCTGTATTCGTGCAGCAGCTGGTTGCTGTACTCAAGGGTACTTCGGGCCAGCAACAAGCTACGCTGCTTCTTATGGTCATTGATATAGGCTTCAACGGACACCACGTCGAATGTCCATTGTGCTTTGACGACATCAGGCAGGAGTGCAAGCAGCACTATGGTTATCAGCAAGGCCCGTTTCATGGTCTTTCCTCCTTTCTCCCGCTTCGCAGGCTACGGGCGTTTTCCACCCAACGGTCATGGCATTCTTCCACGAGAGTGAGGCGTCGCCCTTCGTCCATATTCAGATCCGGAAGGACATCCTTCAGCACGTCGATGATGCTGCGCTTGTAATGCATCATCTTTTCCAGGGATACCAGGTCGGCGTATATCTGCGTAATCCGGGAATCCACTTCACGCGCGATTTCAAGACGGTCACTTGACCACAGCAGGTGGTACACCTCTCCGGTAGAGGTATCTTCCATCGGGGTGGTACGGGCATATTCCGTCGTGATCTTGCATGACGGATGCTCCCGGGCGATTTCCGCGATACGTTCATTCACGATCCGCTCTTTTTCTTCTTCCGGAAGGTCCGGGTCGAATGTCAGCACGTCGGCCACATACGTGTCGGTGTATTGCGAGGTCAGTTCCCAGCTGATCTGTACAATGGCACGGTGAATCTTGATGCCGAGGAAGTATTTCGGCTTGCGTGCTATGCTGATGGTTGCCTTGAAAGTTATCTCGCCGTCTATATTCGGCATGGTCGCCTTGCGGACGAACGTGTATCCGTTCCACGAACCGCCGTCCTGCCACGACAGACTGTAGGCAGTCTTGCAGTCCTGCATGATGGCCGGGATACGGTAGTAGTCGTCCGTCGGCACGTCATTGTCGTTTGCCGCTTCCTGCTTCGCATCCGCGTATTCCTTCTGTTTCTTCTGCCACTCGGCCAGTTCTGCCTTCAACTCTCCGATACGCGTCAGGTTGGCGTTGTACTGCTGCCTGTAAACGGCAGCATCCTCCACACTGGCCTCGGATATTTTCTTCAGCAGCTCCTTGTTCTCATCCTCCAGTGCCTTGATCTGTGATTGAAGCATGGCTACCTGGTTGTCTGCCTCCCGTATCAGCTCATCCAATTCCGAAAAGTCAAGTTCATTTTCCGTCACGGAGGTCTGCATGGAGCAATCCTTGGTATGGGCATTGGGTGAACCGCCGCATTTCCTGCATTTGTACTGGGTCGAACCTTGGCCCAGAGTAGCCCCGTCCGAGCAGGTGACGCTGATGGTCACGCTCTCGCATCCTTTAAGTTTGGCGGCATCCGTTGCCTGATAGTAGTTCCACGCGTCGGAAGCTATGTAATAGACATAGCCGTCCTCGTTTTCGTTGAATTCCGACAGACGGGCATTGAGCTGCGCCTTGAAGGTCTCCAGATCCATAGTGTAGGAATCGAATATCTCTTCATACACGATTTCCTCATGGTTCCAGCTTTTCTTGACATGTATCTCGTAGGCGTAAGCCTTCTTTGTCTGCTTGCCGCCGCGGCTGATGATGTAGGCGTTCTGCCAGTAGTTGATGCTGTAAGTGTTGCCGTCATTCTGGTTGTTGAGCTGCTGTACACGGTTTCTCGACCATCCGGCATATCGTTCCGAGTTGGAGAGAGCCTGTTCCCGCTGCGAGGCATTGGGATAAAAACCGGGGTCGCTCGTTTCGAAACGGGTCCACTCACCGCCGTTCAGGATGCTGTTGTCGTCCGTGGGCGGGTAATAGTCACACAATGACACGCTGCCCTGGTCACGTCTGGCGATGTACCAGCGCTGCGTGTAATAAGTCCCGGCTTCGTCGTCTATATAGTCACTGATCCAGCCGGCAAGGTCGTAATCTCCGAACTCGAACAGGCCGGCCACGTTGTCAGGACCGCCGATCTTGTCCAGCAGCAGGTTCCCGATACCTTGTTCCGCTTCCTCGAACAGGCCGGAGTAATGGTCGTACAGGTTGGCAATCTCGCTGACCTTGCCCGAAAGCAGGTTATGGAACATACTTTCAGGCAGCAGGGCATCGCCGAGATTACCCGCACCGGCCGTTGCCAGACCGACACCCAGATTGTAGAGATTGTCAAGGTCGCTTTGCAGGTTCTCCCGTGTAAAGCGGTCAGGAATCCGGGAAAAATCGTCCAGCATCCGCTGCCAGTCTATACCGCCCAGTTCCGAAAGTTTCAGCAGAGGCACGACCTCGCTGTTGATCTCCAGAAAAGCGATGTCCGAGAACGAAAGTGTACTGTTTGTCACAACGCTTTCGAACTGCATACACAGGCTCTTCGTCTCATCGCACACCTTCATCAGGTAGCTACCCCAGTGGATCGCTGTCTGCGGGGAGTGAAGCATCTGCTTTGCCACCACCCAGATTTTCGGTATGATCTTGTCGGCCACCATGTGGTAGATACGGCGGTAATAGTAGTTTTCCGTGCTGCTACACCAGATACCGAGGTCCGAGAGTGCTTTGTGTTCCAGAAATTTGGAAGAGAAAATTCCGGCTGCCGCCACCTCCGCCGCCGTATAGTGCTTCAGGATGTCATCGACCTGCTCACGGTAGTAGCTTTCAGCCACGACCTCCGTACCGAACGCGGCTGCCATTGCCGCCACGGTACGTGCGTCATAGTTCACGCTGTAATACTGGGCGTGGACATGCTGCGTGAAGGCAAGCAGCAGAACTGCAAAGACAAGTGACAGTCGCTTCATGTTCATTCTGTTCAACGGTTGAAAATATTACCTCTCCGCTTGCTGCGGTTGTTCTTCTCAGGTACTCCCTGCAGGGCCAGTATCAGCTTCTCTGCTTCCTCCATAGCCTCGTATGGGGACAGACCCCTGTATCTGACATACAGGTCTCTGGCTACTTCATACCGGCGCTGGTCCCACTTGACCTCCTCCGATTCCTCGAAACGCATGATGGTAGTGACGTCTTTGTCATCCTCGGTTTCAAATCTCATATATGCGTCCAGATCCTCTTCGGTCATGCCCAGTCGCAATCCGAAATTGCCCAGCATTTCTTCCATGTGCGCGATGCTCCTTTCCCCCAAATGGCGGAAATGAAGCAAGTCCCAGTTGCTGTGCAGGCACAGTTCCCGGATGGTGGCAATATCGTGGCTGTTGCACACGTTGCGGATGCGGAGAGCGTAAGGCTCAACACTGAACAGTTCCGCTATAGGTCGGTCTATATCAAATTTTCCCATTGTATCTGATTTTATTGTTTTGCTTTCAGGTTCAGTACCCGTCCGGCCTCGTTGACCTTCTGGGCGAATGTCAGGGACTTGCTGATGCCGCTGGCATCCCAGTCCCGGCAATAGGCTTCGATGGCTTCCTGATGGCTGCACCGGAGCTCCCTCTTGTAGAGTTTCAGGGCTTCCTTCTCAGCACGTTCGGTCGTGTAGGTCATGTAGCATTCATGCGGCTCTTCCACGCCATACACGCCGCTTGTCGTTCCCCTTCGTATGAATACCTCCCGGAAGAACGAACGGCCGTCCTTGTTGTCCAGACGGTTGATCGTGAATATCTTCTTGCAGTCAACATCGGTGAGCCCGAGAATGGCCTTGATGGTGTCGAAACGCTCCTTGAACTTGCTCTGGTCAAGCAGCATCACCACATCGCTGTTGTTGATGATGGCCTCTTTCACGATTTCACTGCCGATGATGTCCTGTATCTCCTGTGTCACAACGCCCACGCTGGCCCAGAACTTACGGGCCGTCTTGTACATGAACTTGATGTACTCGGCCATCAGCGGACTGGCAATGGCTTTCCAGGCTTCCTCGATGACAAGCACCTTGCGGTTCTTCTTGATTCGCATCTTCTGCAGGAACACGTCCATGATTATCAGCGTGACAAGCGGGAACAGCAGCGGATCATCCTTTATACTGTCAATCTCGAACACCACGAAGGTCTCGTCGAACAGCGAACTGTCCATGTTCTCGTTCAGGGTCTTTTCATGGTTGCCGCCCCTGTAGAAGTCCTTCATCATGTAGCGGTAAGTCGAGAGGTCTATACCCGAAATGTGGTTCTCGTGACAGATGTCCGGAATACGCTGGACGGAGTATTCGTAAAATGAATTGAACGAGAGTTCTTCCACCTTCAACTCCTTGCGCCTGCGTTCCATTTCGTCTATCATGCACTCGATACGGCTGTTCCGTTCCTGCTCGCTTTCCTCACGGTTCCCGTCACGGTTGCGTTCGTCTATGGCGAGGCTTTTTCTCAGGTCTTCCCGCTGCATGGGCGTGAAGCCGTCGAAGCCGTTGAAATACGCGTCGTAATAATCGGTGATTACATTTTCCACCAGACGGTCTTCCGTCTTCGTGACTGTTCCCTGCGTGCCCTTCCAGATCAGCAGGACAAGATTCTTCAGGAAGCCGGTCTTTTCCACGTTCATCTCTTCCTTGTGGATACGGAACGGGTTCATCGTGATGGGGCGTTCCTCCGTGTAGCTGATGTACTTGCCTCCCAGATACTCGCACAATCCCTCGTAGGAGTTTCCGGTATCGACCATTACGATGTCTGTACCCTGTTCGTGCAGCTGGCGCACGACAGAGTTCATGTGGAAGGATTTCCCGGAACCGCTCGGCCCGAGGGCAAAAAAGTTCGAGTTGTCCGTCAGCTTCTGTCTGCCTTCCTTGCCGGTGATGTCGATGGCGACAGGCACTCCCTGGCGGTCAGTGTAATAGACTTTCACCGGGGTGTCTTCGCTGTGCTGCACACGTTCCTTGTACATCAGGCACATCGCTGCGTCCGATAGGGTCAGGAACCGGTCATACTCTTCATTCAGGCTGTAGCAATTGCCCGGGAACGAGCCGACGAACAGCTCCAGCTGGTTGTAGGCTCGTTTGGAGATATGGATTCCCATTCTACCGAAAGCGTTCTCCAGATGATTCGTACACTTCTGCAGGTCCGTATCGCCGGACACGGCCACTATAAGGTTGAAATGGCTGTACACGAGCTGCTTGCTCTCGCGGGCAATTACCTCCTGTACACGTTTTATGTCTTCGACCGCTGCCTGGTTGCTCGGGTTGGGAATGCTCGCGTGCCGGTTCTTCTTCTTGTCCAGCAGCGATAGTTCACGCTTCTGGTTGGGAAGGAAGATGACCTGGTTATAGACCACTGTATCGGCATTCGGAATGCTGTCAATGGCCGAGACAAGATCCACGGGCATTTCCGTGTTGTTCACTTCTATATTGGTATAGGGTCTGATCATCGAAGGCAGCGAGATGCAGTCCACGTCCACGAGACTGTACACCTTGCAGCGCTTGTCACCCATCGAGACGCTCTCATCGTCCGACTTGAAGTTCGTCATCGAGATAATACGGTCCTTGAAGTTCATGGCGAAATACCGGTCCACGTAATCGCTTGCCTCGGATTTGTTCAGGAAACGCGCCTGCACGCCGCTGTCCCGCAACTGGTCCTGTACCTTGCGGATCTTGACAAGGAAATCACGCCATTTCTTGTTGTCGAACGAGAAAAGGCGGCTTTTCCTGGCTTCCTGCGTGATGGTCAGGTAACACATGCTGTCCGTGTACGCCCTTCCCTTGAAATACCGGAAATACGATTCAGAAAGGAACTCCTGTTTCCCGGTATCCTCGTTGACAAAACGCTTCCTCACGAAGATGTCCTGCTTGTGAATGGCATAACCTTCTCCCAAGGTCAGGGCAAGGGCGGAGAACAGATGCGTGAAATCGTAGTAGCTGTCTATGTTCGCCGAATACTTCTGTACCGGATTCTCGATCTTCAGCACGGCGGAGTATTCACCCGTCTTGGTGTACAGGACACCCACGCCTTCCGTGTCTTCCACCGAGAAATAGATGTCCTGGAAGATACGCTTGCGCTTGCCTCCGGTACCGAACGCATGGACGGATATGGCCATACCCGCGCATAAGGCAACGAAAATCAGGATAATGTATAGGGTCATTTCAATATACGTTCAATTAAATAGGGGTAGGCCCGTATCTCATACGAACCTACCCGCGTTCAACATTCAATATAGCCACACATTGCTGTGATGGTTTAATTTTGTCAGACCTTACGCGAGTAGGCATAGACGAACACGCCTCGGTCCGTTCTCTTGCTGTGCAGACCTTTCCGCTGCTTGAAGATGATTAGCACGATGCCCACCGACAGAATGACTGTCAGCGCGGCCAGTCCGGCCACGAATCCGGCAAGGCAGTAAGCGGCTATGAAGCCCGCGATGGCTCCGCCTGCCGTTCCTGCCGCCCAATAGATGTAGCGGCCCTGCAATCCCATCACTTCAAGAGGACGTTGCAGCCCCTTGAACAGCGGATAGTCCGGATAACGTGTTTCCTTGCTTTTCATCCCTCGGTACTTTTATGCGTCAATGCCGAAAAACAAAGGAAGAGCCTGTGCTGCTGCAATCAGGAAAAGACATGCACCAACCACCATCATGATCTTCTTTTTGACATCCTGCTCTTCGTTGTTCATGGCGATGTAAACGGAGATGGCGCCGATAATGGCGACTACACCGGCGATGGCATAGCAGAGCTTGACCATGACTGGTACATACTTGACAATTTCCTCCGCCACGGTAGATAGTGCGGTAGTACCGGCTGAATAGTCGCCGGCCGTACTCTGGGCCATTGCCGTGGTACCAGAGAACAAAGTGAGTGCAAGCATCTTCACTTTGGTGGAAACACCTTGGATGAATCCTTTTGCCTTTCGGCACATTTGTTTTACTTTCTGAAACATACTTGATCGTTTTTGAGTTAATATTTATGTATTGGATTGTTAAACAGCCTTATATGCGATAACCGAAAAATGCCGGAAGCACGATGGAGGCCCCGATGATGAACAGGCACGCGCCAAGCAGCGATAAAAAGGATTTGACGATGCCGTCCTCTCCAGTGTTCATCTTGATGTAGATCTGGAAGGCGGACACGATGACCAGAACGGATGCGATGGAGTAGCATATATACAGGACATACAGCATCATCGTGACCACGAAGTCGTGCATCGTGGCCAGCGCATCCGCTCCCCAGCTGTAGTTCACGCTGCCGCTCTTGGCGAAAGCCGCATAGGGTACAAGAATTAACAGGCATACTATCTTTTGCTTAATCGACATGCTACAATTTGTCTTTAATTGGTTTCCAGGCCATCTCCGGACGATTTTCCAGTTTGCCCCTGGAAAGCATCGCCTTGTACATTTCATCTGCACTGAAGCCATCAGACAGGTAGGGCGTGGTTTCCTCCATCTTTTCCTCCGCCTTGGCTTTGAGACGCTCCAGTCTTTCTTCCGGGGTCTCCTTTGTCTCCGGCTTTTTGTCCGCCGGCTTCTGGTCGGTGGCAGAATCGCCGCCTGATGCTGTTTCAGTATCGTATTGCTCGTTGCCGACACGGAACCCGGTTTCACTCTCGCTCACGGCAACACTCTCTTCGTCCTCCAGTGTGCCGAGGTCGAAAACTTCCTCCTCTGTCTTGCCGGTTCTCCTTTTTCCATAGAGATCCTGCATAATGATGACCGCGTAATAAATGAGGTACGCGACCGTCAGAACAATGGCAAAAATGAAATATGATCTCATATCTTTTAGTATGGATATTGAATTTTGTATTAGTTTGATTTCACAAATAAAAAAGGAGAATTCCGAACTACGAAATAATTGTGTATTAAACGGATGTTTTCTTTACAAGATTTATATCGATTTTGAAAATCGTACTATAAAATCGTACTATATCGCCTTAATGAACGGGAAAAATGAAGAAGTCAGGGCATAAAAAAAGCCCTCCGTTCAGGAGGGCTTCCATTGGCAGATTCGCTTTTTTAGGTCAGCGTTTCTTGCCTCGCAAGCAATCATTCAGATCCTTGTATTCGCTATATCGGACAGCTTCGTTGCTGACCCGTTCGCCGTATAGTCCGGCTATGGTTTCCACGGTCTTTTGCCCGGCAAGGTCGTTGTCGAGATAACAATGTATATGCAGGTATCTCTGCAGGTACATCAATGCCTTTTTCAGGTTGTTTACGGAGTTCATGACAAGGTAGTCGCAAGGCTGGTCTATACAAATGGTCCAGTTGCATGACTGCTTCAATGTCAGGTAAGACAGAAAGTCCATGAACCCCTCGAACACGCAGACCCGTTCCTGTATCTCTCCGCACTGATGTCCAATCAGGGAGATGTCCTTGTTCTTGATACATCCTTTATAATAGGCGTTGCGCATTTCATATCCGCCCGAAACATTACCGAACGCGAGGGCAAAATAATGCCGGTCACGCAATTCATAATGGATTTCCTTGCAGAACATACGTCCTATGTCAGCATCTATTTTCCGGGACTGAAGGTAAGAGTATAACGCGTGATGCCGTAACGGGACGACAATCAGATTTTTCATATCCGATTCCACGGGACGGGGCGGAAGAGCCTGGAAACGGACTTTCGGCAAAGGCATATCGCTCGAATGCCGCCCGATGTATGCCAGTACCTCGCTTACACTTTCAGTCTGGTAAAGGTATTTACCCAATTCCACGAGGTCGCCTCCGGTGGCCGCCCCAAAATCATACCATTCGTTCAACCGGTCATTGACCTTGAACGACGGAGACTGTTCATCCCTTAACGGCGAGAGATACCAGTACTGATCCGATTTAATGTATTGCGCATGGTGGCCGAGCTGCGCCAGAAAGTCCACTATGCGTACCTGTTTTGCTTCTTCTATAGTCATGGCTGTTTTCTTTCACTTGTTCACACGGAAATGGTTTAGTTTAGTTTTATTCCCTATATATATACATACTAAAGTAAACTGAAATATATATGCCCGCGCCCGGCTTCATTCTTCATCAAAAAGCCTTGCTTCCGCGGGGGTCATGTCATAGTAGAACAGCTTGTCCTGCTTGACAACAAGTTTCAGGTTGTCCGTCAGGTACTGCAGCAGTTTTATCATGACACTGCGGCCACGTTTGAAGCCTATGTTTTCATAAGAGGCGATCAGACGTTGCAGTACATTCTCAAAGCCCCTGATGGGTTTGCCGTCAAAGGCAGCGGAAAGGGCTTCCCGGTGCTGCTCGATGCTCAGCTCCGTAAAGCTTGTCCGTTGCCTGGGCTTCGGGGTGTCGCCGAACGTGTGCCCTTCGGCGATGACCGGGAGCCCGTTGTCGTCCACGGTGAACGCGAAGGGTTTGAACTCCTTTTCCCGGATATGCAGGGCATGGACTTCACTGACAGACGGATTCTCGTTGCATTTGCTGATGACCAGTACTGTTTCCGCCTTGTTGCTCATCTCCGTACCGATATGGCCTCGTACATTGTTGTCCCCTTTGTTCAGGTGCAGCACGCAATGGATATGCAGGTCGTAACGAGAGGACCATTCCATCATTTTGTTGATGACCTCCACCGATTCGCTGGTGCTGTTGATGTCCAGCATAAGGTCGCGGATACCGTCAATGATAACCAGCCCATAACCTTTACCCTGACGCAGGGCATAGTCTATCACACTTATACGGACTGTCGGAGAATACTCCCGCAGGCAGATGAAATCAAGGTTCTCGCTGTCTGCTGTGGTAGGAAGCCCGGCCAGACGCAGAATACGTTCCAGCACCGTGTGACAATGATAGCGGCTCTGCTCGGTATCGACATACAGGATCCGGCGTTTACCTTCCGGCAGATGCGCCCGGTAGTTCAGCACCTGCTTACCTGCCAGGGAAGCGGCGACAAGGGCGGAGACATTGAATGTCTTCTTGGATTTTGCCTTGCCGGTCGATGCACTGAAATTGCCGAGAGTCGCTATGGTCGAATTGTCAATCCAGATAATTTGCGGCGGGGTCTCGTATGTATCCGTCGCCTTGATTTGGGAAGCTGAAAGAATATCTGACAGACGGGTCTCTTCCAATCCCATTCCCGTCTTCTGGTCAGTTCTTCTTTCGTTTTCCATGGCGTTTCTCGTTTAAGAAGGGTTGTACTGCTGCCGCCTCGTGTGCCATCCGCGTGGCATCATCGACGGCAAGTTCATGATTCTGCAGGAGCCATTCGTCCAGTTCCTCCTTGGCAAAGTAGATCATCTTGCCGCGAGGCTTGTAGTGAGGAATCTCCTTGTTGGCCGTAAGTTTATACAGCATACTTTCTGATACCCCGATGTACATGCAGGCTTCCGAAAAAGTAAAGACCTTTTTGGTCGCGTAAATGTTCTTTTCCAGCAATTCCACCCGTTCCAGAAAGCTCTCGACCGGTTCCAATTTCCGGATAATCGCTTCAAGGGCCGTGAGCCGTTCGCTCAACCTTTCCATGAATGTCAATCTGTTACTATTCTGCATAAGACATTGATTAAAAATTAGACAATGGAAGCATGCTTTCCGTCATATAGCGCTAACTGTAGTCAAAGGTAGGACAAGTGAATTGCTTGACGGAAATTTATACCGTGATAGTTGCCACGTATCACGGCAACTATCACGCTTTTACCTTTCACATGCTTTATTTTTTTGCACTTATTGGCACCACCTCAGTTCATCGACGGTCCGCTTGATTGCGTAGGCCGCCGACGTCATGCCGTTTCGCATGGCAGACAACGCGGATGAAAGACTCGTGGCTGAAACGAATCCTTTCCCGTCTTTGGTCCGCAGAAATTTTCCCTTGCTGAGAACTGTCTGCCATTGGGCCTGAATAAAGGAATGCTCAAGAAGGGCATCGAACAGGATAGCCACACGGCGCACGCTGTTCACCCGAAGGCTGAAACCTCTCTTGCAGGAGAAGAGAGATTCCATGTCGTCAATGGTTACGGAAGAGCAGAACAGATGATAAGTGTTGGCGCAAGAAACGATACCGGCCAGTTGTTCGCGTGAAAGGCTGCAGTCAAAAGAAAGAAATGAAAACTTTGCCGGATTACAATCGGAGGATGCCAGTTCCGATGTGTCATACTTCCGCTTCAGTTCCATGCACTCCTCGAAAGAAAGGCTCGGGGCGGAAAAAAGCGGTTGGATAAGGTGGGGACAGTCAGTCAGCAGTCCCTTGACGATGTGGATGTTCATTTCGTGGCAGTTCCGGCAGACAGCGTTGTTGCAGTCAATATACCGGTGACTGTTCACGAAATCCTCCACATAACGGCAATACTGTTTGCCGTAGATTTTGACCTCCTGGAGATAAACTGTTTTTGCTTCGGTAAGCAGGGCGAAAAGTTCTTCCGCCACGTCCTGTGCCGCTTCAATGTGATGCGGGTGTTTGCTCCCCTCAAAAAGAGAGAAGGCTGATGTCAGCTCTTGTCATGTCGATTTACATTTAATTGGTTTATAATAATATATCATAAAGGTATTGTTTTTCGATTGTATCTGCAATCGATGACGCCCTTAAAATATCTACTTGTAAATTTGACATGATATGGTATATCATTGGTCACTCAAACAATCCGTTGACCAGGTTGACCGCATCATCCTTTTTCTGGTTGATGATTTTGGCGTACACCTGTGTCATTTTCACGTCAGCATGGCCGAGCAGCTTGGATGTCGTATATAAGTCTGCTCCGAGTGTCAGCATCATCGTCGCGAACGTGTGCCGCGCCGTATGGAATGTAAAACGCTTGTTTATTCCCGCCGCTTTTGCCCATGGTTTGATAAGAATATTGACCATTGCCGGGGACGGCAGGTCGAACACATTGTCATCAGGAGTTTTGTCCCCACGTGCAGGCATCCACTTCAACGCTTCCGGGGAAAGCGGGAGATAAATCGGTTCTTTGGTTTTCTGCATGGAAACCGACAGACGGTATTGTCCACGGTCAACGAATACATCTTTCCATTGCAGCTTGATTATATCACTGATTCGCAGACCGCAGAAACAAGAGAACAGATAGGCACCTTTCACGGATTCATTTTTCATCGGGGTTGCGATCAATGCACGCACCTCTTCAATGGTCATGTATGACCGTTTGCTTTCAGGCAGACGGATCTTTTCCGACTTGCTGATTTTCGTGAAAGGATTGGACTTGATGATCTCGGCCCTGACAGCCGCATTCAAGGCTCCGTTCAATACCCGGTAATAAGTATGCAGTGTGTAATTCGACACTCGTTTGCCTCTGGAACGGTATTCGGACTGAAGGTAGTCAAGATAATTCTGGCAGAATGTCTTGTCTATTTGATCCATCAACATACGTTCTCCCGCATAATCCTTCAAGATGCGTATAGTGATGTCAATCTGATAACCGTCCTTTTTGCCACGCTTGGCCTGGTTCTCCTTGTAGGTGTTCATCCAGTCAAGCAGGTAAACTCTCTCTTTGGTTTCTATACCGGCCTCGCCGTTGGTCAACTCGATAATACGTTTGGACTTGATGGCATTGGCGGCATTCATGGTCGCCTGATTCTGCCGACGGGCATTGTTGTCCGTTTCCGGAATGAGATACAACTTGAGATATTCGTATGTTCGTTTTCCGAAACGGTATATATCAAGATACAGACTTTGGCTTCCATCTGCCAGCTTCTTTGTCCGAAGGCGGACAGGCTCTTTTACTTTTGTAGGCTTCTTTACTCGTGGCATATCGATCCCTTCATAATTTTGTTTCTGTTGCAAAGATATGAATAAAGGTCGATATTGAGAAACAAACGAGAAACAAAATTGCACCGAAAAAGAACCAATCAACTGAAAAGAAAGAAAACAACTGAAAACATCAATCGCCCTATAATCAACTGTAAATAAGCGGTTTTATTTGCACTTGTTTAGCTCTTGTTTTCATTTTAGGGCTTAACTTTGTAAATCTATATAATTTATGAGAAAATTTATCGGATATGTACAGACCGCATGTTGTTGCCTCTTGCTGTGTACCTCCTGTATCAAAGACGGGATAGATGAAGATTGCAACTCTTACATCCGCTTTGTATACGATTACAACTTGGAATACATAGATTTGTTTCACAAGCAGGCAACGAAAATGAATTTGTATGTATTCGATGAAAACGGACGTTACGTTACCGAGTTGAAAGAAGAATCCGGATCATTTGAACAGGGGTATTTAATGCCCCTGCCGGAATCTATGAGAGGACAGAAATACATAGCTGTGGCATGGTCGGGATTGTATGACGAGTCATATGACAGAACATTACTGAAACCCGGCGTGTCTACATTGGAAGACCTGGAAGTGAGTGTCAACAACTTGAAGACAAGAAGTGTAAGCGGGAATGTTGACCGTGAATTGCATTCTTTGTGGCATGGTAAGAATTCGGAGATAGCGCCGCAGTATAATAATGATGTGACTACTGTTTCGTTAATGAAGAATACGAAGAAATTCCGTATCGTCATGCAGCGGTTGGATGAGGGCACTATTGATGTGAATGACTATGATTTCAGGATTATTTCCCCGAATGGAAGATACAGCCATGAAAACGGACTTCTGAGTGATGAGACGAGTGAGCAGATAACATATACTGCTTATTATACGGCAAACGATCCGGAAACGGGAGCCATTGCCGAAATGAATTCTTTGCGGTTGATGACGGATAAAAACAATCAGTTGATTATTACGCATAAGACAACCGGGAATGTACTTCTCGATATCCCGTTGAATAAATACCTGAATGCACTGAAGCTTCAGCAATATGCCGATCTTTCCTTACAGGAGTATCTTGATCGTTGTGATAAATACGGTATCATCCTCTTTTTTAAAGGACTTGATGATAACGGGAATTATATCAGTGCGGATATAGAAATAAACGGATGGTTGCTCAGAGAACAGGAAGTGGGAGATATGTAGTTTAAGATTATAAGGAGGTTCTTCAAAACAAAAAGGAGGAAATTGCCGGTATAGCAATTTCCTCCTTTTTTGTCTTACTTCTGTGAAGAAGGGATAAATCAAAGACGTTCTACGATAGCCCTTTGTTGCTCAAGGAAGCAGAGGCGCTGTGCTTCTCCGCTTTCGGAGATAAGAGTGGAATGTCTTTTCAATGACTGAATCCAGTTCTTCTGCAATTGGCAGATGTGTGGACTTTGAGAGTCCATTGAGTTAATGGAGTACACCCTGAGCAGGCTTATCTGGAAATCTTTTTTAGTCACAAAACTGTATGTTGCCTCAAAACTGATGTTGGACAAATAGATGAATGCCTTGTGCCCTTCACTGAATTCTCCTTTAATGGATAAATGCTCCAAATCGTTGAGCAGTGCATGCAATTCTTGCTTTAGGTGAACTACATCCGCAGCAGAAATCAGGTTGAGCCCGGCAAAGTATTTCACTTCCTGCACAAACGACTGGAAGATGTTAGTGTCCCAGATAAAAAAAGTCTTGGGACATTTCTTTATGCTCTCAGCAAGTTTCTTATGAGTTTTGATAATCCTTTCGGGCACCTGCATAGTTTCCAATGAATGAGGTGTTTCTATTTTCCCGTTCTGGTAAATCCAGCGGCACAAGCGGAATTTAGACAAATATTCATAGGAGGAATATAAGGTGAAAGGAAGAATGTTGGAAGCGGTATACACTTCTGCCGTAGGATCTTCTTTCACATAATTGAATATTTGCAGATAACGGTTTATGATTTCGTGATAATTATCCAGCGGATCGGGTAACTGATACAGGTTCAGGTCGAAAGTAACCCGGTTGGACAAGTGGTTTCCTACGATCTGGTCGATGGATATGCCCAACTTACGTGATATGTGTGCCGTTTCCTCGAAAGTAAAGGCCACTTCACCCCTTAACCGCCGGTAAATAGCCTCTTTGCCCATACATAATGTGTCTGTCAGGAAGTTGGCAAGGTTTTGGCCTTGCGGAATCCTGCCTTTCATTTCCGTAATCAATTCGTTGACAATTCCATTTCTGTTCATTCTACTTTTTTTATTTTAGGTTAATAATCTGCTGATTCTTAAGTTTGTTTTCGCTATCAGCAAATATAAAGTGTGCGTGTGTCATATTTGTGTGCTTGGGCGAGTATGACGTAGGAGGGAGTTTTCTATTTAAGGAAAAATAGGGAGAGAGTAGGGGACATAACGAAAAAAAACAGATAAGTGTGTTATCTGTTTTCGATATTCGTCATGGGAACGTTGTTTTGTTTCGATAATCGTAACTGCGGGATCAGAGCGTTTCAATGATTTGGCGTTGTTGCTTAAAGAAGAGTATGCGTTGCATCTCACCGCTTTCCGATATCATGGTGGAGAATTTCTTTAACGACTGAATCCACTCTTTCAGACTGTTGAACATGGCTGGATCTTGTGTGGTAATGGAATTAATGGCATACACACGTATCATGCTTACCTGAAACGAACTTGCCAATATATAACTATAAGTGGCCTCAAAATTAATACTTGAAATATAGATGCGTATGTCATTACCTGTTTTCGATTTACCTTTGCTTGCAAGATTTTCTAACTCGTCGGTCAATACCAAAAGGTCTTCTTTGATTTGCTTCTTGTCTTCATCCGAGATTAGGTGTATGTCGGAGAAGTATTGCACATCGTTTACCATATGCTGAAAAATCATGCTGTCCCAGATATAGTCATTGGAATGGATATGTTGGCTCAAGTTTACAAACTCTTTTTGCTTATCAAGTAATTTTTGCGGCAATTCCAGTTCCTCAAAATGTTTGCACTTGATGTTATCGTTTTGGTACATCCATTTGAACAAACGGAATTTGGACAGAATATCATGGTTGAAAGACAGTGTTTGAGGAATGATATTAGAGGAAGTTCCCATTTCGGATGCAGGATCTTCTTTAAGAACTTGGGACATCTGCACATACTTGTCTATAATGGAGTAGTATGTGTCGAACGGATTTTCGTGGTGTACCACATTCATATCGAATACGGCGTTATTGCTGAAACTCACTCCCACGATGTTATCAAGAGAAACACCCATCTTCCGCGAAATAACGGCTGCTTCGGCAAGGGTGAAAGGAACTTCGCCACGTAAACGGCGATAGATGGCTTCCCTGCCTAAGTATAAGATGTCCATAAGTGTATTGGCAAGATTGGCTTTGGTGGGAAGTTTGTCTCTGACCGCTTCTATCAGCGTTGTATTTAATTCGTTGGTTATCATATTGTTTATGTGAATAATTTGTTTCTGTCTATTAAACAAATAAGGATGCCGGGATGTTTCGAAAATCGCAACTATTGTTGGTTTACTGTTTTTCAATCGCCGCCTATATTATTTCAATCGCCACCCATGTTGTTCACAATCGCCGCGGCGATTGAAAAAACATGGGCGGCGATTGTAAATAATGCCGAAGGGGGAGTTCTCTGATTTATTCTCCCAGTTTATCGAGCAATTCGTAGGAAGGCACAAAAAAGAGTGTTCCTGTTATTGCTGTACTGAAATCGAGCAAGCGGTCTGTATTTCCCACAGGATTACCGATAAACATATTTTCCAACATTTTGCGAGTGGTGCTGAAAGTGCTGGCATAACCTATGAAATAGGTACCATATTCTCCTTTGGATGTATTGGCAAAAGGCATATTGTCCCGCACTATTTTGAAGTCGTCGCCTATGTTGGAAATTGCATTGTGGGCATTGCTTGGTTTTTCTTCGTCCGATAATTCTACATCGTCGAATTTGTGACGTCCGATTACTTTTTCCTGTTCTTCAACCGTCAGGGCATTCCATGCAATCATATCGTGGATATATTTTTGCACAAATACATAGCTTCCTCCTGCAAATTCGGGATCTGCATCGCCGATTACTGCGAATTTATAACGGCTTTCGTCTACATCGGGATTTTCCGTACCATCTACAAAACCGATGATTGCTCTGCCATCCCTGTACCTGAACCCGTGGGTTTCATCAATGGATTCAACTGCTCCTTCGAGCTTTTGATCGATGATTGAAGCAAATTCAAAACAGAGCCCCATTTGTTTTGCCCGGATATGAAACAGAATATCACCGGGGGTAGATACTGCCGTATGTTTATTTCCCTTTATTTCCTGGAATGTTTTTAGTTCTTTCGGGTTGTTTTCCGTAGGGAAAAGACGTTTCCATGCATCTGCCCCAAAACCGATTGTGCAACTGAATTGCTGCTCGGGAAAACGGTTGCGCATACTGCGTATCAATGCTGTGAAGTTGGCACAGACGTCTTTCACTTTGTCAAGCATGTCGGGGGTATCTTTTAAACCGTAGACAATAAAAATGGCATTCTCTCCTTGTCTTTTAGTTACGTCCTGAGGTAGATTGCCGTTGAATAAATTTTGATGTGGATTCATACTGTTTGTTATTTTATGATGAAGTATACACTTCTTATAAAATAACCTGAAAAAAGCTGTTTTTGTTCACTTGCAACCGGAGAACTTTAAGAGATAACGTCTAAAGGCAGAATTGTAGCAAAATAACTGCCTATACCTACTTCGGACTGTACTTCTATGCGTCCCGACAGTCTTTCGATAATAACTTTGCAGATGGAAAGTCCCAGACCGCTGCCTTGTTCAAATTCATCGGTTTTGTAGAAACGGTCAAAAATCATCATAAGTTCTTTTTCATCTATTCCTTTGCCGGTATCTTTTACATATACGCAGACTTCATTATGCTTTTTGTTTACTTTGCACCCTAATGTAATGGAACCACTCCGGGTAAATTTATTAGCATTACTCAAGAAATTGGAAATAACTTGGGTAAAACGTAAACAGTCTATGTGAATAGGTAAGAGGAGCGTATTGTCTAATTCAAGATGGAATTGCAATGAGGGCTGGATCAACGGTCGATGAGTATTATATATTTCCTTGACAATATCTGTCATATCCCATTTCTTTATTTCAAAATCCATGTTTCCGGATTCTATACGGGATATTTCCAGCATATCATTAATGAGTTTCAAAAGCAGTTCATTGTTACGGTTGATAATTTCGAGCATGCTTTCTTTTTCTTCCCGGTCTATTTCGTCGGAACCTTCGCCTATCAATACATTGGTAAAGCCAACAATAGCATTGAGTGGAGTGCGTATCTCGTGACTCATGTTGTTAAGGAAAGATTGTTTCAGCTCGGCTTTTTCCGCCATTTGTTTAGCTAAAATGAGTTGTTGTTCATGTTCTACCACTTTTTGGATATTCTGCATGATACCTGCCAACATCATGTCACCCTTTGCATCTTTCAGGCTGCGGCACCGTAGTTCATACCATTGGTACCCGTTCTCTTTTTGTCCGAAACAGAAGCGTGCTCGTTGTATTTCCATACTTGAAGATTGATGCAATGTTTCATAAAATGAACTTAGCAGTTGTACGTCATCGGGGTGTGCATATTGTAAAAAGTCGTTTTTGGAAAATAAGCGTTGTTCCAAATTCATCAAGCGTGTGTAATTGGTGTCGAACTCAATGGTATTTCCCTGCATATTCCATAGTGAAATCTGTCCCCCATCCATAGAAAGGGTTAAGCGTTTATGTGCTTCTTCAAGTATTTGTAGGTTTTTACGTTCTATCAGAGAACGTTTCCGCATCCGCAGCAAGCTTAGTGACAAAGCAATGAATGCAAAAATGAATAGTGCTACAAATAAATAGATTGCCAAACGATAATGGTCATAAAACGGGTAATTGATAAGGCGTACATTCTTTGATATGTTTTTAGTAACCCGGCTGCCATATACAGATATATTGCCCCAATCGAGCACGTATTCTTTTTGCAAATCCTTTATTTTAGGTATATCTGTTTTCTCTTTATTTATTAATCGGGCAGACAACTCGGCAGCAGCCTGGGCTGAAATTTCGTCTGTAGCCATGTAGCCACCTAAAATTTTAGTTCCTTCTCCGAATCCCTCACGAATACAGTTGAAAGAAGCCGTATTAATTGAATTTACTATTGGGAGTGACATGGAATCGAATTTGTCGAGCAAGAATGCTTTTTTCTTCTGTTCGCTTTTCGCTTTTTCCATCATCGTAAGTAAAGAAGCTCCTTTCATGTAACGAAACGGACAAAGGCTTATGGTAATTTTGTCTTTTTTCACTTTGATACGGTCATTTGCCACGGCTGCCATGAGATTGTAGTATTCCATCATTTCGCTCATTTCTTTGTATTCATATTCCATGGAATATGCCGATTTGTGACCTAAGATCTGTACATTTCTTCTATCCACAACTTTGGTCAATAAATCGTAAGACTTATGTCCGAGAGTGGTTAGGTCAATGTTATATAAGATTTCGATTTCTGCCTTAGGCTGCAATGATTGAATAAAATCTATGTTGCTTTTGAAGTCGGGAATATCTCTGAGGATATATACTTCTTCAGTATCATATTCTTTTATGAGTTTCTCATCGGGAAAATGTACATTGCAGGCTACCACCGGAATGGAAGACAGGAGGAGATGATGGGTTGACAATAAAGAAGAGGTTGCCTGATCTCCTACTGCCAGAATAAGATCTGTCGGTTTGCTTTTAATAATGTCAAGATACTTATTCATGTTATCAAGACAAACTTCATGGTTAAATTGATTACACCCGAAATAGAATTGGTTGAATACAGGTTCTATACCTTTCTTTCTTAATTCTTTGGTTAGGAGTTCTTCAAAATTTCCATAGCCGATGCTGTTTTTTGAGAAAGAATACACAAGAGATATATGTTTCTCCACCCTGTGACTTATAACATACCACTGTTTGAAATTATACCCGCATAAGAAAGTTCCTAATAAGAGAATAAAAGCGAAAATATATTTGAGTTTTAGATCGGCGATTCTCATATATTGATTTGTATCATGCAAAAATAGTATATTTCTGTAAAATAGGGATGTCTTTTCATAAATTATTCTATATTTTTTCTTCAATGTAAGAAGCTGACTTATAATATTATTGGCAATATGAAATAAAGTTTAGTTTAACAGAATAGTCAGAACAAGAAAAGATGGCAGAGGTAATTCTGCGAAATGAATAAGCAAAAGTGCTAAAGCTCAATTTTTTATAAAAATGGTCTATTCTATTTTGAATATAAAAACAATGTTCGTAAATTTGCGAACAATAATGATAAAGATGAAAATAAAGCAGTATACAGAAAAGCAGGAAAAGATTGCCCGTTTTGCTAAAGCTATGGGACATCCGGCACGAATGGCTATTCTTAGTTTCTTGGCTAAGCAGGATAGCTGTTATTTTGGAGATATTCACGAAGAATTACCTATTGCTAAAGCAACTGTTTCTCAGCATTTGAAAGAATTAAAAGATGCCGGATTAATTCAGGGAGAAATAGAAACACCTAAGGTTCGATATTGCATTAATCGGGAAAATTGGGAACTTGCCCGTATGTTATTTGCAGAGTTTTTAAGTGACTGTAAATGTAATGAGACTTTATGTTGTGAATAACACTTTTTTTTAGAAATGATGTTCGTTGTTTTACGAACATTATTAAATCTATTATGTATTGGAAAGAGTATATGATATTAATAAGAATAGGAATAGAATGAAAAAGGATCATATGAAAGATAATCAAAATTTAAAAGAATTAGTGAAACAACGTTATAGTGAACTTGCTCTAAATGCGGACGGACTAAAAGGTTGCTGTTGTGGTAGAAATCCGATGGTTCCTTCAAAGAAAGTATTTACTATCATGAGTGAGGATTACTCTAACTTGAAGGGGTATGAACCTGATGCCGATTTAGGAGTAGGGTGTGGGTTGCCGACACAATATGCCAACATTAATAATGGTGACACTGTTGTTGATTTAGGTTCGGGAGCAGGAAATGATTGTTTTATTGCCCGTGCAGAGGTTGGTGAAAATGGTAAAGTCATTGGGATTGATTTTTCACCTCAAATGATAGCAAAAGCACGTAACAATGCACTTAAACGAGGATACACAAATGTGGAATTTGTGGAGGGGGATATTGAAAATATGCCTTTGGAAGATAATACTGCAGATGTGGTTGTAAGTAACTGTGTGTTGAATTTACTTCCTCAAAAGGACATAATTTTCAAAGAAATCTATCGCGTATTAAAACCGGGTGGACATTTCTGCATATCCGATGTGGTACTTAATGGAATATTCCCCAAAGAATTTACAGATAATGCTGCTATGTATGCAGGATGTATAGCAAGTGCTATTCAAAAAGATGAGTACCTAAAGGAAATAGAAAAAGCTGATTTTATGGATATTCGAATTCAAAGGACTAAAACAGTTCTAATTCCGGATGAGGTGTTACTTGAACATTTGGATGAAGATACGATTCAGAAGTATAAATCTGGGAATGTCGGAATTTATTCAATTACGGTAATGGGTAGAAAACCTTGATTGTGCTAATGAAAAAAGCTCTGAAGTATAAAACTTCATAGCTTTTTCTTTAAACTTGATGCGGTGCGTACGGGACTCGAACCCGTGACCCCATGCGTGACAGGCATGTATTCTAACCAACTGAACTAACGCACCATTAAGTTTTTTATCACAATCTCTCTCGATTGCGGTTGCAAAGGTAGATATTATTTTCAATTCTGCAATAGCTGGAACAAACTTTTTTATAAAGTTTTTCTCCTATGCTTGATAATGAGGTAATTATAAATTTATTTTTTTATTTACTCATTTACTTTCATCATAAAATTAGAAGTTCTTTACAATTTATTAGGGTATGAAATGCTTTTAACTTATTTTTTTTGCGTATGTTTGTTGTCTGATACATACATATCATTATAATTAATTATATGAAGAAAGCTTTAATATCTGGAATTACCGGTCAGGATGGATCATTCTTGGCAGAATTCTTATTAGAAAAAGGATATGAGGTGCATGGAATCCTTCGCCGTTCATCTTCTTTTAATACCGAAAGGATAGAACATCTTTATTTTGATGAATGGGTGCGCGATATGAAACAGCAACGAACAATCAATCTTCACTATGGAGATATGACCGATTCGAGTTCGTTGATCAGAATTATTCAGCAGGTTCAGCCCGATGAAATATATAATCTTGCTGCACAGAGTCATGTGAAAGTCAGTTTCGATGTTCCCGAATATACTGCGGAAACAGATGCTCTCGGCACTCTCCGTATGCTGGAAGCGGTGCGTATTTTGGGATTGGAAAATAAGACAAAAATATATCAGGCTTCTACATCCGAATTGTTTGGCTTGGTACAAGAAGTGCCACAAAGAGAGACTACTCCTTTCTATCCTCGTTCTCCATATGGAGTTGCCAAACAATATGGTTTTTGGATTGTAAAGAACTATCGTGAGTCTTACGGCATGTTTGCTGTTAATGGAATTTTATTTAACCACGAGAGCGAACGCAGAGGAGAGAATTTTGTTACCCGTAAAATATCATTGGCTGTGGCACGTATCGTTCACGGCTTGCAGGATAAACTCTATATGGGCAATTTGGATGCTCGTCGTGATTGGGGGTATGCAAAAGATTATGTGGAATGTATGTGGTTGATGCTGCAACATGAAAATCCCGAAGATTTTGTTATTGCAACCGGAGAAATGCATACAGTACGCGAATTCTGTACATTGGCATTCAAAGAAGGAGGAATAGAACTTCGTTGGGAAGGTGAAGGAGTAAATGAAAAGGGAATTGATGTGAAGACAGGGCGTGTGCTGGTTGAAGTCGATCCGAAATATTTCCGCCCGTCCGAAGTAGAGCAGTTATTAGGTGATCCTACAAAGGCAAAAACACTTTTAGGATGGAATCCTATATCTACATCGTTTAATGAATTAGTAAAAATCATGGTTCAGAATGATTTAAAGTCGGTTTTGTCTCATGATATGAGTGATAGATAAATTAATACCTTGAATTTTTAAGAAAAAAAATGTATCCATTAAAATTTGAACCTATCTTAAAGTCAACCCTTTGGGGAGGAGAGAAAATTATTCCCTTTAAGCATCTCACAGAGAAAATCGCTAATGTAGGTGAGAGCTGGGAAATTTCCGGTGTTCCGGGAAATGAGTCTGTGGTTGCTAACGGTGAATATAAAGGTATGACCTTGCCGGAGCTTGTTGGTACGTTCCACGGAGAGTTGGTTGGGGAGGCAAATTATGCCCGTTTTGGCAATACTTTCCCATTGTTAATCAAGTTCATCGATGCGCAGCAAGACCTGTCTATCCAAGTTCACCCGGCTGATGATTTGGCAAAGAAACGCCATAACTCAATGGGTAAGACGGAAATGTGGTATGTAGTAGATGCCGAAAAAGATGCAAAGTTGCGTTCCGGTTTCTCTGAACAGATTACTCCGAAGGAATATAAGGAAAGAATTCACAATTCCACTATTACTGATGTATTGCAAGAATATCCTATTCATAAGGGGGATGTGTTTTTCTTGCCTGCCGGACGTATTCATAGTATCGGCGCAGGTGCATTCATTGCAGAGATTCAGCAAACATCGGATGTAACTTACCGTATCTTTGACTTTAACCGTAAAGATGCTAACGGCAATACACGTGAATTGCATACGGAATTAGCTAAGGATGCTATTAATTATGAAGTGCTGGATGATTACAGAACTCATTATGAGGCTGTAAAGGATGAACCGGTAGAATTGGTTGCTTGTCCTTATTTCACTACTTCTTTATATGACCTTACAGAAACTATTACTTGTGATTATTCCGAATTGGATTCATTCGTGATATTCATTTGTATGGAAGGTGCTTGCAAGATAGTGGATAATGAAGGTAATGAGTTAGCTCTTCAAGCCGGTGAAACAGTATTGATTCCAGCTTCTACAGAAGAAGTTACTGTTATTCCTGATGGATCGGTTAAGTTGCTTGAAACTTATGTATAAAACAAATGGCGGGTTTTAAACCCGCCATTCTTTTTTAATAACCTGCTGCTTTTATAATATTCTTTGGAATATCGGTATTGTCCATTCTTCCGTGAAACAGATCGGAACCTGCACCCACTGCAAATACCGGAACGTAACCATCGGAGTGTCCTCCGCTTACCCAGCCCACAAGAGCTATATCATTCAAGATTTCTTTGGCTACTGCTGCCATAGGCTCGTCTTTGAAGTATTCGCTTTCTTTTAGTTCTACGGCTTTTCCGGCAAATGAACGTTCATATTCGTCTTTCAGAAGTTTCTCTTGTTTCTCGTTTAGCTGAACAGCATCCCAGAATCCCATGTTTTCTTTTAACAATGCTTGTATGTCTTCCCAAGATACTTTGTTACTTTTGGCTTTTCTCAATGCTCCGATTTTATTGGATAATTCCCCTTGAGATACTTTCTGATTGGCAAGGGCTTTTAAGTTCAGTTCATATGGACCTTTACCTAGAACGATTCCACCTGTTTCGTGATCGGCTGTGATGACGATAAGGGTTTCATCGGGGTGTTGCTTGTAAAAATCGTATGCGAGACGAACAGCTTCATCCATGTCCATTACTTCTTTAAAGGCTGTCGCTGCATCGTTGCCATGACATGCCCAGTCAATCTTTCCTCCTTCTACCATTAGGAAGAAACCTTTACCGTCATTGTCTTTTGTCAGGAAGCGGATGGCACTTTCGGTGATCTGGGAAAGAGTTAAATCTCCCGGTTTTCTGTCAATGGCAAACGGGATACTTTCCTGATTCGCATCTTCGGTTGCAGTCATTACCATTTTAGATGCTTTTGCATATTTATTGTTGAATTCGTTATAACCTTTGGCTACTATATAACCGTTCTTGTCTAACAAATCATATACATTGACTGCTTTAGGATCTTTCTTGCTGACAGGTTCGATAAAGCCGGAGCCGGCATAGAAATCGAACCCTGCTTTGGGAATTTCACAAGCTATCTCATAATACATGTGTCTTTCGGGTTGATGAGCATAGAAACTGGCAGGAGTTGCATGGTCAATGCTGACACTTGTGGTTATTCCTACTTTCTTTCCGGCTTGCTTTGCTTTTGCTGCAACACTGTAAACAGCTTCTTTGCGTTCCTTGTCCATACCAATTGTATGGTTCTTGGTCTTTTCTCCGGTTGCCAATGCGGTGCCTCCGGCGGCAGAGTCGGTTACTCCGTTGAAAGCAGAGTAGGAGGTAGCAACTGTTGCGACAGGAAAAGAAGCGAAACATAAAGGTTTTGTTCCTATAATTCCTTCCAACTCTCCCATGTACATTTCAGTACCGTTTACTTGGTTTACACCCATTCCGTCTCCAATAAAGTAGAAGACGTACTTTGCTTGTTTGTCTTTGGCATACGAATATATGGGCGCAAAACAAATAATTGCGACCAATGCCAACGAAAATAAATAGATTTTCTTTGTCATATTGTTTTGGTTATAAAAAATGATGTTGTTTGATGTCCGGTGTGTGGGCTTATCTGTTTCTGAAATAGCGTTTGATACTTTTTATTATTTTGAACCCCATCATTACCCCGTCGAATATAGCTAATCCTGTATTGAAACTTTTCATGAGCGGATTGCCCGATGGAGTGGGTATGAGAGGAGCAAATATATTTCGGGTAGTAATGGTCATACGTGACTTTTGCTCGGCAATTTCTTTTCTGAGCTCGGTCTTTCTTTGGGCAATTTCTTCCAAAGTTATTATCTGATTGGTATTGGTGGCGGTGGTGTTCATAACTTATTTGTTAGGATCATTAAGGAATAGATTGGCTAAGAACTTAACCATTGGGGATATGATTAATTGCTTGCGGAAAGCTGCTACAATAATGATGAGGAGGATATTGATACCTCCGATAATGGCAAAGCTCACGGTTAATCCTCCTACGAGAGGTTCCAGAATATAGGCTAGAGCAAATAAAAGATAGAACAAGGCTACCATTGCAAGGATAATGAGAACAAGTATCATTATCAGGGTAGAAAGAAGAATGGTTAACTTCTCAACCAAATCCAGTTTGGTATATTCCTTTTGTAACTCCAGATATTTCCTGAAATCGGTGAATAACTGCTTAAAGTTTTCTATGCTTTTATCGTCGCTGAACATTTGTTGTATAATTAGGTTCCTAAAATTGGAAAAACAACTTTTATAGAAGATTCCTTCAGTGGAACAATCTTCTATAAAAGTTTAGGAAAAATCATAAATGAGAATTGTTATTCTTCTCCACCCGACTTAATTTCGGAAGCAATCTGGTCAACCAAGTCGTCCATTTCATGGCGATTAAGCTTGATGCCTTTCTTGCGAAGAATTTCTACGATTTTGTTACGGGTGTCTTCACCTTTTTCGGGAGCGAATAAGATACCGAGAGCAGCACCAACGGCAGCACCGCCTAAGAAAGCCGCTAAAACATTTAAACTTTTCATAATCTTTCACTTTTTAGTTTACTACAAATCTAACGAATAATTCGATAGGTTGTTCAAATGACGAAGTGTTTTTTAGGTTTAAATGTATAAAAAATATGAATGTAAGTTGCGTTTCTGTTACTGTTTCTTGCTTTTGTCTTGATTCATTTTCTTTCTTCTCCAGAAATCTCCGTTACTGCGGCTGCCTCTGTATTTCTTGTTCTCTTTGGCTTTGACCTTTAACTCTTCATCTTTTTGGGCTAGACCTGCTACAGCTTCGGTGGTAACAAAAGGGTGATTTTCCACTACCGGAATGTTCTTTTTTATCAGCTTTTGTATGTCTTTCAGATATGGCAATTCTTCCGGTTCGCAGAAAGAAATGGCAACGCCGTCGTGTCCGGCACGTCCTGTTCGTCCGATTCGGTGAACATATGTTTCCGGCACGTTGGGAAGTTCGTAGTTTACTACATGGGATAGTAAATCGACATCAATTCCTCGCGCTGCAATATCTGTTGCGATCAATACGCGGGTGGCATGACTTTTGAAGTTGGTTAAAGCTCTTTGACGGGCATTCTGAGATTTGTTTCCGTGAATGGCTTCGGCTCCGATACCGTTCTTTTCAAGAACTTTTGCCAATTTATCTGCCCCGTGCTTAGTGCGTGTAAAGACTAATACGGACTCTAAAGCCGGATTCTTTAACAGATGTACCAATAAATCCTTTTTGGATTTTTTGTCGGTGAAATAGATGTATTGTTTGATAGTGTCCACAGTAGAGGAAACAGGAGCAACTTCTACTTTTTCCGGCTGATGCAGGATAGAGTTTGCTAGCGAAGCAATCTCATCGGGCATTGTTGCCGAGAAGAACAAGGTTTGCCTTTTCTTGGGAAGCAAAGGAAGAATACGTTTGATGTCATGTATAAAACCCATGTCGAGCATGCGGTCTGCCTCATCCAATACAAAGAACTCAAGAGTTTTTAAAGATATGAAACCTTGATTTATCAAATCCAGTAATCTGCCCGGTGTAGCAACGAGTATTTGTACTCCTTGTTTCAGGGCATCGGTCTGAGGCTTTTGCGCAACTCCTCCGAATATTACTGCATAATTTACTCCGGTATACTTCCCGTATGCTTCGATGCTTTCGCCTATTTGTATGGCAAGTTCACGGGTAGGGGTGAGGATTAAAGCTTTTATTCCCTGTTTTCTGTTACTTCTATATAGCTTTTGCAGGATAGGAATAGAAAATGCAGCCGTTTTTCCTGTACCCGTCTGTGCGCAGCCCAGTAGGTCTTTGCCTTGGAGTACGATAGGAATTGCTTGTTCTTGTATGGGAGTTGCAGTGGTATAACCCTCTTGCTGAATAGCTTTCAGGATAGGATCTATTAAATTTAGTTGTTCGAATGTCATTTGAAAATTGAGTAAGCCCTCTCGGCTTTTTAATTGTTTATAGTGCAAAGATAGGTGAAAACAACCATGTTTAAGGTAATAACCTGATGACTTAAGCAAATTTAACTAATAACTTAAGCCCATCTATCAAAATAAGTTATATTTTTGCTGTACTCCTTTTTATAACTAAGTATAGTCTTTCTTATTTAAAAGTCTACTCTTTATTTTAATAAGGAGTAGACTATCAGATTTAATAATCAAATAGTTTTTGCTTAGCTATGCTTACGTTTGGCTTTATACAATTAAAATAAATAAGTAATATGAGTATTCAATACAGACTTACGCCCATGCGTGACAACATTAGTGCAACTCCGAAAGAAGGTTATTATGCACAAGTGGTGACAAAAGGCACTGTTGATACAAGGGAGTTATGCAAGGAAATTGCAGACAAATGTTCTCTTACCGTAGCCGATATGAAAGCTGCCATTGAGGCTTTGGCTGAAACTATCGAGGACAAGCTTCAGGACGGATACAATGTCTGCATTGACGAATTAGGGACTTTCTCTGTTTCTGCAGAGTCACGTACGGTGCAAGATGCAGATGAGATCAGGGGACAATCCGTAAAGGTGAAGAACATAAACTTCCGTCCTTCGGTTCGTTTGAAAACTACTATGAAGAATTCTAAGTTCGAACGTGTTGTAACCAAAAAGTAGAAGAGGAACGTGTTATGGATAAATTTACTTATAGCATTCCCACAACTTTATTCTTTGGCGCAGGAAAGATAGAAGAGTTAGCCAGAGTGGATCTGCCCGGAAAGAAAGCATTGATTGTGATTTCTTCGGGAACTTCCATGCGTTCATTCGGCTACTTGGATAAACTTTGTTCGATTCTTGTTGACCAGGGGCTTGATTTTGTAGTATATGACAGGATACTCCCCAATCCTATAAAATATCATGTAATGGAGGCAGCAGCTCTATGTCGCAGGGCGGCTTGCGATTTCGTCGTAGGTTTGGGAGGAGGAAGTTCGATAGACTCGGCTAAGGCAATAGCCGTCATGGCTACTAATCCGGGAGATTATTGGGACTATGTACATGGGGGAAGCGGTTTAGGCAAGCCTGTGAAAAACAATCCTCTGCCAATTATTGCTGTTCCCACTACTGCAGGGACGGGAACTGAAGCCGATCCTTGGACGGTGATTACCAACGAAGATAAAATGGAGAAGATAGGTTTCGGTTATGAGAAAACGTTTCCTATGTATTCGGTTGTAGATCCGGAATTGATGTTGAGCGTACCTTCCCATTTAACGGCTTATCAGGGATTTGATGCTTTCTTTCACGCTGCAGAAGGATGGATTGCTACAGTTGCCACACCTATCAGCAATCTTTATGCTTTGAAAAGTATGAAGTTATTGTATGCAAGCTTGTCTACTGCTGTGCACGACGGGGCTGACCTCATGGCACGCAGCGATGTTGCATTGGCAAGTATGCTTTCGGGAATGGTAGAATCTACTTCTTCCTGCACTTCCCAACATTCTATGGAACATGCCATGAGTGCATATTTCCCGGAACTCCCTCACGGAGCCGGATTGATAATGCTTTCCGAGGCATATTTCACTTTCTTTGCAAAGAAAGCTACTCCACGTATTGCAGCTATGGCGCGCGAACTGATGTGGGGTAATCCTTTTATGTCTGAAGAGAGGCAGGCCCTTGACTTTGTGGATAAGCTCGTTGAGATGAAAGAATCCTGTGGAGTGGCGAAGTTGAGAATGTCGGACTATGGCATTACTAAAGACGACTTGCCGCAGTTTGTGAAGAATGCCCGCAAAACAATGGGGAAACTGTTTGCTTATGATCCTTATCCATTGGATGACGATGATGTATTAGCTATATATAAGGCTGCATATAAGTAATTTAATTGCATGAAACAATGAAAGACAAAGTAATTTTGATCACAGGGGCTACAAGTGGAATTGGTGAAGGTTGTGCCCGTAAGTTTGCATCGCAAGGCTCAAATCTGATTTTGAACGGACGCAACATACAAAAACTAGAGTCTTTAAAAGAAGAATTGGAAGCCAAGTACGGGATAGAAGTCCTGACTCTTCCGTTCGATGTTCGCGACAGGAAAGTTGCTGCCGAAGCTATTTCTTCTTTGAAAGGAAAATGGGAAGACATTGATGTATTGATAAACAATGCCGGTTTGGTCTTTGGTTTGGATAAAGAGTTTGAAGGTGACTTTGATGAATGGAACATTGTGATTGACACAAATATCAAAGGCTTGTTGTCAATGACTCGCTTGGTAGTTCCCGGTATGGTGAAACGCGGTAAAGGACACGTTATTAATATAGGTTCGCTTGCCGGCGATTATGCTTATGCAGGTGGTAATGTATATTGTGCTACCAAGGCAGCGGTAAAGGCTTTGTCCGATGGGCTTAGGATTGATTTGGTAGATACTCCGCTTCGTGTGACGAATGTTAAACCGGGAATGGTGGAAACCAACTTCACGGTAGTGCGCTTCCACGGTGACAAAGAACGTGCCGACAATTTCTATAAAGGTATTAAACCTTTGACAGGCGATGATATAGCAGAAACCGTTTACTTTGCGGCTTCGGCTCCTGCGCATGTGCAGATTGCAGAAGTATTGCTGATGCCTACCAATCAGGCAAACAGCTTTGTGTCTTATAAGGAATTAAGTGAATAACAGAATAGTGAGTATAAACATGAATATCTTTAATTAAAACAGTGATAAATTATGAAAAAGCTATTAGTTTTAGGAATGGGATTGTGCGTAGTTTTCGCATTTACTTCTTGTAAATCAAGTGAAAGTGCATACAAAAAAGCTTATGAGAAGGCAAAACAACAAGAGTTGGCAGAACCTCAGGTAACAGAACCTGTTGATGTAACTCCGGTTGTTACTGCTCCTGTTGAAGCTCCAAGAACAACTTCGAATGCTCCTGTTCGTCAGGAAAAAGTAACCGTTGTATCCGGTGTTGACGGTATGAAAGCGTACAGCGTAGTATGCGGAAGTTTTGGTTTGAAAGCAAATGCTGAAGGTTTGAAAGATTGGTTGGATGGACAAGGTTACTCTGCTATCATCGCTTTCAATCCGGACAGAGCAATGTATCGTGTGATTGTTCTTACATTCGACGATCGTGCCGCTGCTGCCGATGCACGTGATGCTTTCAAAGCTAAATATCCAAATAGAAAAGACTTCCAGGAAGCATGGATTTTAAATAGAGTATACTAATAATTTCTTTTTGGTAATGAACAGGTAGATGTATTCTACCGGGATAAAGGGTGATAACTGTGAAGTTACCACCCTTTTATTTGTTGTTTGAAAAAACTTTGCCTTTCGAGAACAACGGTAGCAAAAAGTATATACTTTTGTACTTGTTAAGAAAAGGAAAGTTGCCAGAGTGAACGAATGGGGCGGACTCGAACTCCGCTATACTCTTTATGGGTATCGGGGGTTTGAATCCCTCACTTTCCGCTTCTTTTACCTTGATACCCGAAATCATCCGGCAGGAAGATATGCCACTCAACGTCTGTCATAGGTTTCTTTATTAGGTAGAGCTTTACAAAGCCTGATAAACTCTTTTTGTCAGTACCTTTATTATATATGGTTCCATGTCATACTCCGCCCCGTTAAAAGTGAGGTTACGGGGAGTAATTTGATATTCCCCTTTTCGTGGAGCCATTAAATTAAAGGTGTATTCATACTTCTTTTTCCCGTTGATAATGCTCGTTGAAGTTGATGTTGTTATGAGCCTGAGACCTTCGGCATTGATTGTAGGTTGTTTGTCTGGTCTGTAGTCACAGGAAAGTATCAGTAAGAATCTTGTACCCTCTGTTACTTCTTTCGGTTTGGTTGCGAAAGAGCAATGAATGGTTTTCATCTTTTTAGGAGCATGTATTTTTACCTTTTCTTCCTTGCAGGTATAGCGTTGCCTGTTTATGATGGCAGTGGTGGCGGGGATAATTATTTTCCCTGCTTTTCTTACTCTTACTGTATAAGTAACGCCGTTTAATGTAGAGTTTACTTTTTTTCCGTTGGTAATTGAGGAGCGTGAAATCCTTGCAGGTTGTGCATTTAAGATCTCTATCTCTTTTCCCCATTCGGGAATATCCATGTATTTTATCGGACGATTGGACAGGTATTGCACACGGAATGCTTGTCCGGCATAAATGTCGTTTTCGTTTTCTATTTCAATAAAGAATCTTGTTTCACTGTTTTGTGCGGTCAGATTTATTGTAAATAACAATGTCAGCAGGTTTAGTATAATTCTCTTCATGTATGTCTTTTTAGTCGGTTTATTCATCCCATTCACGTTCCAGTTTGCCATTGATGTCGTAGAGTGCCCAGCGTCCTACTTTGCGCCCGTTGCGGTATGTTCCTTTTTCGCGCAAACGGTTGTTCTTGATGTAATGTGATTCAAAAGCTCCGCTAGGATAACCGTTTACGTATATATATGTTTCCCAATAATCAGAACGGTTATCTTCTACAAGTACTTTAACAACTCCGTGTTTTTTACCGTTTACGTATTCTGCTTCACAGGTTACTTCTCCGTTTTCCGGGTTATATTCTTTGCAAAGGCCATTGCGGCGGTCGTTCTTCAAACTGTTTTCATGTAGCCTTTGTCCGGTTTCTGTGTCGAAAGCAACTTGCATTCCTTCTTTTTTCCCGGCATTAAAAGTCTCTATCTTTAATGTATCTCCATTATCTTTAATGGTAATCCACTTGCCGGATTTCTTTCCTGCTTTATATTCTCCTAAAATATGGGGAACACCTGTTTGAAACATTTGTGAGAATTTTCCTTCCTGCAAACCATTACGGTATGTAAACCTTTCAACTAAATCACCAATGTTGCTCCGGTAAAGAATCATTTGTTCACCGTCATATATTCCATTGCGGTAATTACATTCACGACGTAATTCCCCGTCATTGTCATAATGACGCTCTATTCCGTCTTCTTTTCCGTTTTTAAATTGTTGTTCGCGTTCAATCTGTCCGTTAGTAAAATAACTTTTTCTCCAGCCGTCCAGTTTTCCGTTGGCATATGAAGTTTCTTGTTTTACTTTTTCTCCCGAAGAATCATATTCTTTGAATACTCCGTTTTTTAATCCTGCTTTGTATTTTCCTTCTTTCAATAAACGGTTGTATGCATATTCTTTGTAATCACCGTTATAGAATCCGTCTTTAAACTCAGCTTGGATATAAGCGGAATGATAACCATCGATAATGCGGTGCTTGCCGTTTAAAGGCTGTTCATTCTTGATGTCGCGATATAACCAGCGTCCGTCTCCCATATTAATAGACGATACTTGTTCGATGGTGTATTCTTTTTGCGCAATGGCAGAGGTTGCAAACAGCAACATTGCAGTAATTGTTAAAAATGCATTTAGGCAGCGTTTGTAATTGTTCATAATTCTGTACTTTGGATTTGTGTTTATTTTATAGGCTCCAAATATACATATTATTTATAATTTTACAATCACCGCCTTCGTTGAAATAATCGCCGCGGCGAATGAAAACAATCGCCGCCTATGTTATTTTAATCGCCGTGGCGATTGTAAATGACAGATGATGCTTTTTTAGAACATTCATCACACAGGCCTTTCAATACATAGTTTATGTTTTGGAGAGTGAATCCCACAGGAAGGGCAACAGTAGGTACATGTATCTTCCGCAGGCAAAGTGTTTTATTGCAATTGGTACAATAAAAGTGGGCATGCAGGTCACCAATGGAACACATGCATTCGTTACTGCAAACCGAGTATTTCAATGAACCCGAACCGTCATCAATGCAGTGGATAAGATGATGGTCGAGGAAAACAGAAATGGTGCGGAAGATAGTCGATTTATCTACCGTATCGAGATAATTCTCTAAATCGAGCAGACTGAATGCTTTTTGGAATTGCATCATGGCTTTTAATATCAGAATACGCATGGCAGTGGGGCGGATGTCCCTCATCTTTAACTTTTCCAAATAAATATCTTTTCCATAACTCAGGATTTTATTAAGTTTTGTATTTTTATCGCATTCAGTATGGCAAGGAGGGCTACGCCTACATCGGCAAAAACTGCTTCCCACAAGGTTGCCAAACCACCGGCACCCAATATCAGCACTATAAGTTTTACTCCGAATGCCATTGAAATGTTTTGCCACACTACTTTCCTTGTGTATTTTCCTACACGAACAGCCGTCGCAATCTTGCTTGGTTGGTCTGTTTGTATAACCACATCTGCCGTTTCGGTTGCCGCATCGTTTCCCAATCCACCCATAGCTATACCCACATTACTCAGTGCAAGTGCCGGAGCATCATTGATTCCATCGCCCACAAATGCCACATAGTTTTGTTTGTCGGCTTTCAAGTTTTCGATATGTTCCACTTTTCCTTCCGGTAACAAATCACCGTAAGCATTGGGGATACCTAACTGTTCCGCTAATTTAGAAACAATAATTTGTTTATCTCCCGATAATATCTGAATATTATCAATATTTAGTTTTTCCAGTTCCGAAACAGTTTTCTTTGCATCTTCTTTGGGCGTATCGGATAATAAAATGGAGCCTGCATACCTGCCGTTAACAGCACATAGGACAATAGTTTCAGGAATACCGATAAGTTCCGGTGAAAATGCTATTTCATGGCGAGCCAGTAAGCGGGGATTTCCTATTAAAATTTCCTTTTCCTGTACCATTGCTTTCAAACCATGTCCGACAATTTCCGCTGTTTCTGTGACAGGGAGTATTGGGATATTTATTTTTCCTGCATATTCTGTAATTGCTTTTGCTATGGGGTGGTTGCTGTTAGCTTCTACCGAAGCAATGATGCTGAGAACTTCTTCTTTTGAAAAGCCGTTTTCAACCCGTATTGTTTGTACTTCAAATACTCCTTTGGTAAGTGTTCCTGTTTTGTCAAACACTACTGTGTTTACTTTGGTGATAGCATCCAGATAGTTTCCGCCTTTAAACAAAACTCCATGTTTGGAAGCTGCGCCTATGCCGCCGAAGTATCCTAAAGGAATGCTTACCACCAAAGCACACGGACAGGAAATAACCAAAAAGACCAAAGCTCTGTACAACCAGTCGCTAAAGATGAAAATGAACTCCGGTTGCATCAGTGAATACAGGTAGGGGAGAAACACTATCAATACAGCTAAAGCAGTGACGACTGGGGTGTATATACGTGCAAATTTGCGTATAAAGAGTTCGACCGGTGCTTTCTTTTCTGCTGCATTTTGTACCATTTCAAGGATGCGCGCCAATGCACTTTGGTTGTAAGGCTTGGTTACTTTGACTTTTGTAACCTTGTCGGTAACAATCATTCCGGCAAGTACGGTTTCCCCTTCTTTTATGTTGCGGGGAACACTCTCGCCTGTGAGTGCGGCAGTGTCAAAGAATGCTTTTTCGTTAAGCATTATTCCATCCAGAGGTACACGTTCACCTGCTTTCATTTCGATAGTTTCTCCTACTTGTACTTTTTCGGGGGACTCGATAACAGCTATCCCGTTTTTAATAACGGTTGCTGTTTCAGGACGTACATCGAGTAAAGCACGTATGTTGGCACGGGCTTTGTTTACTGCACTATCTTGAAACAGTTCACCAATGGAGTAGAAAAGCATCACGGCTACACCTTCGGGATATTCACCGATATAGAATGCGCCGAGAGTGGCGATACTCATAAGCATGAATTCATTAAAGAAATCTTTTTTGCCTGCATGTTCGATGGCTTCTTTAATTACAGGCAAACCAACCGGAAGGAATGCACAAAGATACCAAATGAGTTGTATAGTGGAAGATTGAAACCAAGTAACGTTTTGCCAATTCAATCCGATTCCTGCGATGAGCATGGTGAAAGAAACGGATTCAGATAAATACTTTTTCATATGTCGTTCGTTTTTTATTTGTTGCAAAGTTACTCCGGTTTTATTGCAACTAAATTGCAATTTTATGTTGAATAGGGAGTGAATTACTGAAAACTAATTAAGTTTGTAGCGTTTTTGCAATGTATCTGCTAAAAGAAGTTATAAAAGTGTTTCATACAGTGTAAGAAGATAGAAATAATCCTTATTTTTGCACTTCATTTGTTAATGAATTTGAATAGAATGGAGAAAGACTATATATTTTGTGCAGTGAAGGCTGCATTAGAGGCAGGAACACGAATCCTGGATATTTACAATGATCCTGCTTCGGATTTCGGTATTGAGCGAAAAGCCGATAATTCACCTTTAACTATTGCAGACAAAAAAGCGCATGCAACTATCATGTCGTTCCTTTCAGAAACTCCATATCCCGTGTTGAGTGAAGAGGGCAGAGCTATTGACTATAATGAACGTAAAAAATGGAATGCGTTGTGGATAGTAGATCCATTGGACGGAACAAAAGAATTTATCAAAAAGAATGGTGAGTTTACCGTTAATATAGCTCTTGTGGTGAACGGTATTCCTGTAATGGGAGTTATCTACGTTCCTGTGAAAAAAGAACTTTATTTTTCCGAGTTGTCACTAGGTGCATATAAACTGGCTGATATTGTCAGCGTAACTGCAAGTGACGATTTGGATTCATTAATGGCACGTTCGATACGTTTGCCGCAATGTGATGGGCATGAGAACTTTGTGATAGTGGCTTCCCGTTCACATCTTAGTCCTGAAACGGAGGCTTTCATTGGGCTAATGAAGGAAAAGCATGCAGATGTGGAATTGAAATCGAGCGGAAGTTCCATTAAAATCTGCCTGGTAGCAGAAGGAAGTGCGGATGTATATCCCCGTTTTGCGCCTACTATGGAGTGGGACACAGCTGCGGGACATGCTATTGCCAAGGCGGCAGGATTTGAAATATATCAGGCAGGGAAGAGTATTCCTTTGCAATATAATAAGGAGGATTTATTGAATCCTTGGTTTATCGTGGAAAAGGTACAAACAGAAAATTAACACCTCATGACGTTTGAGATCATATTTGTATTGTTAGGACTTGTAGGTATGGTTACCGCTCTGGTCTTTGACAAAATGCGCCCGGGCATGGTTCTGCTATCGGTAGTCGTGCTATTTATGTGCGTAGGTATTCTTACTCCTAAGGAAATGCTGGAAGGGTTCAGCAACAAGGGGATGATTACCGTGGCGATGTTGTTCCTTGTGAGTGAAGGAGTCCGGCAAAGCGGGGCATTGGGGCAAGTAATCAAGAGGCTTCTTCCAATAGGGAAAACGACCGTTTTCAAAGCCCAATTGAGAATGTTGCCTGCCGTTGCTGCTATTTCCGCCTTTCTTAATAATACTCCTGTTGTTGTAATTTTTGCACCTATCATTAAACACTGGGCAAAGAAAGTTAATCTTCCTGCTACTAAATTCCTTATTCCTCTTTCCTATGCTACTATTTTGGGTGGTATCTGTACACTGATCGGTACTTCTACCAACTTGGTGGTTCACGGTATGATTCTGGAAGCCGGATATGAAGGTTTCACCATGTTCGAACTTGGTAAGGTGGGAATATTTATTGCCATCGCAGGTATTTTATATATGTTTGTATTTTCTAAGAAATTATTGCCTGATTCACGTGTAGATGAGGCTTTGAATTCGGAAGGTGAAGATGAATATTCTGATAAGTTGCATAGGGTAGAGGCTGTGATTGGTCCTCGTTTTCCGGGTATCAACAAAACATTGCAGACATTCGATTTTTATCGTCACTATGGTGCTATTGTAAAAGAAATCCGGCGTGCCGGTCAAAACATAACCGTAGGAATTGAAACTGTGCCTTTCCGTGAGGGAGATACATTAGTACTTCTTGCCGACGATTCGTTTATTCCGACGTGGGGAGAATCATCGGTCTTCCTTATGATTGCCAACGGTAAAGATCCGGATGAAGTAACTTCGAGTAAGAAAAAGAAATGGTTTGCATTGGCTTTGCTTGTGTTGATGATTGTAGGTGCAACAGTAGGCGAGTTGCCTGTTACGAAGGAAATGTTTCCCGATATAAAATTGGATATGTTCTTCTTTGTGTGCATAACTACCATTATCATGGCATGGACAAAGTTGTTTCCACCTAAGAAGTATACCAAATACATATCATGGGATATTTTGATTACTATTGCTTGTGCATTTGCTATTAGCAAGGCAATGGAGAATTCGGGCTTTGCCGATTTGATAGCAGAGAATATCATATCAATGGCAGACAGTTACGGGCCTTATGCTCTGCTTGCCGTAATTTTTATTATTACTAACCTGTTTACCGAACTGATTACAAACAATGCTGCGGCTGCTTTGGCTTTCCCTATTGCTTTGTCTGTTGCCAATCAGTTGGGAGTAAGCCCTACACCGTTCTTTGTAGTCATTTGTATGGCTGCATCCGCAAGCTTCTCAACCCCGATTGGTTATCAAACCAATTTGATTGTACAAGGTATCGGAAATTATAAATTTACGGATTTCGTGAGAATAGGGCTTCCGTTGAACATAATAACATTCTTATTGTCAGTCTTTCTGGTTCCATTATTCTGGAAGTTCTGATAAACGATATAAATGAATAATTAATATATGGAAAATAATCATATTTATCCGATATTCGACCGCATGCTAGGACGTGAAGACAAGGAAGATTTGTTGAAGCAACACGGAGTGATGGTTTGGTTTACCGGGTTGTCCGGTTCCGGTAAAAGCACGGTTGCTATTGCTTTGGAACGTGAATTGCATAAGCGTGGATTATTATGCCGCATTCTTGATGGTGATAATATTCGCAGTGGAATTAATAATAATTTGGGATTCTCGGAAGAAGACCGTGTGGAGAATATCCGCCGCATTGCCGAAGTCAGCAAATTATTCATTGATACGGGTATCATAACCATTGCGGCATTTATCAGCCCCAATAACGATATTCGTGAAATGGCGGCTGATATAATAGGTAAAGAAGATTTTATTGAAGTTTATGTAAATACTCCGCTTGCGGTCTGTGAGGAAAGGGATGTGAAGGGGTTATATAAGAAAGCACGCAAAGGTGAGATAAAAAACTTCACAGGTATCAGTGCTCCTTTCGAAGCTCCTGTACATGCCACATTGGAGTTGGATACTTCCGTTCTTTCTTTGGAAGAATCTGTTAATAAACTGTTGGAAGTAATATTGCCTCGCATAACTAAGTAATAAGTTTAAGATAAAATAAAAACATAAAATATGTCAGAGTATAATTTAAGTCACTTGCAGGAACTCGAAGCCGAGTCAATTCACATTATCCGCGAAGTGGCGGCAGAGTTTGAGAATCCCGTAATGCTATATTCCATAGGAAAGGATTCATCGGTAATGGTTCGTTTGGCAGAAAAAGCGTTTGCTCCTGGTAAAGTACCGTTTCCGCTGATGCACATTGATTCAAAGTGGAAATTTAAAGAAATGATTCAGTTCCGCGATGACTATGCCAAGAAGCATGGCTGGAATTTGATTGTAGAATCTAATATGGAAGCTTTCCGTGCCGGTGTAGGTCCGTTTACTCATGGAAGTAAAGTACACACCGATATTATGAAAACTCAGGCGTTGCTTCAGGCGCTTGATAAATACAAATTTGATGCTGCTTTCGGGGGTGCTCGTCGTGATGAGGAAAAGAGCCGTGCGAAAGAACGTATTTTCTCTTTCCGTGACCGTTTCCATCAATGGGACCCGAAAAATCAGCGTCCTGAGTTATGGGATATTTATAATGCACGTGTTCACAAAGGAGAAAGTATCCGCGTGTTCCCTATCAGTAACTGGACCGAACTCGACATTTGGCAATATATCCGTTTGGAGAATATTCCTATTGTTCCGTTATATTATGCAAAAGAACGTCCTATCGTAGAAATAGACGGTAATTTGATTATGGCGGATGATGAACGTTTGCCGGAAAAGTATCGCGACCAGATTCAGATGAGAATGGTTCGTTTCCGTACATTGGGCTGTTGGCCGCTTACCGGAGCTGTGGAAAGCGAGGCAGATACCATCGAAAAGATTGTAGAGGAAATGATGGTTACTACCAAGAGCGAGCGTACTACACGTGTGATTGACTTCGATCAGGAAGGTAGTATGGAACAAAAGAAACGTGAAGGATATTTCTAATTAGGAGTGAAGAATTAAGAACGAAGAATTGAAAATGGCAACAACATTAGATATAAAGGCATTTTTAGATAAGGACGAGCAAAAGGATTTGCTTCGTTTGCTTACAGCAGGTTCTGTGGACGACGGTAAATCAACCCTTATCGGACGCTTGCTTTTCGATAGTAAGAAATTGTATGAAGATCAACTCGATGCACTCGAAAGAGACAGCAAGAGAATGGGAAATGCAGGTGAACATATTGATTACGCTTTGCTGCTCGACGGGTTGAAAGCAGAACGCGAACAAGGTATTACCATTGATGTGGCATATCGCTATTTCTCTACCAATAACCGTAAGTTTATCATAGCCGATACTCCGGGACACGAACAATATACCCGCAATATGATTACCGGTGGTTCCACTGCCAATCTTGCAATCATTCTTGTAGATGCACGTATGGGAGTGATTACCCAGACTCGCCGACACACTTATTTAGTATCGTTATTGGGTATCAAACACGTGGTACTTGCAGTAAATAAGATGGATTTGGTTGATTTTTCGGAAGAAAGATTCAACGAAATAGTCGGAGAATATAAGAAGTTTGTAGAACCTCTCGGAATACCCGACGTAACATGCATTCCATTGTCTGCACTCGATGGCGACAATGTAGTGAATACATCCGATAGGACTCCTTGGTATAAGGGACTTTCATTACTTGATTTCCTTGAAACAGTTCATATCGGTAACGATCATAACTTTGAAGACTTCCGTTATCCTGTTCAGTACGTACTTCGTCCTAACCTTGATTTTCGTGGATTCTGCGGAAAGGTAGCTTCGGGTATTGTTCGTAAGGGAGATACGGTAATGGCTTTGCCTTCCGGAAAAACTTCAAAGGTAAAGAGTATTGTTACTTATGACGGTGAGTTGGATTTTGCTTATCCGCCACAGTCTGTTACTTTGACATTGGAAGATGAAATAGACGTTTCCCGTGGTGAAATGTTGGTTCATCCGGACAATGTACCGATGGTTGACCGTAATTTTGAGGCCATGCTTGTATGGATGGACGAAGAAGCAATGGACGTGAACAAGCATTTTTACATCAAGCAAACGACTAACACTACCCGTGCACATATTGACAGTATCCGTTATAAAGTGGATGTCAATACAATGGAACATTCGGATGTTTCTTTCCTGAATCTGAATGAAATCGGTCGTGTGGTATTCACTACTGCAAAACCTTTATTCTTTGATCCATATAAAAAGAACAAAGCATGTGGCTCTTTCATCTTGATTGATCCGATAACAAACAATACCAGCGCAGTGGGTATGATTATCGACCGTGTGGATTCGAAAGATATGCAAACAGAAGATGTTCCGGAAGTCGATTTGAAGAAACTGGGTATCGGAGAAGAACATTACGAAGCTATTGAAAAAGTATGCAAAGAACTGGATCGCCAGGGCATTGCTATTAAACTGATTAAATAATGGGATTACTGGAATTTAACAAACTACCCATCAATACATTGGTGGGAGCGGATTGGAAAACGTTTAAAGAGATAACAGCAAACAGGCAAATAGATAAAGGATACCGTCAGAAGTATTACTTAACTAAGTCCGTTTGCCGCTTGTTGAGCTTGCTGAAACCTTTGCAGGATAGCAGGTATAAAAAACAGCTTGCCGACAAACCGTTGGAAAATGCTCCGGTATTTATCCTCGGACATTGGAGAAGCGGAACAACTTTCGTGCATAATGTGTTATCATGCGATAAGCATTTCGGATATAACACAACTTATCAGACTGTGTTTCCTCATTTGATGATGTGGGGACAACCGTTCTTTAAAAAGAACATGTCATGGTTAATGCCCGATAAACGGCCGACAGATAACATGGAACTCGCAGTGGACTTGCCACAGGAAGAAGAGTTTGCATTGGCAAACATGATGCCCTATACCTATTATAATTTCTGGTTCTTGCCGAAATATATGCAGGAATATTGCGATAAGTATCTGTTGTTCGATGACATCAGTGAGAAAGAATTGAAGGTGTTTGAGGAAGTATTTACCAAGCTGATTAAAATATCTTTGTGGAATACCAAAGGAACTCAGTTTCTTTCAAAGAATCCTCCTCATACCGGAAGGGTGAAAGAACTGGTTAAGATGTTCCCTAATGCCAAGTTCATTTACTTGATGCGTAATCCGTATACGGTATTTGAGAGTACAAGAAGCTTCTTTACCAATACTATCCAACCGTTGAAATTGGAAAATATCAGTAATGAACAAATAGAGGAAAATATATTGTCTATCTATGCCAAGTTGTATCATAAGTATGAAGCCGATAAGCATCTTATTCCGGAAGGCAACTTGATTGAAGTGAAGTTCGAGGACTTTGAAGCTGATTCGTTAAGCATGACTAAAGAGATTTATGATAAACTTTCCATTCCGGGTTTTGTTGAGGCTCAAGCAGACATTGAAGCCTATTTGGGAAAGAAGAAAGGATATAAGAAAAATAAATATAAGTATGACGACCGTACAGTGGAGTTAGTGGAGAAACACTGGGAGTTTGCTTTGCGTGATTGGGATTATACTTTATAAGGTTAGGATAAAAAAGGGAAAAAGAAAATGATGAATACAAAAGCTGTTGTTCTTGCCGCACTTATGGGCGGAACGGTTGCAGGTGCTTGTGCACAGGATAAAGTAGTTCCTATTCCTTTTGGAAATATGGATCAGTGGGTAACACGTAAGATTCATGAGTCGGGAATTATCGGTGGGGCTACAAAAACTCTGTTTGAAGTAGGTCCTACTCAGACCATAGAAAAGAATGAAGCCTATAAAAATTTGGGAGGTTCCCCGTGGGGAACTTCCAATGTCATGGCTAAGGTGGCAGGTATTACCAAAACAAATACTTCGGTATTTCAGGAAAAACGTGATAACGGATATTGTGCCCGTTTGGAAACCAGAATGGAGAGCGTAAAGGTCTTCGGTATTGTAGATATTACGGTATTGGCAGCCGGCTCCATGTTTCTGGGAGAGGTGCATGAACCTATCAGTGGAACAAAGAACCCGCAAAAAATGTTAGGGATGGGTACTCCTTTTACTCAAAAGCCAAAGGCTGTTCGTTTCGATTATAAAATAAAAATGTCCGGTGAGCCCCATCGTATCAAAGCTACCGGCTTCAGTAAGCAAACCACGGTCAGCGGAAAGGATCATCCTGCTGTTTACATGTTGCTGCAGAAGAGATGGGAAGATGCGAAAGGTAATGTGTATGCCGCCCGTGTAGGGACAATGGTAGCTTATTTCGATAAGACAACAAACGATTGGGTAAACGGAGCAACATATCCGGTTCTTTATGGCAATATAACGAAGAATCCGGAATATGTGGAAGAACGTATGAAAATTCAGGATGAAACCCGTTACACCTTGAATAGTAAAGGTAAAAGTGTTCCTATTCAAGAAGTGGGATGGGCGACAGCCAACGATGCGCCTACACACATGATTCTGCAATTTACATCCAGTCACGGAGGTGCTTACATCGGATCTCCGGGAAATACAATGTGGATTGATAATGTATCACTAGTATATTGATAAGCATATGGGAAGAATACTTGCTCTGGATTATGGACGTAAACGTACAGGTGTGGCTGTAAGCGATCCTTTGCAGATTATAGCCAACGGATTGACTACCGTGTCAAGTCATGAGTTGCTGGATTTCTTACAGAATTATACGTTGAAAGAACAAGTAGAGTTGATTGTGATAGGACTTCCCAAACAGATGTCGGGTGAAAAGTCGGAAAGTATGAATTACATAGAACCTTTTGTGCGGGCATTGAAGAAACGGTTGCCGAATATGCCTGTGCAGTTTGTCGACGAAAGGTTCACTTCCGTGCTTGCGCATAAAGCTATGCTCGATGGTGGCTTGAAGAAAAAAGACAGACAGAATAAAGCATTGGTCGATGAAATCAGTGCTACAATCATTCTCCAATCTTATCTGGAGAGTAGAAGATAAAGTTTAAATAACGAATAGATTTAATAGTATGATTTTACCAATTTATACTTACGGACAACCCGTATTGAGAAAAGTAGCGGAGGATATTGCTTTAGATTATCCCGATTTAAAGGAATTGATAGCCAATATGTTTGAAACGATGCAGAGAGCAGACGGAGTAGGACTTGCCGCACCACAGATAGGTTTGCCTATCCGTGTAGTGACAATTGACCTTGATGTCCTTTCTGAGGATGATCCCCAGTTCAAGGATTTCCGCAAGGCATATATTAATCCGCACATTCTTGAAAAAGAAGGTGAAGAGGTTAATATGGAAGAAGGCTGTCTGAGCCTTCCGGGAATACATGAAAATGTGAAACGTCCCGATCGCATTCATGTAACTTATGTAGATGAGGAGTTGAAAGAACATGATGAATGGGTGGAAGGATACCTTGCACGTGTAATGCAACATGAGTTCGACCACTTGGACGGCAAGATGTTTATAGACCATATTTCACCTTTGCGCAAGCAGATGATTAAAGGAAAACTGAATAATCTTTTGAAAGGTAAAGCACGTTGCTCTTATAAAGTAAAGACGGTGAAGTAAGTATCAGAATATTCTATAAATTCTTTATATCCCTTTTGCTCTTTTGAAAACGACTTGTTGAAAGCGTCTTCGGAGTAAGAGGGATATTCTATTTCATGGATATGATTATATCTGCTTTACTTCATAAGAAAGAAATTAAAAACTTCCTTATGGGGGTGAAAAAAAGTTATAGGTATTGTTTCTTCGTCTGAAATCATTACTTTTGCTTCGCACTTTATATAGACACTTAGAAATCAATGATAAAAAAGATAATTTTTTGCCTCCTTTTGTTCCCGGCAGTGCTTAGTGCACAGATAAACACAGACAGAGTGATGACAATAGGTCGCAATGCTCTATATTTTGAAGATTACGTCCTGTCCATCCAATATTTTAATCAGGTGATTAGTGCCAAACCTTATCTGTCCGATCCTTACTTTTTCCGTGGCTTGGCAAAGATGAACCTTGACGATTATCAGGGTACGGAGGAAGATTGCACATCTGCCATCGAAAGAAACCCTTTCATTACCAGTGCTTACCAAGTGAGAGGGTTGGCAAGAATTAAAATGAATAACTTCGACGGTGCGATTCAGGATTATCAGAAAGCATTAGAATTCGATCCCGAAAATATTCCTGTGTGGCACAATCTTGTGCTTTGCCACATGCAGAAGAAAGACTATAAAGCAGCGGAAAATGATTTGGAACGTCTGCTTGTCATCTCTCCCAAATATACCCGCGCATACTTGATGCGTGGTGAAGTTGCCATGCAGCAGAAGGATACAATAAGGGCTATGCAGGATTTTGACAAGGCGGTAGCCATGGATAAATATGATGGTGATGTTTGGGCTACCCGTGCCATTGCATATTTGCAACAAAGCAAATATAAGGAAGCGGAAAGTGACTTGAATCAGGCTATTCATTTAACGACCAAAAACTCTAATAATTACATCAATCGTGCATTGGCGCGCTATCATCAGAACAATTTGCGTGGTGCAATGAGTGACTATGATATGGCATTGAATGTGGAACCGAATAATTTTATCGGCCACTATAACCGTGGTTTGCTCCGTGCACAGGTAGGGGACGACAATAGAGCCATCGAAGATTTCGACTTTGTCATTAAAATGGAGCCGGATAACATGATGGCTATCTTTAACCGTGGTTTACTTCGTGCGCAAACGGGTGATTTGAAAGGAGCCATTCAGGATTACTCTGCTGTTATCAAAGAATATCCTAACTTCCTGACCGGTTATCATCACCGTGCCGAGGCTAAAAGAAGATTAGGAGATGTGAAAGGTGCGGAACTGGATGAGTATAAGATATTGAAAGCCGAAATAGATAAACGCAACGGGGTGACAAACAATAAAGGAAAAGACGTTGCAGATGGTTCTGGAGAGAAAACCGAAGACGAAAAGACTCGTAAGAAGTCGGATAAGAATATGAACAATTACGGTAAAATTGTTGTTGCCGATAATTCGGATGAAGATGAAAAATATAAGAGTGACTATCGCGGAAGAGTGCAAGACAAGAATGTTACGATTGAGCTTGAACCGTTGTTTGCATTGACTTATTACGAGAAACCGGATGAAGTGAAAAGAGCGGTGAATTACTATAAGTATATTGATGATATGAACAGGGCACATGCTTTCCCCGAACGATTAATCATTACTAATCAGGAGAAACCGTTGACAGAAGAACAGGTTAAGCAACATTTTGCTTCTATTGATGAGCGCACAACTGCATTGATGAATAATCCGAGGGATGCAAAAACAAGATTTGCACGTGCGCTTGATTTCTATCTGGTTCAGGACTTTACAAATGCAGTCGAAGACTTGACACAAGCTATTCTAGGCGATCCAACTTTCTTCCCTGCTTACTTTAACAGGGCATTGGTTCGCTACAAGCAACTTGAATATCAAAAGGCGGAACAGGATTTGACACATCCACAAGGAGTTTCTCTCATACATAAGCCGGAAGTGAGACCGTTGGATTATGATATAGTAAAAAGTGATCTCGACCAAGTGATAAAACTTGCTCCTGATTTTGTATATGCCTATTATAATCGCGGAAATGTTCTTTCGGTATTGAAAGACTATCGTGCCGCTATTGTGGATTATGACAAGGCAATAGCTTTGAATCCGAATTTTGCGGAGGCATATTATAACCGTGGGCTAACTCATATCTTCCTTGGAAATAACAAACAGGGTATTTCCGATTTGAGCAAAGCAGGTGAGCTTGGTATTTTCTCGGCTTATAATATTATCAAACGTTTTACGGAACGGGTTGAATAACATTTTTTTAGATAAAAGATAGAGAACTCAAAAGATTTATTTATTTTTGCGTTCTTAAAAAATATAGAAGGATAAACTTATTATTATGATAAAGATAACATTTCCCGACGGTTCCGTTCGTGAATACAATGAAGGAGTAACCGGACTGCAGATTGCAGAAAGTATCAGTTCCCGTTTGGCTCAGGATGTTTTGGCATGTGGAGTGAATGGTGAAACTTATGATTTGAATCGTCCTATCAATGAGGATGCGGCAGTTGTTCTTTATAAATGGGATGATCCCGAAGGTAAGCATGCATTTTGGCACACAAGTGCTCACTTGCTCGCCGAAGCTTTGCAAGAACTTTATCCGGGCATTCAGTTCGGTATCGGTCCTGCTATTGAAAACGGTTTCTACTATGATGTAGATCCGGGTGAAGCTGTTATTAAAGAAAGCGATTTGACTGCTATCGAAACTAAGATGGCTGAGTTGGTAGCAAAAAAGGAAGACCTGAAACGCCAAAGCATATCTAAGGCAGATGCTTTGAAAATGTTTGGTGAAAGAGGAGAAACTTATAAATGTGAATTGATTTCCGAACTGGAAGACGGTCATATTACAACTTATACACAAGGTGCATTTACTGACCTTTGCCGTGGTCCTCACTTGATGACTACCGCTCCGATCAAAGCTGTTAAGTTATTGTCTGTTGCCGGTGCATACTGGAGAGGCCATGAAGACCGTAAGCAAATGACACGTATTTATGGTATTACTTTCCCTAAAAAGAAAATGTTGGATGAATATCTGACTTTGTTGGAAGAAGCCAAGAAGCGTGACCACCGCAAGATCGGTAAGGAAATGGATTTGTTTATGTTCTCCGATACAGTAGGTAAGGGGCTGCCGATGTGGTTGCCGAAAGGAACGGTTCTCCGTTTGCGTTTGCAGAGTTTCCTTCGTCGTATCCAGTCACGTTACGGATATCAGGAGGTAATTACTCCGCCGATTGGTAACAAGTTATTGTATGTAACTTCAGGACACTATGCCAAATATGGTAAAGATGCGTTCCAGCCAATCCATACTCCGGAAGAAGGCGAAGAATATTTCTTGAAGCCGATGAACTGTCCTCACCATTGTGAAATTTATAGAAATTCGCCACGTTCTTATAAAGACCTTCCTTTGCGTATAGCAGAATTTGGAACGGTTTGTCGTTACGAACAAAGCGGGGAACTTCACGGATTAACCCGTGTACGTAGCTTTACACAAGATGATGCTCACATTTTCTGCCGTCCGGATCAAGTAAAAGACGAATTCCTTCGCGTAATGGATATTATTTCCATTGTGTTTAAGGCTATGGATTTCAAAGACTTTGAAGCTCAGATTTCTTTGCGTGACAAAGTGAACCGTGAAAAATACATCGGTAGCGATGAAAACTGGGAAAGAGCGGAACAGTCTATTATCGAGGCTTGTGAAGAAAAGGGTTTGAAAGCTCGGGTGGAATATGGCGAAGCAGCATTTTACGGGCCTAAACTCGATTTCATGGTGAAAGATGCTTTGGGACGCCGTTGGCAGCTTGGTACTATTCAAGTGGACTATAATTTGCCTGAACGTTTCCAATTGGAATATACCGGAGCTGATAATCAAAAACACCGTCCGGTAATGATTCACCGTGCACCGTTTGGTTCTATGGAACGTTTTGTTGCCGTGTTGATTGAGCACACTGCCGGCAAATTCCCATTATGGCTAACACCGGAGCAGGTAGCCATTCTTCCTATCAGTGAAAAATTCAATGATTATGCACAGAAGGTAAGAGAATATCTTGACTTGATGAATATCTGTGCTATTGTTGACGACAGAAATGAAAAAATCGGGCGTAAGATTCGTGATAATGAATTAAAACGCATTCCTTATATGTTGATTGTTGGCGAAAAAGAAGCGGAAAATGGTGAAGTTTCTGTTCGTAAACAAGGTGAAGGAGACAAGGGAACTATGAAATATGAAGAATTTGGAAATATTTTATCCGAAGAAATTCGTAATATGATAAATAAATGGTAACTTTGCAGCCGTTTGTAAAAGCATGGATGTATGGTATGTCTGTAAATGTAGCTTTTACCAATTAATTTATAAAGAATTTGATAATAAATAAAAAACAAACTGGAACAAAAGGTTTTTTAATGAAGAATGACAGCTTAAAAGGGCAATATAGAATCAATGAACAGATTCGTGCCAAAGAAGTCCGTATTGTGGGCGATGAAATTGAACCAGCAGTATATTCAATCTATGAGGCTCTGAAAATGGCCGAAGAACATGAGATGGATCTTGTTGAAATTTCTCCTAATGCCGTTCCCCCTGTTTGTCGCATTATTGATTATTCTAAATTTCTTTATCAATTAAAGAAACGCCAAAAGGAACAAAAAGCGAAACAGGTTAAGGTTAACGTAAAGGAAATACGTTTCGGACCTCAAACCGATGATCATGATTACAACTTTAAGTTGAAACATGCAATCGGTTTCCTTCAAGATGGTGATAAAGTAAAGGCTTATGTTTTCTTTAAAGGACGTTCCATTTTGTTTAAAGAACAAGGAGAAGTATTGTTGCTTCGTTTTGCAAACGATTTGGAAGACTATGCCAAAGTAGAACAGATGCCGGTATTGGAAGGTAAGCGTATGACTATTTTCCTTTCACCAAAAAAGAAAGATGCTCCTAAGAAACCGAAACAGGTTGAGGAAGCAAAGAAAGATAATGAATAAGAAGAATGCGTAACGCGCAGGTATAGTGCGTTGCCATTATATTAATAATTATTTAAAATTTAAAGTAAAGATGCCAAAGGTAAAGACTAACTCCGGTGCCAAAAAAAGGTTTACCCTTACCGGAACAGGTAAAATCAAAAGAAAGCACGCTTTTCACAGTCACATTTTGACTAAGAAAACTAAGAAGCAAAAAAGAAACCTATGCCACTCTGCAATTGTAGATTCTACAAACGTAGCTCAGGTAAAGGAACTTTTAGCAATGAAGTAATCTTAAAAGCGTAAACGTATTATTTTAAAGTATTAACCGAATGCATTAGCTTCAAGTTCGTTACGTGAAGTAAAGACGCTAACATTCAAAATGAATTAAAACTATGCCAAGATCAGTAAATCATGTTGCTTCAAAAGCAAGAAGAAAGAAAATTTTGAAACTTACCAGAGGTTACTTTGGTGCAAGAAAAAATGTATGGACCGTTGCTAAGAACACTTGGGAAAAGGGTTTGACTTATGCATACCGTGACCGTAAAAACAAGAAAAGAAACTTCCGTGCTCTTTGGATCCAACGTATTAATGCAGCTGCTCGCCTAGAAGGAATGTCATATTCTAAATTGATGGGTGGTTTGCACAAAGCAGGAATTGAAATCAACCGTAAGGTTTTAGCTGACTTAGCTATGAACCATCAGGAAGCTTTCAAAGCTGTTGTTGTTAAAGCAAAAAACGCTTAAGAAATTAAGATTTAACCTATATGCTTGAAGCGCTGACATTTAGTAATGTCGGCGCTTCTTCGTTATATATAAATTGCTTATTATAGCAACAAAATATCTTAAAATACTTGTTTGGTAAGTATAAAAGGGCTATATTTGTTCTAGTAAAAAGATAGCCGCATTGGTTTGACTGGGAAACTCATCAATTTTATCAGAAAACCGAGACAAGCTTCTGTTCTCAATGGCGGGCCACACCTTCGGGTAGCATTTATGCCGGTGGATTACAAAGAGGGCGAGCACTCAAATCGTGTCATTCGGAGTTTCGTCACATCTATAACCAATGCGGTTTTTATTTTACAAAGAAGCGATGTTAATCTAATGGATTGGCGTCGCTTCTTCCTTTTAAACTTTTAAAATACATGTTTATATGATATTCTATTTCTCGGGAACAGGTAATTCAAAATGGATAGCAAAAGAACTTTCACAGTTTCAAGGAGAATCCCTTATCTCTATATCCAAGGAATTAATAGACAAGAAGAATAAGTTTCGGTATGAATTGGAGGAGGATGAGAAGATAGGTTTCGTATTTCCTGTTTATTCGTGGGGACCGCCACAGATTGTTTTAGATTTCATTCGTCAAATAGAATTTATAAACTATAGGGGACAATATTGTTTCTTTGTTTGCTCCTGTGGCGATGATACGGGACAAACTAAAAATGTCTTTTTGAAAGCCGTTCATAGAAAAGGTTGGGAATGCTATTCCGGTTTCTCCGTTATTATGCCTAATAACTATGTATTGATGAAAGGTTTCAATACCGATTCTAAGGATTTAGAGCAAAAAAAACTTAGTGAGGCGATTCCCAGATTGGAATATATAAATAAATTGATTGACGAGCAGAAAAAAGGTGTTTTTGAAGTAAAAGAAGGAAGCTTTCCTTTTGTAAAAACTCAGTTGATAAATCCTCTTTTTAATAAGTTCTGGATTACAGCTAAACCATTTTATGCTACTGATGCTTGTATCTCATGTAAAAAATGCGAGAAAGCGTGTCCTATGGAAAATATAAAAGTAGATGGAAAACCTATGTGGGGAGATAATTGTACGTCTTGTCTTGCTTGTTTCCACATCTGTCCGCAACGTGCTGTACAGTATGGAAAGATAACCAAGAATAAAGGACAATATTTTAATCCTAATGTATAAGATAAAAAAAGTGTTTGACTTGTTAAAATCAAACACTTTTATAATATACATCACATTCGGTTACTTAATTTTTATGCTGCAATTGGAAAGATCTTCAATAATAGCCAGTGACTCTACTCTTACACCTTGTTCTTCAAGTAATTTTCTTCCGTTTTGAAATTCTTTTTCTATAATGAACCCCATTCCGACAAGATTGGCTCCGGCTTGTTTTATCAAATCAACTACACCCAGAGCAGCATTTCCGTAAGCGAGGAAATCATCTACAAATAGAATGTTATCTTTCGGGGTGAGGAAATTGGAACTAATCACCACTTCATAATCGCGGTCTTTAGTAAATGAATGAACGGTGGTGGTCAGTGCGTTCTCCATTGTTTTAGGAGATTTCTTTTTAGCGAATACTACCGGTAAATCCATCAGGTATCCTGTCATGATAGCAGGAGCAATGCCGCTTGCTTCGATAGTCATTATTTTATTGACATTGGTAGCGGCAAAACGACGTACAAATTCCACTCCGATTGACTTCATCAATACCGGATCCATCTGGTGATTGATAAAACTGTCTACTTTCAGGATTCCTCCTTCATAGCACTTGCCATCTTGCAAAATACGTTTCTTTAATAATTCCATTTATTTGTTGTCTCTTAAATCTTTTACTCTGACAGCTTTACCTTCACTTTGAGGCAAACTGCCTTTCTTTACTAGTTTCAGTTTGGGAGTAAGCAGGATTTCATCTTTTAACTGACGTGTAATGTCTTTCCGCAGACTTTCCAACTCGATGTAATTATCAGTACATAAATCATTCAGCTCGGCTTCTACGATCATTTCGTCCTGATTATCCTTTGTTTCCAATGTGATGAGATAGTTGCTGCCTAACTGCGGATATTGCATAAGCGTTTTCTCTATCTGCATCGGGAATACATTAACTCCCTTGATGATAAACATATCATCAGTTCTTCCCTTGATTCTGTCTATACGGATGTGCGTACGTCCACAGGGACATTTACCGGGAAGAATACGTGTCAGGTCACGGGTACGGTATCGTATCAATGGCATCATTTCACGATCGAGGGTAGTAAGGACAAGTTCGCCTACTTCACCTTCGGGAACAGGCTCAAGTGTTTCGGGATTAACGATTTCCACCAGATAACAATCTTCCCAGAAATGCATTCCGTCTTGTTCTTTGCACTCGAATGCGACACCGGGGCCATTCATTTCGGTCATTCCGAAACTATTGTATGCTTTTACTCCGAGCATTTTTTCTATCTTTTTCCGTTGTTCATCCGTATGAGGTTCCGCACCGATTAATAGTGTGGTTAATTTTGTATCTTTAGCCGGATCTATACCTTCTTCTTCGAATACTTCAGCCAAACGGATTGCATAACTGGGAATGGCATGCAATGCGGTTGTCCCAAAATCACGGATGAACTTGATTTGTCTTTTACTGTTTCCCGCCGCAGCAGGTACAGTAAGGGCACCAAGCCTTTCGGCACCGTATTGGAAACCCAGACCTCCTGTAAACATACCATAGCCTGAACTGTTCTGAAAAACATCCGTATTTCTCAATCCTACCATGTAAAGACAACGTGCGACAAGGTTTGCCCAAGAGTCGAGGTCATGCTGGGAATGAACAATAACCGTGGGAGCACCTGTGGTTCCACTCGAAGAATGGAGGCGAACAGCATCTTTCATGTCTCCTGCAAGTAATCCGAAAGGATAATTGGCACGCATGTCCGCTTTGACGGTGAAAGGCAGCTTTCTAATATCGGCGAGTGTTTGCACGGTATCCGGAGAGATGCCGTTTTCTTCAAACACCTTCTTGTAATATGGTGCGTTAGCTGCTTTGCCAATAGTCTTTTTAAGACGTTGAAGCTGCAATTCCTGCAGCTTCTCACGACTCATGGTTTCTATATTCTCTTCCCAGTATTCGTTGTTCATGTCTTTGTTTTATTACATTAGCTTTTCTGCGATTTCTTTACCTGCCGCTAAAGCTTTTAAATTAAGTTCTACGATAGCTTCACCTTTGCGTTCGAATATCTCGCGAATACTATCTTGTATCTTGTCATATTCAATTCCGAGAAAAGGAATAGTGGCTCCGAGCAACACGATGTTTGCTACACGGGTAGAACCCAATTCTTTAGCTACCTTATCCACATTCAACACGATCTTGTGTGGCAATTTGTCAATTTCCGCCATAACTGCATCCTGTGACGGATAGTTCGGTATATTTATAAACGGAGTTTCATTGGTTACCAGCCAGCCTTCAGGACTGAGGTAGGGGAGATAACGCAAACTTTCCATTGGTTCCAGGGATATAATCAAATCACATTTGCCGGATGGTATCAGGTCGGAAGCAATAGGCTTGTCATTGATACGTAAATTAGATTGAACATCACCGCCTCGCTGGCTCATGCCGTGCACTTCTGCTTGTTTCATGTAAAGGTTGTCCTTTAAAGCAGCTTTCCCGATAACTGTGGCAATAGAGAGGATTCCTTGTCCACCTACGCCGGATAGTATAATATCTTTTTTCATGGCTTACTTACTACTTCTTTTCTTTCTTGCTAATGTTTGGATACATTCTCTGCGGGGGATAATAACAGATACACCGTTATAGTTGATTTCTTCACGAATTACCTGTTTCATCTCTTCGTAGTTTTTCTTTAACGGAACCACTACACGTATATGTTCGGGAGCTACACCCAATCCGATACAGATGGATTCTATTTTCCCTGTTCCGGCAGAGTCTTGTCCTCCGGTCATGGCAGTGGTTTCGTTGTCGGAAATAACAATAGTGACATTACTGTTTTCATTAACGCAATCCAATAATCCTGTCATGCCCGAATGAGTGAACGTAGAGTCGCCGATAACGGCGACAGAAGGATGAAGACCGCCGTCGGCAGCACCTTTCGCCATAGTAATGGATGCGCCCATATCAACGCATGAGTTAATTGCATTAAAAGGAGCGCTGGCTCCCAAAGTGTAGCAGCCTATATCACTGAATACACGGTGAAGCGGATATTCTTCTTTTAATACTTGTGTCAATGCCGTGTACATATCACGGTGTCCGCAGCCTTCGCAGAGGGCAGGAGGACGCATCTCCACTATATTGGGAATAGCAAATTCGGATTTATTTTCTTTTCCGACTGCACGTGCAACGGTGTCCGGATTCAATTCACCGTCGCGTGAGAGGGTTCCGTCCAAACGTCCTTTGACTTTGATTCCGATGCCGAGATAACCTTTCAGCATACCTTCCACAACCGGTTGTCCGTCTTCAAGAACAAGAATCTCATCACATTCCTGAATTAGTTTCATCAGTTGCTTTTTTGGAAGTGGGTATTGCCCTATTTTCAATACAGGATATTCGCAACCATCGGGATAATTTTCCATCAGGTAGTTGTAACCAATACCGCAAGCCACGATTCCGAGTTTTTTGTTTGGACCGTCAATGTATTTATTGTAAGGAGATTCCTCTGATGCTTTGACAAATTCGTCTTGACGTGCAAGCAATGCTTTGTAACGTTTGCGGGCAATGCCCGGAAGAAGAATAAATTGTTTTGGATCTTCACTGCAACAAAGCTCGTTCTGAGATTTCATAGGCTTGGTTTCCACACCCGAACGTGAGTGAGCCAAGCGGGTAACGATGCGTAAAAGAATGGGTTCGCCCATTTTTTCGGAGAATTCGAATCCGTTGTACACCATGTCATAAGCTTCTTGCTGATTTGATGGTTCATACATGGGAATAAGAGCAAAGTCGCCATAAAAACGGCTGTCTTGTTCGTTTTGCGAAGAGTGCATGCTGGGATCGTCGGCAGCTACAACGATAAGTCCGCCGTTAGCTCCTGTGATAGCAGAGTTCACAAAACAGTCGGCAGCCACATTCATGCCCACGTGCTTCATGCATACCAATGCACGTTTGCCTACGTATGACATACCTAATGCTGCTTCCATGGCGGTTTTTTCATTACTGCACCAACGATTATGGATATTTCTTTCCTTTAATGCAGGTGACATTTGAATGTACTCGGTAATTTCTGTTGAAGGAGTACCCGGATAAGCGTAAACACCAGACAATCCGGCATCAATAGCCGCTTGTGCGATGGCTTCATCGCCTAATAAGAGTTGTTTGCTCATAGTATTTTGTTATCTAATTAAGTTATTTCAATAATAGTTGAACGCAAATATAAGGAAATAAGTGTTACTTTGATAATTATTCCCGGTTTTATCCATGCAGTTCTAAGATAAATCGGCAGCCTTTCGTATAAGTTGTGTCCAAAGTGAGGCTACCATTCATTTTGGTGGCTATCAATGAACAGATAGGAAGCCCCAGACCATCGCCTTGTGTCAGGTCTTTTACTTCTGTGAAAGGCTTGAATATGTTTTCTTGCTGTTCGGCAGGTATTCTTTCTCCGGTGTCGGTCACTATAAACTGATGAATATGTGCACCACGCTTTTTGAAGTCGAGGTTGATTTTTCCTTCTTTAGTGAAATAAGCGGCGTTGTTTAGCAGATGGATCAGTATTCGTTCCAGTTGCTCCGGGTTGGTTTTTACTTGTAACTTTGGTGCATTGACAGTAGTGGTAACGCCCGGTTGCAGATTAACTTTGATGTCATCCATTACCTTTTCGCAAAGAGAGTTTGCATTGACTTCTTTTACTTCATAAGGTTCGGTCAATGTGTTTTCCAAATAAGATAGTTCCTGAATGTCACTGCAGAACTTTCTTAATGCATGTACATTCGCTTGCAATTCTTCCGGGTTCTTACCAATGGAGGCGGTCAAAGCGTCCAATGTCGGTTCCATTTGTGAGGAAATGTTTTCGATGAATTTTGATTTCAGTTGGCTGTGTTCATTGGCAATGTTTATTCCTTTTTTAAGTTTGTAGCTTACTCTCATGTAACGTAGTAAGATAATGCCGAGAACCACGAGTGCAACAATCAAAATCAGAGCCAATGCGCAAAGAGCGATGATTTTATATTGTCTGGCAGACAGTTCGCTGTCCTTTTCTTCCAGAGTTTTTTCAACCGTATCATATTTGACTTTTAGTTCTTTCAGCTCTTTGTTGGCTGCCAAGGCTTTAACGGAGTCACTCCATACGATATATTTTTCATAAGCTTTGCAGGCAGCAGTGGCATTATTGGCTTTGCCTGCAAGGTCTATAATACTTTTGTAGCATTCTGCAACTTTCTCTAAATTACCGTCTTTCTTGTATTGCTCTATTAGCCGGTTAAAGCTGCTTATACCTTTCTCGGCAGGTCCGAAGGTGAAATAGAAGTTGGCTTTGGCGTATAGTAATACATTGTTCAAAGAATCGTTTTTGGCAAGGTTGCCTGCTTCTTCCAGTTTGGCAAGTTGTTCTTTTGCTTTAGGTACATTTTTTAATGCGGTAAACATCTCCAATCTTTCTTTTGTAACGAGGAAACGCAGGTCGTATAAAGATTTTTTCAACTTTTGCTCTCCCGTCCAGATTAAGACATCCATGTCACGGCAAAAAGCGAATCCTTCTTTCAGCTCCCTGTTTCTCAGCATAAGTGAGTTAACTTTCACTCCGCATAAAATAGCTTGCTTGTAGTCGCCTTGGACAGCAAAGGCATTGTAGGCGTTTGCAAAATAATTACGTGCTTTTTTGTATTCGTTCTTCTCTAAAGAGGCTTTGCCCTGTTCCATCAGCTTAGTTGCAGTATTTGTGTTTTGGGCTTTTATCGGGCTGAAACTGAGGGCTATTGCTAAGATTAATAGTGATGTTTTCATGATTATATGCTTTTATGTAGGAGCAAAATTAAAATAATTGTCCTAATAAAGCATATAAATCGAATTATTTTATTTGATATTTCGCGCATTCAGGGCATTCCAGTATCTGCGGGCGTTAGCTTGATGTTGCGCCATGTTTGTTGCAAAGTTGTGTGTACCCGAGAAATCCTCTTTGGCACACATGTAAATGTAGTTGTGTTTTGTGTAATTCAATACGCTGTCTATCCCTTTGATAGACGGGATACGGATAGGCCCGGGAGGCAATCCTTTATACTTATATGTATTGTAAGGTGAATCTATGCCTAAATGCGCGTTATAAATACGTTTAAGCCCGAAATTTTGTAAAGCGAATTTTACGGTCGGATCTGCTTGTAGAAGCATTCCTTTGTTGAGCCGATTGATATAAAGACCGGCTACCATTGGCTTTTCGGCGTTGTTGTTGGTTTCTTCTTCCACAATGGAAGCAACGGTGATGACTTCTTCCGGGGTTAGTCCGATTGCTTTTGCTTTAGCCAAACGCTCTTTGTTCCAAAAGCGGTCGTGCTCTTTTTGCATACGGTTAAACAGGTTTTCTGCCGTGATGTTCCAGTAAACCTCGTATGTGTTGGGGATGAACATGCAGACAATAGTTTCATCGGTGTAGCCCATTTTGGCACAGAAAGCAGAGTCATGCAGAGGACGGGCGATTTCAACTGAATCTATCATTAATTGCCTGCCGAGTGTTTGTGCCAACTGGTCGCGGGTACGGATATTGTTAAATGAGATATTGACAGGAGTTTGATGTCCGGCTAGCAAACGGCGGAAAGCGTGATACATGTTGTCGCTCGATTTTATGGTATAACGTCCTGTGCGTATGTTTTTGTCGTAATCATAATATTTGCTTAGCCATTTAAAGCCTTGTATGCTTGTCGGAGTGGCAATCTTCTGTACTTTGCGGAATACGGAATCGGCAGTGTCGTCACGGTCTATATAAATATCCGAAGATGTTTTAAAACCCGGGTTGAACAGTGTGATGTAGATACTTCCTGCACACACGGCACCAATAAGGAGGATGCCGATAATGCTGACCAGCAATATATTGCGTTTTTTCTTATTCATATTGAAATGAAGTTGTTATATGTCCGGCAAAGATAAGATAAATATTCAAATTCCCCAGTCAGACGGGGTGCATTGTGCTTCTACATGGTTTTCTATCTTATCCGGCAAAGCCGTGAAAAAGTCTATTCCGGTAAGTGACTCTACACTGTCTACTGTTGCTGTGTAACTGCGTAGAGGGGAAACGTCTTTTTCGTTTTTAAAGATAAAGCCGATAGCACGTGGAGAAGATACATAGGGAGCAAGGATAACTTTAAAGAAAGCATGTGGCACGGCAATGCGGTTTTTCCCGATGGTGGAGTCTTTCTTATCTATCAAAGGACCGCAAACGATGACAAGTGCACTGTCTTCTGCCACCCATTCCCGTATTTGTTCTTCAAGATCTTTCCAACGTCCCCGGTTCAATCCCGGAACTTGCGGACACATATTGCTGAAATAAAAGGACTCTTTCATGGCTGTGCTGCTCCACGTCATGTCTCCTGCCGGGGCCATGTGTCCACGGTCGAATCCCGAATGTGAATAATCCCGGTTACTAGCCGAAACTCCTTTTACCATTGGATCTGTAATGAATTTATTTGTCCGTGTTGCCGTCCCCTTGGTTTCTTCACGGGTTAGCTCATATGCCACCCAGTTTGGTAATCGCCATGCCTGATTATAGGAAACCGTGTAGCCGGTGTGGCGGATAATTTGCTCGTCTTTATTTGTAATGGGGGCGGGGAGTTCTAAATCGGCATACACTTCTTTAACGGAAGAAGCCGCTGTGTGCTCCATAGCCTTTTCTGCCTTTTCAACTACGGTTTGCGTGGCTTGGAGAATGGGTGTGCGGAAGTGCTCGTAAATGAGTACTACTGTAATCACTATCAGTATGGCAAGTAGTAGAATCTTAAAGAAACTCGCCAATTTTGACTTCTTCTTTTTCTTAGCCATGGCGATAACGGATTATTCTTTTACCAGACTAAAAATATCAAAACCGCCGTTTCCTCTTTCAAGCCATAGCTCATAGGTAGGTTTGTCATCCAATATGTCTATCAGGATTTGCTTCTCACGGTTATCAAACAAACTTTGCAGATGATAAGATTTGGCATTTTCGTTTTCCACGAAAGGTTGCTTGTAAGTATAATGAAAAGAATCTACGATATAGCCGTTCAGTGAAACCAATAGAATACCATCTTTGAACAAAGCGAAGTTCTTTCCGCAAGTGAGGGTGTCTTCATACTGTACATCTTCTCCGGCATAATGACCTGCGGTAATGATTTTATATTTCCCTTTCAAGTCTACCTGAGAGTAAGAATACAAGGAGAAAAACAAGGTAATGAGAATGAATAATGCTTTTTTCATAATTCTGAGCCGAAACCCGGACTCGAACCGGGGACCTATTCATTACGAATGAATTGCTCTACCAACTGAGCCATTTCGGCAATGCTTATCGTTTTCGGGATGCAAATTTACATCTTTCTATGAATTAAAGAACAAATTTCCTTTCTTTTTTATTTATTATTGCTACTTTTCTTGATAAGCTCCTGTAACATAACGGGTTCATTGGTGGTAATGAAGTCTGCGCCTTGGGCAATAAGCCATTCCATGTCTTTTTCTTTGTTGACAGTCCACACATTTACTTTCAACCCTAGGTCGTGGGCTTCTTTGATCCACCCGGGATTTTTGCGGATGACTCCCAGATTGTAATCCAACCCTGCGCAACCTATTTCTTTCAGTTGTTTGGGAGACAACTCGCCGTTGAGGTAATAAACCGGAGTACCTGCAGGAGCAAGGCGGATAAACTCTTTTGTGGCATGAAGCGAGAAAGCAATGTATTGTATCCTGTTTTCCAAACCATATTTCTTAACCATTTCTATAATTATTTCGGCAGCTTGTGTTTCCCGTTCGGGGGTATTGTGCGACTTCAACTCCAAAATAAGTTCTATGTTGGGATGTTCCAATGCTTTTTCCAGATAAGCCTTGAGGGTGGGTAAGGGTTCGCCGTTATCCAATTTGACTTTCGCTAATTTCTTGGAAGTTGACTTCTGCATGATGCGTCCTTTGAATATAGGATCGTGGTTCACTACCGGTACGTCGTCTTTGGATAACCATACATCGAACTCCGAACCGTAACAGCCGATGGAGTCTGCTTTCACCAGCGATGCGATAGAATTCTGTGCAGAGCCGCCGGTTTTCCAGAACCCTCTGTGTGCAATGACTTTGGGCTGGGCGAAAGCAAAACCCGAACTGAGTATGAGTGCTGCCGTAAGCATCATTGTTTTTATATTCATAATTTATTTGAAGTTTAAAATGGCAGCGTAAAGGTAAATATAATTTCAAGGATAAGCAAAAGAGTATCTTAATTTGTGTTTTACCTGCAAAATATTAACATAAAGATTGATTATTGCTGATTTCTTGCTCTTATACATAACGGTATCATAGAGAATTATGTCGTGCTGAAAGAGCGATTGTAGGAAAAAGGATATACATTTCATAGCAGTACTGATACGGAAGTATTGGTGCAACTTATTGATTATTTTCAGATTACGAATAAATTCGATTTGTAGTTGTTTGCCTATCACATTGCCGTGTGCAAAGGCAAAGATGTAGATCAGCCTGGGAATTTGGCAAAACATCGAGGCTTCCCACCCTTGAAGCCCGGCCTTATTACTGATGATGTTATTATTAATATTATTATCAGTAGTAGTAATATTATTATATAGAGAGGCTTGAGCCTGAGAAGATGCGTTATCCTTGTTTTTCAACGTTTTAGCTTCATAGCCCTTGTGCCCTGCTTCGGAGAGTTTCTTGTGTTTTGCTTCAAGAACCGTTCTTTTTTCATTCAACTCCGGCGAAGAAACTTGATCGTTTTCCACTGAAAACAGAGCGAAATCATTCAGTATTTTGTTTAATTTCTGTGGGGAAACTCTCATTTTCTTGCTTAAAATACGGATGATTTTCAAGTTGCTTTTCCCGTCTTTTTGTTGTTGAAGATGCTCCATCAGCATCCAATAAATGCCGTAACCCTCCATGCCGTGCTCGGCTACCAGTTCCATGATTTTGCCATTACCCATTGTGTTTGTACCGTGAGGTACGTACTGTCTTTCGTTTATCATTATTTTGTCTTTAAATTTGATACTGCAAAGATGGGGCTAATTTAATAAATGATACAAAAACAGAATGCCTTTATTACGGGCATTCTGCTATATAAACATATGTTTTTCAGGATATTAGAAGTGAAATGTATTTGGAAAAATATTTTAAAGTTTTTGGGTGACTTTGTATTTATACTTTTCCATTATACTCTTTATCAGGGCTTTGCGTATTATATCAGGATGGCACGTAAAATGGAAAGTCTTGCAAAACCAATTGACAAAACGAAAAGAGAAGTAACCGTCATTTTGGTTTTTACCATTCATCACTTCATAAATGTCTTGGGCAAAAATAAGAATATCTTCCAGCTCTTCTTGGGGAATTTCCCATTGCCGGCAACGGGAGAGTATGGCAAAGTCATCAACAAATCTTTCACAACGATAGAGCAGGCGGTGAAGCTCTACATTCTCCGCCCTGCTCAGTGATTCTTTTTTTTAATTTTCTCATTCATTGCGTTTACCACTTCAATCAAATCCAAATTCAATTTGCTTTTTACCTTCATTGTAACTAATTTTTAAGTTTATAAATAAGTGAATAATTCATATATAAAAAACGTCCCTACGTTTCGGTCAAAACGTAAGGGCGTTTTAGGTGAAACGTGCGGACGTTTCTGTTAAGACGTATAAGGGATATTTTCCCTGTTGAAATCGCTTACTTCAAAGTCATGTTTGCTTTGATCTTGTTGCGGTTGGCGCTGTCTTTGTGCTTGCCGCTGCTCAGCCAGTCATAACTGCTTGCCGACATGAGGTCGCTGGTCCAGAATACCTGATACCATTTTGTGGCTACGTGCTCCGCACCGAAATTGTGGCCAATTTCATGTGCCATGGTGAATTTGTTCCATGCATTGGTACATGAAATTCCGTATGCTTTGGTATCCGTGTTCACATTGTAATCGTTTACATAAGCTATGCCCAACACATCGCTCCAGCCTCCCCAACGACATAGGAAGAATATGCCGTTGGTGTTGCGATAACCGCTGTTTTGCACCCATGAACGGAAGTTTCTCAGGTCGTTTGCCGAGTTGCTTGTGCCTTTGAAGTCGCAATTTACAATGTGTACGTTGAATTTCACGTTGCTCTCCACGTCTTTCAGTGAACTGATGGCATCATTCACCTGCCAGTTCATTTCATGGGTTGCGGGGTTTGCTCCTTTTTCTTTCATCAGGTAAATGTCTATTGTAGGTGTTTTCACCACCGGCTTGGGGGCAGGGGTGAACACTGATTTCACCTTTTTCCAAAGATTGGAGAAAAGTCCCCGTGTGGTTGCTCCCGACGTTACAGGTTGGTTAAAGGAACCTTCCATTTCATACGTCCCGGTCTGTTTGTAGTTTTCTTCCATTTGCTGACGCATCGCACTCAGGTTCAGTTTAAGGGCGCCGTTTTCCGTGATACGGGTTGTTGCTGCGCCCGCTCTGGTTGCGGGAGCACTTTGTGCGTATACTTCTGCCACTTTCTGCTGTTCGGTATCATCGGCATAGGCAAGATAGGCATACATTTCTCCGTCCACCGTCATGCGCACGGATACATAAGCCGGACCGACGGCAAGTTCCACGGAGTCTTGCTCTGCGGAGTTGAATACCAGCATGTCCGTTTGGTTGGGATCGGTGGCATCGGATGCCGTGAGGCTTGTGGTGCGTGTCAGTGTCCCGTCTTTAAACTCCACGCTTCCCAGTTCCGTTTTTGCCGCCAGTGTTTCCATTACCCCCTCATAGGTCATGGCATTGAGGTCAATCACTGTTTTTTCCGTTCCGGCTGTTCCTGCACCGTTGTCCGTCACTTCCGTTTCGTTGCTGCAACCTGCCATCAGGGCAAGCATGGCTGCTAAAAGTAAACTCTTTTTCATAACTCTTTTTGATTTAATATTAAATGATTATCACCTCGGTATCGTCTGCTGCTGCCGTACCTGTAAACTCATAGTATCCGCTCACTACATTGGCTTCTCCCGCCGTGAGCCGAAAGACTATTTCGCCCCGGTTGTTGAACATTATGAAACAGCCTTTCAATACCAGCAGGCAGTTACGGTCTTTGAAGTCCTCCTGGTTGAGGGATTCTCCTTGTCGCAGCGTTACCTTGATGAATTTTCGTTTTATCATTGTTTATTCTCTTGTCATTGGTTGCCCCTGATGTTATTCCCACCAAAGTGCCGGGTAAACCGGATTGGTAGCATCCCATGAGCCTACAGATTTCCAGTAACCGTTTTCATCCGTTCCGTCGGCACTGCCACCTGCTTTCCATGTTGGCCAAGTGCCATTGGCAAATATTTTTGTTTGCTCTTTTTTTTCATTTTTGTAGTATTCTTTTACAAAACAGTTATTCGCTTTACTTACACCTTTGTCACCGGTTAAAGAGCCTACTGCAGCAGCTTTTTCATACTCGGTTATGGAACCTATATTATAACAATTGTGGATTCCGCAGGGAGTATCTTCAGAAACTCCCGCTCCTACAAGTCCGCCAACAGTTGCATCACTGCTATCACCCCCCTTGTCATTGGTAATAATTCCTGTATTATAACAAGATTCCACATATATACTACTTGCCTTCCCTATTAATCCTCCAACAGCCCTTGTACTCGGTGGACCGATACGTAGTTGAACAGTTGCGCTGTTTTTGCATCCTTCTATTCTGGAATAGTTTCCTGATGTGCATCCTATTAAACCTCCAATCACATCGTAGCCTTTAACTGAACCTTCAAAGGAGCAATTGGAGGCAATGGTAGGTGTATCAGTTCCATCAATTTTTATTTGTCCCACGATTCCTCCGACATTACTACTTTCTGCAGTTGAATTTACACTTCCTTGCACATGAAGATTCTTGATGGATTTACAATATCCGAATAGCCCGGCATTGGAATAATTACCGTCAACATTCAGTCCGATAATTTTGTGCCCTTTACCGTCGAAATTGATTCCATAGTCATCGTTTGAGTAGCGTTCTAAATTTATTGGTGTCCATGGCTCGTTATTCAAATCCAAATCTTTGTCCAAACAGAAATACTTGCCCCTGTAATTTATACGTTCTACATCTATGTGTTTAGCGAGTATTTTCATTTCAGTTACAGATTTGATATGATATGGCGATGCTTCTGTTCCTTCACCATCAAATATGTAAACTTCCATATCCGGCGTATTCCAGTTATCTTCGCACCTTACATCAAATGCATTGTCTTCCAATCCGAATCCGCCTGTAATGTTCGTTCTGTAGTTTGCCTGCAAGGGCACGCTTGCTATTTTGATTTGTTTTGTGGAAGTTGTTCCATCAGCATCACTGCACAAGTCCACTACCATATTGATAACACTTTTTGTTGTTTTCGGTGCAAGCACATAGTAGGTGTGGAAAGTATAAGGTGACGATTCTGTTGCTGTCTGTGTTCCATCAACAGTATTTGTAACACCGGATATCACTGCATTTGTTGTGGCTGTTCCGTCCAATGCGTTGAAGTGGGATGCCGGTGCGTTTGCTTCCGCTTCTCCATAGGCCACTTTCACACTTCCGTATCCTGTTAATTGGTTTGTGGTTTTCAGGTTTACTTGTGCCACGGCATGTTTGAGGGAAACGGAAGTGGCAGCCGGTTCTCCTTTTTCGTCAATGGCTATCGTACCTGAGAAAGCCTGGCACTTTTCCGCCGGCTCCAATGTCTTTTTCAGTGTAATGTCTTTCAGCCCTCCGGTTGTTGTGTCAAAGTACACATCCGCCTTGTCCGCTGCCGTGTAATCTGCCCAAAACACCACGGTATAAGCTTTACCCGGAGCTTTAGACAAGCTGAACTGTATTGCCGTTCCGGGAGTAGTGGTACTTTGAACCTGTCGCGAATCGGCTACAAGGCTGGTTCCGTCATACACTTCCATGATGTAGCGCAATGCATCCGCTCCTTCGGGTAATGCACTCACCGCACGTGTTTTCACGCCATAATCCGGTGTAACGGTGAAAGTAATCATGTTACTTTCATTTCCGCCTGCCGGATCGTTTTCATTCGTACACGATGTTGCTTGCAAGCCTATGCAGGCTGCCAACATCCACAAATAACTTTTCTTAAAAAAGCTCTGTTTTTTCATGTTTTCTCTTTTTAAAATTAATAATTAGCAGTTATGGTATTTTGATGGTAATGTTAAACTCTCCGTCATAGTCCGTGTCGATGCCTATTCCGGGTTTCATCAGCGTGGTGAGAAACTTGCCTGTCACGGTGGTAAGTTGCCCTTGCCGGAAGGGGATCTCCAGCCCGTTGACTCTGCTTACCACTGTTCCTTTTGCATCCGTCACCTCGATGGTTGCCGTTATGAACGATCGGTCTGCTCCTGCAAAGACATAGTCTCCTGCTATTTCGCAGTTTCCGTTTTCGTCTGCAATGATATTGCACGGAGTGGTGAAGTTTACCCCTGTGTGGGCAGCACAGAGAACATCACCCACCACATTGAAAGCGGTCGGGACAAAGAAGTCGTAGCTCAGTTTTACCCGGTATCCCCCGGCCTGCATGTTCTTTGCCGCCATTCGTGTGAGGAATTCCTGCACATCTGTGGCAACGATCCGGAATTGTGCCTGCGGGCGTTTGAGGTTCATCGTTTGTTCTATTTGTGCATTCCACCTGTCACGGTAAAGGGTGAGGTCGAGTTCCGTTTTCCCGCAAAATGCTTCCCGCAGTGCAATGTTGTTGCAATAAGGGGTGGCAAGCCACACGTTACTCAGGTTTTCGGTATTGAAACAGGATATTGTATCGCCATTGCTTTCTTTCACATAATCCACCCATGTTGCCAGTGTGTACTCCAATGCATGCAGTTTGAAGGTGACAGGAATGGTGAAAGTTCCGTCCGCTTCTTCTTTTACGTTTGTAATTACCTGCCGCTTGTCCGCCATCACTTTTCCTTCGCGGTAAACGTCGATGGTGAAACGGCGGGTATATCCTTCGGGTACGGAAGAAATATTCTTTGAACGTGTGAAGGGTAACAGTTCCAAGTCGAGCGTCATGTCGAGCGTAACATTGGCGAGTGTGGGATCGGTTCCTTCCCCTTCTATGTTCTCGTGTATGCAACCACAGAGCGAAAGTAAAGCCAAACAACAGGTTATTATGTTTATTCTTCTTTTTTTCATGGTTGTGTCAGTTTATAGATAAGGGATATTCCCACACGGGTGATGCCCCAATAATTCTTTGAGTGTGTGCTTATACGTGCACCATTCTTTATATTGTAATAGGTATTATACTCCGTGTTCGCATATCCCGCTCCCAGATTGAATTCCATTCCCCATGTTTCATTAAAGGGCAGTGAGTAACCGTAGCTTACCCCGCCGCCAAGCAATGGTCTGTTCACATCCTGATAGCGGTTCTTGTTCCACTTAAGGTTGTAGCGTGCTGCATTTGCATGTACTCCGAAGAAGTGTCCTTTTCCGGGAGTGGTTAACCAGTAACGGAACTCCGGCTGAATGGCTATAATACGTAAAGCATGTTTTTGGCTTATGTCCCATGAACTCCACATTACCGGAATGTCAATGGAGAAGTGTTTTCCTATTTGTGTTTCATAGGCTAGATTCACGCAACCTGCCGCCCATGCTGCTAGGTTGGTTTTGAGGGCGGAGTATCTTCCAACAGTTCCCTTCCTTACCGAGGAGGGGTTAGGGGTGGTGGCAGGCAATAAATACCTGTTTATTAATGTTTTTCCGGAGGTATTGTTATCTGCCACCACCCCCTTGCCCCTCCTCGACAAGGAGGGGAGATCTGAAAATAACCTGTCATTTACCCAAACGGTGCAAACCACCGCATTCCTCAGTAGTGGCAGAATACTGTCCTTGATGTATTCATAGGCTTTCCCGCCATTGAGTTGTTTTATGAGTTGTTCCCTTCTGTCGGGTTCTTTCACCCAATCGAGAATCATCAGCACTTCTTCCCATTCGTCGAAACCTTTGTTTTCTCCGACCAGTTTTTTCATCCCTTCCCAGTTTTCCCCTTGCGGCAGCAAACGGATGTGCATGTGTTCCAAAAAAGGGTGGTTACTTGTGAGGTATTGTTTCATGGACACCGCCCGGCGTTGTGCCAGCCTGTCATTGTAGCTTTCGCGCCCTTCGGGTGAAGCATAGGCATAAATGTGGATGGAATCAATTAATGAAACACGGACAGTGTCGGAAAAGAGGGCACTCAGCACATGTAACCCTTTCCGGTTGTTTAGGTACGTGCTGTCGAGATCAACCTTATCGAAGCGGAAGTACACTATTTGGGAATAACCGGAACGGTTCTTTTCCGCGCTCTGTCCGTGTACATATGTGTTGCCTTCCTGCCCGTGAACGGGCAGGAAGCAGGCTGATACTATCAAAAGTAGCAACAAGGTGTGTTTTATCCCCGGTTTAATTTTGTACGACAATAAAAGACAACTGATGTAAACACCAAATACTTTAATAATCAGCAATCTAAATATACATAACAGTTTTATCATTCTTGTCAAAAATAGCCGTTCCGCATAACGAACGTTTTTTGGAA
>ERZ826016.101-NODE-101-length-105551-cov-5.683192_pt1 | contig 105551 bp, 97 predicted proteins | sample MGYA00519872_ERZ826016 | MGnify/ENA primary metagenome ERZ826016 (study PRJEB31778, sample SAMEA3449218) | human gut metagenome | biome: human gut; feature: human-associated habitat; material: faeces | place: United Kingdom | collected 2010/2012 ... | reverse complement strand
AAGCCGGAATATCCGAGAGGACGGTACAGAACGCCAAGCGCAACATGGGCGGCATATTGGGCGCAAGGCGCGTCGGCGGTCAATGGTACAACTTCATCAAGAAGAAGCAGCCGCCCGAACCCGCAAGCTGAAAACGCAAAGTGCAGACCCTTTGCGCTTTGCACTTTCGCGCTTTCACTTTGATTGTGCGTCAATAACTCAAAATAGCACTTGACAAAACGCTTCATGGCGTGCGAGACCGGCCACATCGCCGTGCACGAAGCGGGCGCCATCGAGCACAGCGGCCACAAGGTGCTCACCGTCCCCGCGCACGACGGCAAGATGGACGCGGCGGAGCTCGACGCGTACCTCGCGGCATTCTTCGCCGACGGCAATCACGAGCACATGGTCTTCCCCGGCCTCGTCTACCTCTCCTATCCCACCGAGTACGGCACGCTCTACACGAAGGACGAGCTCGCCGCCCTCTCTGCCATTGCGCACAGGTACCATCTGCCGCTCTACCTCGACGGCGCGCGCCTCGGCTACGGTCTCGCGAGCCCCGCGTGCGATCTGACGCTCCCCGACATCGCCGCCCTCGCGGACGTCTTCTACATCGGCGGCACGAAGGTGGGCGCCCTCTGCGGCGAAGCGGTGGTCTTCCCCCACGGCGCGCCGGCCCATTTCCTCACCCACGTGAAGCAGCACGGCGCGCTCATGGCGAAGGGCCGCCTCCTGGGCGTGCAGTTCGACGCGCTCTTCACGGACGGCCTGTACTTCTCCATCAGCCGCCGCGCCATCGACATGGCCATGAAGCTGAAACAGGTCTTCCTGGACAAAGGCTACCCGCTCTACATCGATTCCCCCACGAACCAGCAGTTCGTCATCCTCACGCAGGCCGAAGCGGAGGAAATCGCGAAATACGCGCAGTTCGAAGTGTGGGAACCGTGCGGCGGCGGCCGGATGGTGGTGCGCTTCGCCGTCTCCTGGGCGACGGAAGCCGCCGACATCGACGCGCTCGCGGCCATCCTGCCGGAAAAATAAAATAAACATGCAAAAAGACCCGGACGCTTTTTCCCTGCGTCCGGGTCTTTCTGTATGTAGGAATCAATGGTCCAGCTCGGCCTGCGCCGCGGCGAGGAAGTCCCGCCAGCCCTGGAAATGGTACGGCGCGGTGCGGACGATCTCCGGCCAGTCCGCGTCGGAGTAGCTGTCGTAGAGCGCCGCGCAGTCGATGCCCGCATTCTTCGCTGCGAGCACGCCCGAGAGGGAGTCCTCCAGGATGAAGCAGTCCTCCGGCGCGGCCCCGAGGCCGGCCATGACTTTCCGGTGCACCTCCGGGTCCGGCTTGATGGCCGACACGTCTTCCCGCGTGTAGAGGAAGGCCGCCCAGTCGTCGATGGGCGCTTCGGCACGGAGATTTTCGTTCCGCTCCCGGTAGATCTCCATGTTCCGCCGCCGGGTGGTGGTGGCGATGCCGAGGACGAAGCCCCGCGCCCGGAGCCAGCGCACGGCGTCTGCCGCCCCGTCCTTGTAGCGCACTTCGCAGGTGAGCTTGTGCTCCGCGATCCGGTCGCGGAGGGCGAGGATCTCTTCCGGCGGAAGCGTCGAGCCGCAGAGCCGCCCCAGCTCGCGGCAGTACGCGAGGTACGGATTCGCTTCCGCCCGGAGCTCTCGGAGGAGGCGCTCCCGCTGCGGACCGACCTCCGCCTGCGCGACGGCCCCGCCGCCGAGCGCCTCGATGAGCGCCGTGTCCACGGAATCCCACACGCTGAGCGAATCGATGAGCGTGCCGTCCAGATCGCAGATGATATATTTTTTCCCTTTGAGCATGCGTTCTCCTTTCAAAAAAAGGGGCAGACTCCGGTCTGCCCCTTTTCCCTATCAGCCCTGCTGTTTCAATTCCTCCAGCGCCCGCGCCAGCTGGTCCGGGCAGGACGTGGTCTTGCCGCGGCAGGGGATGCCTTTCAGGCGGCGGATCACTTCGTCCGCGTCCATCCCCTCCACCAGATGGCAGATGCCCTGCGTATTGCCCGGGCAGCCGCCGTCGAAAGAAACGTGATGCACCGTATTCCCGTCGAGCTCGATGTGGATGGCCCGGGAACACGTGCCGTGCGTGGTGTAGTCGATCGTCTTCATGCTGCATTACCCCCTGAAATAGGCGACGCCCGCCGCAAAGAGCGGCTGGTATTTCTCGCCGGTGATGTTCTTCGCGATGTTCGCGCCGTACCGTTCGCTGTGGCCCATCTTGCCGAGCACGCGGCCGTCCGGGCTGGTGATGCCTTCGATGGCCCAGGCGGAGCCGTTCGGATTGAAGCGGCTGTCGTAGGTGGGACGGCCTTCGAAATCGGTGTACTGGGTCGCAATCTGCCCGTTCGCCGCCCACTGGCGGATCTGCTCGTCGGAGGCGATGAAGCGGCCTTCGCCGTGGCTGATGGCGATGCTGTGCAGGTCGCCTTCATGGCAGAGCGCGAGCCACGGAGATTTCGTGGACACCACGCGGGTGGTGACGTACCGGGACAGGTGCCGGCCGATGGTATTGAAGGTGAGCGTCGGCGCGTCGCCGGTGAGCGGCTTGAATTCGCCGTACGGCACGAGGCCCAGCTTGATGAGCGCCTGGAAGCCGTTGCAGATGCCGAGCGCGAGGCCGTCGCGGTTGTTGAGGAGGTCGCCCAGCGCGTGTTCGAGGAGCGGGTTCCGGAAGAGGGCGGCGATGAATTTGCCGCTGCCGTCCGGTTCGTCGCCCGCGGAGAAGCCGCCCGGGAACATGACGATCTGCGCCTGGCCGATGCGGGCCGCCATCTCTTCGACGGACGCTTTCAGCTCCGCCTGATCGCGGTTCCGCACGATGAAGATATCCGCGTCCGCGCCGGCCCGTTCAAAGGCGCGCGCGCTGTCCACTTCGCAGTTCGTGCCGGGCATGACGGGGATGAAGACGCGGGGCCGCGCCGCATGGCCGCCGCGGAAGACCGCCGGCGCGCCGGTCCACGCGGGGAGCGCCGGCACTGTGCCGGGCAGGTCCGCCGCGCGGAGCGGGAAGATCGGGTCGAGGGTGGACTCGGCCGCCGCGAGGAGGTCCGCCACGGAGACGGTCTCGCCGCCGAGCACCATGTCCGTGCCGCCGAGCTCCGCGATGACCGTCACATGGCCGCGCTTCGCGTAGTCCGCAGCCAGCTCTTTCGTAGTCTCCGCGAGGACCGCGCCGTAGCGGAGGCGGAAATATTCCGCCGGCGCGAGGGCGTCGTTGAAGACCGCGCCGAGGCCGCTGCCGAAAGCCATCTTCGCCGCGGTGACGGCGATGCCGCCGTGGCCCACGGCCTTCATGGAGGCGATGTGGCCTTTCTGCACTTCGCTGTAGAGGAAATCGCCGTGCGCCGCGAAGACGTCCGTGTCGGGCATGCCCGCGCCGTCATGGGGCACATCGAAGAGGACGAGCGCGTGGCCCGCTTTTTTCCAGTCCTGGCTCACCGCTTCGGACGCCTTGCCCGGAGCGACGGCGAAGGACACCAGCGTCGGCGGGACGTGGAGGTCATTGAAGGTGCCGCTCATGGAGTCCTTGCCGCCGATGGCGCCGAGGCCGAGCCGGCGCTGCATGGTGAACGCGCCGAGGAGAGCCGCCGCCGGCTTGCCCCAGCTCTTCGCATCGGTCAGTTTCTCGAAATATTCCTGGAGGGTGAGGTAGATCTTCCGCCAATCCGCGCCGAGCGCCGCCACGCGCGCGCAGGACAGGAGCACCGCGTAGGCCGCGCCGTGGAAGGGGCTCCACACGGCCAGATCGGGATCGTAGCCGTGCGCCATGAAGCTCGCCGTGTCGGTCTCGCCGGTACGGACGGGGAGCTTCGCCACCATGCCGTCGGACGGGGTCTTCTGGGTGCGGCCGCCGTAAGGCATGAGCACCGTCGCCGCGCCGATGGTGCCGTCGAAGCGTTCGCCGAGGCCCTGCTCGGAGGCGTTGTTCAGTTCTTTCATCGCGGAGAGCCAGGCGTCCTTCACGGAAGCGACTGCCGGCAGGGCGAAGGGATCGGTCTCTTCCGGCGCGGCGATCTCCGCTTCCTTCGTCTGCGTCACGCCGTTCGTGTCGAGGAAGGCGCGGCTGATATCGACGATGGTATCCCCTCTCCAGCGCATGGTGAGGCGGCCCTTGTCGGTGACGCGCGCCACCACCGTGGCTTCGAGGTTCTCTTCTGCGGCATAGCGGATGAAGGCGTCCGCGTCCTCTGCGGCCACGACCACCGCCATGCGTTCCTGCGACTCGGAGATGGCGAGCTCCGTGCCGTCGAGGCCTTCATATTTCTTCGGCACCGTATCGAGGTCGATGTCCACGCCGTCCGTGAGCTCGCCCACGGCGACGGACACGCCGCCTGCGCCGAAGTCGTTGCTCCGCTTGATGAGGCGGGTCACTTCGCCGCGGCGGAAGAGGCACTGGATCTTGCGCTCGGTGAGCGGATTGCCCTTCTGCACTTCCGCGCCGCAGGTCTCGATGGATTCCGTATTCAGCTCTTTCGAGGAGCCTGTGGCGCCGCCCATGCCGTCGCGCCCGGTGCGGCCGCCCACGAGGATGACCACGTCGCCCGGCTGCGGGACGAGGCGGATCACGTTTTCCTGCGGAGCCGCCGCGACCACCGCGCCGATCTCCATGCGCTTGGCGACGAAGCCCGGATGATAATACTCGGTGACTTCGCCCGTGGCGAGGCCGATCTGGTTGCCGTAGGAGCTGTAGCCCTTCGCCGCGGTCACGGTGAGGGACTTCTGCGGGAGCTTGCCCGGGAGCGTCTCCGAAAGGGGCGTGCGGGGATCGCCCGCGCCGGTGACGCGCATGGCCTGATAGACGTAGGCGCGGCCGGAGAGCGGGTCGCGGATGCAGCCGCCGAGGCAGGTCGCCGCGCCGCCGAACGGCTCGATCTCCGTGGGGTGATTGTGCGTCTCGTTCTTAAAGAGGAGGAGCCAGTCTTCCTCGCCGTGATCGGTGTCCACCTTCACCTTGATGGTGCAGGCGTTGATCTCTTCGGATTCATCCATTTCCTGAAGCTTCCCGGCCCGGCGGAGCGCCTTCACCGCGGCCGTCGCCATATCCATGAGCGTCACCGGGCGCTTCGTGTCCGCGCCGTAGAGCGCGGTGCGCGTCTCCCGGTAGTCCGCGAGCGCCGCCGCGATGGGCTGCGTGTAGGTCCCGCCGTCCACGGACACATCGGACAGCGCCGTGCCGAACGTGGTGTGGCGGCAGTGGTCGGACCAGTACGTATCGAAGACGCGGATCTCCGTCACGGTGGGATCGCGCTGCTCTTCCTTCTGGTAATAGGACTGGATAAAGGCGAGGTCGTCGTAGCTCATGGCGAGGCCCATGTCCGCCATGAGGGCTTCGAGGCCCGCCCGGTCCAGCGCGCGGAAGCCCTCCACGACGGGGACGGCCTTCGGCTCTTCATAAGGCAGGTCCAGCGTCTCCGCCGGCGCGAGCGACGCTTCGCGGGATTCCACGGGATTCACGAGGAATTTCAGCACCGCTTCGCGGTCGCCGTCCGCGAAATCCCCGGTGAGGACGTACACCAGCGCGCAGCGCACGTGGATGCCGTCTTTCCCGGTGAGGATGGCGAGACACTGCTCCGCCGAATCGGCGCGCTGGTCGTACTGGCCGGGCAGGAATTCCACCGCCAGCACCATGTCGCCCGCGGGCAGCTCCTCCTCCGTCGCGTCCACCGGCGGTTCGGAGAAGACGGTGATGCGCGCCTTCTCATACTCCTCCGCGGTCAGGCCTTCCACGTCGTAGCGGTGGTAGATCGCCGCGCCCCGGATGCGGTCCCCGAGAAATTCGGACAGCTCGGCGGCGAGACGCTCCTCCTCCTGGCGGAAGCCCTCTTTTTTCCGTACATATACACGTTTGATATCGGACACAGGAAACACTCCTCCCTATCTGCAATCGAACCGATGCCATGTTTAACCATCTATATCTTAACACAACAAAAATGAAAAGGGGACCGGACGCGGGGCGTGCGGAAAATTTCCGGCCCGGGACGGAAACGCGCCTTCCGATTATTGACTATATTTATTATTGATAATAAAATAAAAATAACCCATCCCCTTCTGATTGCCACAGGCAGAAAGGAACACACGATGAAGACACAATGGACGCTCCTCCTCGCCGCCGCGCTCCTCGCGGGGACCTGCCTCACCGCGGACGCCGCGCCGCGCACGGTCTCCGTGACGGGCACGGGCACCGCCTCCGCAGAAGCGAACCAGGCGGAATTCACCGTCACGGTGGAAACCAGCGCCGACACCCAGCAGGCCGCAGTCGCGGAGAACGCCGCCCGCACGCGGGCGCTCCGCACGGCCCTCCTCCAGACGGGCGCGCGGCTGGACCAGATCACCACGCAGAATTACACGGTCAATCCGATCTACACCTATGAAGACGGCCGCTCGCCGAAACGCGCCGGCTACCGCGCGGCGAACCAAATCCAGGTGCGCGTGCCCCAGACCTCGCTCACAGGCTTCCTCATCGACGCCGCCGCGGAGAACGGGGCCACACGCATCGACTCTCTCCAGTTCCGCAACACCGAAGCCGGACCGTACCATACGCAGGCCATCGCCGCCGCAGCCGCCGACGCCCGCCGCCAGGCCGAAGCCCTCGCCGCCGCGCTCGGCGCGTCCCTCGGCCCCGTGCTCTCCGTCAGCGAGAGCGGCACCGCCCCCGTCTACTATCCCCGCATGATGCTCATGAGCAAAGCCGCCGACGGCGCGGGCCGGGCCGTCACGCCCGTCGAAGGCGGCCCGCAGGAAGTGAGCGCCGTGCTCCAAGTCACCTATGAACTGATCTGAGGAGGCTCGCTATGAAAAAGACAGTCATCGCCCTCATGGCCGCAGGGCTCATCTTCACAGGCGGCCTCGCCGCGCAGGCCGAAGACGCGCCGCGCACCCTCACCGTCAGCGGCACCGGCTCCGTCACGGCCGCCGCGGATACGGCCACGCTCTACGTGGTCATCGAAAGCCGCGGCGCCACTGCCGCCGAAGCCGCCCGGGACAACGCGGACACCGCCGCCCGCGTGCGCAACGCGGTCATCGCCGCCGGCGCCTCCGACGAAGGATTCTCCACGGCAAACTACACCCTCTGGCCGGAATACGACGCGAAGGATCAGCAGACCATCCGCGCCTACAGCGCCCAGAACTCCATGAAAGTGGTCGTGAAGGACCTCGCCCGCACCGGGCAGGTGACCGACGCGGCCATTGCCGCCGGAGCGGACCGCATCGGCTCGGTGGTCTTCTCCCTCGAAGACGAAGAGACCTACCGCGCCGCCGCCATCCGCAGCGCCGCCGCCAGCGCCCGGAAAGAAGCGGACGCCATCGCCGCCGGACTCGGCTGCACCATCACGGGCGTGCTCTCCTCCACGGCCAGCACCACCCGGACCGCGCCGTACCGCGCGCTGATGTACAACGGCGACGCCACGGCGGAGACCGGCACCGAGCTCACGCCGGAGAAACAGGAGATCACGGCCAATGTGACCGTAGTCTACGAGATCGCATAAAGAAAATCCCGCGGGAAGGACTTCCTTCTCTGCGGGATTTTTTTATGCGATCATCCGGGACAGTATTTCTCTGCAATCGGCGGGTCTTCCGAATTTCCCGCGCGGTGCGGGCGCAGGCGAGAAAAATTTGCATCGGGGCTGCCGGGACGGGGCGCATTTTCGACGCGCACGTTTCGCATACACCGGGGCGGACCCACATGACGATGAACACCTTTTTAGACAGACGGTGCGGGGCCACATAGAGATGCCGTACGTGCTCGCTCATGTACGACTATTTCCATTTTTGGAATGCGATTCCATAGTCCCCGACATTCTTTCCCGCCGCTCGGAAAGAATGTCGGCCAAGAAAGGGAGCGCCGCCGCGCGTTTCCGGCCTAAGCTGGGCACCGTCTCAGCTAACGGGCCGCAACTCGCTCCCTACGGTCGCTCAGACACGGCGTCCCGTCTTCACGCTGAGACGGTGCCCAGCTTCCCCCTGCGGGGTCGGCCTCCAACGGAACGGGCGGGGAGCTGCACCAGTGCTAAACTGATATCATGCATGGGGTGCGGGTCTCATGTGCGGCACGCACGTTTCGCACACACCGGGGCGGGCCCACATCGGGATGACTGCCTTTTCCTTCATGGCCGGGGAAGTTTAGTGTCGCCGCTTCGCGGCTCCCTTGTACTGATGTACAACCTCATGCAGGAGCGGGCCCACATACATTGATGGCCTTTATTCTCAGGCCCGTGGAAGTTTGGCGTCGCGCGCGAGCGCGCTCCCTTGTGCGTTCCTTTCGCATTTCTTTTTCCATTTTCTTTTATAAGAATCACTGCCATAGAAAAGGCCGCTCTGCAAAGAACGGTCTGTCTGCTATTATGATTTCGTTGCTCTCGCGGCATGCCGGAATATCTTTCTGTTTTCGGATTCGCTATAATGGAGGTAAAGAAAAGTCCATGTATGAAGGAGGGACAGCTATGAAGAAGGTACAGAAATCTCTGGCCGCGCTGGCGGCCTGCGCGCTGCTGGCTCTGCCGCTGACGGCGTCGGCGGACTGGACGGAGGGTGCGGAGAATCGGTTTTACACGGAAGGCGGCACGGTGGCGGCGCGGATCTCGCTGACGACGCAGCAGTCGCTTCGCGTGGCGGTATCGCCGGATGAGGGAACGGCTTCGTTCTATTTCCTCTATGGTGACGATGTGGAGGAGGAAGCGTTTGCGCTCCAGCTCCCCTGCCTTGTCCAGCAGGGCGCGGAGCCGAGTGCGCTGGTATCGGTGCTCCCTGTGGTGGACACGGGCAATGGGAAACGATTTTATGTGATCGACACGGGCGTGCCGGCAGGCTGTCTAATCGTGTCGTACAGCGGCGGCAAGTATCAGACTGCGTTCGACGCGTCTTCGGTGGCGGGCGACTGGACGGAGGCTTCGATCGAGGTGCAGGAGGAGGAGCTGGTGCTCCATCTGACGGATGCCGCCGGGACGACGCAGGATTATCTCCTGAAATACGACAAGAAATCGAATACGTTCTCCACGGAGGACGCCGCGTCGGTCTCCACGGTGGTCATCGACCGGACGGAGGAATGAGCCCAATCAAAAACACTCTCCCTGCGGAGAGTGTTTTTGATTGCCTTTTTACAGGTCCTTCACGAAGAGCGCGCGGATGGCGTTCAGCACGGCGAGGATCATGACGCCCACGTCGGCGAAGATGGCGAGCCACATATTGGCGAGGCCCACCGCGCCGAGGAGCAGGCAGAGCAGCTTGATGCCGATGGCGAAGACGATGTTCTGATAGACGATGCCCAGGCATTTCCGAGAGATCTTGATGGCTTTGGAAATTTTCAGCGGGTCGTCGTCCATGAGAACCACGTCGGCCGCTTCGATGGCGGCGTCGGAGCCCATGGCGCCCATGGCGATGCCGATATCCGCACGGCGGAGCACCGGCGCGTCGTTGATGCCGTCGCCTACGAAGGCGAGCTTCGCTTTTTCAGGCTTATTTTTCAGCAGTTCTTCTACTTTTTCCACTTTATCTGCCGGCAGGAGTTCGCTCCGCACTTCGTCCACGCCGAGGCGATGGGCCACGTCTTCGGCGACTTTCTTCGCGTCGCCCGTAAGCATGACGGTCTTCTCGATGCCCGCTTTTTTCAATTCACGGATGGCTTCCGCCGCGTGAGGCTTCACCACGTCGGAGATGACGATGTGGCCGGCGTACTGCCCGTCCACGGCCATGTGGATGATGGTGCCCACGCTGTGGCAGGGAATGAAATCGACGCCGAGGCGCTTCATGAGCTTCTCATTGCCCGCAGCCACTTCCCGGCCGTCCACTTTGGCGATGACGCCGTTGCCGCTGATTTCCTGCACGTCGGTGACGCGCGTATTGTCCAGCTTCTTCCCGTACGCTTTCCGCAGGCTGCGGCTGATGGGATGGGTGGAGAAGCTTTCCGCGAGCGCCGCGTATTCGATGAGCTTCGCTTTGTCCATGTCGCTGTGATGGACGGCGTTCACTTCGAAGACGCCCTGTGTGAGGGTGCCGGTCTTATCGAAGACGACGATCTTCGTCTGAGAGAGCGTCTCCAGGTAGTTCGAGCCTTTCACGAGCACGCCTTCCCGGCTCGCGCCGCCGATGCCCGCGAAGAAGGACAGCGGGATGCTGATGACGAGCGCGCAGGGGCAGCTGATGACGAGGAAGGTGAGCGCGCGGTAGATCCACACGTCCCATTCCGGCGCCGCGCTCATGGCGAACATCCGCACGAGCGGCGGCACGATGGCCAGGAGCAGCGCCGCGCCGCACACCGCCGGGGTATACACGCGGGCAAATTTCGAGATGAAATCTTCCGATTTCGATTTGCGGGAGCTGGCGTTCTCCACGAGGTCGAGGATCTTCGACACGGTGGACTCGCCGAATTCTTTCGTGGTGCGGATCTTCAGGAGGCCGGTCATGTTGATGCAGCCGCTGATGATCTCGTCGCCCGCCTTCACGTCCCGGGGCAGGCTTTCGCCGGTGAGGGCGCTCGTATTCAGGGACGAAGCGCCTTCCATGACGATCCCGTCGATCGGCACTTTCTCGCCGGGCTGCACCACGATGACCGTACCCACTTCCACTTCATCGGGATCGACTTTTTCCAGCACGCCGTCCTTCTCGATATTCGCATAATCCGGGCGGATGTCCATGAGCTCGCTGATGTTCCGGCGGCTCTTGCCCACGGCATAGCTCTGGAAGAGCTCGCCCACCTGATAGAACAGCATGACCGCCACGGCCTCCGTATAGTCGCCGGTCTGGTCGTACAGCGCCAGCGCGATGGCGCCCACCGTGGCGACGGCCATCAGGAAATTCTCATCGAAGACCTGCCGGTTCCGGATGCCCTTCAGCGCTTTCCACAGGATGTCATAGCCGATGATGAAGTACGGCACCAGGTACAGCAGGAAGCGCAGGACCCCCTCCACTGGAGCGAAGCTCAGTCCCACGAGCAATGCGAATGCCGCGAGGATGCGGACCAGCATCTTTTTCTGTTTCTTATTCATGCCCTTCCCCTTCCTTCGGAGAATCGTTAAATATTAAACAATTGCTTATTTCTTTTATCATAAGGGAATGCAAAAGCACCGGACGCGCCGGCGCTCCGCATCGCTTCTCTCAGCAGTAGATCTCGCAGTCGTCTTCGACTTTCTTGCAGTTCCTGCGTACTTCCTGCATGACCGCCTTCGGATCTGCGCCGTCTTCGAATTCCACGTTCATCTTCAGCATCATGAAATTCACCACCGCGTTCTTTACGCCTGCGGTATGGTTGGCCGCATCTTCCATTTTGTTGGCGCAGTTCGCGCAGTCCACATCGATTTTGTACGATTTTTTCATGAGAAATTCTCCTCTCTTTCGCATTAATGATTAAGTAATTATTTAACTGTTGTATGTATCATACCACATCTGCGTGCGAAGTCAAGCCTTTTTATGATAAAATTTAGTTGTACTGAAAAATATTTCTCTGTGCATGTAAATTTTACATTTTCTCTCCGTATAGCCCCGGTGGAGCCGCGCTTCTCCAACTTTTGGCGGGGTAGACATCCGGCCGCTGCGGCGCTATACTGAGGGTACAGGCAGATACCCCATGGGGGTGTAGGGTCTGTATGAAGGAGGTTTCTTCCATGAAAGAGACATATGATATCACGGGCATGACCTGCGCCGCCTGTTCGGCCCGCGTGGAGAAGAGCGTCTCCGCGCTCGCCGGCATGCAGGAAGTCTCGGTCAATCTGCTGAAGAACAGCATGACCGTCACCTATGATCCGGCGCAGCTCACGAGCGGGCGCATCATTCAGGCCGTGACGGATGCGGGGTACGGCGCAGCGCTCCGCGGCGCGAAGGCGGGCGGCCCCACCCCGGCGGAGCGGGCGCAGGCCGAGTACCGTGCCATGAAACGCCGCGTCCTGGGATCTTTCCTCTTTGCGGTGCCGCTCTTTTATCTCGCCATGGGACGCATGCTGGGCTGGCCCCTGCCCGACGCTTTCCTCGGCGGCGCGCACGCCATGGTGTATGCGCTCACCCAGTTCCTGCTACTGGTTCCCATCCTTTTCCTGAATGAGAAATATTTCCGGCAGGGCGGGAAGACGCTCCTCCACGGCTCGCCGAACATGGACTCCCTCGTCGCGCTCGGCGCAGGCGCGTCCACGCTGTACAGCGTATACGCCCTGTACCGCATCGCCTTTGCGCTCGGCGCGGGCGACGCCGCCGCGGCGGCCGTCTTCTCGGAGCGCCTCTACTTCGACGGGGCCGGCACCATCCTCACACTCATCACGCTGGGAAAATTCTTCGAAGCCCGCGCCAAAGGGCGCACGTCCGAAGCGGTGACGGCCCTGCTCGATCTCGCGCCGAAGACGGCCACCGTCCTCCGGAACGGAAAAGAGACCGTCATCCCCGCAGACCAGCTCGCCGCGGGCGACACGGTCATCGTCCGGTCCGGCGAATCCATCCCGGCGGACGGCACGGTCCTGTCCGGCGCGGCCTCGGTCGATGAATCCGCCGTCACCGGCGAGAGCCTGCCCGTCTCCAAGCAGCCAGGCGACACGGTCATCGGCGCGACGGTGAACCGTTCCGGCTATTTCCAGATGCGCGCCGACAAGGTAGGGAGCGACACCGCACTCTCCCAGATCATCCGCCTCGTGGACGAAGCGACCAGCTCGAAAGCCCCCATCGCGAAGCTCGCGGACCGGGTGGCGGGCGTCTTCGTCCCGGCGGTCATCGCCATCGCCGTCCTCGCGGGCGCGGTGTGGCTCCTGCTGGGGGCAGACTTTGAATTTGCCCTCACCGCGGCGGTGTCCGTGCTCGTCGTGTCCTGCCCGTGCGCGCTCGGCCTCGCCACGCCCACGGCCATCATGGTGGGCACCGGCCTCGGCGCGCGGCACGGCATCCTCATCAAGTCCGCCGAAGCGCTCGAGACCGCGTGCGCCGTGCAGACCGTGGTGCTGGACAAGACGGGCACCGTCACCCGCGGCCGGCCGGCTGCATCGGACATCCTCTGCGCAGACGGCGTCTCCGAGACCGAGCTCCTCACCGCGGCCGCCTCGCTGGAAGCGCTCTCCTCCCATCCCCTCGCCGCGGCCGTGAAGGAAGCGGCCGCCGCACGGGCGGTCTCTCCCGCCCCGGTGGAGGATTTTGAGGAAATCCCCGGGCAGGGCATCCGCGGCGTCATCGGCGGCAAGGAATGCCTCGGCGGGAACCGCGCCATGATGGACGCCTTTTCCATCGGCGGCGCGGCGCTGGCAGACGAAGAAGCGCGCCTTGCCGGCGAAGGGAAGACGCCCCTCTTCTTTGCGGCCGGCGGGAAGCTCCTCGGCCTCATCGCCTGCGCGGACGAAGTGAAGCCCACGAGCAAAGACGCTGTGGACGCCTTTCACCGCCTTGGCATGGACGTGGTGCTCCTCACGGGTGACCGGAAAGCCACCGCGGAAGCCATCGGCCGGCAGGTCGGTGCAGACCGGGTCATCGCGGACGTGCTCCCTCAGGACAAGGAGCGCGAGATCCGCCGCATCCAGGAGAGCGGCCGGAAAGCGGCCATGGTGGGCGACGGCATCAACGACGCGCCCGCCCTCGCCCGGGCGGACGTGGGCATCGCCATCGGCGCGGGCACGGACGTCGCCATGGAATCGGCGGATATCGTCCTCATGCGGAGCGACCTGCTCGACGCGGCGGGCGCGGTGGAACTTTCCCGCGCGGTCATCCGCAATATCAAGCAGAATCTTTTCTGGGCGTTCTTCTACAACGCCCTGGGCATCCCCATCGCCGCGGGCTGCCTCTACGAAGCCTTCGGGCTCCTGCTGAACCCCATGATCGCCGCGCTGGCCATGAGCTTCAGCTCCGTATTCGTCGTGTCGAACGCGCTCCGCCTGCGCTTCTTCCATCCGGATTTCACATCCGCCGCGAAAGCGCAGCCTGCCTCCCCCGCTCCGGCGGCCCCGGCAGCTCCGGTCGCGTCGTCCGACACCCATTCCGAACCAATTTCCAAAGGAGGAACTACCATGAAAAAAATCGTATCTGTCGAAGGCATGATGTGCCAGCACTGCGTACAGCACGTCACGAACGCGCTCGCCGCCGTCCCCGGCGTCTCTGACGTCGCAGTGAGCCTCGAAGCCAAAGAAGCCGTCCTCTCCGCTGCGGAAAGCGTCACCGACGACGCGCTCCGCACCGCTGTGGAAGGCGCCGGCTACACCGTCACGGCCATCCGCGATGAAGGCTGACCACGAACGCATCGCCCGCTCCATCCGCATCGCCCGCGGCCAGCTCGACGGGGTGCTCCGCATGATCGACGAGGACCGGTACTGCGTGGACATCTCGAACCAGCTCATGGCGGCGGAAGCCATCATCCGCCGGGCGAACCGGGAAATCCTCCGCGCCCACATCCGTGGCTGCGTGCGGGAAGGGCTCCAGTCCGACGAGCCCAATCCCAAGCTGGAAGAAGCGCTCCGCCTGCTGGAGCGGCTGGCGGACATCGATTCCTGACAGAGGGACCGTCCCATGGGCGGTCTCTTTTCCTATCCCGGCGCCGTATGTTAGAATAGATAAATATAGATAAGGAGGGACCTCTATGCCGGATATCCAGCTGCCGCACGATCACGGCCAGCCCATCGAACACGAACTCGCCCATATGCCGCCGGTCTCTCATTTCCAGACCGTGGCGGATATTTTCAAGCAGCTCGGAGACGGAAGCCGTCTCCGCATCTTCTGGCTGCTCTGCCACGGAGAAGAATGCGTCATCAACCTCTCCTCCATGATGGACATGAGCAGCCCCGCCGTGTCGCATCACCTGAAACAGCTCAAAGCGGGCGGCCTCATCGTCAGCCGCCGCGAAGGCAAGGAAGTCTACTACCGCGCCGCCGCGACCGAGCAGGCCCGCCTCCTCCACCATATGATCGAATCCCTCATGCAGATCGCCTGTCCGGACATCTGAAACGAAACGGACCCTCACGGGTCCGTTTTTTATTGGGAAATAAAAAATTCTTCTTGTGCTATCTATATATCAGGATTTCTTTTTTCATATAGAGTTCAGTTCTGCATTCATACATAACGGCGCTCCCCCCAATTTCATGAAACGCCATATCGGTTCAATGACAGTAAAGTCTTGCCATACAGTCAGTAAGATTCATCCACTTCATTGATCTCACGGGCACAACAAAAAAGGACACGCTTTCGCGTATCCTTTTTCTATTTATCCGTTTATGCTCTCCACGAGATCGAGGACAACGACATTGGCTTCATCCTGTTTCTGTACAGTTCCGTACAGCGTTCCCCGCTGCCCCAGCGGGATGTACGCACCGTTCATGACGACCTCGACGGGCGTGCCTTCTGTATCCCAGAAAAGCATGACCTGGTCCGGCACGACGGTACGCACTGCCCGACCGGAGAAACGGACTTTCGCCCCGGCTTCCATGGCCGGGATATCTGCCGCGCTGCATTCGGAATAAGCTTCGCGGTCCAGTTCCGTATTTCCGCTGACGAAATAGGACGGGCTGGCCGATGCCGCCGCTCCGTGGAAATACGCCGCATCCCGTCCGGCGGCCTGTGATTCCGCCGCGTTCGCTGCCGCTGCTCCTGCCTCTGCCTTTCTGGCCGATGCATATTCGGCCAGCGGATCCGGGTCCGCATAGTCCACGCTTTCCATCTTGAGATACGTCCCGGTTTCGTCGGCTTCCATGGTGCCGGTCACCGTGAAGGGCGTATGGCGGAGGAGCCGTCCGCCTTTCCTGCCCAGATCGGTGCGCACGACGGTCTCGTCATTCCCCACGAGATACATGGTGCCGCCCTCATAGGCGAGCACTTCGCCCCGGATCGTCACCGTCTCCGGCGCCGGAGAAACGGCCGCTTCTTCCGCTCCGGCCACACCGGCCGCAGCCGTCAGTCCCAACAGGACAGCCAAGCACAGTTTTTTCATGTTCGTTCCTCCTTATTCTCTGCCTTTCACGACGCGCACGCGCTGAATCTCAGGCATGCCCTGATCGTCCTTCGTGATGGTATCTACGCGGATGCGGTCCAGTTCCGGTGCAAATTCGCGGAGCGCCTTCTCGGAGAGGCGCACGCCTTTCTGCATGGCCCGATAGAGTACCGCCGCCATCTCGTAGCGGGTGATGGGCCGGTCGCCGTTGAAGTAGCCGTCCGGATAGCCTTCGAGGATGCCGTTCCCGGCGAGGGTCGCCACATAGTCATAAGCCCAGTGGTTTTCCGGCGTATCGGGGAAAAGCTGGATCTTCGAGAGGTCGAGCGTATCGCCGGTGACGCCGCTCGCCATGGCGGAGCGCAGATCTTCGAGATCTTTGCGAAGCTCGATGATCTCTTTCGCCATCGCCACACGGGAGACGGACACGTGATTGCCCTGGCCGATCTTGAAGGACACGCCCGCATTCACCATCTCGTCGCCATTGCCCACGGTGCCGCCGATGCTGAACATGGTGTCTTCATTCGGCCGGTAGAACGCGCCGATCGCCACAGCGTCTTCTCCGCGGTAATGGCCGTAGCCTGCGGCGAAGTCCCATTTCTCGTCCGGATCGAAATCCAGCGGATGAAGAGCGGCCAGCGCGGCTGCCCCCGCGCCCACTTCATTGATGCGGCCGTCCAGTTCGTCCACATGGTTCCCGATATTGGTGATCTGATCGCCCATGCTTGTGATCTGGTCGCCCATATTCGTGATGTCTTCTTCGATGCCGCCCACCAGTTCGTGGAGCTGCGACTCCGTGGCGGCGTTCGTGGAGCCTTCGTAGCCGCCCGCTTCGTACTTACTCCAGTCCCATTCCGTATTCTTGAGACCGTTTACGAGACCGTCGCCGCCTTTATTGATATTCACCGTCTCGCCGCCGCTGGCGACGACCATGCCGCCTTCGTTCTTCTCATTGATGGCCACACGGTTCGCGCCGTTGCTGCCGGTGACGATGACGCTGCCGTCCGCAGAGTGGCCGGGCTCTCCGTCGTCATGACCGCCGAAGACAGGATTGTCGCTCATATTCACCGTGAAGCTCTGGGTATCGCTGCCGGAACCCGTACCTCCGGTCGTACCGCCCGTAGTACCGCCGCCCGGCTCCGTCGTGCTGCCGCCGGGCACGGTCGTGCCGCCTTCTCCGGCGCCCGGTTCCGTCGCCGGCGCGGTATCCGTCACGGTGATATTGTCGTCGCCGCCGATGGCCACATCGCCGCCGCCCGCTTCATCGATTTTTCCTTCCAGATATTTCACCGCGCCGTAAAGCTGACTGCCGTTCACCGCGTCCGTGGAGTTCTCGCTGATGCGTCCGCGCGCCACGTTGATGATGCGCCGCTCGCCGTCTGCTCTGCCCACGGAGAAAACGCCCGCCGTCGAAATATCCGCCGCTTTAATATTATACAAATCCGTATACTCTGCACCGAGCTGCGCTTTGAAGGCTTCCAATTCATCTGCCGTGAAAATATCATCGGCTGTCGCTTTACTGTAAGTGCCTACAGCTACACTGTAATCGGAATCGACCTGCGTATAGGACCCCAGCGCAGTGCCGCCCGTGGCATTTACAATGGCAGAGTATCCGCCAAGTGCAGTACCGTATTCCCCATTGACCTTTGCTTGTCGGCCGCCAAGAGCCACAGAGAAATTGGAATTACTGCCGATGGATGACATATATCCCATTGCAACAGACTGCTGCGAATTGACTGCCGTTTGATTCCCTAATGCCACTGACAAACCGGAACGATCACCAATCAAAGCACTATTCCCCAGTGCAATAGAAGAACTCGCGTTTTCTCCCACGGAGCTGCCATCGCCCATAGCAATTGAAGAGCTCGCACGGTTTCCAACTTTTGCCGAATTACCTAAAGCAAGACTATTCGTCGCCCATGTACCGATACTGCTTTCTGTCCCCAGTATAGAACTATTACTCGCTCCTTGTTGAATTTCATTTTCTGCACCAATTATTGCAGCATTAGAGGCTCTATCAATGCTGGAAGAATAGCCTATAGCCGTACTTTCCGTTGCATTCGAGTAATTCCCCAATACTTCTGAATTTGCTCCCATTGCTATACTGTATTGCCCCTGTACATTGGTGTTTTTTCCAATAGCAATACCACTCATGGTAGCATCTTTCACACTCGCAAACATTTCCGGAAGACCATTTACATTTGCATTCGTACCTAATGCAATGGAATCAAAAGAATAATCCGCGATGGTGGCTCCATACCCCATCGCGATGGCAGCAGTCGCACCGTCTCCAATGGTCGTGCGGTCTTCCGTCCACTGATCTGGATCCTCATGACCGCCGCCGCTGCCGCCGATGGCGATGGCATACTTAGCGTTATTGCCGATTTCGGAATGGCCGCCAATGGACACGCTGCCTTCACTTGAGCCGCCGATACGGACACTGTCGCCGAGGGCCGCACTGTAGCTGGAATTGACCGTGCTGTACGGTCCGATGACGGTAGTCTCTTCCGCATTGGCTACCGCCTGGAAGCCGAACGCCGCCGCGTTGCCCGTCGCCAGAGATTCGCCGCCTACGGCCACACCGGAAGTCCCGCTGGAAGCACCTTCGCCGATAGTAACGGACTGAACGCCGGTCGTATCCGCCCCATGGCCAATCACAACCACATCGTTCAGCGCGCTATCACCAAGATCAATATCTCCGCCGAGGACGACATTATCGGCCCCATTGACGCTGATATGATCCCCCATGGCGACCGTTCCCGAGGAATGTCCGCCACCGGTCTGCCCGAGCGAAATCTCATGGCCGATGGCCACGTTATCGTCATCCTCTTTACCATTCCCCGTCATGGCGATGGTATTCCCCATGGCTACGCTGTTCTGGCTGTTCGTCATAGTCACGTTGTTGCCGTAAATGACGCTGTTCGAGGAGTCGGTTCGATTCGCCGTAGTATCCACATCGACATGATCACCGATGACGGTGATGTTATCTCCGGCTGTTTTAACATTGACATCATTGCCAATCACCGAAATTCCTGAAATTCTTTCCTCTCCAACCTTATCTTTAGTAATCGTAACACGATCCCCAATAATCATGCTATCGTCAGCTGACATTATTGAATTATCATTGCCAATGATGGTTCCGGTGTTCACAGTATTTAAAGTTGCATTATCGCCAATAATAAGCGCATTTGTAATAGGAGTACCGGGATCTCCGACAAGATTTGAATTATCCCCAAAAACAATGCTACTATTTACATGATTTAAGTTTGGCCTAGAATCGCCGCCATTTCCCACAAGCCAATTATTATTTGACTCGGAAGTATACCAACTATCACCGACAAAAACATTATTACCGCCGCCGGTAATTAGCGGTGCACTATCCTGAGCTCCAGCAATTTCATAGGATAAATTTCCATCTCCGTCCGTAGACCAGTCTTGATATGCGGCCCGTGCTGGCATCCAGCCTGCGCCGGTGATGATGAGTGCTGCAAGCAGCGCCGTCATGCGGGCATATTTTTTCTTTTGCATAGAAAAAATCCTCCTCTCATAAATCCCTTTACGAGAGGAGGATCTGTCCAGGAAGGTCATACCCCCCCCCGTATACAATTTCAAATTTTCCGTACGTCCCGAAAAATTCTTCGTGGTTCATAGTATATCATTCTCCCGGACAGATACGCAAGGTCTTTTTTTATTCTTGAAAAGCATGAAAAATAATCAGGCATTTAACCATTATCTCATTCCGCGCCTCGAACGGTTCCTCCTCTGCCTGCAACGGGACCGCGCATGAAAAAAGCTCCCCTGCGGGAGCTTTGCTTATTTTTTCTTGCCTTTGTCGTCTTTCTGGGATTTCTTGTCTTTCTTGTCTTTTTTGTCTTTCTTGTCCTTTTTGTCTTTCGCGCCGTTTTTCTTGGCTTTGGCCGGATGGGCTTCGGCTTCTGCTTCGGGCAGGGCAGCCGGGGGCGGGTCGAGCTGGCCGGATTCGGCTTTAGCCGCTTCGAGTTCGGCGGTATTGGCGGCGGCTTCTTCTTTTTCCACGTCGGCGTCGCTCATGCGGGGCAGGATGGCCTGGATGGTGGTGCCTTCGCCTTCGACGCTGGCGATCTCGATGGTGCCGTGGTGCTGGGTGACGATGTGCTTGCAGATGGCGAGGCCGAGGCCGCTGCCGCCGGTGGATTTGTTGCGGCTCTCATCGGCGCGGTAAAAGCGCTCGAAGACGCGGCCCTGTTTTTCTTTCGGGATGCCGATGCCGGTATCGGTGACGGTGAGGCGCATCTTGTCGTCCCCTTCGGGCCGGACGGAGACGGTGACTTCGCCGCCCTCTTTGTTATATTTGACGGCGTTGTCCACGCAGTTCATGACGAGCTCGGTCAGGAGGGACGGGTTGCCGTAGACGTAGAGGGGCTCGGCGTCCACGTGGATGGTGACGTGCCGGGCGGCGGCCTGCGGCTCGATGAGGTCCGCGGCGTAGCGGGCGGCCTGTCCCATGTCGACGGCTTTCCAGGTGATGGTGGTCTGGCTTTCTTCGATCTTCGAGAGGTGCATGATGGTCTCGATGAGGGCCATCATCCGCCGGGATTCTTCGTAGATGCGGCTGCCGAAGAGTTTCACGTCCGCTTCGTTCTGGTACATGCCGCCGGCGATCATTTCCGCGAAGCCGCTGATGGAGGTGAGCGGGGTCTTCAGTTCGTGGGAGACGTTCGCGGAGAATTCGCGGCGCATCTTTTCAGCCGCGTAGGTGGCGGTGAGGTCGTGGAGGACGATGAGGAGGCCGATGGTCTCGTCGGCGAGCTCGATGCGGGCCATGCACGCCCGGTAGGGCCGGCCGGCGAGGGTCATGGTGTATTCGTTCCGGCGGCCGGGCTCGTTCTCGTAGGAGAGCTGGATGGCGCGGAGCCAGTCGGCGTCGTGGTAGAGGACGGCCACTTTGCGGAAGCGGATGTCGTCGGAGCTCCGGAAGATGCGCTTGGTCTGCCGGTTGTAGTCGATGATTTCCTGCCGGTCGTTCAGGAGGAGGATGCCGTCGGTGATGGTGTCGATGACGGTGCGCACGGTGTTCCGCTCTTCTTCCAGGTCTTCCATGGAGTTCTGGAGTTCTTTTTTCTGTTCGCGCACTTTATTGACGAGAGGCTGGAGTTCCTTGTAACCGCCGGGGATGGGCCGCTCGGGGGCGCCTTCCATGATGTCGGAGATGAGGCCTTCGAGCTGGCGCAGGGGCCGGAGGACGTACTCGGTCTCTTTCTGGGAGGCGGCGAAGCACCCCACGGCGAAGACGCAGAGGAAGAGCAGGATCTCCGGCAGGAGCGGGGTGAGGATGCCCGCGGGGGCGCTCCTCGGCACGGCGATGCGGAGAATGCTGCCGTCGGCGGCTTTCTGGGCGGAGTAGCTCATGGGCTCGCCTTTCGGGTTCTTCCGCACGGCGTAGCCTTCGCCGGTCTCTTCGGCTTCACGGATCTCGGGCTGCTCCATGCCGCCGTCCGCTTCGGGATGGGACGCGTAGAGGACGCGCCCGTCCGCGTCGAACCAGGAGATGTGCATTTCCCGCTGGCTCTTGCTGCGGATGGTGGCGAGGAAGGCGGCGTCGCGGTCGCGGTCTCCGGTGAGGCCGTCGGCGGTGACTTCGGTGAGGTGGACGATCTCGTGGAGGGCCCGCGCCTGGATGCCCTGATAGTAGAGGATGCCTGCTACGAGGAAGGAGACTATCACGGAGATGATGCCGGTCAGAAGCAGGCTTTTGTGTATCTGCGCTCTCATTCTTGGTTGGTCACGACTCCTTTACAGATGGTGTTATTTTTCGCCGAGCCGGTAGCCCACGCCGCGGACGGTGCGGATGAGTGAGCCGGCGCTGCCCAGTTTCTGCCTGAGGCTCATGATGTGCATGTCGATGGTGCGGCTCTCCATCTCGAAGGGGGAGCCCCACACGGCCTGCATGATCTGGTCGCGGGAGAGGACGATGCCTTTGTTGAGGATCATGTAGCAGAGGAGCTCGTATTCTTTCAGGGTGAGCTGCACTTCCCTGCCGTTCTCGGTGACGATGTGCTGGCGGCAGTCCACGGTGATGCTCCCGAAGGAGAGGGTGGAGGATTCTTTCTCCACGCCGCGCTGGCTGCGCCGCATGACGGAGCGGATGCGGGAGAGGAGCTCCATGATGCCGAAGGGCTTGGTCACGTAGTCGTCCGCGCCGAGGTCGAGGCCGCGCACGATGTCGAATTCGCTGGTTTTCGCGGTCATCATGATGATGGGGATGTTCTTGTCCTCGGGATTCTCCCGGAGTTCTTTCAAGATAGTAAGGCCGTCCTTGCCGGGCAGCATGATGTCCAGCAGGATGAGGTCGGGCTTGTTGTGCTCGATGACGCGGTAGAGCTCTTCCGACGAGCCGAACCCGATCACGTTGTACCCCTGCCCGCGCATGGCGTAGCTCACCAGTTCGCGGATATTTTCATCGTCTTCCACACAGTAGATCAGCGGCATAGTATCCCCCTTTGTCGTCCGGCGCTTCCCGCGCCGCCGGGCCGCACCCGGATATAACACTATATATTAGATGGTTTCCTTTTGTCAAATCGATTTTACGCCTGTCTTATCTGTTCCTCATTTTCGGCGGCGTATAAGAAAACAGCCGCCCGCTGCGGCGTACGCCTTTGTACGTCCATAGCGGGCAGCTGTCCGTTCCGGAAAACGCGCTTTCCGGTGCGAGGAGCGGAGCTCCGGATCTTCGGAAATCAGCCGATCAGCCGAAATTGCCGGACACGTAGCGGATGGTCCGTTCTTCCTGCGGATGGTCGAAGATCTGCTCGGTGTCGCCGTATTCGACCATTTCGCCGAGGTAGAAGAAGGCCGTGCGGTCGGCGATGCGCTTCGCCTGCTGCATGTTGTGCGTGACCATGATGACGGTGTATTTCTTCTTCAGTTCGAGAGCGAGGTCTTCGATGTGCGCCGTGGAGATCGGGTCGAGCGCGGAGGTCGCTTCGTCCATGAGGAGGACTTCCGGATTGACCGCGAGCGCGCGGGCGATGCAGAGACGCTGCTGCTGGCCGCCGGAGAGGCCGAGCGCGGATTTTTTGAGACGGTCTTTCAGTTCGTCCCAGATGGCCGCCTGGCGGAGGCTGGTCTCGACGATCTCGTCAAGTTCGGATTTCTTCGTGATGCCTTTGAGGCGCGGGCCGTAGGCGACATTGTCATAGATGCTCTTCGGGAACGGGTTCGGCTGCTGGAAGACCATGCCTACGTGGCGGCGCAGGACGATGGGGTCCACGTCTTTGTAGGCGTCGACGCCGTCGAGCATGATCTCGCCTTCGACGCGGCATCCCGGCACGAGGTCGTTCATGCGGTTCAGGGTGCGCAGGAAGGTGGACTTGCCGCAGCCGGACGGTCCGATGAGCGCGGTAATCTTATTGCGTTCGATCTTGAGATTGATGTCTTTCAGTGCCTGGAAGCTGCCGTAGTAGAGGTTCACGTGGCTGCAGGTAAAGCTGAGATTGGAACGGATCGGCATGTCCGCTTCCGCGGCTGCCACTCCGATGACGCTGTCGTTATACATTATGCATTCTCCCCTTCAGATTTCTTTGCTAAGTGGCGGCTCAGAAGACGCGCGCCGATGCTGAATACAAGGACCATGATCATGAGGACGGCAGAAGCGGCCGCAGCGACGTCCCCCGCGGAGGCGCTGGTCGCTTCGGTGCGGGACGCCCAGACCTGGAGGGACAGGGTCTCGCCCGGACGGAACGGATTGAGAGGGCATACCGGCGAGGTGATGTCCCACACGCTCCAGTTGATGTCGGTGCTCATGCCGGCGGTGTAGAGCAGGGCGGCCGCTTCGCCGAATCCGCGGCCGGCGGCCAGGATGATGCCCGTCATGATGGGGCCGACGGAGGCCGGCAGCATGACGTGCCAGATGGTCTCCCAGTGCGTCGCGCCGAGGGCCAGGCTCCCGTGCTTCCACCCGATGGGCAGCGCCTTGAAGGCGTCATAGGTCGTGGTGGTGATGAGCGGCAGGGACAGGATGGATACGGCGAGCGCGCCGGAGAAGAGGTTCCACTGGGTATTCACCATGATGATGAAGACGAGGTAGCCGAACAGGCCGACGACGATGGACGGCAGCGAGGACAGGGTCTCGATGGCGATGCGCAGGCTGTTCGTCACGCGGCCTTCCGGCGCGTACTCCGCCATGTAGACGCCGGCGGCGATGCCGATCGGGACGGAGATCACGAGGGAAAGGAATACGAGATAGACGGTATTGAAGAACTGGTTCCCGATTCCCGTCTCGGAGAAGGAGAAGATTTCCGGGCTGATGGCCTGGACGCCGCCCCACACGACGTAGAGCGTGAAGGCGATCAGCAGGAGAACGAAGGCGCCGGATACGATGTAGAAGGTGGCGGTGGCGATCTCATCGAAGAGATGGGCCCGCCGCAGGCCCCCGTCGACGTTACGGAGGTAGTCTTTATTGGAATTGGTCATGTCTGCCGTCATGCGGCTTCCTCCTTCCGGCCGGACAGTGCGTGGATGATGAGAATGAAGATGAGGGAAATGATGAAAAGCAGGAGCGCCATGGACCAGAGGGCCGCGTTGAATTCGCCGCCGTCCATCGCGCCGCCCATATCGGAAGCGATGGCGGACGTGAGGTTATTCGTCGGGTCGAGCAGGCTTTCCGGGAAAGCGCGCATCTTGCCGATGACCATGGAGACAGCCAGCGCTTCGCCGAACGCCCGGGCGAGGCCGAGGACGATGGCGGTGAGGATGCCCGTGGACGCTGCGGGGAGCAGGACTTTGTAGAGCATCTGCCAGCGGGTGGAGCCGAGGCCGTAGGCGCCTTCGATGTACTTGTTGTTCACGCTGCGGATCGCATCGGCGGAGACGGAGGTGATGGTCGGATAGATCATGACCGCGAGCACGATGGCCGCCGCCAGCACGGACTGGCCGTGGGGCACATTGAAGACGGTCTTGATGAGCGGCACCAGGACGACCAGGCCGACCCAGCCGTAGACGACGGAAGGAATGCCTACGAAAATCTCGACGGCCGGGCGGATGATCTTCTCACCGAGCGCCGGGGAGATCTTCGTCATGAAGATGGCCGTGCAGAGACTGAACGGAACGGAGATGAGCAGCGCCAGCGCGCAGGTCAGGATGGAGCCGACGATGAAGATGAGCGCCCCGACCTGGCCGCCGCCCGCTTCCGTATCGGACGGCTTCCATTCGGAAGAAAACAGGAATTCTGCGATCGAGTGATCGAACTGTGTGAACGTGAGCGACCCCTTGCCCAGCAGGAAGCAGCCGATGGCGATGGTCAGTACGATGAGGAACAGGCCGCAGATGGTGGCGATGCCCTTCCCCAGATACTCACGGCGGAACATATTCTGTTGCCGCGATGTGTCCATTATGGTCCTCCTTTGCGGATATGAAATACGCCAAATCCTGGCAAAACACCGCCCTCCCCTCCTTTTGCGGGGGATGGAGAGATGCACGGCGCTCTGCCAGAATCTGGCTGAAGAAAACGCTGAACAGTGTCTTCATCGCGGTTCAGCGTTCTCTTTCTGCCTCAGGCGGTCGGTCCCGCCTGTATGGATTCTGATGTGAGTTTCACCCGGCGGTGACGGTCAGTGCCTGTCTCAGCGCTGAACGGTCATCTTGGAGGTGACGGCGTAGCCCTGCTTTTCCAGTTCGCCGGCGTATTTGTCGGAGACGATGTAGTCGAGGAAGGCTTTCACAGCGCCCTTGGGTTCGCCCTTGGTGTACATGTGTTCATAGCCCCAGACCGGATACTTACCGTTGTAGGTGTTTTCGAGGGTCGGTTCCACACCGTCGATGGCGATGGTCGCTACGTCTTTATTGTTGACGAGGTAGGAGAGAGCCACATAGCCGATCGCGCCCTTCGTCTGGGAGATGCTCTGGATCAGCGTGCCGGAGTCATCGGTTTCGAGGGACTTGTTGGAAGCTTCTTCCTTGCCGTCCATGGCGAATTTCGTGAAGAGAGCTCTCGTGCCGGACGTGGAAGGACGAGTCACGAGGACGATCGGTTCATCAGGGCCGCCCACGTCTTTCCAGTTCGTCACCTTCGCGGTGAAGATGTCCTGGAGCTGAGCCTTGGTGAGGCTCTTTACCGTAGCGCCCACGTCTTTGTTGACGATCGGAGCCATGGTGATGACGCAGACTTTGTGATCGACCAGTTCCTTCGCTTTTTCAGCGGGGAGCTTTTCTTCTGCAAATACGTCGGACATGCCGATGTCTACAGAACCTTCAGAAACCTGCTTCAGGCCCGTGCCGGAGCCGCCTGCATTCAGCGTCAGGGAAACGTTCGGGTTTTCTGCCTTGAACTTCGCCGCTGCGTCTTTCGCGAGCGGGAGAAGAGCGGAAGAACCGGAAGCGGTCACTTTGCCGGACAGATCGCTGCCTGCTTTCTTGTCCGCTGCCGCCTTGTCCTGGCTGCCGCCGCAACCTGCGAGGCCTGCGAGAACGACTACAGATAAACCTGCTGCTGCCATTTTCTTGAGATTCATTTTTTTCCTCCTCAATACCTTACTTTGTTTCGGTGTTTTCAGTGTACGGTACCTGTGTAAAATCCAAATAGCAGAATTTGTATTTTTTTCGTCTACTTTGTAAAGAAACGGTAAGGCTGCTGTATGGGAGAAATTCTCAAAATCCGTGAAAAATCCCCGCGGGCTGGTCATCTTTCCCCTTTTGCCTTTGTAAAGGAGAGAAGACATTTCTCCTGTGCCGTCAAACATTTCGGTGCCGACGCGGCTAAAATTCTCGGCAGGGAGCGGACCGATGCGCCGGAATTGACGCGCCCCGGCGCGCCGCACCTCCGCCCGCCTCAGAAAGCGGGGAAAGCACGGCCGCGCGCCCCTCTTCCTGCGGTGCGGGCGGACGGTCCCCTGCGTCGTTCTTCTCCGCCGCGCGCCGGCGGACCGTCTGGCCTGCCCGACCTCTGCGGCCCGCGCTTCTTCCTCCTGCGGCGTTCCCCGCTGCCCAAAGGGCGCAAAAAAACAGCCCGTCCCGGAGGACAGACCGTCTTTTCTTTTTTATTTGTTTTCCAGATGCTTCAGGCCTTTCGCCGCGATGTCGTGGCGGTACTGCATGCCCCGCCACTGGATGCGGGAGACGCCTTCGTAGGCTTTGTCCCGCGCTTCCCGGAGCGTCGCGCCGCGGGCCACCACGTTCAGCACGCGGCCGCCGGCGGTGACGAACTGGCCGCTCTTCTTCTTCGTGCCGGCGTGGAAGATGTGACAGCCGAGCTGCTCCGCCTCTTCGAGGCCGGTGATGGCGTCGCCGTCCGTGTGGCCGGCCGGATAGCCTTCCGACGCGAGCACCACGTCCACGGCGTATCCGTCTTTCCAGCGCACGTCGTCTTCAGAAAGCGTGCCTTCCACGCAGTGCATCATGATTTCCGCGAGGTCCGCGTCCAGCATGGGCAGCACCACTTCCGTCTCGGGATCGCCGAAGCGGCAGTTGAATTCCACCACTTTCGGCCCTTCGGCGGTGATCATGAGCCCCGCATAGAGGCAGCCCACGAAGGGATAGCCCTCCGCCGCCATGGCGTCGCACGCCGGCTGGAGGATCTTCTCCTGCACGGCCTGCATCAGGTCCGGCGTCATGACCGGCGCCGGCGCGTACGCGCCCATGCCGCCCGTGTTCGGGCCTTCATCGTTGTCGCGGATGCGCTTGTGGTCCTGCGAGGAGATCATGGGGACGATGGTCTTGCCGTCGCAGAAAGCGAGGACGCTCGCTTCCTCCCCTTCCATGAATTCTTCGATGACCACGGTGGTGCCGGCGGTGCCGAACGCGCGGCCTTCCATCATTTCCCGCACGGCCGCTTCCGCTTCTTCCGCCGTCTGAGCGATGACCACGCCCTTGCCGGCGGCGAGGCCGTCCGCCTTGATGACCAGCGGGAATTTCTGCGTCTTCACGTACGCCGCCGCTTCTTCCTCATCGGTGAACGTCTGGTACGCCGCGGTGGGGATGTGGTATTTCTTCATCAGTTCTTTCGCGAAGCCCTTGGAGCCTTCGATGCGCGCCGCCGCCTGGGACGGGCCGAAGAACGCGAGCCCCGCGTCGCGGAACCGGTCGCCCAGCCCTTCGGCGAGGACGGTCTCCGGACCGGCCACGGTGAGGTCCACCTGCATGAGCCGGGCGAAGTCGAGGATGTCTTCCTGGCTCGCCACCGGGACGGGCGTCGCCACGTCCCGCATGCCGTCGCTGCCGGGGATGGCGTAGACTTTTTCCACCGCCGGGCTCTGCGCGAGCTTCCAGCAGAGCGCGTGTTCTCTGCCGCCGCTGCCTATGACAAGTACCTTCATATGGGTCTCCTTATTAACCATGACGGAAATGGCGGTGTCCGGTGAAGACCATGGCGATGCCGTACTTGTTCGCCATGTCGATGGATTCCTGGTCCCGGATGGAGCCGCCCGGCTGGATGACCGCGGTGATGCCCGCCTTGCCGGCCGCTTCGATGGTGTCGCCGAACGGGAAGAACGCGTCGGAGGCGAGGACGGAGCCCTTCGCCTTTTCGCCCGCTTCCGCGATGGCGATGTCCGCGGAGCCGACGCGGTTCATCTGGCCCGCGCCGATGCCGTAGGTGACGTCTTTGCCCGTGAGGACGATGGCGTTCGACTTCACGTGCTTGACGATCTTCCAGGCAAATTCCATGGCCGCCCATTCGTCTTCCGTGGGCGCGCGGTCGGTGACGACTTTGCAGTCCGCGCGGGTCTCGGCGCTGTCGTCCGGGGTCTGGAGGAGGCAGCCGCCGGAAACTTTCTTGATCTGCAGCTCCGGCTTGGAGAGAGCCGGCACTTCGATGAGGCGGATGTTCTTCTTCGTCTCGAGCACGGCCAGCGCTTCGTCGGAGAATTTCGGCGCGAGCACCACTTCGAAGAAGATCGGCTTCATCGCTTCGGCGGTCTCTTTGTCGCATTCGCGGTTCATCGCCACGATGCCGCCGTAGGCGGATTTGCTGTCCGCTTCGAAGGCGCGGCGGAACGCTTCCGCCGGAGTCGCGCCGAGGGCGGTGCCGCAGGGATTGGTGTGCTTGATGATGGTGCAGGCCGGGACGTCTTTCCATTCCATGGCCAGATCCCACGCCGCTTCCATATCGACGATGTTGTTATAGGAGAGTTCCTTGCCGTGGAGCTGCTTCGCCGCGGCGATGCCGCCGGTCTCTTCGGGGTCCTTGTAGAACGCCGCTTTCTGGTGCGGGTTCTCGCCGTAGCGCAGGTCCTGGATCTTCGTGTAGGCGAGGCTGAATACGTCGGGCATGCCATTCCCTTCGCCTTCCACCTGCTTTTCCAGATAGTCCGCGATGGCGCAGTCATAGAGGCCGGTGTGGAGGAACGCCTTCTGGGAGAGCTTCAGGCGGAAGTCTTCGGTGAGATTGTCTTCCCGGATGCGGGTGAGGATCTCGCCGTACTGGGAAGGATCGACGACGATGGCCACGTATTTGTAATTCTTCGCCGCCGCGCGCACCATGGACGGGCCGCCGATATCGATATTCTCGATGGCTTCCGCCAGCGTCACATCGGGCTTGGCGATGGTCTCGCGGAAGGGATAGAGGTTCACCGCCACGAGGTCGATGCCGGTGATGCCGTGTTCCTTCATGGCCTTCACGTGTTCCGGATTGTCGCGGATGGCGAGGATGCCCCCGTGGATCTTCGGGTGGAGGGTCTTCACGCGGCCGTCCATCATTTCCGGGAAACCCGTCACATCGGAGACGGAGATGACCGGGATGCCCGCGTCGGCGATGGCTTTCATCGTGCCGCCGGTGGAGATGATCTCTACGCCCAGCTCGTGGAGGCCTCTGGCGAAGTCCACCACGCCGGTCTTATCGGATACGCTGATTAATGCTCTTTTGATGGTCAATTGCTGTCACTTCTCCTTTGCATGCATACCGGTGACCCGGTGCCCTTCCACATGGAGAGCATCGTCACAAAACGCTCTGACGGTCCGCACGTAGGCGGGATGCTCCTGCTCGAGGATGCGGGCGGACAGAGTTTCTTCCGTATCGTCGTCGTAGACGGGGACGGCCACCTGCGTGATGATGGGCCCGTCGTCCAGGCCGGTGCCCACGAAGTGGACGGTGCAGCCCGCGACTTTCACGCCCGCTTCGACAGCCTGCCGCTGGGCGTGGAGCCCGCGGAAGCTCGGAAGGAGCGCCGGATGGATATTCAGGATGCGGTCAGGAAACGCGTGGATGAGATTTTCCCCGCAGATGCGCATGTAACCTGCGAGGCAGATCAGGTCCGGCGTGAAGGACACGGCCGCTTTCAGGATGGCCTCGTCGAAGGCCGCCTTGTCCGGATAGTCCTTTTTCTCGATCACGACGGACGGCACGCCCCACCGCGCGGCGCGGCCGAGCACCTGCGCGTCCGCGTGGTCGCAGATGACGCCCACCACTTCGCCGTTCACCGTGCCGTCCGCGCACGCGCCGTGGATGGCTTCCGCATTGGAGCCGCGGCCGGAGGCAAAGATGAGGATGCGTTTCTTACTCATGGAACAGACCGCCTGTGACCACGACGTCCCGGGCGCCTTCTTCGATGCGCCCGATCTCGTAGACCGGCTCGCCGTGCGCAGCGAGGATCGCTTTCGCTTTGTCCGCGTCTTCCGGCGCGGTGATGAGGAGCATGCCGATGCCGCAGTTGAACGTGCGGTACATCTCGCGGGGCTCGACGCCGCCTTCCTTCATGAGGAACGGGAAGACCGGCAGGAGCGGCCATGCGTCCGCATCGACGACCGCGCGGGTCCCTTCGGGGAGCACGCGGGGGATATTGTCGTAGAAGCCGCCGCCGGTGATGTGCACGAGGCCTTTCAGCGCGACTTCTTCCATCACGGGAAGGACCGCTTTCGGATAGAGGCGGGTCGGAGTGAGGAGCACTTCGCCGAGAGGCTTGTCCATGCCTTCGTAGGTCTTCCGGAGGTCGAGGCCGTTGTCCCTGATGATGCGGCGCACGAGGGAGTAGCCGTTGGAATGGACGCCGGAGGACGGCAGGCCCAGGATAACGTCGCCGGGGCGGATGGTCTCACCGGTGATGAGATGCTTCCGGTCCACGATGCCCACGGCAAAGCCCGCCACGTCGTAATCGCCCGGCGCGTAGAAGCCGGCCATTTCCGCCGTCTCGCCGCCGAGGAGCGCGCAGCCCGACTCGATGCACGCGTCGGCCACGCCCTTCACGATCTCCGCCATCAGTTCCGGCGTGAGCTTGCCGGTGGCGATGTAGTCCAGGAAGAAGAGGGGCCGCGCGCCCTGCACGAGCACGTCGTTCACGCTCATGGCGACGCAGTCCTGCCCGATGGTGCCGTGGATGCCCATGTCGATGGCCAGGCGCAGCTTCGTGCCCACGCCGTCCGTGCCGGAGACGAGCACCGGTTCTTCCATGCGCGCCATCTCGTGCTTCAGCGTGTAGAGGCCGCCGAAGCCGCCCAGATCGCCCAGGACGCCTTCCGTATAGGTCGCCTTGACGCTGTCCTTGATGAGTTCGACTTCCCGCTCGCCCGCGTCGATGTCCACGCCGGCTTCCGCGTAGGTCAGTCCTTTTTTCTTTTCGCTCATGCCTTCCTCCTTATTTCACCCTGGCTTCCATATCTTCGGGAAGCGGTTCTGCATACTGGCCGTCGAAGCAGGCGAAGCACATGTCCTCCCCGCGGAGGCAGCTGATGGCTTTCGCCAGCCCTTCCTGGGACAGGTAGTGCAGCTCGTCTGCGCCGATCATCCCGCGGATCTCTTCCACGGAGTGCTTCGCCGCGATGAGCTGGCGGCGCTCCGCCGTATCGATGCCGAAGAAGCACGGATATTTCACCGGCGGGGAGCTGATGCACAGCTTGATCTCCGCCGCGCCCGCATGGCGGAGCATGCGGATGATGATGCCGCTCGTGGTGCCGCGGACGATGGAGTCATCGATGAGGATGATCCGCTTGCCCTCCACGTTGAGAGCGATGGGGTTGAGCTTCATCCGCACGGCCCGTTCGCGCTGCTTCTGGTCCGGCTGGATGAAGGTGCGGCCCATGTATTTGTTCTTCAGGAACCCTTCCGAATAGGGGATGCCCGACGCGTAGGAATAGCCGAGGGCCGCCACGTTGCCCGAGTCCGGCACGCTCATGACGATGTCCCCGTCGTAGTGCGTCTCTTCCCAGAGCGCGCGGCCCATATTGAGGCGCGCCTGGTAGATGCTCTGCCCGTTCATGACGGAGTCCGGACGGGCGAAGTAGATGTACTCGAAAGAGCAGATCGCCCGGCGGTGGTTCACGGCCGGTCCGTACATGGTGCTCTTCACGCCTTCGTCGTCGATGGTGACGATCTCGCCGGGGAGCACGTCGCGCACGAATTTCGCGTCGATCGCGTCGAGCGCGCACGTCTCGGAGGCCAGCACCCAGCCGGTCTCCGTCTGCCCGATCACGAGCGGGCGATAGCCGAAGGGATCGCGCACGCCGTAGATGGCGCGGTCCGTGCAGGCCACGAGCGCATAGGCGCCGCGGAGGATGCCCATGACTTCCTGGATCCGGTCTTCCACCGTCTCCCGGCGGGAGCGGGCGATGAGCTTGATGATGACTTCCGTGTCCATGGTGGTCTGGAAGTCCGCGCCGCTCCGGAGGAGCTGCTGACGGAGAGGCGCCGTATTGATGAGATTGCCGTTGTGCGCGAGGGCGAAGGGGCCTTCGGCGCAGTCGACCTGCAGGGGCTGCACGTTGCTCGGAATGGACGAGCCGGTGGTGCTGTAGCGCACGTGGCCGATCCCGATGTGGCCCTGCTTCACGGGGAAGTCCCGGAAGACTTCCGTCACGAGGCCCATGCCGCGGAAGGTCTCCATGGACGATCCGTCGGAGACGGTCATGCCGGCGCTCTCCTGCCCGCGGTGCTGCAGCGAGAAGAGGCCGTAGTACACTTCCAGCGCCGCGTTCGCCTGGCGGTCGAAGATGCCGAACACGCCGCATTCTTCATGGGGCTTGTCGTCGTAGGTGGTAAAAGATGTATGGTTCACGGGAGACTCCTATCAGAAACACAGGCGGGAAGGGTCCCTCCCCGGGAAATCAGAATTTTTTGCCCGTGAGCATTTCGTAGGCTTCTTCGTACTTCGCGATGGTCTTGTCGATGATGTCCTGCGGGAGGCTGTCGCCGGGATGCGCGGAGAGGTAGTCGCGGACGAACTGCTTGTCATAGGAAGGCTGGCTCCTGCCGGCTTCGTAGCCTTCGAGCGGCCAGAAGCGGGAGTTGTCCGGCGTGAGCATCTCGTCGCCCAGGACGATCTCGCCCTTTTCGTTCAGGCCGAATTCGAATTTCGTGTCGGCGATGATGATGCCTTTTTCGAGAGCGTAGGCGGCGCACTTGTTGTAGAGGGCCAGCGTCAGTTCAGAGAGCTTTTCCATGTATTCTCTGCCCTTGCCGGGGAAGTATTTTTCCACCCATTCCACGCCTTCTTCCATGGAGATGTTCTGGTCGTGCTCGCCCACCGGCGCTTTCGTGGAGGGGGTGAAGATCGGTTCCGGCAGCTTCTGGCATTCCTGGAGGCCTTCCGGGAGCTGGATGCCGCAGACCTTGCCGGTCTTCTGATAGCCTTCCCAGCCGCTGCCCGTGATGTAGCCGCGGACGATGCATTCCACGGGGATCATGGTGAGCTTCAGCGTCTTCATGCTGCGGCCTTCAAATTCCGGCGTCTGGAAAAATTCCGGCATATCCTTCGTGTCGATGGAGATCATGTGGTTCGGGACGATGTCCTTCGTGAAGTCGAACCAGAATTCGGACATGCGGTTCAGCACTTCGCCCTTCTTCGGGATCGGTTCCTTCAGGATGCTGTCGAATGCGGAGATGCGGTCCGTGCAGACCATGACGAGGCTGTCGCCGATGTCGTAGAGTTCGCGTACTTTTCCGGATTTAAAAGGCTTGTATTCTTTCATGATGTCTCCTTCTGCCCTGCCGGGCCCTTACCTATGGAAATAAAATCGATCGGACACAAGTGTCAGCGGCCCAGCTCCTTCTGGAGCTTCTCATCCTTTTCGTAGATCTGGCGGGCCATGTCTTCGCGGTAGGCCTTATATTTCGCCGCGAGCGCTTCATCGGACGCCGCGCCGATCTGCACGGCGAGAAGCGCGCCGTTCTTCGCGCCGTCGATGGCCACCGTCGCCACCGGCATGCCGGACGGCATCTGCACGATGGAGAGGAGCGCGTCGAGGCCGTCCAGCTTCGCGCTGGAGAGCGGCACGCCGATGACCGGCTTCATGGTGAGGCTGGCCACGACGCCCGGGAGCGCCGCCGCCATGCCCGCCCCCGCGATGTAGCAGGTGACGCCCTTGGCTTCTTCCGCCGCCACGAATTCTTCCAGCTTCTTCGGAGTGCGGTGCGCCGAAGCGAGCGCCACATCGTAGGAAACGCCGAATTCGTCAAGGATGGCGAAGGCTTTTTTCATCGTCGGCAGATCGGAATCGCTGCCCATAACAATCGCTGCATGCATATTGCTGTATTCCTCCTTTTATTCACCAAGGAAAATGAACCGGATCATGATGAGCACCGCCAGGATATAGACGATGGGATGGACGTCCCGCCCTTTGCCCACGGCGAGCTTCAGGAGCGCGTACGCCACGAAGCCGCCGCAGATGCCGTTGGCGATGCTGTAGGTGAACGGCATGAGCACGATGGTGAGAAACGCCGGGAAGACTTCCGTGAAATCGGAGAAGTCGATGTCCTTCACGCCTTCCAGCATGAGCGCTCCCACGATGATGAGCACCTGCGCCGTCGCCGAGCCCGGGATGAGGCCCACGATGGGCGCGAGGAGCAGCGATGCCAGGAAGCACACGCCGCAGGTCACCGCGGTGAGGCCCGTGCGGCCGCCCGCGCCGACGCCCGCCACCGATTCCACGAACGCGGTGATGGTGGAGGAGCCGAGGAGCGAGCCGAAGGAGACGCCGCAGGCGTCGCAGAAGAGCGCCTTCCCCATGCCGGGGAAATCGCCGGTCTTCGGATTCACGAGGCCCGCTTTCGTCGCCGCGCCCACCATGGTGCCCATGGAGTCGAAGAGCTCCACGAAGGTGAAGGTGAAGACGATGGTGACGATGCCCATGTGGAACGCGCCGGGGATGTCGAGAGCGAGGAAGTTATTGTTGGAAAAGTCCGGCAGAGTGAAGGGCGTGAAGTCCGCCGGCAGATGGGACACGCCCGCCGCGTAGGACACGAGCGTCGTCACGAAGATGCCGATGAGGATGGCGCCGGGCACACCGCGGCTCATGAGGATGGCCGTGAAGAAGAGGCCGAAGATCGTCACGAGATGGCCGCCGTCCATCATGCTGCCCAGCGCGAAGACCGTGTCGTTCGCCCCGGTGGTATAGTGGCCGCCCGCGTCCACCACCGCCTGGAGCACGTCCGGCGCTAGCGCCAGATTGACCGCCATGAGGCCGCTCATCTTCAGGCCGATGATGCAGATGAAAAGGCCGATGCCCACGGTGATGGCCGACTTGAGGGAATTCGGGATGCCCTCGATGATCATCTGCCGGATGTGCGTCACCGTGAGGATGAAGAAGACGACGCCGGAAATGAAAACGGCTCCCAGCGCGGTCTGCCACGGCACCTGCATCCCGATGCACACCGTAAAGGCATAGAATGCCAGCAGACCGACGCCCGGAGCCAGACAGATCGGATAATTCACGAAGACCCCCATGGCGATCGTCACGAGGCCGCCGCCGAGGCAGGTCGCGATAAAGACCGCATTCGGGTCCATTCCCGCTGCGGAGAGAACGCCCGGCGCGACGAAAAGAATGTACGCCATGGTGATGAACGTAGTGATGCCCGCGAGGATTTCCGTGCGGACCGTCGTCTTCCGTTCCGAAAGCGCAAAAAGCCTGTCTAACATCATGTCCCCTTTCTGCGGGACGGAGCCTTCCCTCCATCCCCTCGGAAATAAGAAAAGCCGAACCCTTGACATATGGCGCTGGCTTGCTTATTTCAACATATAATGATTTGCTCTGTCAAATTCATTGTAATGGCTGGCCCTTTTCTTGTCAAAGAAAGCGCCCCGAAAAGGGCCTGTTTTTTTGTGATACCATTGGATTTTAATGAAGAAATCATGAAATTTTACAAATTCATGAAGTTCCTCTAATGCATTCTACAGAAGCCGCCCCGGTCTCCTGCCTGTACTGCTCAAGCAGCGCCAGGAACGCCGCCTGCGACTCCGCCCGCATGATCTCCCGCCGGAGCGCCGTGGCGTGCGGCAGGCCGCGGAAGTAGTGGCTCGCGTGGGCGCGCATCTCCCGCACGGCGATGTACTCACCCTTCTCCCGCACGAGGCCCGCGAGGTGCTCCTCCGCCATGGAGAGCCGCTCCTCCCGCGTGGGCGGCGGCAGGACCTCGCCCGTCTCGAGGTACGCGTTGACCTCGCGGAAGATCCACGGATTGCCCCAGGCCGCGCGGCCCACGGCGACGCCGGCGCAGCCGGTCTCCTCCATGAGCCGCTTCGCCGACGGGCCGTCCGTCACGTCGCCGTTCCCCCACACGGGGATGGACACGGCCTCCACGACGCGGCGGATGCCGTCCCAGTCCGCATGGCCGCTGTAAAATTCCTCCCGCGTGCGCCCGTGCACCGTCACGGCCGCCGCGCCCGCTTCCTCCGCGGCCTGCGCCAGCTCCGGCGCATTGAGCGACGCCCGGCTCCAGCCGAGGCGCATCTTCACCGTCACGGGGACGGACACGGCGCGCACCATGGCGCGGAGGATGTCGTGCGCGAGCGGCACATTCTTCATGAGCGCCGAGCCGTCGCCGTTCTTCACCACCTTCAGCATGGGGCAGCCCATATTCACGTCCACGATGTCCGCGCCGGCCCGCTCCGCCGCCTGCGCCGCTTCCGCCATGATGTCCGGGTCGTCCCCGAAGAGCTGGAGTGCCACGGGGTGCTCGCCCGGGTCGAGCTTCATCATCTCCCGGGTCTTCTCGTTCCTGTGGTGCAGCCCGCGGGAACTCACCATCTCCGTCGTGGTGAGCGCCGCCCCCATGCGCCGCGCGATGACGCGGTACGCCAGGTCGCTCACCCCCGCCATGGGCGCGAGGGCGCACCACCCGTCGAGCTTCACGGCGCCGATCGCCGGTTTTTCCATAGGACCCCTCCTCTTTTGCGAATATTTTTTTATTCTATCAAAAACTCCCCGCCGCCGCCACCGGGCGCGCACGAAAAAAAGACAGCCCGCATCGAGCTGTCTTTCTCTGTCTCAGAGCGCCGTCCGGTACGCCCGGAGGTACGCCTTGAAGAAGGCAACCGCCGGCTCCACCGCGTCTGCGGGCACCTTCTCGTCGATCTGGTGCGCCTCGCCCCAGTCCTTCGTCATGATGCGCCCGCTGAAGCGGAAGATGTGGTCGCACACCGCCGCATAGTTGCGGGAATCCGTCGCGCCGGTCATGACCATGGGGACCACCGCCGTATCCGCGCCGTACACGTCATGGATGACGCGCGTGAGCAGGCGGAATTCCGCGCTGTCCACGGAGCCTTCCGGATGCGGGTCCTCGCCGAAGGTCACCTTCACCTTGACGCCGTCGGGCATGAGGCTCTCCAGATACGCTTTCACGGACGCCACCGTGTCTCCCTGCAGGATGCGCACGCTCATGGTGCACTCCGCATGGGCGGGGAGGACGTTCGTCTGCGGGCTGCCGGAGGCTTTCGTCACCGCGAAGGTCGTGTGGAGGATGGCGTCGAGGCCGCGGTCCTCCGCCGCGAGCGCGCACAGCTCGTCCCAGTGCCCCTTCGGGTCCGCATAGACTGCCCGGCGCGCCCCGGTCTGGAGCGGCGCCAGCGCGGCGAGCTGCGCCTCCGCCAGCGGCGTCAGGCGGTACGGCATGGGATGGGCCTCCACCGCCGCCATGGCGCGGGCCACGTCGCCCAGCACGGTGTGCCGCCCGGGCTTGCTCGCATGGCCGCCGGGGCCGTCCTTGTAGAGCACGAAGTCGTTCGGCGATTTTTCCGCCAGGCTCACGAGCGCCGTGTCCTGTGACTCTCCGGAGTCCGCGCCGCGCTGCACCATGCCGCCTTCGTCGAAGATGCAGCCGATCCGCACGCCCCGGTCTGCCAGGTACCGTCCGGCGAGGACGGAGCCTTTCCGGTCGTCGTCCGCCTGTACTTCCTCATTGTGGCCGAAAGACAGGTAAATATCGAAATCCGGCTCGAATCCTTCCGCGAGGAGCTCCTCCACCGCTTCGCACTCTGCGATGAGGAGAGACTTGCAGTCATTCGTGCCGCGGCCCCAGACGCAGCCCTGATCGAGCTCGCCGCCGAAGGGATCGTGCGTCCACTGGGCCGGGTCGCCCGTGGGCACCACGTCCTGATGCGCCATGAGGAGCACCGGCAGGCGCTTCGGCGCCTTCGCCTTCCAGCGGTAGAGCAGGCTCGCCCGCCCGATGACGGTGCGCTCCATCCGGCTGTGGATGAGCGGATAGGCTTCCTTCAGGAAATCGTGGAGCCGGTCGAACTGCGTCCAGTCCGTGGACGCGTCGTTTTCCGTGGACACCGTAGGGATGCGCACGATGTCCTGCAGATGACGGATGTATGTCTCGTTCATTGGAAATCCTCCTTTTCTTTTCCCAGACGGGGATTGCCTTCATTATAGCATCCCGGGACAGAAATGCCGCGGATTTTTCTGCACCTCGGCGCGGCGATTGTCCTTTCCTCCCCGGTCTCTTATAATAGTAGAAAAAATAAAGGAGGGATCCCCCATGAAACGCCCTGCCAGTCTTTTCCTTTCCGCACTGTTCGCGGGCGCCGTCCTGTGCGCCGGCTGCGGCGAGGCCGCCCAGCCCGCTGCCCGCCCCGCCCCTCTCGCGGAAGCGCCCGCGCCGGCCGGCCGCCCCGTGAGCGGCGAAGAAGCGCTCGCCATCGCCCTCGCCAACGCGGGCGTCCCGGAGAGCCGCGCCCAGGTGCGGAAGCTCGAACGGGACGGAGACAGCGGCATCCCCATCTACGACATCGAATTCGAGACCCCGTACGGCGACTACGATTTCGAGATCGCCATCGAGACCGGGGCCATCGTGGGCGCCGACTACGAAGTGCAGGAAGAATGGGTGCGCCGCCAGCCGGCCCGCCCCGTCTCGCCGGAAGAGGCGAAGGCCATCGTGCAGTCGAAAGTGCCCGGCCTGCCCGCGGACGCCATCCGCATCCGCCGGGAGTCCGGCGACGGATACGGCCGCTACGAGGGGCGCGCCGCTTTCCGCGGGATGGTGTACGAATTCGAGATGGACCCGGGGACCGGCCTCATCTTCGACTGGACCGCCGACCTCCGAAACTGACAGAGAACTCCGCCGGATGCGCGGAGTTTTTTCGTGCCCGTCAGATTTCGACCGCCTGCCGGACTGCGCGGAGATTGGCCGCCGGGCATTCCTGATTCACCACGCACCCCGGGCCGATCATGATCCCTTTCCCGCCTGCGGCGCGGATCGCATCCCGCACCTGCGCCGTGATGCTCTCCGGCGTGCCGTTCTTCACGATATCGTCCCACACCTCGCGGCCGTCCGCGATCTTTTTCGCCGCCTGGAGCCCCGCGAGGAAGGGCCGGTCCGTGAGGGCCCGCGCCTCCGCCAGCGACGGCCGGGTATCCCGGTCATGCCAGTTGAGGACCGCCGGCGGATACCGGCGCAGGATCTCCTCGAAATACACGTCCATGCCGTGGATATGGATGACATTGAACCACGTGCGGCCCATGTACGCCTCCATCACCTGCCGGTCATAGAACTCCCCGAATGTACGGAATTCCTCCAGGGACAGCAGCGGCCGCCGCGCGTCCTGCGTGGCGAAAAAGAAGCCGCTCACCCCCGCATCGATGTTATAGCGGATGAAATCCACCGTAATGGCCGTCACCACGGCGAGCGCATGATGCACCGCGTCCGGATCTTCCCGCAGGTCGCGGAGGACGCGGCCACCGGTGAGCTTGTGAAGCGTAGTGAGCGGGCTGAAGATGGTCTGGATGAACGGCGTGTGCGGCGGAACGCACCGGGCGAGATGCCGCGCGAATTCCACCTGCTTGCCGTATGTCCCCTGCAGGCCGGAGATGACCTCCATATGCCGGTAATCGTCCATCGATCGGATTCCCGGAGCGGCGAGCGTCACCGGCCGGTTCGGCTGGCAGTAGATGGAGAGCTTCGCTCCGAGGTCCTGGATGCCGTAATCGCCGAAAGGCATCATCTTGATGAAATCATAATCGTACGTCTCCACGAAGTCCGCTTCCGCCTCGGCGAGCGAGACCGGGTCCTGATCGTACACGGAGAAATGAAACCACACCGATACCGGCACGCGGTCCGGCGTTCCGCCTTCGATGACCGCGCGCACCCGTTCTTCCCTGTTCATGAGATTCTCCTTTCCGCGGCCCGCAGGCCGCCCGCTCATCCTGCGCGCCCGCGCCGGGCCAGAGAGGCCTCCAGCCGGTGATAGCCCGCAGTGAGGATGAGGCACAGCATCCAGTACACCAGCGCGTCCGCCGCGTACGGCTCGGTCCGCCGGCTCACCAGCGCCGCATAGATGTCCGCGGCGGAGAAGATGTCCACCACGCGGATGGTGAAGAGCAGCGCCAGCGCCTTCAGCGCGTGCAGATAATAGGTAAAAAATGTGGGGAGCACCACAGACAGCGCCTGCGGGAAGACGATGTGCAGCCACGCCTGCCCCGGCGTCATGCCGATGCTCATGGCCGCTTCGTACTGCCCCTTCGGCACGGACAGGAGCGCCCCGCGGATATTTTCCGACTGGTAGGCCGCATGGTACAGGATAAAGAGGAGGCACCCCGTCCAGTACGGACTGACGTCGAAAGGCTTCACCTCCGCGCCCGCCGCAGCGCTCAGGACCGGGGCGAGCAGGAAGGGCACCGTATAATAGGCAATGAAGATCTGCACGATGGCCGGCACGGCCCGCGTGAAAGACACCCACACTGCGAGGACGGGATTCAGGATGCGGTGCCGGCCGATGCGGAGGACTGCGATGCCCGCGCCCAGCACGATGCCTGCGCCCAGCACGAACGCCGCGAGCAGCACCGTCCGCGGCACCGCCGGCAGGATGTAGAGAAAGGCCGAGGCCATCACATGGATGTCAAAGGTCATGACGCACCTCCCGGGAAACCGCCGGAACTCCGCCGGCTCAGGTACTGCGCCGCCGCTTCCAGCACCGCTACGAGCACCCAGTAGAGGAGCGCTACGGCGGCATAATTTTCCAGCTTGCCCCGGCCCATGTTCACATGGATGAGCAGATTTGCCCGGCCCATGAGATCCATCAGGCCGATCAGATACATGAGCGAGGTGTCCTTCACGATCTCGATGACCTGATTCATCAGGGGCGGCGCGGCCACCGGGATCATCTGCGGCACGATGATGCGGAAGATGCGGTCGAAATCAGAAAATCCGAACGCCTTGGCCGCGTCGTGCTGGCCCCGGTCCACCGAAAGGTACGCCGGGCGGATGACCTCCCCGATGACGGGCGCGAAGCCGAAGACCACCGCCGCGAAGACATAGACTTCCTTGGGCAGGCGGGACGTATCCAGTCCGGCCGCCCGCAGGAATGCCGGCACGGTGAAATACATCAGGAAGAGCAGCAGCACGAAGGGCATGCTCCGCACGAAAGAGAGCCACACTTCACACAGCGCGTACAGCACCGGCACGCGGGCGATGCGCACGGCCGCCACCGCCGCGCCGGCCAGAAGGCTCATCGCCGCCGAGGCGGCCACCACGTAGAAAGTGAACGGCAGCGCCGCCGCGATCTGCGGAAAGACCGCGAGGAAGTACGAAGGATCGAAGCTGAGCACGGGACCGCCCCCTTTCCGTCAGGACGCCGAATCCAGCAGCCGCATCATGTCGCTGCCGAACCATTTCTCCGAAAGAGAGGAGAGCGTCCCGTCCTGCCGCATGGCGCCGAGCGCCTCATTGAGCTCCTCCGCGAACTGCGGCTCCTGCCTGTTCACGAGCACCACCGTGGGATCCACCTGCACGGGCGCCGCCAGCGGGGCGAGCGGCACGCCTTCCTCCCGGCTGAGCTTCTCGATATTCAGATTGCCCGGGACGATCAGCATGTCGTACTGTCCCGCCCCGATGGCCTGGATGCGCTCTGCCTGCGTGACGCCGCTCTGCACGGGCAGCTCCTCCCCGAGCGGCCTGCCGTTCTTCTCATTCCATTCGGACAGGATGCGGAACGCTCCGTGTCCTGATGTGAAAGGGCACGGCCGGAGCCCTGCGGCGAGCGCCTCCTTCAGGTCCCGGTACTTCGTCTCTTCGCCCTGCTTCACATAGACGAGGAGCGCGCTCGCGCCGATGGGATTCTCCGGGATGATGTAATTCGCCGCCCGCTGGGGATTGCGGTAGTAGCCGCCCGCGGCGAGCTTCGCCTCTCCGGACTCCATCATCACGTCCTGCGTCTCCGGCGGGACCGCGTCGATATCGAGCGAATACGACCGGAGCCGGCGGCCCGCTTCGCAGAGCACGTCGTATTCATAGCCCTGGATCTTCCCGTCCGCGTCCTTCCAGGCGAGAGGCGGCTCCGTCGCCGACACCAGCGTCTTCATGACGGTCTTTCCTTCGGCATCCGCCGCCGGCGCGCTGCCGCCGCAGCCCGCGAAGAGCGCCGCTGCGAGGCCTCCCGCCGCGAACGCGGCCAGGATCTTTTTTCTGTAATCCATGTGTCATCCCTCCTGTTCTCTTTCCAGCATGCGGCGCAGGAACTGCCGCGTCTTTTCCTGTTCCGGGTGGTGGAAGATCTGCTGCGGAGGCCCTTCTTCCACCACGCGCCCCTCCGCCATGAACAGCACCTTCGTCGAGATCTGCTCGGCGAAGCGCATCTCGTGCGTGACGATGATCATGGTGATCCCCAGGGAAGCCGCCTTGCGGATGGCGTCCAGCACCTCGCCCACGAGCTCCGGATCGAGCGCCGACGTAGGCTCGTCCAGCAGGATGACCTCCGGCCTCGGAGCCAGCGCCCGCGCGATGCCCACGCGCTGCTGCATCCCGCCGGACAGCTCCGCCGGGTACAGGTGCGCCGCCTGCTCCATGTGGACCCGGGCAAGTTCTTCCATGGCGAGCGGCTCCGCCTCCGCCCGGGTCATCCCCTTGCCGTAGACGAGCCCGTCCATGACGTTCTCCAGCACCGTATGATTGCGGAACAGATTGAAATTCTGGAAGACCATGGTGGACTGCCGGCGGAGTGCCCGCACCTCCTTTTTCGAAGCGTGCCGGAAATCCACCGACACGCTGCCGATGGCGACCCGTCCCGCGTCGGGCCGCTCCAGCGCATTCAGACAGCGGAGCATGGTGGTCTTCCCCGTGCCGGACGGCCCCAGCACCGATACCACGTCCCCTTCCTCCGCCCGGAAAGAGATCCCCCGGAGCACCTGCCTGTCCCCGAATGATTTCTCCAGCTCTTCCACAGAAAGTATCGCCATCGTCTCTCCTCCTTCCGCCCTGCCGGCGCCGCGGCCCGCAGAGGCCGGATACGCAAAAAGCCTCCGCCCCAAAGGGACGGAAGCTTCCTGATTCTCACCCATTCCTGCCCATGCGGATGCATGGGCTGTCTCGAGCCCTGCGGCTCTCTGCTGTATCGGGCAGTCCCGGGAGAAGCCGGCCTGACCGGTCTCCGCGGCTCCGTGTAATTGCCATTACTGTATCATCCGGCCGCGCCCGCGGCAACCGCCTGACGGGAAAATTTAAGCATTGTTCATATCCGCAGGGCATCGGCATTCACACGCCGCAGGACACCGGGCCGGACCGCTTCTCTCATACATGACTTTTCTGTATCTCTTAATGGAAAATTTCTATAGGCGAATTGTCTTTACATCTGTAAAAATTCATTGAAACCGATATGGTTTTCGCTGTAAACTGTATGGTGTAGTGAAGATTCTCATTTTTTGTCGGCTGTCAGCATGCCTGCGCGGCAGTTTCCGGCCGGCAGTCCGCCGTGCGCACGTCCCGCCGAAGCCATCCGGCGAAGCCGGACCAGTGCCTGTGCGCCGCGGAGAAGGAGGCCCTCCCATGTATGATTTTGATACGGTGATCGACCGCCGGCATACGGTTTCCCTGAAATACGACTTTGCCGGGGAGCGGGGCTATGCGCCGGACATCCTCCCCTTCTGGATCGCCGATATGGATTTCCGGACGGCCCCCTGCGTGACGGAAGCGCTCGCCCGGGCCGCCGCGCACGGCATCTACGGGTATTCCGACATGGAAGACACGTACTTCGCCGCGGTGCACCGCTGGTTCCGCCAGAATTTCCACTGGGATACGAAGCGGGAATGGCTCGTGAAGACGTCGGGCGTCGTGCCCGCGCTGAACGCGGCGGTGCGCGCGTTCACGAATCCGGACGACGCGGTGCTCATCCAGACGCCGGTCTACCAGTGCTTCGAATCGGCCATCCGCAACAACGGCCGCCGCGTGGTGAAGAGCCCGCTCATCCGCCGCGGCAAGAAATACAGCATGAACGATCTGGGCGACATCGAGCGGAAGATCGCGGAGAACAACGTCCGCCTGAGTCTCCTCTGCTCGCCGCACAACCCCACGGGCCGCGTGTGGACGCGGGAGGAGCTGTCCCAGTACAGCGCCATCTGCCGCCGCCACCACGTGCGGGTCATCGTGGACGAGATCCACTGCGACTTCACCTATCCGGGCTACAAGCACACCGCCTTCGGCACGCTCTCCGAAGCGGACGCCATGAACGCGGTCATCTGCACGGCCCCGACGAAGACGTTCAATCTCTCCGGCCTGCAGGATGCGAATATCTGGATCCCGAATCCGGAGATGCGCGCGGCGTTCCGGAAAGAGCTCACCGCGTGCGGCGCCATCCATCCGAACCTCTTCGGCCTCGTGGCGGGCCGCGCGGCCTACACCGGCGGGAAGGCCTGGCTGGAGGAGCTGAAGGAATACCTCCTGCGGAACCTCAACTACGTGCGGAATTTCCTCTCGGCCAATCTCCCGTACATCAAGCTGGTGGAGCCGGAGGGCACGTACCTCCTGTGGCTGGATTTCCGCTACTACGGCCTCAAGGACTCCGCGCTGGAGCAGAAGCTCCTGAACGACGCCCGCCTGTGGGTGAATATGGGCCACATCTTCGGCTCGGAGGGCAGCGGCTACGTGCGGCTCAACATCGCGTGCCCGCGGGCCACGCTGGAGGAGGGCATGAACCGGCTCTACGAAGCGTTCAAATCGCAGAAGCCATCGGCCAATCCCTACTTCCTGTGACAGCCATGACAAAACGGCGCAGCCTCTTCGGGCCGCGCCGTTTCTTTTTTCCTCGAGCCGCCTCCGGGCGTCTTTTTTATTGTTTCAGATCGGCGAGGAGCGCTTCCGCTTCGGCGAGCGCCGCCTCTTCCCGCTCCGGGTCGTCTTCGATGCGGAGCGTCACCGCCTGCCCTTCATGGGCGCCGGGGATCCACGCCGCGGGGACGACCGCTTCCTTTTCGTCCTCATCGAGGAGGACCGCTTTGTCCCCTTCGATGCGGTCCAGAAATGTCCGGATCTCCATGGGTTACTCCTTTCCCGCCGTCACTTTGAAATCGCCGCTGCCGTCCGTGGTGAAGGTCACGGTCCCGTCCTGGTCGGTGCGGTAGATGTGAGAGACGCCGCCCTTCCTGAGGCGGTCCAGCGCGGCCTTATGAGGCAGGCCGTAGCTGTTTCCCGCGCCGGCGGAGAGCACCGCCGCTTTCGGGGCGACCGCCGCCACGAAGTCCGAAGACGAGCTGGTCTTGCTGCCGTGATGGCCCACCTTGAGCACGTCGCTCCGGATGTCCGCGCCGCTGTCGAGGATGGTCCGCTCCTCTTCCTTCTCCGCATCACCCGTGAAGAGCATCGTGGACTCGCCGTACACGAGGCGGCCCACGATGGAATTATTGTTCAGGTCCGGCCGGTTCTTCTTTCCTTCCGTGATCGTCCGGACCGGCGCCGCCACTTCGAAGGCCACGTCCGGGAAGAGCGGGATCACATCGCCCGCTTTCACCACGTGGAAGGGGATGTTCTTCACCTTGATCTGCTTCAGATAGGTGCGGTAGGTATTCGTAGTGGTGGCCACGCCGCTGTCGTAGATCTCTCCAACCTTCACGGTCTGGAAGACGGCGAGCATGCCGCCCACATGGTCCGCGTGGGGATGGGTGATGATGACTTTCGACAGCTCGCCCACGCCGTACTTTTTGAGATATTTCTTCATCTCCGGCCGGTGGTCCACGTCGCCCGAATCGATGAGCGCCCACTGCCCGTCCTTCGAGAGGAGGATGGCATCGCCCTGCCCGATGTCGAGCACATGGATGGCGAGCTCGGAGCCGCCCGCGGCCGCCGCGCTCTTTTCCCCGCCGCCGGAAGCGCCGCAGCCCGACGCGCCGAACGCGAGGGACACCGCCAGCAGGCACGCCGCCAGCCAGCGGAAAAACAACTGGATCATAGGCACTCCTTTCCTTTACCGCAGGCCGTCCTGCATGGTCTTCTCCCGCGCCGCCGGCACATGGCGCGCCACGTCGGTGGCGGTGTAGCCCACCGGCGCGCCTTCCGCCGCGAGGTCCCCCGCCAGCCCGTGGAGGTAAACTCCTGCGGCCGCCGCGTCGCCCGGGGCCATGCCCTGTCCGGCGAGCGCCGCGATGATGCCCGTGAGCGTGTCGCCCATGCCGCCGGAGGCCATGCCCGGATTGCCCGTGGGATTCACCCACGCCGTGCCGTCAGGGAGCGCTGTCACGGTGGGCGCGCCTTTCAGCACGAGCACGACGCCGTGCGCCGCCGCGTAATCCCGGGCGCAGTCGATGCGCCGCGCCTCGATCTCCGCCGCGGAGAGGCCCGTGAGATGGGCGAATTCTCCCACGTGGGGCGTGAGGATGTACCGGCCGGGCCCGTCTTTCAGCTCGATCCGCTGCTCGCCCACCGCCAAGAGCGCGTCCGCGTCGAGCACGACGGTCTTGCCGAGCGCCCCGAGGAGCGCCGCGGTGAAGCGCTGCGTTTCTTCGCTCCGGCCGAAGCCGCACCCCATGGCGACCACATCGTACGCCGCCGCTTCGGCCGCGGCCTCCTCCGCCATGGCTTCCGTGAAGCGCGGCCCCTCGCCGAGGGCGCGCACCATCACTTCGGGGATCCGCCCCGCGAGGACCGGCGCCGCGCCGGAAGGCGTGCGGAGGGCGATCTTGCCGCCGCCCGCCGCGAGCGCCCCCTGCGCCGCGAGGAGCGCCGCCCCTTCCATGCCCGCCGAGCCGGCGAAGAGGCCGATGAAGCCGTTCTTTCCCTTGTGGGAGATGCGGGACCGCACAGGGAGCCGCACCGCCGCGTCCCGCGCTTCCATGAGGCGCACCGGGAATCCCTCCCGCGCCGCGTCTGGGATGCCGATGGACGAATACAGCACCGTCCCGCAGTAGTCCGAGCCGGGGTACAGCACGTGCCCCCGCTTGAGGGAGCCCAGCGCCACGGTGATGTCCGCCGTGACCACCGCCCCCGCCGCGCGCCCCGTGTTGCTCGACAGGCCGCTCGGCACGTCCGCGGAGACGACCGCCGCCTTCGCGTCGTTCATGCAGGCGATGAGCGCCGCTTTCTCCCCGGCGACCGCGCGCGAGACGCCCGTCCCGATGAGCGCGTCCACGATGACCGACGCCTCCGCGAAGTACGGCAGCGCTTCCGCCGCGCGGGCGATCTCCACCACGGGGATGCCCATGGCTTCCGCCGCATGGCGGTACATCCGGGCCGCGTCCCCCATGTGGGACGCATCGCCCATGAGGAGCACCGTCACGTCCGCGCCGGCCTCCGCCGCATACCGCGCCGCCACGAAGCCGTCGCCGCCGTTGTTGCCCGTGCCGCAGACGATGACCGCCTCCGCGCCGCGCCAGCGGATTTTCTCTCCCGCGAGGCGCACGACAGCCGCCCCCGCGTTTTCCATGAGCACCGCTTCCGGGAGCCCCCAGGGCCCCATGGCCGCCTTATCGAGCGCTCTCGCTTCCTCCGTCGATGTGAGTATCATGACTGCCTCCCTGCATCACCACCACCGCCGCCGCCATCCCCGCTTCGTGCGAGATGGAGACGGACATGTCCGTCACGCCGAGCTCGGCCGCCCGCCGGGCGAACGTGCCCTCCAGATGGAGCACCGGCGCGCCCCATTTCGTCCATGTGACGTGCGCGTCCCGCCAGGCCGAGCCGAAGATCCCGATGCCGAGCGCCTTGCCCGCCGCCTCGCGCACCGCCCAGAGCGCGGCGAAAGACTCCCACCGATGAGCCTTCTTCCCTTCGCAGTGGGCGATCTCCGCTTCCGTGAAGATGGCCTCCGCGCGCTTCGGGTACTTCGTGAGCAGCCGCTCCCAGCGCTCCGTTTTCACCAGATCGATACCGACGTACATCGTTCCTCCTTATGAAATACAAATCTTGTCTTTATCTTATCTGCCCCCGGAGGAAAAGGCAAGGCGGCCCGCCGGCAGGGCTCCGGGCACCGCGCCGCGGCCCGAAAAAAATCCTTCCGCCCTTCCTTGCCATCCGCAGGAAATCATGATAAAATAGCTGAGTATGAAACAGCAAAAGACGGGAGGTGAAACCATTGCCGCAAATCAAAGCAAACATCAAGACGATGAAGAGAGACGCAGCGAAGCACGCTGTGAACGCTGCCGTCAAATCTCAGATCCATACGGCTGTGAAAAAAGCGATCGCAGCTGCGAACTCCGATAACAAGGAGGAGGCTCTTCGGGCTGCTGTCAGCGTCATCGACAGCGCTGCCTCCAAAGGTGTCCTGCACAAGAACACCGCTGCCCGCAAGAAATCCCGTCTTCATGCCCGCGTAAACGCTGCCATCGCTGCGGAAAAGGCTGCTGAAGCCAAGGAAGCTGCGGAAGCAGAAAGAGAAGCTGAAAAAGAAGCTTACAAGGAAAAGATGGAAGAAGACAAGGAATGATTGCCTGACGCCTCGCAGGGTCCCGGAAGGGGCCCTGTTTTTTTGTGCCTTTCCGGAAATTGTCCGCTCACCTGTCCGTCCCCTGTCTTTCGGTCAGCCCTTCATCCTTTCATTCCTTGACAGGACTAAATCGTTTCGGTATCCTGAAAGAAATCCAATTGCACAGGGTCCAGAGACGGAAGCGAATACGCCGGCGGATTTCACCGGCGTGTCTTTTTCGTCTTTTCTTTTTGCAGATGCGCGCTGCGCAGGGCCCGAAGAAAGGAAGGTGCTTTCATGCCTGCTGAAAAGAAATCCCTCATGACCCGTTTTCTGAACGGCGTCGAGACGGTGGGCAACAAACTGCCCGATCCGGTCTCCCTCTTCATCCTCCTCGCCCTCATCACCGTCCTCCTGTCGGCGGTCTTCGGCGCGATGGGCGTGGAGGCGGTCCACCCGGGCACCCACAAGACCATCAAGGTCATCAATCTCCTCTCCCTCGACGGCTTCCGCCAGATGTGGGGCAAAGCCGTATCGAACTTCTCCACCTTCGCCCCGCTCGCCATGGTGCTGGTGTGCGTCATCGGCGCGGGCTGCGCGGAGAAGAGCGGCTTCCTCGCGGCGTTCATGCAGAAGATGCTCGGCGGCGCGTCGAAAGCCTTCGTGACCTTCGTCATCATCTTCATCGGCATCAACGGCAACGTGGCGGGCGACGCGGCGTTCGTCGTGCTGCCCCCGGTGGCGGCGGTAATCTTCCTCGGCATGGGACGGCATCCCCTGCTGGGCATCTTCTGCGCCTACGCGAGCGTCGCGGCGGGCTTCTCCGCCAATGTCATGCTGGGCATGACGGACTCCCTCGCCTACGGCTTCACCGAGGCGGCGGCCCGCATGATCGACCCGGACTACGCGGCCTCCCCGGCGATCAACTACTATTTCCTCTTCGCTTCGTGCATCGTGCTCTCCTTCGTAGGCACGTACGTCACGGAGAAGATCATGGCGCCCCGCTTCGCCGGCGCGGACCTCTCGAAGTATGAGCTCGACGAAGAGCTCACCCGCCTCACCCCGCAGAAGAAGCGCGCCGTGAATCTCGCGCTCTGGGCGACGCTCGCCACGCTCGCCGTGATCGCGCTCCTCTGCATCGGCGACCATCCCGTGCTGGGCGATCCGGAGACGGGCTCCATCATGGCGAACAGCTCCCCCTTCATGCAGGGCATCATCCTCCTCGTGACGATCGTCCTCTTCGTCCCGGGCGCGGTGTACGGCTTCGCCGTGGGGAAATACAAGAACGACAAGGACCTCTTCGCCGATATTTCCCTCGCCTTCAAGGACATCTCCTCGTACATCATCCTGTGCTTCTTCTGCGCGCAGTTCACCAATTACTTCGCCTGGTCCAACCTGGGGGCGATCCTGGCCATCAAGGGCGCGGCGTTCCTCCAGTCCATGAACTTCACCGGCATGCCCCTCATCGTGGGCCTGGTCATCGTGGCGTGCATCGTGAATATCTTCATCGGCTCCGCTTCGGCGAAATGGGCCATCCTCGCGCCGGTCATGGTGCCCATGATGATGCTCCTCGGCTACGACCCGGCGCTCACCCAGGCGGCGTACCGCATCGGCGACTCCATCACGAACCCGATCTCCCCGCTCTTCACCTATTTCCCGCTCGTCCTCGGGTACGTGAAGCGCTATGAGAAGGACACGGGCTTCGGCACCATCGTGGCGAACATGCTGCCCTATTCCCTCATCTTTGCCCTCGTATGGGTCTGCCTCCTCGGCGTGTGGGTCTTCTTCGATCTCCCGCTCGGCCCCGGCGGCTACATCCATCTGTGATCCATCGGAAGGGACGGTCCCGCCGTCCCTTTTTTCCATGAGAAAGGAGTCCCCATGACTTTACGAGACGAAGCGGAACAGCTCTCCCCGTACATCCGGGAGATGCGCCGCCATTTCCACCGCTTCGGCGAGCTCTCCTTCCACGAGGAGGAGACCACCCGCCGCATCGCCGAAGAGCTCGCGCCCCTCGGCTACACGATCGAGACCTTCCCCGATTACTACGGCCTCATCGCCACGCTCGCCGGCGATCCCGCAGACCGCACGGTCCTCCTCCGGGCGGACATCGACGCGCTCCCCCTCCGGGAAGAGACCGGCGCGGACTTTGCCAGCGAGCGTCCGGGCGTGATGCACGCCTGCGGCCACGACTGCCACACGGCCATGCTCCTCGGCGCAGCGAAGCTCCTCGCCGCCCGCCGGGCCGCGCTCCCCGGCACGGTGAAGCTCCTCTTCCAGTCCGCCGAGGAATCCGGCCACGGCATGCAGTACTACCTCGACCATGACTGCTTCGCCGGCGTGGACGCCGCCTTCGGCATCCACATGTCCGCCGACATCCCGAAAGGGACCATCGCCGTCACCCGCGGCCCGCTCATGGCGTCGTGCACCGACTTCCGGTGCATCGTGCGCGGCGTCTCCGCCCACGGCTCCACGCCCCACCTCGGGCAGGATGCCATCGTCGCGGCGAGCTCCATCCTGCTCAATCTCCAGACGCTCGTCTCCCGCCGGAACAATCCCCTCCACCCGCTCGTCATGACCATCGGCACCGTCCGCGGAGGGAAACAGTTCAACATCATCTGCGGAGAGGTCGTCATGGAAGGGACCATCCGCTCCTTCGACCGCGACATGGCCCGGCGCGCGCCGGAGCTCTTCCGGGAGATTGCGGAGAACACGGCGAAAGCCCTCGGCTGCACCGCCGAGCTCGACGTCATTTCCTTCGAGCCCGTCACGTCGAACGACCACGACGCCCTCACGGACGCCGCCCGCGAAGCGGCCGTTTCCCTCTTCGGGGAAGGCATCCTCGCCGAAGAGCCCCGCTCCATGGCGTCGGAAGATTTCTCTCTCCTCATGGAAAAGATTCCCGCGGTCTTCGCCAAGGTGGGCGCGCGGGACGAAGCGTCCGGCATGACCTGGCCGCTCCATTCCGATCATTTCTGCCCGGACGACAGCGTCCTCTGGCACGGCGCGGCGCTCCACGCGCAGTTCGCGCTGGATGTCCTCGCAGGGAAAGGAGGCCTCTGATGGATACGAAAGCACTCGCCCTTCAGGAAAAAGACTACATCATCGGCCTGCGCCGCTGGTTCCACGCCCATCCCGAACTGGGCGGCGAAGAAGTCCGGACCACCGCCCGCATCGCCGAAGAGCTCCGCGCCGCCGGCGTGGAGGTGGAGACCTTCCCGGACATCACGGGCTGCGTGGGCACCCTCCGGGGCGCGCGGCCGGGAAAGACCGTCATGCTCCGCGCGGACATCGACGCCCTGCCCATCCAGGAGGCGGATACCTCGAAGCCCTACGCGTCGCAGAATCCCGGCGTGATGCACGCCTGCGGCCACGACTGCCACACGGCCATGCTCCTCGGCGCGGCGAAGCTCCTTGCCGCCCACCGAGACAAGATCGCCGGCACGGTGAAATTCCTCTTCCAGATGGCCGAAGAGATCGGCACCGAATCCCGGCACTACGTGGAGAAAGGGTGCCTCGCCGGCGTGGACGCCATCTACGGCCAGCACGTGTGGTCCCTCCTCCCGGCGGGCACCTACAATCTGGAAGACGGCCCGCGCATGGCCTCGAGCGACCGCTTCACCATCCGCATCCACGGGCAGGCCGCCCACGGCAGCGCCCCCCATCAGGGGCATGACGCCGTCCTCGCCGCCGCGGCCGTCGTGATGGCCCTGCAAACCCTCGTGTCCCGCGTGAACGACCCGCAGAACACCTTCGTCCTCACCACGGGCGTCATGAACGGCGGCACCCGGGACAACATCGTCGCCGCCGAAGCGGAGCTCATCGGCACCACCCGCGCCTTCGACAAAGCCTTCCGGAAGACCATCCCGGACCTCATCCGGCGCACCGCGGAGGCCGCGGCCGAGGCGTACGGCTGCACCGCTGACTGCACCTATTTCTTCGGCCCCGCCCCGCTCATCAACGAGCACCGGGACCTGAACGAGATCGCCCGCCGCGCCGCGGAGGACATCCTCGGCCCGGGCGCTCTCGTCCCCATGGAGCGGCAGATGGGCGCGGAAGACTTCTCCGTCTACATGGACGCCGCCCCCGGCCTGTATGGCTTCCTCGGCTGCCGCAATGAAGCGAAGGGCGCCGCCTCGCCGCACCACGCGGACACCTTCGACGTGGACGAAGACGTCTTGCCGCTCGGCGCAGCCCTCTACGCCCGGTTCGCCCTCGATTTCCTCAATGCAAAATAAAAGGCACGCAAAAAGCCGCACCCCTTCTCGGGATGCGGCTTTTGTCATGCCTTCACACGGGCGCGTCCACCGGATAGCCGTTCAGCCGGTTCGCCACGCGGCGGAGCATCTTGAACTGCCCCTCCGCCTCGAGGACCTCCTCGATCGAATCCATATTCACCACGCTCCGGCAGATTTCCACGGCCTGGAGGAACAGAAAGACATTGGAATCGCCCACCGCAGTCTCCGGGTCGATGTGCTCCCGCTCGAAATAATCGAGGAACCGCACCAGAACGCCCGCATAGCCTTCCAGCAGGACCTCTTTCCGGATGCTCACTTCCCTGCACCGGTCCATTCCCTCACCTCAGTCTTCCGATACACCCGTCCCCACAGCGCGCGCCGCAGGAAAGCCGGGTCTATCCGCATAACATTACTTTTCCTATTATAATCCATCTTTACCGATTCATAAAAGGAATGACCGCATTTCGCATAAAAGAAAACCTTCCGCCGGCAAACTCATAGCCCGCCTTCCTCCTCCAGCGTGAAGCGCCACGCGCAGTGGCAGGCCGCGTCGGTGATGTCCGGGTAGCACGACAGGCACTCGCAGCGGATGCGCGGGTCGATGACGCGGGCGAAGCCGCCGTATTCCACGAGGCCCACCGCTTTGCACGGATGAAGCGGCATTCCTTTCGCCTCGCGCGCATGCTGCACGCGGCATGCCAGCGTCCGGTAGACGAGCGCGCCGCCGTCCCGGCGGATCTCGTCCGCATTGATATTCGCGTAGAGCCGCCACCGGAGCGCCTCCGCCAGCCCTTCGAGCCCCGGCCGCTCCGGGAGGCCGAGGAACTTTCTGATTTTCTGCGCCTCGATGACGGTGAACCGCTCCCAGATGGCAATGTCGTGGCGCATGGCCGCGTCCATGCCGTACTCCTTCTCCACCGACTGGAACCACACGCCGTCCATGGCGAGCCAGTCCTTCGCATAGATGCCGAGCAGCTCCACGAGCCGCTCCTTCGGCAGCGCCATGAGCCGTTCCTCCTGCGGCGTCATACGCATCGCTCCCTTCTGCTGTGTTTCTTTCATTATAACAAAAAGAACCCCGCGCCCGCCTGTCCGGGGACAGTCCGTTTTCAGTCCAGCGCGAAAATCTGGAAGGGCATGCGCGGATCGGTGCCGGCTTCCGGCGCGCGCTCTGTATGGCACGGCGCGTCGAAGACCATCATCGCCCGGTCCGGAAGTGAAAAGCGCGGCCACGGAGGCAGGTCCTCCATTTCCGGACGGCCGGTCCGGAGGAAGGAGAGGAACGCCCCCCGCATCTGCCGCGCGAGCCGTTCGTGCGCAGGCGAGCGGTCCACATCCCGGATGACGAGGCCCATGCCCATGAGGAACTGCGTCTCCGAGGCGTGGCACGCCCGGAATGCCTGCCGGTCCCAGTCGAGGCGGTACAGGTACGCGGTCTGCCCGCCTTCCGCCGCAGCCTCCGCCATGCGCACCGCCGGCGCGCGGTACACGTACTCCGTGAAGAACCGGATGAAATTCCGGTGGAACTCCGCATCATGAGGGATCTTCCCGTACGCTTCCATCACGAGGGGCGCGCGGTTCCCGAAGAGGCGCTCCGCAAGGGCGCGGTCCAGGCCGTGTACGCCGTACACCTGCCAGTAGAGCTCCATCTCGTCGCGGTTCGTGCCGAGGAGCACCGCCGTGTCCCGCGCCGCACCCCGGCGGAGCATGGAGAGCGCGTCGTCCCCGTCGAAGGTCACGCCGTCGAAGACCGGCCCCACGGCGTGGAGATTCAGCCCGGCGAAAAGCGGCGCCTGCGCCCGGAGGACGGCCTGCCAGGGCATGGCGAGCAGCTCTTCTTCCCGGCCCGCCGCAAGGCCCGCTTCCGCAAAGAACGCCTCCGCCGCGCGCCGGGCCGTATGCTGATCCCGGATGCACTGCACGCCGCCGCTGGACAGCACGGCCCGGCGGAAGAGTCCCTTCGCCGCCGGCGCGAGCAGGAGCGCCCCGCAGAGCTTCGCCCCGGCGCTCTGTCCCATGATCGTGACGTTCTCCGGGTCGCCGCCGAAGGCTTCGATATTGTCCCGCGTCCACCGGAGCGCCGCCGTGAGATCGAGAAGGCCGCTGTTCCCGGACTGGCGGTACGCCTCCCCGAGCCGGCCGGACACGTCGAGGAAGCCCAGCGCGCCCAGCCGGTAATTCGCGCTCACCACGACGATCCCCTCCCGGGCGAACGTTTCCGGCCGGATGCCGAGCAGACCCGATCCTTTCTGGAACGCGCCGCCGTGGATCCAGAAGAGGACCGGTGCGCGGCGGGCCCCCTTCGGCGCCGTCACATTGAGGTACAGGCAGTCTTCGCCCATGGTCTCGTTCTTCATGAGATGCGAGAGACCGGGCACGGCGGTCTGCGGCGCGGCATGGCCCGGCCGCCGGCAGTCCCGCATGCCCTCCCACGGGGCGGCCGGCTCCGGCGGGCGGAAGCGCAGCGGTCCCACGGGCGGCTTCGCATAGGGAATGCCGAGACACTGCACGAAGCCGCCCCGGTCCAGGCCCTCCATCCGGCCGCACGGCGCATGAATTTCCATCTGTCATCCCTCCTCTGTTTCCGTTTCCTTATACGATACCGCAAAAGCGCGGGCCCCGCCAGAGCGGCGTTTCCGCGCACGAAAAAACAGCCCCTTCCGGGACTGTCTGTATTATTTTTTTTCCGCTTTCATCGCTTCGAGCTTGTCCAGCATGATCTCCAGCGTGTGCCAGCCGAGGACGGCGCACTTCACGCGCACCGGGAGCTGGGAGATGTCTTTCAGGGACACCGCCGCTTCGAGCTCTTCGAGCTGCGCCTCGTCGGTCGCTTTGCCGCAGATCATGTCGAGGAAAAGGTGCACCAGCCGGAGCGCCTCGTCCACAGTCCGCCCTTTCAGGAGCTCCGCCATCATCGCCGTGGAGGCCTGGCTGATGGCGCATCCGCTGCCCGTGTAGGCGATGTCCGCGATGACGTCGCCGTCCATCTTCACTTCCAGCGTGATATCGTCGCCGCAGCTCGCGTTGTGGCCGTGCTCCGACAGGGTCAGGTTCTCGATCTTCCGTTTATTCGTCCTGTCCCGATTGTACTCGAGGATCAGGTCCGTGTACAGCTGCTGCAGTTCCATCAGTCATCATACCCCATCATCGGGCGGACGCCCTTCAGCTTTTCGAGGAAGTAGTCCACTTCCTCTTCCGTATTGTAGAAATAGAAACTCGCCCGGCAGCTCGCTCCCACGCCGAGGTAGCGGTGGAGCGGCTCCGCGCAGTGGTGCCCCGTGCGGATGCAGATGCCTTCCGCGGAGAGGATCTGCGCCACGTCATGGGGATGCACATCGTCCACGTTGAACGCCACGAGCCCTTCCTTTTCCGCCGGGTCGGACGGCCCGATGAGGCGGATGTGCGGGATCTGCCGCAGACCTTCCAGCGTGCGGCACACCAGCTTTTCTTCCTGCGAACGGATGGCGTCCCAGCCGACGGCCTCCACATAGCGGATGGCTGCTTCGAGGGAGACCGCCCCTTCCACGTACTGCGTGCCCGCTTCGAATTTCGCCGGGAGCTCCGCGAAGGACGTCTCCTGCTCGCCCACGGTATCGATCATGTCGCCGCCCAGCAGGAACGGCTCCATGTCTTCGAGGAGCGCCTCTTTGCCGTAAAGCACGCCGATGCCGCACAGGGCGCACATCTTGTGCCCGGAGAAAGCGAAGAAGTCGCAGTCCAGGTCCTGCACGTCCACCGGACGGTGCGGCGCGCTCTGCGCCCCGTCGAGGACGACCACCGCGCCATGCGCGTGGGCCCGCGCGATGAGCGGCTTCGGGTCGAAGCGGACGCCCAGCACGTTCGACACTTCGGCGAAAGCCAGGAGCTTCACCGCCGGGTCGTCGATCTTCGCGAGGTCTTCCGGCAGGAAGCGGCCGGTCTCCCGGTCCACGTAGATATAGTCCAGCACGGCGCCCGTCTTCCGGGCCGCGCGCTGCCACGTCACGAGGTCGGAGTGATGCTCCGCGATGGTGATGAGGATCTTGTCCCCCGGCCCGAGATGGGTCTCCGCCCAGGAGCGCGCCACCAGATTGAGGCTTTCCGTGGTGTTCCGCGTATAGATGAGCTCCCGCGTGCTCTTCGCATGGAGGAAGCGGCGCACGGTCTCCTTCGAGCCGTCGTACGCCTCGGAGGCGGCGATGGCGAAGGGATGCGCCCCGCGGTGGGGATTCCCGTTCCGGTGCGTGCTGTAGTCGAAGACCGCATCAAGCACGGGAAGCGGCTTCTGCGTGGTGGCCGCGTTGTCGAAATACACGATGTCCCGTCCGGCGCACTGCGTCTTCAGGATGGGAAAATCATTCCGGATGGCTTCGAGATTCATAGCTCTCCTCCTTCCGCGTCCAGCTTCGCCCGCACGCCGGCGAGCACGTCCTCCCGGAGGCTCTCGTCCAGGCGGTCGATGAGCGGCCGGATCAGCGATTCCACCACGATGCGCCGCGCTTCTTCCTTCGTGAGGCCGCGGCTCATGAGGTAATACACCGTCCCCGGGTCGATCTGCCCCGCGCTGGAGGCGTGATTGCCCGATACGTTGTCTTCCGTGCAGAGCAGGAGCGGCAGAGAGATGTTCTTCGTCCGCGGGTCGAGCTGGATGGCGTAGTCGCCTTCGCTGCCCTCCGCGCCGGAGCAGCCCCGCTTGAAATCGATAGTGCTGCGGAAGACTTTCTTCGCTTCGCCGGAGAGCGCGCCCTTCACTTCGATGTCGCTCTCCGTCTCTTTGCCCGTGTGGTCGATGTGATAGAAGAGGTCCAGCACCTGCCGGCCGCCGGCGGCATAGAGCCCGTACTCGTGCATGACGGCCCCCTTGCCTTCGAGCCACCCCCGGCTGTGGGTGATGACGGTCTGTCCGCCCAGGTCCGCCGAGACGAAATCCGCCCGCGCGCCGGCGGCCGCTCTCGCCGCACGCTGCGTGCAGAGGAGCTTCCCGGAGAGGCCCTCTTCCGCCGCCGATACGTGGAGGACGGCTCCTTCTTCCAGCTCGTACGCCGCGGCAAGCGCGCACACGCCGGCCTCCCCGCCGCCTTTCCACGACCAGACGAGGCGGAGCTCCGCCCCTTTTCCCACGCGGAAGACGTACGTCCCCGCGTAATCCGGCGAAGCGGCGTCCATGACGATGTCCGCCCGGAGGACCACCTTTTCGCCCGCGGGGATGCGCACGGTATACGCCTCGCCGGACGCCGCCGCGTCTTTCCACGCGGGGGACGCCCCTTCGAAGTTCTCCGGGAGCGCCGCCCCCGCCGCCAGGTACGAAGCATCCGACCAGACCGCCTTCGCCGGGCGCGCCGGCATGGCGAAGGGCAGCGGGCTGTCGTTCGTCCTCAGGTAGCGCCACGTCGGCATGGGCAGCCGGTTCACTTTTTCCAATTCCATGACGCCCTCCTTATCCGATCGAACCTTCAAATTCCAGATCGATGAGCCGGTTCATTTCCACGGCGTACTCGAGCGGGAGCGCCTTGGAGATCGGCTCCGCGAAGCCGCGCACGAGCATGGCCTTCGCGTCTTCCTCGCTGAGCCCGCGGCTCATGAGGTAGTAGATGTCTTCCTCGGGGATGCGGCCGATCTTCGCCTCGTGCCCCAGGTCGATGTTGTCGTTTTCGATGATGATGTCCGGTATCGTGTCCGAGCGGGATTCATTGTCCAGCATAAGGGACTCGCAGCTGATGGCGCCCTTTGCGCCGGCCGCCTTCGGACCGATGTGCACCACCCCGCGGTAGATGGCTGCGCCGCCGCCCTTCGAGATGGATTTCGAATGGATGGACAGGTGCGTGTCCCGCCCGATGCATTCCACCTTCGAGCCCGTGTCGAGGAACTGCCCCTTCCCGGCGAAGGTGATGCCCGTAAATTCGCACGACGACCGGTCCCCGGCGAGCACCGTGTCCGGGTAGAGGCAGGACGTATGCGAGCCGAAGGACCCGCTCACCCAGATCATATGGCCGTCGTCCTCCACGAGGGCGCGCTTCGTGTTCAGGTTGTACATGTTCTTCGACCAGTTCTCGATGGTGGAGTAGCGGAGTGTCGCCCCCTTCTTCACGAAGAGCTCCACTGCCCCGGCGTGGAGATTCGCCACGTTGTACCGCGGCGCGGAGCACCCTTCGATGAAGTGGCACTTCGCCCCTTCCTCCACGATGATGAGCGTGTGCTCGAACTGGCCCGCGCCGGGCGCGTTCAGACGGAAATAGCTCTGGAGCGGCATCTTCACGTCCACGCCCTTCGGCACGTATACGAAGGAGCCGCCGGACCACACCGCGTAGTGCAGTGCGGCGAACTTGTGGTAATTCGGCGTGATGAGCCGGCCGAAATAGGGCTTCACCAGCTCAGGATACTCCTTCACCGCCGTCTCGAAATCGACGTAGATGACGCCCTGCCGCTCCATTTCTTCCTGTACATTGTGGTACACCACTTCCGAGTCGTACTGCGCGCCCACGCCGGCGAGGGATTTCTTCTCCGCTTCGGGGATGCCCAGCCGGTCGAAGGTCTCCCGGATATTCTCCGGCAGGTCCTCCCAGCGGGCTTTCATGTCCGTCTTCGGACGGACGTAGGTGTCGATATGGTCCATGTCCAGCTCGGAGATGTCCGGCATCCACGGCGCGATATCGAGCTTCCGATAGAGCGCGAGCGCGGCGAGGCGCTTCTCCAACATCCAGTCCGGCTCGTCCTTCTGCGCCGAGATCTCCCGCACCACGTCTTCCGTGAGGCCGGCGTCCGCCTTGTATGCATACTCGACGGCGTCCTTCACATCGTAGATGCTGCGGGCCACGTCGTCGATGCGGCTCTTCTTCCGTTCTTCCGCCATATCAGGCCTCCCCGGCGAGGCTCCGGTACGCGTCGAAGCCGTTCGCCTCCACTTCGTCCACCAGCTCCGGGCCGCCTTCCTTCACGATCCGCCCGCCGATCAGGATATGCACATAGTCCGGCCGGATGAATTTCAGGATCTGGTTCAGATGCGTGATGAGGATGACCGCGTTGGTTTCATTGTGGAAATCGGAGATGTTCTTCGACACGATGCGCACCGCGTCCACGTCGAGGCCGGAATCCGTCTCGTCGAGCATGGCCAGCTTCGGGTCGAGGATGCGCATCTGGAGGATCTCGCTCTTCTTCCGCTCGCCGCCGGAGAAGCCGTCATTCAGGTAACGCTCCGCGTAGGACGGGTCCATGGCGAGGTCCTGGAGGCGCGCCTTCAGGAGGCGCTTGAAGGGGAAGAGGCGCTGCTGCTGGCCGCTGACGGCGGTCTTCGCCGTGCGGATGAAGTTCTCCATGGAGATGCCCGCCACGGAGATCGGCGCCTGGAAAGAGAGGAAGAGCCCCAGACGGGCGCGCTTGTCCGTGGAGAGCTCCGTGATGTCCTGCCCCTCGAACCAGATCCGCCCTTCCGTCACCGTGTAAGCCGGATTGCCCATGATGGCATGGAGCAGCGTCGACTTGCCCGCGCCGTTCACGCCCATGATGACGTGGACCTCCCCGGCCTGCACGGTGAGATCGAGCCCGTGCAGGAGCTCCTTCTCCCCCACGGAGACGTGGAGATTTTCAATACGGAGTAATTCGCTCATTATGTCACCTCTATAGGGAAATGTTGAAATAAATCTAACTCTTTCCATATTGTACATGATATGGCAATGCCTGTAAATAAAAGAGAGTCATTCTCAATTATATAGCCGTATCCGATATAAAAAGAAAAGGCGAGTCGCCCCGCCGTGCGCTCCCGCCTTGATGATTGCCTCCCGGCCGACTTTTCTTTCGCCGCTGTGATGCGCCTGTCAATAGATAGACACCAAAACGGCGCTTCCCCGTGCTGCCATTTTTTCGTAAAACGCTTTCAGTGTTTCAAAGGAAATTTGCAGATCTTCTTTGATTTCCTCTTCTTCCTCTTCGTATTCCCAGATGTCGGGATAAATCCGGTTGCGGGAAAACGCGCTCCGGTCAAAGCTGGCAAGGTACGTTTCAAAATCAATTTCCTGCAAAGCCTGTGCGATTTCTTTTACTCTATCCGCTGTTGTGCCCGCTATCCATTCGTCCACGTCCTTTCCGGACAGATTCCGCTGTCCAACGATCGCTTCACTGAGTAAATTCCCTTCTATCGGTTCCTCAGCAGATCGCCCAGTCAGTAAAAAATGAAGGGCGTCCCACATTTTGTCGATGTCGCATATCTCCAGCTCCTCATTTTCCTGTAATTCCTCTACGTCATCAAGACCAAAACGCTTTTCCAGGTCCCCGTCTGCCATCGGTTGATAATTGGCACACATTCCCATTTCGCTTGTCCTCCTTTGCTTCTCCCTGATTTAGAATCAGCTTTGCTCCACAAAGCGCACCTGTTTCCCTCCGATTTCAAATTCCAGTTTGACGCCATAATCAGCCGCCCAGGGCAGGCACCGGCTGAGCAGTGCCATCACCCGCTGATCAGGGATTTCATTGAAAGCGACCCGCAAGATCACAGGCCAATCCGCATATGTTTCCCGGAATTTCCCGCTCTGTGTATGATTCAAATAGCCCCGCATCTTATCCAGCAGCGCTTTTTGCGTCTCCGGGGCCCCATCAATAAAGCCATGGCAGACCAGGATCATCAGCACTTCTCCTGCTTTGGTTTCTGCCAGGATATCGATCCTGCCGGGATCACCGAACTTGTCCGCCAGCGTCATCCCGTCCGGCAGTTTGTGATCGGGGTCAAAGGGTTTCATGTCCGCTCTCCTCCTTCCCGTTTTGCGGATAGAAAAAAGGCAGACCCCGCGGCCTGCCTTTTCCGGTTCACTGCGCTCCGTCGAACCAGTTTTTGTACAGTTTGTCGTACGTGCCGTCGTCGCGGAGGGATTTCAGAGCGCCGTTGATCTCCTTCTGGAGCTCCGTATTGCCCTTCTTCACGGCGATGACAAGCCCGTGGGCGGAGAGCTTCGGCTCGCCCGCCACGGCGAGGGCGCTGTCCTGCTTCGCGTAGTACGCCGCCACCGGCGTGTCGAGCACCGCCGCTTCCACGCGGCCGTCTTTCAGCGCGCGGATGACGTTCTCTTTCTCATCGAAGGCCTGCACTCGTTCCGCTCCGAAATCGACGGAGAGCTCCGTGTGGCGCGTGCCCGCCTGCGTGCCCACCACCTTGCCGGAGAGGTCTTCCCAGCCGCGGATGGAATCGTCGCCGGCGTTCTTCAGGATGGAGTAGCCCGCCTTCTCGATGTAGGGATCGCAGAAGGTGAGGTCTTTCGCCCGGGCGTCGGTCCCTTCCATGCCGGAGATGACCGCGTCCACCTTGTTGTCCTTCACTGCGGAGATGAGGTCGCCGAAGGTGATGTCCTCCACTTCGAGCTTCGCGCCCATGCGGTCCGCCACAGCGGCGATGAGCTCCATGTCGAAGCCGGTCACTTTCCCGTCCGCCTTGTATTCGAAAGGCGGATAGTTCAGGTCCGAACCGACGCGGAGCACCTTTTCCTTCTTCTCCTGCACGGCGCCGGAATACGAACCGGTGAGACTGCTGCATCCGCCCGCCAGCATGACGGCGCACAGGCCCGCTGCGGCGAGGGCCGCCCATCTTCTCTGTTTCATACGATTCCTCCATTCTGCCGCGCTTTGCGGCACTCCTTTTCATCTGCCTCATTATACAGAAGCCGCCGGCGGCGCGCCTATAGAAAATCCCTATGGGCCCGCGCGCCGCGCCGCTTCCCGGCTATACGAAAAAGCACCGGGTCTCCCCGGCGCCTCCTGTGCCTCGCTTATTTTCCGGACGCGCCGAACCATTTCTCGTAGATCTTGTCGTACGTGCCGTTTTCCTTCAGTTCCTTCAGCGCTTTGTTCACCTTGTCCTGAAGCTCCTTGTTGTCCTTCTTCACAGCGAAGGCGAAGCCCACCGATTCTTTCGGCGTGCCCACGATCTTCAGGTCCTTGTCCGCGCCCTGCTTCAGATAGTACATGCCCACCGGCGCGTCGATGACCACCGCGTCCACGGTCTTCGCGTTGAGCTCCATGAAGGCCTGAGAGTTCGAATCGAACTGCTTCACCTGGCTCGCGCCCGCTTCCTGGGCGAATTCCACCTGCTTCGTGCCGACCTGCGCGCCGACCACCTTGCCGGAGAGGTCCGCCCAGTCGTGGATCTGGTCATTATCCTTCGGGACGATGATCACCTTGCCGGACTGGTCGAAATAGATGTCGCTGAACGCCACCTGCTTCTCCCGCTCGGGCGTTACGTCCATGCCGGAGGCGATGAGGTCGATCTGCCCGCTCTGGAGCGCCGGGATGAGCGCGTCGAAGCCCATGCTCTTGAATTCCATCTTGCCGCCCATCTGCTTCACCACGGCGTCCGCCAGGTCGATGTCGAAGCCCACGTACTTGTCGTCCTGCGTGAATTCGAACGGCGGATAGGTGGTCTCCGCGCCGACGCGGACGATGCCGTCCGCCGGAGCGGACGCGCCGGAAGACGAAGAGCCGCCGCAGCCTGTGACCGCCACGGCCGCCGCCAGCGCGCCCGCCGCGAGAATCAGTTTCCATTTCTTTCCGAACATGTGCAAACCTCCCTGTTTCATCACTGTTTAGCATGTTGTATATCTGTGCTTTTCTTCTCCCTATACTATCAGGGAAGGAAATCTCCGTCAACTCTGTGTAAAGCCGCCGCCGGGCCCCGCGTTGACCCGCCTATTATATAATGATATATTTTATATGTGATTTTTTACGGAATGGGGAATAGACCGATGGAACTGATTACTGAATTTCTCACGGACTGGGGCTATCTCGCGCTCTTCGCGACGATGGTGCTGGAAAACATGAACGTGCCCATCCCCAGCGAGATCGTGCTCGGCTTCGCGGGCTTCCTCGTGTCGCAGGAGATCTTCTCCTTCTGGCCGACGGTCCTCGTGGGGACGGCGGCGGGCCTGGCAGGCTCGCTCGGCTCCTACTGGATCGGCGCGAAGGGCGGGCGCACGGTGCTCCTGAAGTACGGGCAGCACATGCACCTGTCGGGAAAGAAGCTCATCGCCGCGGACTCGTGGTTCCAGCGGTACGGGGGCATCGCGGTCTTCACGGGCCGCCTCCTGCCGGGCATCCGCACGTTCATCTCGCTGCCCGCCGGCATCGCCCAGTACCCGCTGCCCGAGTTCATGCTCTTCACCATCGCGGGCACCGTGCCGTGGACGATCCTCCTCGTGTACGTGGGCTCCGTCCTCGGGGACAACTGGCAGACGATCCTGGACTACCATTACGAGATCGCCGCCGGGTCCGTCGTGCTCGTCGCCGCGATCCTCGCCGTCTATTTCTATCTCCGCCGTGTGAAGGAGAAATGATGCTGTGACCTCTGACCGGAAATATCTTTTTGTGTATTGTCTCATCCTGTTTCTTCTGTTTCTCTGGAACGTGCCGCTCCTCGACCCGGACGAGCCGGTGTACGGCGAGACCGCGAAGGAGATGCTCGCCACGGGGGACTGGCTGTCGCCCCGCATCTACGGCGAGTTCTGGTATGACAAGCCGCCTCTCTTCTACTGGCTGGAAGCGCTGTCCTTTTCCGTGCTGGGCGTCTCCACCTTTTCCGCCCGCCTGCCGTCGGCGCTCATCGCGGCGCTCACGGTGCTCTACGTGTGGCACGAGACGGAGCAGCTCTTCTCCCGGCGGACGGCCTTCCTCGCGGCGCTGATCCTCGCCACGTCCCTCGAGTTCGTGGTCATCGCCCGCTCGGCCGTGACGGACATGACGCTCACCGCGGCGCTCACGGTGGCGCTCTTCTCTTTCGTGCGGGAGCGGTACGTCACCGCCTACATCGCCTGCGGCCTGGCCCTCCTGGCGAAGGGGCCCATCGGCTTCGGATTCCCCGCGCTCATCGTGGGGCTCTGGCTCCTCGCGCAGCGGCAGTTCACGTTCCGCCGCGTGATGGCGCTCAAATGGTACTGGGGCATCCCGCTCGCCTGCGCGGTGGGCCTGCCGTGGTATCTCTACATGACCGCCGTGCACGGCCAGCCTTTCATCGACACGTTCCTCGGCTACCACAATCTGGTGCGCTTCACCGAGCCGGAGCACGCGGGGAAAGACCACTGGTGGCTCTACCTCGTGGTGCTCACCGCTGGGTGCTTCCCCTGGACAGGCGCGATGTGTGGCATGCTCACGCGGCTCCGGCGCTTCGCGTCCGATCCGGTGAAGCTCTACTTCATCGTGTGGGCCGCGTTCATCTTCCTCTTCTTCTCCGCGTCATCCACGCAGCTCTTCTCGTACATCCTGCCCATGTACCCGGCGCTCGCCGTGCTGACAGCGCTCTATCTGGAAGAACTCCTGGACCGGCCGCCGGGCCGGCTCTTCCCGCAGCTCCACATTTTCTTCCTGGGACTCACCACAGCGGCCGTCGGCCTCGCGCCGCTTACGCCCGCCGGCGGAGACACGGTGCGGTACGGCACCGCCTTCGTCCTGCTCCTCCTGGGGCTCGCCGGGGCGCGGGCGTACCGGTGGGGGCGGCCGAAGCTTTTCCTCCTCCTGCAGGGGGCGCTCCCGCTCTTCCTCGTCTGCGCGGTGTGGACGCTCTTCGCCGCGCCGGTGCGCGAACAGTTCACCTCGCCGGACCTCTCCCTGAAGGTGCTCCTCACCGAGCGGGACGAAGGGGTGCCGCTCTACATCGACCCGTTCTACCGGCCGGCGTCGGCGTTCTACCACGACCTGTACGGCCTCCGCATGCCCGACCTCCGGCAGCCTGCGGAAGACATCCCCGGCGACGCGTACCTCCTCGTGCAGAAGAAGCTCTGCCGCGACTGGCCGGACGAAGAACGCGCCCGGTGGCGCACCGTGTGGGAGACGCCCGCGGCGTACTTCCTCCGGAAATCCTGATTTCCTCTGTGTTCCATACTGTCAGGTGAAAAACAAAAATGAATCGACCTCTCCGTTTCCCCGTCATCCTGGGCATGCTCTTCTTCGTGGCCTTCGTCATGTACCTGTGGGGCGCGCAGCAGATGCCCATCACCGACCCGGTGGAGTCCAACTACGCCCTCACCGCGAAGGAGATGGTGCTCTCCGGCGACTGGATCTCCCCGCAGATCTACGGCACGTACTGGTATGACAAGCCGGCGCTCGTGTACTGGCTCCTGTCCGCGTCGTACACCGTCTTCGGTTTCACGAATCTCGCCTCCCGCCTGCCAGCCGCGCTGTGCGGCGCGCTCACGGTGGTGCTCATGGGCTGGTACGTCATGCGCATCACGAAGGACCGCGACATGGCGGTCTGCGCGGCGGCCTTTCTCGGCACGGCCCTCGAAGTGTGGATCATCTCCCACGCGGTCATCACGGACAGCATGCTCCTCCTCTTTACCCTGCCCACGCTCTTTTCCGGCTACATCGGCATCACCGAGAAGAGCGGGAAGCACATCACCCTCGCCTGGGCGGCGGCGGGCCTGGCGTGCCTCGCCAAAGGCCCCGTGGGCCTCGTCCTGCCGGGGATGATCCTCTTCCTGTGGTGTCTCACCCGCCGGTCCGTGCGGGACGTGCTCCGCCTCTTCTTCCCCGCCGGCCCGGTGGTCTTCCTCCTGATCGCCGCGCCGTGGTACTGGACCATGTACAGCCTCCACGGCCAGGTCTTCCTCGACCAGCTCATCGGCCTCCACAACGTGACCCGCGCGCTCTCGTCCGAGCATCCGGAGGACAACTATTTCTTCTACTACCTCCTCGTGCTCCCGGTGGCGCTCCTCCCGTGGACGGGGCTGTCCTTCTACTCCATGGTGAAGCGCTGGAGAGAGCGGGACACGCTCTATGATTTCCTCATGATCTGGTGCTGGGGCACGATCCTCTTCTACACCCTCGTGGCGACGAAGTACATCACCTACACCTACATCGCCGTCGCGCCGGCCATCGTGCTGGCGGCGCTCACCCTGAAGGAATTCCTCAGCTCCGATTCGAAGCTCGTCCACGGCGCGCTGGTCTATCCGTACCTCCTGACGCTCGTGGCCATCGCCGCGGGGACGTACTTCCTCCCGGGGGACTTCCTCTCGTACTACGTCATCGCCGTGTACAGCGGTTTCCTCCTCGTCACGCAGTGGAAGAAGAAGCAGTACGGCAGCATGCTCATCCTCTCGTCCGCCGCCATGGCCGTGGGGCTCTCGTGCCTCGTCTTCGGCGGCCTCACGGGATACATCGCCACCCGATCGTCCCTCGACATGAACGAATATTTCCACAGCCTGCCGGGACAGCACTACTTCTTCAAGAGCTATCCCCCGTCCTACACGTACTACACCGATGAGGTGGCTGTCCGCGTGTACGACGCGGGCATGGTGCAGCGCGACGCCCGCTGGGAGACAAAATACGCCGTCCCGACGGTCACCACGGACGAGCTCTTCGCCAAAGCGGACGGCCCGGTCTACCTCTACGTGGACAAGAGCGACGCCGACACCTTCGCGGAATGGAGCGGCCGGGACCGCTTCACGGAAAACAAGGCGCTCCCCTCGGGCACGGTCTATGAAATGGAAGCGGACAAGCCATGACCGACGCGATCCATCAGGCCCGGGATTTCGTACAGTCCCTCCTCCGCTGGCACGGGCCGGACGTTTTCAATCCCTGGGCGGACTTCGACCCGGACTATGACGTGGCGTACGCCCGCTCCATCCGGAAGGCGCAGCTCGAGCGCTACCTCGCGCGGCGCCTCCCGCAGGCGCGCATCCTCCTCGTGGCCGAAGCGTGCGGCTACCAGGGCGGCCGCTTCACCGGCGTGGCCATGACCTGCGAGCGCATGATGCTCTCCCTCCATCCCACGGTGAACGCGAAGATGGTCATCGGCGCGCCGGGCCGCCGCACGAGCCGCGCGGACAGCCCCTTCCTGCCGAAGGACATCCAGCGCCGGTCCGGCTTCAACGAGCCCACCGACACGGTCGTGTGGGACGCGTGCCTCTCCGCGGGGCTCGCGCCGGAAGAATTCCTCCTGTGGAACATCTTCCCCTTCCACCCGCACCAGAAAGGGCGCATGCTCACGAACCGCACGCCCACCGACGCGGAGCTCGCGGCGGGGCTCGCCTACACGGAAGCGCTCCTCGCCCTCACGGGTCCGCTGCCCCTCTTCGCCGTGGGCAAAAAAAGCGAAGCCACCCTGCGCGCCGCGGGCTACCGGCCCATCGGCCTGCGCCATCCCGCGAACGGCGGGGCGAACCTCTTCCGCGAGGGGCTCGCCGATGCGCTGAAGCAGCGGGGGCTCTCCTCCTGAAACGGGCGCAAATGAAAAAGCCATCCTGTCATCGTGCAGGACGGCTTTTTTGATTGTTCTTTTTTATGGGTCAGAACGGGAAATCGTGCGGGTCCGCGGAGAGGCGGCGCCCCTCGTCGAGCGCGGCCATCGCTTCCATGTCTTTCTTCCGCAGCTTGAAATCGAAGATCTGTGCGTTCTCCGCGATGCGCCCCCGGTCCGCCGATTTCGGGATGACCGTGAAGCCCCGCTGGAGCTGCCAGCGCAGCGTGATCTGCGCGGGGGTCTTGCCGTATTTCTTCGCGAGGCGCTTCACCGTGTCGTTCCCCGCGAGGTCCTTCCCCTTGCCGAGCGGGCTGTACGCCACGGGCGCGATGCCCCGGGCGAGGCACGCGTCCAGCACCGGCTGGTTCGCGAAGGACGGATGCGACTCGAACTGGTCGACCAGCGGCTTCATATCCGACACGCCGGAGAGCGCGTCCAGATGGTCCGCCTCGAAATTCGCCACGCCGATGGCCCGGCACCACCCTTCGTGGTAGAGGTCCGTCAGGTCCTCCCAGGCCTTGCGGTAGCCCTCCGCCGGCCAGTGGATGAGATACAGGTCCACGTAATCCATGTCGAGGCGGCGGAGACTCTCCATGAGCGCGTCCCGCGCGCGGCCGCGGCGCACGTCGTCGGTCCAGAGTTTCGTCGTCACGAAGACCTCTTCCCGCGGGAGGCCGCTCTTCTTCACGGCGCGGCCCACGGCCTCCTCGTTCCCGTACATGGCCGCCGTGTCGATGTGCCGGTAGCCCGCTTCGAGCGCCCACAGCACGGCCTGCTCCGTCATGCCGCCGCTCTGCCAGACGCCGAGCCCGAGGCGCGGCATCTTCACGCCGTTTTCCAGCTGTATCCATTCCATGAGAGTCCCTCCTTTTCTGCTGCCGTTACGTCTTTGCTTACCATTATACCGGCTGGGCGGGCCGGAATTTCTATCATTTCCGCAAAATAAACATAAAAAAAGCGGGACATGCCCGCATTCTCACGATTCCGGCGTCATCGTCTCCAGCTCCGCCAGGTCGCCGGCCAGATGCTTCCGGATGAGCTGCTCCAGCTCTCCGGCGGTCTGCGCGTCGTACTGGTGGATGATGACGGGGATCTTCTCCGCGCTCATCTCCGCGTAGTACTCGTCGCGGAACATGTTGTAGAAAAAGACGATGCCCCGCTCCTTCTCCGCGTATTCGTACACCGCGATGATGTACGAGCCGTTCAGCCCGAGGAGGGGCCGCGACGGGTCCACCATGCGCCGGTAATGGCCGACGGCAGGCGGCAGGACCTCTTCCCAGCGCCATTTCGTGAAGGCGCGCCCCGCCACGAGGACGGAGACCTTCCGGTCGAGGAGCTCCCGCGTCATGTTCTTCACGAGGAGCTCTTCCACCGCTTTTTTATACGCCTCGAAATCGCCGGTAATGAGCTCGATGTCCGTCATGACGAAGAGGCGGAAGTCCGTCTTCACCATGTAGTCCATGGTCTCTTCGTCGAAAAGCGCCCGCACGGCCCAGCCCGTGGATTCGCTCACATAGGCGAAGGCGTAGTAGATGCGCCCTTCCTGCCGGTCGAGCCGCCGGAAACGGTAGTCCCCCACGGCCTCCGGCAGGATGTGCTCCACATCCCAGTCGAGGAAGTCCTGCCGGCGCTTCGCCTGGTCTTCAGTCAGTTCCATGGTCGTCCTTCCTTTCCGCTCACGGGCGGTTCTTTTCTCTCAGCCAGTCCCGGTTCTCGATGACGGACCGCACGAATTCCCGCGTCTCCGGGAAGGGGATGCCGTCGATGTCCGCGTAGTCCGGCGGCCAGCCGCGCTCCTCCATCCAAGAGTCCACATTGCCCCGGCCCGCGTTGTACGCCGCCAGCGCCAGCACGAGATTGCCGTCGTACTTGCCGATGAGGTACTCCAGGTACCACGAGCCGAGAGGAATGTTTTCCTCCGGGTTGTGGAGGTTGTCGTCGGGGAGCCCGCTCTGCTCGGAGATCCACTCGGCCGTATCCGGCATGAGCTGCATGATGCCCACCGCGCCCGTGCTGGACACGGCGTGCGTGTCGAATTTGCTCTCCGTGAGGATCACCGACTGGAGGAGCTCCCGGGAGAGGGAGAAGCGCTCCGCATTCTCCGCGATGAGCCGCTGCACCTCCGGCGTGGGGCGGTAGAGCACCGCCTCCGGCACGAGGGGCTCTTCCCGCAGGAGGAAAAAGACGCACAGGCACGCCGCGAGCGCCGTAAAGACGCGGACGCTCCTCCGCGCCCGGCAGGGCCGGTATTCTTTTCTGCTCCGGCTGCGCCGCCGGCGTCTCTGTCCTCCCATGGCTCTCTCCTTTATTCCTTCGGCAGCACGCACCCCGGCACACGGGCGAGCGCCTCCCGCACCTGCCGCCGGGTCGCGGCGATCGAATGGCTGTTGTCGATGACTACGTCTGCGTAATGCAGTTTATTCTCGGTGGGCATCTGCTTGCGGATGCGGGCCATCGCCTCTTCGGGCGTCGCGCCGTCGCGGGCGCACACCCGGCGGATCTGCATGTCCACCGGCGCTTTCACCACCCACACCGCCTCGGAGCGGAGCTGCCAGCCGATCTCGAGGAGGAGCGGCATGTCCAGCACGGCCAGCCGGTGGCCGTCGTTCTGCGCGGCGATGAGCCCTTCTTCCGTGCGCTTCCACACGTAGGGATGGATGATGGCGTTCAGCGCCTGCCGCTTATCCTCGTCGGAAAAGACGAGCTTCGCCATCTTCGCCCGGTCCAGGCGGCCGTCCGGCAGGAAGACCTCCGGCCCGAAGACGCGGCGGATGGCCTCCATGGCCTCGCTTCCCGGCGTCACCGCCTCCCGGGAGAGCCGGTCTCCGTCGATGACCGGGATGCCGAGCTCCGCCATGTAGGAAGAGACGGTGCTCTTCCCGCAGCCTACGCCGCCGGTCAGTCCGATACGATACATGCGCTCCCTCCTACTTCGTCTCCGCCCAGTTCTTCCCCGTGTGGATGTCCACTACGAGCGGCGCCGCGAGATCCGCCGCGCCTTCCATCTCCCGGCGGAGCAGGTCCGACACGGCGGGGATCTCGCTCTCCACCGCCTCCAGCACCAGTTCGTCGTGCACCTGGAGCAGGATGCGGCTCCGGAACTGCCCCTCCCGGAGTGCGCGGGCCACGCGGATCATGGCGATCTTCATGATGTCCGCCGCCGTGCCCTGGATGGGCGTATTCATGGCGGTCCGCTCCGCGAAGGACCGGCGGTTGAAATTCCGGCTCAGGATGTCCGGCAGGTCCCGCACGCGGCCGAAGAGCGTCTCCGCCCGGCCGGTCTCCCGCGCTTTCTGCACCATTTCCTCCATGAAAGCGTGGATGCGGGGATAGCGCTCGAAATACGTGCGGATGTAGTCCGCCGCCGCGCTCCGCGGGATGCCCAGCTGGCGGGCGAGGCCGAAGTCGCTGATGCCGTAGATGATACCGAAATTCACGGCCTTCGCGTGGGACCGCTGCTCCGGCGTGACGTCTTCCATGGGGATGCCCAGCACTTCCGCCGCGGTCCGGCGGTGGATGTCCTCTTTCTCCCGGAAGGCGCGGATGAGGCTCTCGTCGCCGGACATGTGCGCCAGCACGCGGAGCTCCACCTGCGAGTAGTCCGAGGAAATGAAGCAGTCGTACCCCGCCCCCGGCACGAAGAGGGAGCGGATCTTCTTCCCCTCCTCCGTGCGGACGGGGATGTTCTGCAGGTTCGGGTCCGAGCTGGAGAGCCGCCCCGTGGCGGTCACCGTCTGGTTGAACGACGTGTGGATGCGCCCCGTCTCGGGCCGGATGAGCTGGGGCAGCGCGTCCAGATAGGTGGACACGAGCTTCGCCAGCGTGCGGTACGCAAGGATCTCCTTCACGAAGGGGTAGTCCGCCGCGAGCGTCTCCAGCACGTCCGCCGCGGTGGACCAGCCGGTCTTCGTCTTCTTGCCCGCAGGCATGCCCATCTTCTCGAAGAGGATGTGCCCGAGCTGCTTCGGGGAATTCACGTTGAAGCTCTCGCCCGCCTCCTCATAGATGGTGCGGAGGAGCTGCCGCTCCCGGCGGGTCATGTCCTCCCGCACCTCCGCCCACCGCGCCTGGTCGGTGGCGATGCCCGCCCGCTCCATGGCGGCCAGCACCGGCGCGAGCGGCGCTTCGATCTGCCGGAAAAGCCGGGCGAGGCCCCGCGCCTCGAGCTTCGCTGCCGCCGCGTCTCCTACGCCGGCGAGGAAGCGCGCCGTCACGGCGCACCGCCCGGCGGCCGTCTCCGCTTCGTCCGGGTAGGCCGGCAGCGCGCCGAAGGCCTCCGCCAGGTACGACAGGGGATAGGTCACGCGGGTCGGGTCGAGGAGGTACGCCGCCAGCGTCAGATCGCAGAAGGGGACGCCTTCGCAGGGGAAACCGCTCTCCCAGAGGGCCTTGCTGTCCGTCACGGCCACGGACCGGGCCGTGCGGAGGGCCGCCGCCGCGCTGTCCGCCGCGTCCTTCGGGACCTCCCACGCCGCATCGCCGCAGGCGATCACCGCCGCGTCCCAGTCGTAGAAGGGCGCGTTGCCCGTGAGGCTCACCGCGAGGGCGCAGGATTTCCCCGCGAGATCCGCCGTGCCGTCCCACAGGGTGAGCGCCTCCGCCGCGTCTTTCGTCTCCGCCTGCTTCGCCGCGGCGAGCGCCCGGAAGCGGGGCAGGGCGCTGAATTCTTCCGCGAGCTGCTCGAAGCCGAGCGTGCGGAAGAGCTCCGTCATTTCCTCTGCGTGCACCGGCCGGTGCATATCCTCGAGAGGCGCGTCCACCGGCACGTCCCGCCGGATGCGGGCGAGCGTCTGCGACAGGTACGCCGAGTCCTTCCCCGCGCGGAGCTTCTCGCCGAGTTTGCCCTTGATCTCCTCCGCATGGGCGTAGATGCCGTCCAGCGTGCCGTACTGGCCGAGGAGCTTCAGGGCGGTCTTCTCGCCCACGCCGGGCACGCCGGGGATATTGTCCGACGCGTCGCCCATGAGGGCCTTCATGTCCACCACCTGCGCGGGGGTGATGCCGTACTTCGCCGCCACCGCGTCCGGCGTCATCTCCGCCATGTCCGAGATGCCCCGCTGGGTGAGGAAGACCGTCGTGCGGCCGTTCACCAGCTGGAGCGCGTCCCGGTCCCCGGTGATGACCTTCACGGGGAGCGTCTCTTCATAGCGCGCGGCGAGCGTGCCGAGGATGTCGTCCCCCTCGAAGCCGGACACTTCGTACTGGGCGATGCCCATCACGCGGAGCACGTCCCGGATGAGCGCGAACTGCGGCACCAGCTCCGGCGGCGCGGGCTTCCGCGTGCCCTTGTAGTCTCCGTACATGTCCATGCGGAAGGTGTGCTTGTCTTTATCGAACGACACCGCCATGTACTCCGGGTCCATCGTGCGGTACACCGAAAGGAGCATCCGCAGGAATCCGTACACGGCGTTCGTGTAGACGCCGTTCTTCGACAGCAGCGGCAGCGCGTAGAACGCGCGGTACAGCAGGCTGTTGCCGTCAATGATCACCAGTTCTTTTTCCAAAAGGGGCCTCCTCGAAACGAATACAATTACCTGTATTATACCATACGGCGGATTTTCCCTGAAAAAGCGCGGGCCATCTTCCGGCCGCCGCAAAAAAACAGCCCGGAGCGCGTCCGGGATGTCTTTGTCTGTCTTTCAGGCCGCCGCCCGCCGCTCCGGGGAGAGGAAGCCCGCGCGGCCCCGCCGCCACAGGTACGCCGCGAAGGCCGCCGCCGCGATGCGCGCGAAGGTCACGCTCCACCACACCATGACCTGCCCGCCGAATGGAGGCAGCGTGAGGAGGAAACCGCCGAGGAAGAGCGGCTCCGACCAGGAGAGACACTGCGCAGGCCGGCTCTGCCCCGCCGCATAGAACGCGGCCGCCGCCACGCGGGACAGCGCGATGAAGGGCAGGGACGCGATGAAGACGGGGTACACCGCGCCCGACGCCTCCGCCGCGGCGTGCGACACGCCCATGAAGAGGCTGATGTCCGTGCCCCATCGCCAGAAGACGGCGCCGCTCCCCGCCGCGAGGAGGAGCGCGAAGCCCGCCGCCCAGCGCTGCACCTGTGCGAGCCCGCGGCCGTCCCGCCGCCCGCAGCAGAAGCTCATGAGCGGCTGGCTCCCCTCGCCCACGCCCTGCAGCGCCAGATAGACGATGCAGATGGAGTACGCCACCACCGCGTACACCGCCACGGCGAACTCCCCGCCATAGTGCGCGGAGAATCCGTTCATGAGCACGAGGGACAGGTTCGGCGTCATGGCGAGACCGAACGGCGCCGCGCCCACGGAGAGGATGTCCCGCACGAGCGAAGACGCGCCCGAGGCCGGGAGCCGCCAGTCCAGCGCGCCCCGGCGGAGGAGGAGGCCCGCGCCGAGCGCGGCCGCCGCTCCCTGCCCGATGACCGTGGCCAGCGCCGCTCCGGTCATGCCCCAGTCCACGCGCCACACGAGGAGATAGTCCAGCGCGATATTCAGCACGAAGCCCGTCACCATCACCGCCGTCGCCGGGAAAGACCCCGCGTGGTTCCGCAGGAGCGGCACCAGCCCCACGCCAAGGATCTGGAGGAAGCCCCCGGCGGTGATGACGCGGTTGTACTCCGTGCCGAGCCGGAGCAGCCCGTCCCGCGCCCCCATGAGGTACAGCATGGGCTCCGCCAGCGCCCACAGCACGGCCGACAGCGCCAGCCCAGCCAGGACCAGCGTGCGGAGCGCCGCCGCCGCACAGCCCCGCGCCCGCACCAGGTCGCCCCGCCCCATAGCGAGCGCGTAATGCACCGCGCCGCCCATGCCGATGCCCGCGCCCACAGCCTCGAGGAGCGCCGTCACGGGATAGGCGAAATTGATGGCCGACAGCCCCATGTCGCCGATGCGGTTCCCCACGAAGAAGCCGTCCACGATGGCGTACACGCCGGAGAGCGTCATGGCCAGCACCGCGGGGATCACGTAGGACAGGAACGTGCGGACCGTCATGCGTCCCCCTTTCCGGAGAGCCGAGCCAGCTCCTCCGCGAAATACCGGTTGAACCGGTCCGACGTCTCCTTCATCGCCGCGAGCCGCTTCCAGCCCACGCGGCGGCCGACCCGCGCCTCCATCGCCCGGAGCGGCCCCGCCACCGCCTCCGCCTGCCGCGCGCCGGCCTCCGTGAGCGTGATCACCTTCCGCCGGCGGTCCGCCGCGTCGCCGGTCAGCACGAGCCAGCCCGCCTCGCGGAACTTCTTCACCACCTGATTCACGGTCTGCTTCGTGAGCTCGCACCGGAGCGAGACCTCCCGCTGGGTGAGCGCCTCCCCCTCGGAGAGCGCGTATAGCACCATGAGCTCGCTGTAGCTCACGCGGCGCGTCTCCGCGTACCGCGCGTACAGCGCCGTCCCCTGCGCCCACGACAGATACAGCCCGCTGATCAGCTTCCGTTCTTCCATGGTCTTCCTCCTGATTTGTCCAATATTTTACCATTATAGTCAAATATCGGACCATCCGCAAGCCGCCGGCCTCCCTTGCCCCGCGTCCCCCGTCCCGCAGGAAATAAGTCCGGAGGATTTCTGCTATAATGAAAAAAATACATATACTATTCCACATGAAGGAGGATGCTGTTCATGCAGAACAAACCGGATACGCAGATCCTGATGTATGCCACGGATGACGGTCTCACTCACGTAGAAACCAAATTTGACGGCGACACGGTCTGGCTCTCGCTGGACCAGATGGCCGATTTATTTCAGCGCGATAAATCCACCATTTCCCGGCACATCCGGAATATTTTCAAAGAAGGAGAATTGGATGAAAAAGTGGTTGTTGCAAAATTTACAACAACCACTCCTCACGGCGCTGTGGCGGGCAAAACACAAACGCACGACGTCAAATATTATAATCTGGATGTCATCATTTCCGTAGGCTACCGCGTCAAGTCCCTTCGAGGCACGCAGTTCCGTATCTGGGCCATGGGCGTACTGAAAGAATATATGCGGAAAGGTTTCGCACTGGACGATGAACGTCTGAAAAATCTCGGCGGCGGCGTGTACTGGCACGAACTGCTGGACCGCATCCGCGACATCCGCTCTTCGGAAAAAATGCTGTACCGTCAGGTGCTCGACCTCTACGCCACGAGTGTCGATTACGATCCGCACAGCGCAGAATCGGTTCAGTTTTTCAAAATCGTACAGAATAAACTGCACTATGCCGCCCACGGACATACGGCTGCAGAGCTGATCTATGAAAGGGCAGACGCATCCAAACCGTTTATGGGCCTCACTTCGTTTTCCGGCGCCATGCCCGTCATGAAAGATATCGGTAATGCGAAAAACTACATGACGGAAGAAGAATTGCAGGTGCTGAATCATCTGGTGTCCGGCTATTTTGATTTTGCAGAACTTCAGGCCATCCGGCACCGCCCCATGTATATGAAAGATTACATCGAAACGCTTGACCGTATTCTTTCCTCCACCGGAGAAAAAATCCTGGACGGGCCCGGCACGGTCAGCCATGCCCGCGCCCTGGAAAAAGCGAAAGCGGAATACCGGAAATATCAGGCACAAACCCTTTCGCCCGTTGAAGAAGCGTACCTGGCCGCCATAAAATCTCTTGAAAAAACGGCGGAGAAAAAGCTGAAAAAATAATTCTGTGGTTCAATCCGGCCCCGCCGGAGAAAGGAGCCTCTCATGCACCGTTCCGCATTCACAGGCGGCGTCCTGTACTTCCTCTTCTATGCCCTGCTGGCCTTCCTGTCGGTCACCTTCACCTTTTCCCTCACCCTGCCGTGGGTCTACGCGGCTTTCCACCGGTGGCTCGCGAGTAACACGTACATCGAGGGGCGGCAGCTTCGCTTCGACGGCACGGGCGGCGAGCTCTTCTGGAAATACCTCCTCTGGCTCGTCCTCACGATCGTCACCTTCGGCATCTACGGCTTCTGGCTCTTCAATAAACTCACCGCGTGGCGCGTAAGCCACACCCATTTCGCCGATTCACAGCCCGCCGCCTGAACATCCCCACGCAAAAAGCACCGGACCTCAAATCCGGTGCTTTTGCATTTTCTTATTCAAGAACCTCCGCGGTCAGCGGTAGAGGCCCATGGCGTGGATGGCCGCTTCGTAGGTCTGGTGCGCTTTGGCGTGGGCTTTTTCCCGGCCTTCGTCGAGGATGGCGTCCAGCTCGGGGGTGCCCATGAGTTCTTTGTACCGCGCGAGGATGGGCGACATCTCGCCCACCACGAGGTCAGCCACGTCTTTCTTGAAGACGCCGTAGCCCTGTCCCTCGTACATGGCTTCGATCTCGTCGAAGGTCTTGCCGGAGACGGCGGCGTGGATGCTCATGAGGTTGGAGATGCCGGGCTGGTTCTCCTTGTCGTAGTGTACGTGGCCGAGGGAGTCGGTCACGGCGCGCTTGATCTTCTTCACGATCACGTCCGGTTCGTCCAGCATGTGGATGGTGGCCATGTCGTTGTCGTCGGACTTGGACATCTTGCTCGTCGGGTCCTGCAGGCTCATGACGCGCGCGCCGCCTTTCGGAGCCCACATTTCCGGCAGGGTGAAGACTTCGCCGTATTTCCGGTTGAAGCGCTCCGCCAGGTCGCGGGTGATCTCCATGTGCTGGCGCTGGTCTTCGCCGACGGGCACGAGGGTCGCCTGGTAGAGCAGGATGTCCGCGGCCATGAGCGGAGGATAGGTGAGGAGCCCCAGCGGGATGAAGCCTTCCTTCGCTTCTTCCTTGCGCGCCTTGGACTTGTACTGGGTCATGCGCTCCATCTCGCCCACGTAGGCGGTGCAGATGATCATCCAGCCGAGCTGGGCGTGCTCCGGCACTTCGGACTGGACGAAGATGGTGGCCTTCTTCGGGTCGAGGCCCGCCGCGATGTAGAGCGCCGCCAGATTGCGCGTGCGCTCGTGGAGCTGCTTCGGGTCCTGCGGCACGGTGATGGCGTGCTGGTTCACGATGCAGTAGTAGCACTCCGCCGTGTCCTGAAAGGGGATGAAATTTTTCAGCGCGCCCAGATAGTTCCCGAGGGTGAGATCGCCGCTCGGCTGGATGCCGGAAAAGATGGTGTCCATGAGATTGCCTCCTTCATAATGAGAGACGCTGACCCCGCGAGGGAAATCAGCGTCCATGCCGTATGCTGTGAAATTATTCGACGGTGACGGACTTCGCGAGATTTCTCGGTTTGTCCACGTCGTTGCCTCTCTTGATGCCCGTGTAGTACGCCAGGAGCTGCATGGGGATGACCGACAGGATGGGCGCGATGAATTCGTCCACCTTCGGGATGCGCACGGCGGCGGTGGTGTATTTCTCGATCTCCGTGTCGTCGTCGTAGCCGATGCCGATGACTTCCGCCCCGCGGGCGCGCACTTCCTGGATATTGCTGTACATCTTCGCGGCGATCTCGTTCTGGGTCACCACGGCGATGACCGGCGTCTTCGGCGTGATGAGCGCGAGCGTGCCGTGCTTCAGCTCGCCGCCGGCGTAGGCTTCCGCGTGGATGTAGGAGATCTCCTTCAGCTTGAGCGCCCCTTCCATGGCGATGGCGTAGTCGATGGAGCGGCCCAGATAGAAGATGTCTTCCGCGTCTTTCAGCTTATCCGCGAAGTCCGCCATGCGGTCCCGGGATTCGAGCACCTTCTCGATGTGCGCCGGGAGCTCTTTCAGCGCGCGGAGGATGTCCGCCGCTTCTTCCGGCTTCACGGTGCCCTTCACCTGGCCGATGTAGAGCGCCAGCAGCAGGAGCGCCACCAGCTGGGTGGTGTAGGCCTTCGTGGAGGCCACCGCGATCTCCGGGCCGGCCAGCGTGTAGATGGTGTAGTCCGCTTCGCGGGCGATGGACGAGCCGATGGAGTTCGTCACGGCCAGGCTCTGCGCGCCGAGGCGCTTCGCCTCTTTCAGCGCCGCCAGCGTGTCGATGGTCTCGCCGGACTGGCTCACCACGATGGCGAGCGTCCCTTCCGTGGTGAGCGGATGGCTGTAGCGGTACTCCGAAGCGATCTCCACGGAGACCGGGATGCGGGCGAACCGCTCGATGTAGTATTTCGCCACGAGGCCGGCGTGGTACGCCGTGCCGCACGCGGTGATGAGGATATGGTCGAAGGTATTCACGTCCGCCTTCGTCCAGTTCAGGTTGTCGAAGACCACTTCGTCGTGCGCGCCCACGTGGATCTGCACGGTGTCGCGCACCGCCTTGGGCTGCTCGTAGATCTCCTTCAGCATGAAATGGGGGTAGCCGCCCTTTTCCGCCGCTTCGGCGGTCCAGGTCACCTCCTGCACCTTCTTGGAGATGGGCAGGCCGTCCGCGCTGTACACGGTGACGCTGTCGGGCTTCACCACCGCCACTTCGCCGTCGTCCAGCACGTAGATGCGGCGGGTGCGGCTGATGATGGCCGGGATGTCCGAGGCGATGAAATTCTCGCCCTCGCCCAGGCCGATAATGAGAGGATTGTCCTTCTTCGAGCAGATGATGGTATCCGGCTGGTCCTTGTCCAGGAAGAGCAGGGTGTACGTGCCGGTGATGGACCGGAGCACCTTCCGCACGGTGGAGAGGAAATCTCCGTCGTCCATCTCCTCCGCGAGGTGCGCCGCCACTTCGGAGTCCGTGTCGGACCGGAAGGTGTGGCCCTTCGCGATGAGGTCCTGCCGGAGCTGCATGTAATTCTCGATGATGCCGTTATGTACGATGACGAAATGGTTGTGGCAGTCGCCGTGGGGATGGGCGTTGCGGTCGGATGGCGCGCCGTGCGTCGCCCAGCGGGTGTGCCCGATGCCGGTATGGCCGCGGAGCGGATGGTCTTTGAGCGCCGCTTCCAGATTGGCCAGGCGCCCTTCCTTCTTCACGATCTGGATGCCGCTGTCCGTATAGACGGCGATCCCTGCGGAATCATATCCGCGGTATTCCAGACGGCGGAGCCCGTCTACGAGGAACTCCGACGCTTCGCCTTTGCCTGTGTAGCCTACAATACCGCACATAAGTGAATCCTCCTTACTGTATTCAGTGACTTTTTCTCTCTTTTCTCTATTTCAGCAGGCCGCGCGGAGGCGGCTCTGCTCTGTCTGCCCCTTCCGGGAAATATATACTTTCCCATTATACCATACGGCGGTATAAGTGGAAATTGACAAGACAATCAGATGCTCTGGAGCACGCCCTCCACGGCGGCGAAATCCTGCATCTGGGCGAGGCCCGACACCGCCGCCGCCAGCCCTGCGGCGAAGAGGCACAGGAAAAAGAGCGCGAAGAGCACCGCCGGGATGAGCGCCACGCCGAGCGCCTTCCCCGTGGAGAAGCCGTAGTTCTCGCTGATAGCGAGGACGTCCAGCGCGAAGCTCCACAGGAAGAGCGCCGTCTCGAGCGCGCCCGCCCCCGCGCCGGCGATCATCTGGAGCAGCCCGCCGAAGACGGAGAAGGCGTACGGGAAGGCCGCCGCCATGAATCCGGCGGTGATGCCCTTCGCCGTGCCCCGTCCGCCGAGGAAGCCTGCGCAGTAGTCGATGACCGCGCTGTGCAGGAAGAGCGCCAGCCCCAGTACGACGGCGGAGACGAAGAACCGCACGCCCAGCCCCGGTCCCTCGAGGAGGGACGAGAGCGACAGCAGGAAGACCACGAAGAGCCACAGGAGCGCCGCCTGGCGCAGCTTCTCTCCGCGGGTCACCGTGCGGAGCGCCTGCCGGGGGCTCGCCAGCAGCTGATACATCAGATCGAGGAAATATGTCATGGCCCCTCCTTATTTCACCACCGGCGCGCCGCCCGCGGCCTGCGTCATCCGGTCCATCATGCCCTCCGCCGCGCGGCGGCCCACAGCGTCCGCCTCCGCGGCGAGCAGGCCCGAGAGCGGGTGCTCCGCGCCGTACGAGCGCACCGGCACGTCCCCGTCGGCGAAGCCCGCGCGGCTGCCCGCGTAGTTCAGCGCGTCGTAATAATTGCCCAGCGCGTCGATGAGCCCTTCGTCGAGGGCCTGCCGCCCCGTGAAGATGCGCCCGTCCGCGAGCGCCCGCACGCGGCTCTCGTCCATGCGGCGGCCGTCCGCCACCGTGCGGATGAACTGATTGTAAATGTCGTCCACCATCTGCTGGAGCATGGCCCGCTCGTCCTCCGTCATGGGACGGAACATGGAGAGGATGTCCTTGTGCGCGCCGCTCTTGATCTTCTCATTGCGCACGCCCAGCTTGTCCATGAGCTCCTCGATATTGTTGTAGTCGATGTACACGCCGATGCTGCCGGTCATGCTCGCCGGGCTGGCGAAGAGGTAGTCCCCGCGGCTGGCGATCCAGTAGCCCGCGCTCGCGCACAGGTCCCCCATGGACACCACCACGGGCTTGCCGCCGCTCCGGAGCTTGTCCACCTCCTCGGCGATCTCCTGCGCCGCGGCCGCCGAGCCGCCCGGCGTATTCACCCGGAGGAGCACCGCCTTCGCGTGCGGGTCCAGCCGCGCCTCGCGCAGCTCCCGCATGACGCGCTCGCTCGCCGTGCCCTGCTGCTGCGCGAGCAGGCCGCCCGCCTCCGCGCCGCCGTAGATGGCCCCGTCGATGCGGACCACCGCCACATAGTCCCGGCCCGCGGGCTCGCCCCCGCCGCTCCGGAAGACCGCCGTCAGCACCCCCGCGAGGACGAGCGCCGCCGCCACGAGGAGCACCGTGAGCCGACGCCCTTTATCCTGCATGTTCATGATAGATTCCTTTCTCACACGCCCCGAGGGGCCTTTCCGATTGTCTTATTATACACCACCGGGCGCGGCGCGGCAGGGCCGCCGGCTGTAACTTCTCATGCAAAGCGTGTATAATGGGGGCAGGATTTAGCTATACCTAAAATAAAAAAGAAAGGAGTTCCCCATGACTCTGAAAGAATTCTGGCGGGACCGGGAGAAGCCGAAGCTCTCGGCCTACGCGGACATCTTCAAATCCCTCGGCCCCGGCCTCATCGTCGCCGTGGGCTTCGTCGACCCCGGCAACTGGGCGTCGAACATCGCCGCCGGCTCGTCCTACGGCTACCAGCTCCTCTGGGTAGTGACGCTCTCCACGGCGATGCTCATCATCCTCCAGCACAACGCGGCCCATCTGGGCATCGTCTCCGGCAAGTGCCTCTCCGAGGCGGCCACGGCGTACATGCCGCGCCATCTGAAAAATTTCATCCTCACCACGGCCATGTGCGCCGCCGTCTCCACCGCGCTCGCCGAGCTCCTCGGCGGGGCCATCGCCCTCCAGATGCTCTTCGGCATGCCCCTCCGCGCGGGGGCCTTCGCCATGCTCCTCCTCTCGCTGTACCTCCAGTTCAGCCATTCCTACCGGCGCGTGGAAAAGATCATCGTCACCTTCGTCTCCCTCATCGGCCTCGCCTTCATGGCGGAGATCTTCCTCGTGCCCGTGGACTGGCCGGCGGCCCGCGCGGGCTGGGTCACGCCGTCGCTCCCCGCGGGCGCGATGCCCGTCGTCATGAGCGTGCTCGGCTCGGTCATCATGCCGCACAATCTCTTCCTCCACTCCGAAGTCATCCAGAGCCAGCAGTTCCACCTCTCCGGCCCCATGACCATCGAGAAGAAACTGAAGACCGAATACATCGACACCATCTTCTCCATGGGCGTGGGCTGGGCCATCAACAGCGCCATCATCTTCATCGCCGCGGCGGCCTTTTACGCCCGCGGCATCGCCGTGGACGACCTGGCGCAGGCGGGCGGCCTCCTCGCACCCATCCTCGGCCCCCTCTCGGCGCAGATCTTCGGCGCGGCGCTCCTCTTCGCGGGCATCGCCGCGAGCCTCACCTCCTCCATGGCGGGCGGCTGCATCTTCGCCGGCATGATCGGCGAGCCCTACGACTCGGCGGACAAGCACACGAAGCTCGGCTCCCTCCTCACCATGGTGCCGGCCTTCCTCATCCTCCTCTTCATCGAGTCCCCCTTCGAAGGGCTCATCTGGTCCCAGACCTTCCTCTCCATGCAGCTCCCCTTCACCATCTTCACCCAGCTCTACCTCACCTCCTCCGCGCGGGTCATGGGCGCCTACGCGAACCACGGCTACACGAAAGTCCTCCTCTGGGCTATCGGCCTCGTCGTGACCTTCCTGAATCTTCTCCTCCTGCAGGACCTCTTCGCCTCCCTCTGAGCGGCGCACAAAAAAAGAACGGCGTCTTTCCGCAGAAACCCGTTCTTTTTTATTGTCCTTTTCACCCCAGGAGCCGCGCGAGCGCCATGTAGCACGCCGTGCCCGCGGCGATGGAGAGCATCATGTTCCGCTTCCACAGGTGGATCGCCGCCGTGGCCGCCACGCCGAGGAGCTCCGCCGCGCTCCGGGTCCCCGCCGCGAACGACACGTCCCGCAGGCAGTACACCACGAGCAGCGCGAAGACCGCCGGCGGGAGCGCCCGGCCCAGCCACCGCACATACGAAGGGACGGGCCGCCCCGCGCCGAAGACGACGAAAGGCAGGCTCCGGGTGAGCACCGTCATGGCCGCGCAGAGGAGGATCACCGCCGCCTGCTCCGCCGGAGTGAGCGCCGTCATGACGCGCCTCCCGCCGCCCGCTCGAGAGGCCGCCGGAAGAGCGTCACCGCCGCGAGGATGAGCCCCATGGCGGGCAGCATGAAATCCTCCGCCCCGAAGACGCGGAGGCACCCCGCGGCCGCCGCGGTGCCGATGAGCGCCGTCCAGGGCCGCCGCTCGTGGAGGAGCTGCTCCAGGAAGATCACCACGAACATGGCCGTCATGACGAAAGACATCCCCTCCAGCGGCAGCGACGACAGCGCCGCCCCCGCGAGGCCGCCCAGCAGCGACCCGGACACCCAGTAGAGATAATTGAATAGGCTCACGAAGAAATAGAACCAGCTCCGGTCCGTGTCCGCCGGGACCCGCGCGGTGTAATTCAGGGCGAAGGTCTCGTCGCACAGCCAGAAGACGAGGAAAGGCAGCTTCCAACCCGTGCCGCGGTACCGCTCCGCCATGGACAGGCCGTAAAACAGATGCCGCGCCTGCACGGCCAGCGCCACCGCCGCCGTGGCCGCCGGCGCGAAAGGCGACGCCAGCATGGACACGGCGATGAATTCCAGCGACCCGCCGAAGATGACCGCCGCCATCACCGGCGGATACCAGAAGGGGAAGCCCATGGAATGCATGTACAGGCCGTAGCTCACGCCCACGAACCAGAAGCCCGCCAGGATGGGCGCCGTGCACAGGAACGCCTCCCCCGCGGCCCGCCGCGCCGCCGGCGACAGACAGAAACGCATCGTACCTCTCCTCTCCTTTCCTCATTCCTCTTACGCCCAGTCCCGCAGGACGGAAAAAAGCGGCCTCATGGCCGCCTTCCGCGCCGCGTTCAGTCCTTCGCCTGATGCACCACCACCTGCGGGAAGGGGATGTCGATGCCCGCCCCGTCGAGGGCCTGCTTCACGGCGATGTACAGCTCGTTCATGGCGGCGAAATAATTTTCCCGCGCCACCTCCGCCCGGACGTAAATGGTGATGCTCGAATCGCCGAAGGCCTTCACGTAGATGGGGAGCGCGTCCTTGTTCACCACGTAGGGGCTCTCGCAGATGGTCTTCTTCATGAGCTCGATGCACGCCGGCAGGTCCGTGCCGTACCCCACGCCGATATTCAGCTCCACATTCCGCGTGTCCAGATAGGAATAATTCGTGATGATGCTGGACGTCATATTGAGATTCGGCACGATGATCATCTGGTTCCCCGTGGTCTGGAGCTCCGTGTACATGATGCGGATATCCGCCACGGTGCCCGTGGTGCCGCCGCCCGCGTCGATGAAGTCCCCCACCTTGAAAGGCTTGAAAATGAGGATGTAGATGCCCGAGGCCACGTTGCTGATCTTGTCCTTCAGCGCGAGGCCGATGCCGAGGCCGATGCCGCCGAGCGCCGCCGAGAGGGACGTGGTGGAGAAGCCCACCGTGCCGAGGACCATCACCGCCACGATGGTGAGGCAGAAGAAATAGAGCAGCTCCGTGATGAAGGTCACCGCCGAATCCTCCACGCTGCTCCGGGTGAGCACGTTGAAGACCACCCGCCGGATCCACCGGCAGATGACGTAGCCGACTGCGGCGATGACGAGCGCCGCGAGCACCTCCGGCCCCTTCGCGAGGGCGAAATCCGTCAGATGATCCCACGCCCGCTCCGTCCAGCTCACCGTCTTCACGCCCACCTGTTCCACGATCTCATTGTCCATGCTCTTTCCTCCGCCCTGCGGCCAATCCGTTTTCCCTTATCTTAACAAATCGGCAGGCACAAAAAAAGGGGCGCCGCCGCGCCCCCTTTCCGTTCCGACAGCCCGCGCCTCACGCGCGGCGCTCCGCCGCCGTGATGAGCGACTCGATGACCATGGCCGTCGTGACCGAGCCCACGCCGCCCGGCACCGGCGTCACCGCGCCGGCCACCTGCGCCACCTCGTCGTACGCCACGTCGCCCACCGTCCGGCCGCCCACGCGGCTGATGCCCACGTCGAGCACCACCGCGCCGGGCTTCACCATGTCCGCCGTGACCGTCTCCGGCCGGCCCATGGCCGCCACGAGGATGTCCGCCTCCCGCGCGAGCGCCGCCGTGTCCCGCGTGTGGGAGTGGCACACCGTCACCGTGGCGTTCGCCCGCTGGAGGAGCTGCGCCGCGGGGCCGCCCACCACGTTCGACCGGCCGAGCACCACCGCGCGCTTCCCGTCCGGGTCGATGCCGTAATGCCGGAGGATCGCCATGCACGCCCGCGGGGTGCACGGGAAAAGCCCGTCCTTCCCCGCGGCGAGCCGGCCCGCGTTCGCCGTGGTGAGCCCGTCGATGTCCTTGTCCGGGTCGATGGCCTCCACCACGCGCTCCGCGTCGATGTGCGCCGGGAGCGGCATCATGAGGAGGATGCCCGTCACCGCCTCGTCTCCGTTCAGCGCCTCGATATCCGCGAGGAGCGCCGCCTCCGCCACGTCCGCCGGCTCCCGCACGAGCCGCACAGGGATGCCGTAGCCCGCGGCCTGCTTCTGCATGAACGCCGCGTACATCTCCGAAGGCCGGCTGTCCCCCGCGAGGACGATGGCGAGCGTCACCTCCCGCCCCGCGTCCCGGAGCGCCGCGAGCCGCGCCCGAAAGACCGGCTCGAGCGCCGCCGCCGTTTCCCTGCCGTCCAGAATCTGTGCCATATGTGTCTCCTCTCCGCAAAAAACCGCCGCCCGGAAGCGGCGGTCCGTCCGTACTCAGAAAAGTCCGGTGATATTGCCTTCGTCGTCCACGTCGATATTCTCCGCCGCGGGATGCTTCGGCAGGCCCGGCATGGTCATGATCTTGCCGTTCAGCACCACCACGAAGCCCGCGCCCGCGGACACCCGCGCCTCCCGCACGTGGAGCGTGAAGCCCGACGGCGCGCCCATCTTCGACGGGTCGTCCGTGAAGGACATCTGGGTCTTCGCCATGCACACCGGCATGGAGCCGAAGCCCATGGCCTCGATCTCGGCGAGCTGCTTCTCCGCCGCCGGCTCGTAGGCGACGCTCCCCGCGCCGTAGATCTCCTTCGCGATGGTCTCGATCTTCTCCTTGAGAGAGAGCCCGTCCTCATAGAGCGGCCGGTAATCCGAGCCCTGCTCGATCGCCGCCAGCACGTCCTCCGCGAGCGCCGTGCCGCCCGCGCCGCCGTCCGTGAAGACCCGCGACTCCGCGACTGCCACGCCCGCGTCCCGGCAGGCTTCCTCCACGACCGCCGTCTCCTCCGCCGTGTCCGTGGGGAACCTGTTCAGCGCCACCACCACGGGCAGGCCGAACTTCTTCAGATTCGCGATGTGCCGGAGCAGATTCGGCAGGCCGCGCCGCACCGCCTCCGGATCGGACTCCGTGAGGGCGTTCTTCGGGCGGCCGCCGTGCATCTTCAGCGCGCGGATGGTCGCCACCAGCACCGCCGCCGCCGGCTTCAGATGGCCGAAGCGGCACTTGATGTCGAGGAACTTCTCCGCGCCGAGATCCGCGCCGAAGCCCGCCTCTGTCACCACGTAGTCCGCCAGATGGAGCGCCGTCTTCGTGGCGAGCATCGTATTGCACCCGTGGGCGATATTCGCGAACGGCCCGCCGTGGATGAAGGCCGGCACATGCTCCAGCGTCTGCACCAGATTCGGTTTCAGCGCGTCCTTCAGGAGCGCCGCCATCGCGCCCTGCGCATGGATGTCTCCCGCCGTGACCGGCCTGCCCTCGTACGTGTACGCCACGATGATCCGGGCGAGGCGCGCTTTCAGGTCCGAGATGTCCTTCGCCAGGCACAGGATGGCCATGACCTCCGACGCCACCGAGATCTGGAAGCTGTCCTCGCGGGGCACGCCGTTCGCCTTCCCGCCGAGACCCACCACGATCTGGCGGAGCACGCGGTCATTCATGTCCAGCACGCGGCCCCACACCACGCGCCGCGGGTCGATGCCGAGCGCGTTCCCCTGCTGGATATGGTTGTCCAGCATCGCCGAGAGCAGATTGTGCGCCGTAGTCACCGCGTGGATGTCGCCGGTGAAATGGAGGTTGATGTCCTCCATGGGCACCACCTGCGAATAGCCGCCGCCGGCCGCGCCGCCCTTCACGCCCATGCACGGGCCGAGGGACGGCTCGCGGAGGCAGATCATGACCTTTTTACCGAGCTGCGCCAGCGCCTGCCCGAGGCCCACCGTGGTGGTGGTCTTCCCCTCGCCCGCCGGCGTGGGGGAGATGGCCGTCACGAGGATGAGCTTCCCCTCCGGCTCGCTCTGCACCCGCTTCGTCAGCGCGAGCGACACCTTCGCCTTGTACGGGCCGTACTGCTCCAGCTCCTCCGGACGGATGCCCACCTTCTCCGCGATCTCCCCGATCGGTCTGAGTTCTGCCTTCTGCGCAATTTCGATATCGCTAAGCATGTCCTTCCTCCTTTTTCCTGCAAAAAACGCGGATTCCCCCCGCATGCTTCATTTCTTTTATTATATCATGGCCGCCGCCCCTCGTGCGGCCCCATCTACGCAGTCCCATCCTCGCCCCGCCTGCCGCTCCCGCCCGGCCCCGAATGGGAGAGATCTGGCGGAAATGTCCGGCGGCTGCACTTTCTTTTGCCTCTTTTCTTTCCCGTCAGGACGAAACGGAAATGACGCTGCCATGGAGCTCATGCTCCAAAAATGGACGAGAAAAAACGAAAAGAAGCCCGGACGCTCTCAATGTGTCCCCGCATCCTAATGCGCAGCTGCGCTGACAACAGATTGCGCAGCCTGCCATTCTCCCCTGCTTGCATCCCATACCGGATGTGCTATAATGAAATCGTGGTCCAGAGGATATATCCACGATAACGAAAAAGGACGAGGTGCGACTCGTCCTTTTTCATTTCGCTTTTCCCTTAGCGGTGATTGAGCCAGTACTGAAATACAGCCACGGTCATTCCCACTAAAATGGGGGCAAGCAACGAACCCCATACCCAGAGGAATCCCTCCACGATAACACCTCCTTTCCATTGGGAGGTATCTTTATTTTATCACAAAAATCTGTTTGCATTTTTTCAAGAAATGAGTTTCCATCATCTCCAGTCAGATAGGCTGCAATGAAATCCTGACAGAAGCATCAGATTTCATTGCCCGTCTTCCACGCAAAAGGGCCGGCCCGAAAGCCGGCTCTTTTTTTGTGCCTGAAGTCATGAGGGAAGCGGCGGGGAAACGGCCCGTCTGCCCACGCAAAAAGCAGAGGCTTTCGCCTCTGCTTTCCGGATTCCGAAAGAGGAAGAGATTATTCTGCTTCTGCCGGAGCCGCTTCGGAGCCTTCGAGAGCCGCCACTTTTTCGGAGAGGCTCTGGTTCTCCGCTTCGAGAGCCGCGATCTTTTCGTTCATCGCTTCGAGCTGTGCCAGTACGTCGTCGGAGTTCACCTTCTTGCCGGAGCTGCCCTGACCGACGCGGAAGGACACGCCCACGTTGAAGGCAGTGTCGCTGTCGCCGTCGAACGCGGTCGCGCCGCCCACGGACATCATGATGTCTTCGTTGAAGTGATAGAAGCCGCCAATGGCCGCCGCCTGAGAGCCGTCATAGGAGCCCATCGCCGCCGCGAGCTGGAACTTGGAGCCCGTGCCGTCGTAGTCGAGCGGATGCAGGCCGGCCAGTGCGGAGGAAATCGCGCCGACGTTGTCGATCTCATCGCCGAGGTCGGATACACGATTGGACAACGAGCTGACTGCGCTGTTGTTCTGCTGGATGCTCTGTGCGACATCCATGCCATCTACCGTCAGGCCGCCATTGATGGTCGCCCCATTTTCGACAGTCAGACTACCTTCAGTAGACATATTGCCCGTAGCACCGTCTACGGAGAATTTTCCGCCAGCTGCAGAGAGGCCGGTTTCCGCTGCAACGCGGCCGCCGCTGATTGTTACGCCACCGATGACACCGCCGGTCGCAGACTGAATCATACCGCTTTCAGAAACCGTGAAATCTCCACCTGCAACACTGATGGACCCAAAAGAGCCGCTGCCTTCTGCAGATACATTTCCAGTGAATGTACCATTCACACCGCTAATATTACCTTCGGTAGACATATCGCCCGTATCACGGTCTACTACAAACTTACCATCTGCCGCGGTCAACTGTCCCTCGGCCTTCACATTACCACTATTGATGGTTACGCCGCCAATGACGCCGCCCGTCTGAGATTCAATCAAACCGGATTCATGTACAACGAAATCACCGCCTGCTGCGCTGATGGTATCTGCCGTCAGGCCGCCTTCCACTGTTGCGCCGCCGTAAATATTCGCGCCCTGATTAATCGTTGCACCATTGTTAGCAACAATTTGACCCCCAGTCACAGTCAATTGGCCGTTAACGTCTGCAGCACCAGCCGTTAACGTGCCACCGATAGAGGCGCCACCGGTAACCGTTGCGGTATCCGCCGCCAGCTCGCCAGTGACCGTTGCTGTATCTGCCGTCAATCCACCATTCACCGTTGCGCCATCATTGATAATTGCGCCGCCATACATATTTGTGCCGCCGTTGAGAGTTGCCCCGCTATTGGTGACTACTTTATCAGCGGTCATCGTGTTGTCGACATAGGCATTCCCATGAATACTGGTAGTACCGGTAATGTCCGCCCCATTAGTGCCTGTAATCGTATCAGAAGCCGTCAGCCCTGCCAGATTAAGACTCTGCCCGTCCAAGGAAGCGGCGACATTTTCCCCTTTAACATTAATAGTCTGGTCCCCTATCTGAATGGGCAAATCTGCTGCCTGTGCAGAAATCCCCGCGGTCAGGACCATCGCAGCAGCGAGAGCGGCCGCATACGCTTTTTTCATTTTCATACAAATTCCTCCTTCTTTTGTTGTTTGCCATGAAACAACTATGAATCTAAAGAAGTTGTATGAATTTCCGCCGTTTTCCTTTACCTCTCTTTCGACAGCCGTGCCGGAAGTGTCAGTATAGATTTTCTTTATGACGCCTCTAAACCAAAGCGGGGCGCGCCGACTGTGCCGAAGCGGCCAATCTGTGCCGCGCCCCGCCGGGGACCGGCGGGCACAAAAAAAGACCCGCGCAGGGTCTTTCTTCGCACATACCCATAGGCACTCATCACCCCCCCCGTGTTCCGCTGCAGCACTTCCTCGATGAGGAGCGTGCGGTTCTCCACCCGGAGGCGGCGCTCGATCTCGGTGACGTAGTAGCGGACGGTGCGGGGCGTGATGTTCATGGCGTCGGCGATTTCCTTATAGGGCAGGCCCTGCACGAGGAAGCAGAGCACTTTCACCTGCCGCTTCGTGAGCTCGGGGAAGCAGTCTCCGAGGCGGCGGGCGGCGAGCTCGCCCATGTAGTCCCGGCGGACGGCGGGCTCTTCGAAGGCGTAGAGGGTGCGGCGCTTCCGGCCGGCGGGGCTGGAAATGTGCACGTGGCAGAGGCGCACGGCGTTCCCTTCGGCGCGGAAGAGGAAGGTGGCGCGCTGCTGCTCGCTGAGGACGAGGCCGCTCTCCGGGGCGGTGGCGAGGCGGAAGCGGCCGAAGACGAGACCCGCGTCCGGCGCGAGGGGCTGGAAGTGCCAGGTCTCCTCCTCCACGGTGAGGGCGGGCAGCTCGTCCTGCGCGCGCTGCATGTCAAGGAGGCCGGGCCCGGCGGCGCAGCATCCGGCGCGCTCCGCGCCCGCACCGATCCAGGTGAAGCGGCCCCCGTCGGCTTCGGCGAGGAGGTCTTCCACGGTGAGGGATTTTTCGTACCAGCCGTGCAGGACGCGGCGGGCGAGCTCTTTCGCCCGGCGGCAGAAGATGAGCAGTTTCATGGGGTTTCCTCCTTTTCTTCGTCTGCGATCTCGTCGAGACCGCGGCTGGCGGCGAGGAGCTGGGCTTTGTTCTCCACGTGGAAGCGGTGGATGAGCTCGCTCACGTAGTAGCGGACGGTGCGCGGGCTGATGCCGAGGACTTCGCCGATCTCCTTGTAGGTGAGGCCCTGCCGGAGTCGGCGGAGGACGCGGCGCTGCTTCGCGGGCACCTGCGCCGGGAGCGGCGGCGTCTCGTCCTGCCGGGCGGCGGCGAGGTATTCGCCGTTCATGCGGGCGGCGGTGACGGGGAATCGCTCGTCCCCCCAGACGAGCGCCCACGGCTGGGAGAGGTGGACGTGCGCGAGGAGCCACCGGCCAGCGCGGAGGCGGTAGACGAAGGTGCCCCGCTGCCGGCGGGTGCTCCCGTCCCCGGCGAGCCGCCACGCGGCGAGGACCGCGGCGGCGCTCTCCCCGGCGGCCTGCGCGTCCATGACGAGGTCCGTCACACGAAGGTGCGGCCGGCCTTCGTCCTTCTTCTCCCGGCCCCACCACCGGACGAGGCTCTCGGGCCCGTCGAAGCATTCTTTCCTGTCCGCGCCAATCCAGCTGAAATCCACGTCGTCCGCCCCGCGGAGCAGCTCCGCCAGCGGCGCGCCGTCTTCGTAGAGCGCGCGCAGGAATCGCTCCGTGCGCGCCGTCAGTTCTTCCCTGTCCATGGTCTCACTCCTTCTGTTTCTCCGTACCGTCTCTATGATTCATTGTTTTTCAGTATAGCAAATCCCCTGCCCGCTCCGTCATGGCCTTTTTGACAGGGTTTACCTCGGCTTTTCAATTTTTTTCGCCGCCGCTCCGGCTTCGCGGCATAAAAAAGGAGTTGTCAAATTTTATTTGACAACTCCTATCGGATGCAAAAAATAAAATAATTTTGACCCGGGACCTCCCCGCCGTCTATTTTTTGAGGGCCGCAAGAAACTCGTCGATCTCTTCCGCGCCCACTTCCCGCAGCTCCCGGCTGAGCACGACGGGTTTCCCCTTTCTTTTTTCCGCTTTTTCCAGCGCCCTGATGAACGCTTTCGCCGGCTTCCCGCCTTTGATCGTCACGCTTGTCAAAATACTCCCCGCCGCCATAGACATCCTCCTTCCCCGGCCATGCCCCATTTCTTTTCACCGTCCGAAAAATCGGGCCGGCTGCGCTCTATTCGCCTCATAAGTTGTTCTGATTATAAAAGAAAATCGTCCTCTCCGCAAAAACCAACGCGCCTTTCCCTCCAAGCCTCCGCCGCGAAGCCCACGCATTGACAGGCCTCCCCTCTGTTTCTATAATGAAAAAAGGTTGAAAGCCTTCGGGCTTTGGATGGGGCGTGTTACGACACGCCCTTGATTTTTTTGATCTGTCCGCTGGCCGGCGATGCGCATTGACAGGCCTCGGCTTCCGCAGTAAGATAATGACACGAGTGAAAACCGCAAGGTTTTGTAGGACGCGAGCTGATGGCAAGCGTCCAATTTTTTTGCCCGTCATGCCCTCCCCTGCGGGAAGGCATGGGAAAAGCCGCTCCTTACGGAGCGGCTTTTTTATTGGTCCGGCGGTCAGTCGCCGAGGGTGGATTCTTCGGAGCGGGCGACGATGTCCGGGCGGTCGTGCTCGACGTCGCGGTTCAGCACTTTTTTCGTGCCTTTGAGGAATTTCGGCCGCGGGATGAGGACGATGCGGCCGCAGCCGCAGCATTTGACGCGCATGTCGCTGCCGAGCTGGATGACTTCCCAGGTGTCGGAGCCGCAGGGGTGTTTTTTCTTCATCTGGACGATGTCGCCGATCTGGTACTGGATGAATTTCATGGAATGCTCCTTTCCCGGTCAGAGGTCTTCCGGTACGAAGAGGAAGCGCACCGGGAGGTAGGTGGCTCCGGCCGCGAGAAATTCGATGGTGACAGGTTTGCCCGCTTCCCACCGGCCGGCTTCGATGTAGTCGCGGAGGGTCTCGTAGCCGAGGAAGTGGCCGCGGTATTTCATGTCGTCGGTGCGGTAGTAGTGGGGCAGGAATCCCTGGGTGATCTTGAAGGCGCCCATGTAGATGCCGCCCTGGGGATTGAAGTAGATGCGGAAGGGGCGGGTCCCTTCGGTGCGGATGGTGAGGCGGAAGGTGATGCCGTAGTCGCCGGTATTCTCCCGCTCCACGCCGTCGAGCTCGTCCATGCCGCGCTGGAAGGGCATGGCCCCCACGCCGCCGAGGACGAGGGCCTGCGGCATGCCGGCGTCAGTGTTCCACACTTCCGCGTTCTCGCGGTAGATTGTCATGGGAAAGGTGCCGCGGAGCTCGTGGGAGTCGGCGGGCACGGGCCGGGCCGCGTCGAGGGCGCTCTGGAGGTCCCCTTCCATGGGGAGCATGGCCATGCCGAAGCGGACGGGCTCTTTCGTATCCACTTCGACGATGCCGCTGTAGAGGTAGTCCGGGAGGACGCCGGAGAGGCTCTCGGCGGCGATGACGGTGCGCCGCCCGGGCTCGAGGGTGACGGAAGCGGGATGCTGGCGCACGGCGACCATCTCATTGAAGGAGAGGGTCTCGCCGGAGGTGATGTAGTCGCGGCTGGGTGCGGCCTGGATGAAGCGGGTCACGTCGAAGGCGACGGGCTTATCGCTCACGGCGTAGGCGACGAGGCGGGCCCGTTCGCCGGTGGCGTTCACGTGGTAGTAGTAGATGCGGCCCCGGCCGTCCACGGTGCCTTCGGCGAGGAGGCCGGTCTGCGTGACGAATTCGGGGCAGTCGGAGAAGACGAGGGTGCCTTCGGATTTCACGTCTTTCATCTCCATGGGCTGGTAATGGAGGTCCATGACGGAGGCGTCCGCCGGGGAGGTTCCGGCGAGGAGGAGGCCGGCGAAGAGGGTGGCGGCCCATCGGGTGTGTGTCATAGGTGTGTCTTCCTTTTCGGGGTCATACGTCGCCGCCGGCGCGGGCGGCGAGGGCTGTGATCTTCTGGAACCGGTGGGCGAGGCCGGATTTGCTGATGCCGCAGAGTTCGGAGAGCTCGGCGAGGGTGGCGTTCGGGTGGGCCATGCGGAGCTCCATGGTCTCCACGAGTTTCGGCGGGAGGCTCCGGTCGTCCCAGCGGGCGCGCACGGCGCGGATCTGGTGCATCTGGCGCACGGCGGCGTCCACGGATTTCTGGAGGTTCGCGGTCTCGCAGTTCACCTGCCGGTTCACCTGGTTGCGCATGTCTTTCATGACGCGCACGTTTTCAAATTCCATGTAGCTCTGGACGGCGCCGGTGATCTGGAGGAAGGAGCCCGCCTCGTCGCCGTCCTTGATGTAGACGATGTAGTCGTTTTTCCGGTCGGTGAGGCGCGGATTCATGCGGAAGGCGTGCATCACTTCGCGGATGGCTTCGGCGAAGCGCCAGGACTGGGTGACGAGCTCGAGATGGTAGTCGCTCTGGGGCCGGCTGATGGAGCCGCCGCCGAGGAAGGCCCCGGCGAGGTAGGCCCGGCGCGCTTCGGGCCCGGCGCATCGGGCGGCGTCGTCCCCGCCGGTCATGGGCAGGAACCCGATGTCCGCGAGGAAGCGGCTCCCCGCGGGCGAGGGCGGCACGGTGAGGGTGTACACGTTTTTCTTGCGCAGTTTCCTCCCCTGCCGCACCATGACGGAGGGAAAGAGGCCGAAGTCTTTCTTGAGGGAGACGAGCACGCGCCGCGCCACGGCGCTGCTGCCGGTGGAGAATTCCACGCCCCACGCGCCGCTGCCCCCGGTGACGGCGGAGCCGCTCATGCGGAGGAGGGCGAGGAGCTCGGCGCGCCGCTCGTCGAGGGTGGCGCGGGAGAGGCGGGCCAGTTCGTTTTTCACATTTTCAGTAAAGGACATTCAGCGGTTCCTCCTGAGGTATTCGTCGAGGAGATTCGGCGCGATGTGCGCGTGGAGGAGGCTCTTCAGCCGGACGAGCTCTTCCGCGAGGACGTCCGCGTCGTGGACGGCGCTCCGCGCTTCGCCGAGGAGGTCGGCCCGGATGAGGGTGACGCCGAGCTTTTTCACTTCTTCTTCGTCGATGGCCACGGGCTCCGCGCCGGCGGCGGCGTAGCGGGCGACCACCGCGTCGGCGGGGCGGCCGTCATTGGCGAGGACGAAGTCGATGACGCCGGGCCCGATGTGCTGGATGAGCGCTTTCAGGTGGTCCGCCACGGTGAAATGGTCGGTCTCGCCGGGCTGGGTCATGACGTTGCACACGTAGAGGCAGGGCGCTTCGCTCTCGCGGATGGCGCGGAGGATGTCCGGCACGAGGAGGTTCGGCAGGATACTGGTGTAGAGGCTGCCCGGGCCGAGGACGACGAGGTCGGAGCTCAGGATGGCGTCGGCCGCGGCGGGCACGGCGGAGACGGCCTCGGGGATGGTGGAGAGCTTCACGATGCGCGAGGGATAGGCGGAGATCTCGCTCTCGCCCACCACGGTGGCGCCGTCGGCCATGAGGGCGGAGAGGCGCACGGTCTCCGTGGTGGAGGGGATGACCTGCCCGCGCACGTTCAGGATGCGGCTGGCGGCCTTGAGGGCGTTCTCCGCGTTGCCGAATTCTTCGATGAGGGCGGCGAGGAAGAGGTTCCCCAGGCTGTGGCCGGCGAGCTCCCCTTTCCCGCCGAAGCGGTACTGGAAGGATTCTTCGAGGAGGGATTCCTTGTCCGCCATGGCGACGAGGCAGTTCCGCAGGTCGCCCGGGGCGATGATGCCCATTTCCTCGCGGAGCCGGCCGGAGGAGCCGCCGTCGTCGGCGACGGTCACCACGGCGGTGAGGTTCGAGGTCTTGTGTTTCAGGCCGCGGAGGAGCATGGAGAGGCCGTGCCCGCCCCCGATGGCGGTCACGCGGGGGCCGCGGGCGAGGAGGACGCGGTTCAGCATCTGCTCGGAGACTTTCGACTCCTGCGGCACGAGGAGCGCGATGAAGCGCTTCACGAGCTTGCGGATGGAGACGGCCATGCAGAAGGCGCCGCCCAGCGAGAGCACGAGGCCCCACAAGGCGAGGATGGCGTAATTGTACTGGCCGGTCACCATGTAGACGAAGCGGAAGATCTGCTCTTCCACCATGGAGAGGAGCTGGTAGTTCAGGACGAGGGTGACGCCGAAGATGAGCAGCACCAGCCCGAGGGAGAAGAGGAGCATCCACCGCTTGATGCCGAAGCCGGGATAGAGCCAGCGGACGAGGCGCTTCATGATCCTTCCCCTTCCGCGGCGTCGCGCTCCACGCGGTTCCGGTGGAGGTCGCGGTGCTCGATATTCACATGGGCGCGGCTTTCCCGGAGGTGCCGGCCGAGCTGCTCGGTGACGTAGACGGAGCGGTGGAGGCCGCCGGTGCAGCCGATGGCGATGGTCATCTGGGCTTTCTTCGAGGCTTCGAACTGCCCCACGACGAAGTCCATGAAGTCGAAGAGGCGGCGCAGGAAATCGCCCGTCACGGGAGATTTCTCGATGTATTCGGCCACTTCTTTCACGCGGCCGCTCCAGTGCTTGTATTTCTGCACGTAGAAAGGATTCGGCAGGAAGCGCACGTCGATGACCATGTCCGCGTCGATGGGGATGCCGTACTTGAAGCCGAAGGAGAAGACGGTGATCTCCATGTCTTTCCGGCCGCCGCCGATGCCGAAGCGGCTCGTGAGGAGCTGGAGCATGTCGGAGACTTTCATGCCCGTGGTGTCGATGATGAGGTCCGCGAGAGCGCGGATGGGCGAGAGCACCCGGCGCTCTTCCTCGATGCTTTCCTGGAGGCGGCGCTCCCCGGAGAGGGGATGGCGGCGGCGGGTCTCCATGTAGCGCCGCACGAGCACTTCGTCGGACGCCTCGAGGAAGACGAGCTCGTGGGGGATGCCGCGCTTCGTGAGCTCGTCCAGCGCCTGCGGGAGCGCGTCGAAGAAGGAGCCGCCCCGGATGTCCGAGACGACCGCCACGCGGCGCATGCGGGACGTGGACTGCCAGCACAGGTCCGCGAAGCGGACGATGAGCACGGGGGGCAGATTGTCCACGCAGTAGTACCCCACTTCTTCCAGCTTCTGCATGAGGCTGGTCTTGCCCGCGCCGGACATGCCGGTGATGATCACGAAGCGGAAACTGTCGTCATTTTTCTCCAAGTACATAGTGAGCCACCGCCTTTGCTACGCCGTCGTCGTTGTTGGACGCGGTCTCATACCGGGCCGCCGCCTTCGCCTCGGGGGCGGCGTTCGCCACCGCGAAGGACCACGGCGAGAGGGCCAGCATGGACACGTCGTTCTGGGAATTGCCGAAGGTCATCACGCTCTCGAGGGGGATGCCCCACTCCGCGCAGAGCCGGGTGAGCGCCCTCCCCTTCGACGCGCCTTTTTTGTTCCACTCGAGGAAATGGACGCTGGAGCGCACGTGCCCCGCCCGGTCCTCGAAGCGCGGGATGGTCACGCGCTCCGCTTCGGCCATGACCTGCGGGTCGTCTTCGTAGATGAGCACTTTGAGCGGCGGCTCGCGGAGCGTCCAGAAGTCTTCGCCGAGCACGTCCGCCGTGACGCCGCAGGCGCGCTCGTAGGCGCGGGTCTTCTCATTCCGCTCGGGCACGCAGAGGGTGTCGCGGATATAGGTCTGCATGTACCAGCCGTGAGCCCGCCCCACGTCGAGGATCTCCTGCGCGAGATCCATGTCCATGGGCTCGTAGGAGAGCACCTCGCCGGACTGGCACCGGGCGACCATGGAGCCGGTGTACACCACGAGGGGCACGTCGCCGAGGCCGATGGCCTCTCCCCAGGGCCGCGCCGCCTGGAACATGCGGCCCGTGGCGATGACCACGCGCACGCCCGCGTCCTGCGCCCGCTTCAGCACGGATTTCGTGTAGTCGGAAATGGAGATGTCATCGCGGAGCAGGGTGTCGTCCAGATCGATGGCAATGAGTTTGATCGGCGCCATGGGGTCCTCCTTCATGGGAACGGAAATGGGATTTCGTATTGTTTCATTATATCACGGAGGGCCCCGCCGGGACCGGCCCGCCGCAAAAAAGAAGGCCGCAGGACGCGCCCGCAGCCTTGTTTTTTATTTGTCTTCTTTCGCCTCTCCGGCTTCTTCCGCCGGCGCTTCGTCCTGCGCCTGCGGCGCGTCGCCTGCCTTCTCCGGCTTCATGAGCGGGAAGAGGAGCACGTCGCGGATATTCGTCTCGCCGGTCATGATCATGACGAGGCGGTCGATGCCGATGCCGAGGCCGCCCGTCGGGGGCAGGCCGTATTCCAGCGCCTGGATGAAGTCTTCGTCCATCTGGTGCGCTTCGTCGTCGCCGTGCTTCCGTTCTTCCAGCTGGAGCTCGAAGCGCTTCCGCTGGTCGATGGGGTCGTTCAGCTCGGAGAAGCCGTTCGCCAGCTCGCGGCCGAAGATGTAGCCTTCGAAGCGGGCGGTGAACTGGTCGCTGTCGTCGCAGAGCTTGGCGAGCGGCGACACTTCGATGGGATAGCGGGTGATGATGGTCGGCTGGATGAGGTGTTCTTCCACGTAGGCGTCGAAGCATTCCGAGAGGATCTTGCCCGCGCCGTCGTATTCGCCGTATTCCACGTTCAGCCGGTCGGCGATGGCCCGCGCGTCCTGCAGGGTCTCGCAGGCGTCGAAGTCTTCGCCGGTGTATTTCTTCACCGCTTCGGCCATGGTCATGCGGTCCCACGGAGGCGTGAGGTCGATCTCCTGGCCGCCGTAGGTGATCTTCAGGCCGCCGCAGACTTTCTCCGCGCAGGCGGCGACGATGTCTTCGGTCTCCTTGATGACGTCTTCCAGATCGCCGTAGGCCTGGTAGGTCTCGAGGGCAGTGAATTCCGGATTGTGCCGGTTGTCCATGCCTTCATTGCGGAAGTTGCGGTTCAGCTCGAAGACGCGCTCGAAGCCGCCTACGATGAGGCGTTTCAGGTAGAGCTCCGGCGCGATGCGCAGGTAGAGCGGCATGTCGAGCGCATTGAGATGCGTCGTGAAGGGCCGGGCGTTCGCGCCGCCGTAGAGGGCCTGCAGCATGGGGGTCTCCACTTCGAGGAAGCCCCGCTCGGTGAGCCACTGGCGGACGGTATTGATGACCTGCGCGCGCTTCACGAAGGTGTCGCGCACGCCGGGATTGACGATGAGGTCCACATAGCGCTGGCGGTAGCGCTGCTCCTTGTCGGTGAGGCCGTGCCATTTCTCGGGCAGGGGCCGGAGGGACTTGGAGAGGATGGTGAAGGTCTCCGCGCGGACGGTGACTTCGCCGGTGTGGGTGGTGAAGACCGGGCCTTCGAGGCCGATGATGTCGCCGATGTCGAGGAGCTTGAAGAGCTTCCATTCGTTCTCGGTGAGGGTGTCGCGGCGGAAGTAGAGCTGGATGTCGCCGGTGCGGTCGCGGAGGACGCAGAAGGCGGTCTTGCCGTGATTGCGGATGATCATGATGCGGCCGGCGAGGCGCACATACTGACCGCTCTCCTCGAGGGCCGCCGCTTCGGCGCGGATGTCCGCGGCGTGGTGGTCCCACTGGAAGCGCTGGCCGAAGGGCGCGTAGCCCAGGTCGCGGATCTGCTGGAGTTTCTCCCGGCGGATGAGCATCTGATCGTTCAGGTTCTCCGCGGGCTTCTTCTGTACGTTTTTCTTTTCTTCCATGATTTCCCCTTATATCTTTTCCTTATTTCTTATTTGATCTCGACGACCTGGTATTTCAGGATGCCGGCGGGCGCGTTCACTTCCACGATGTCGCCCGCCTTGGCGCCGATGAGGGCGCGGCCCACGGGGGATTCGTTGGAGATCTTGCCTTCGAAGGGATCGGCTTCGGAGCTGCCTACGATGGTCACGTCGTCTTCGTCCCCGGTCTGGAGATCCTTGATCCGCACGGAGGAGGCCATGGTGACGTGGTCGCTCTTGCCCGCTTCGATGACGACGGCGGTGCGGATCTTCGCTTCAAGCTCGAGGATCTTGCCTTCGGTGAAGGCCTGCTCGTTCTTGGCGTCTACGTATTCGGAGTTTTCAGAAAGGTCGCCCAGTGCGATGGCTTCCTTCAGACGCTGAGCTACCTCCAGACGTTTCGTGGATTTCAGATATTCCAGTTCTTTTTTCATTTTCTCCAGGAATTCCTGGGTGACGTAGGTTTGCTGCATTTCCGCCATGCTGATGTACTCCTTCTTTATGGATTTCATAGTAAAAATACTACCCGTCTCCTGCGGATAGCGATACACGTATATTATATGAAAAAGGGAAATCCCTGTCAATTTCCGCGGGCCCGGGAAGGCGCGCCGCGCCGCGCTCCGCCGCCCTTTCTCCGCGGGGCCGGCGCGGGAATTTTTTTCTTTCCCTCCGGGGATTTCTTTTTTATAATACAGGGAGAAAAAGCAAACCTGTCTTTTCATCAGTCCGCGCTGCACGGTTTGCAGCAGAAGGGGGATTTCCATGGCTCTCAAGATCGCCTGCACGCAGGCCGCGGCCCGCTATTTCGCCACGAAGCGCAAGACCGTCTCGCCGGACGCGACGGATTTCACCGACGTGGCCGCCGCGGTCATCACAAGCGAGGACGCGCCGCTCATCCGCCGCATCGACGCCACGTGCTTCAAGATCCCGGTCTTCCTCATCCGCACGGACGACGAGGCCTTCGCCGACATCGAGCTGGGCTCGGTGTACCGCATCATGGACACGGATCATTTCGACAAGAAGCTCTACAGCCGCCAGATCGAGGCGGCGGCGGTGCAGTACGAGACGAATCTCCTGCCGCCATTCTTCGGCGCGCTGAAGTCGTACGTGGAGGAAGGCAATTCGGAATTCGACTGCCCGGGGCATCAGGGGGGCCAGTATTTCCGCCGCCACCCGGTGGGCCGCCTCTTCTATGAATTTTTCGGGGAGAATCTCTTCCGCGCGGACATCTGCAACGCGGACGTGAAGCTCGGGGACCTGCTCATCCACGAGGGCTACCCCTACGCGGCGCAGCAGCACGCGGCGCACGTCTTCAACGCGGACAAGACGTACTTCGTGCTGAACGGCACGTCCACGGCGAACAAGGTGGTGACCGGGGCGCTCCTCACGCCGGGGGATCTGGTGCTCTTCGACCGGAACAACCACAAGTCGGTCCATCAGGGGGCGCTCACCATGGCGGGGGCGCGGCCGGTGTACCTCGAGACGGCGCGGAATCCTTTCGGCTTCATCGGCGGCATCGACGACCACTGCTTCGACGAGGCGTACCTGCGGCGGCTCGCGGCGGAGATCGACCCGGAGAAGGCGAAGGAGCCGCGGCCTTTCCGCCTGGCGGTGATCCAGCTCGGCACGTACGACGGCACGATCTACAACGCGCGGCAGGTGGTGGACCGCATCGGCCATCTGTGCGACTACATCTTCTTCGACTCCGCGTGGGTGGGCTACGAGCAGTTCATCCCCATGATGAAGGACTGCAGCCCGCTCCTGCTCGACCTCGGGCCGGACGACCCGGGCATCATCGTCACGCAGTCGGTGCACAAGCAGCAGGCGGGCTTCTCCCAGACGTCCCAGATCCACAAGAAGGACAGCCACATCAAGGGACAGAAGCGCTACTGCGACCACAAGCATTTCAACAACGCGTACATGATGTACGCCTCCACGAGTCCCTTCTACCCCTTCTTCGCGGCGCTGGACGTGAACGCGCGCATGCAGGAGGGCGACGCGGGGCGGCGGCTGTGGATGGACTGCGTGAAGATGACCATCGAGGCGCGGAAGTCCATCCTGCGCCACTGCCGGCTCATCCGCCCCTTCATCCCGGAGACGGTGTACGGCAAGAAATGGGAGACCTTCCCCACGGAGAAGATCGCGCAGGACCTGGCCTTCTTCCGCTTCCATCCGGGCGACCGGTGGCACCTCTTCGACGGGTACGGGCCGGACCAGTACTTCGTGGACCCGTGCAAGCTGCTCCTCACCACGCCGGGCATCGACCGGGCCACGGGCGAGTACGAGGACTTCGGCATCCCCGCGACGATCCTGGCGAATTATCTCCGGGAGAACGGCATCATCCCGGAGAAGTGCGACCTGAATTCCATCCTCTTCCTCATGACGCCGGCGGAGACGCGGACGAAGCTGGAAAACCTCGTATCCCATCTGGTGCGCTTCGAGCGCGCGGTGAAGGAGGACCGGCCGCTCTCGGAGGTGCTCCCGTCCATCTACAACGCGAACCGCGACCGCTACCAGAATTACACCATTTCCATGCTCTGTCAGGAGATGCACGATTTCTACCGCGAGCGCGACGTGAAGACGCTCCAGAAGCACCTCTTCCGCCGGGAGTATTTCCCGGAGGTGCGCATGACGCCGCAGGAGGCGCACCATGCGTACATCCGCAATGAGTGCGAGCTGGTGCCGCTCTCGGCCATCAAGGGGCGGGTCGCCCTCGAAGGGGCGCTCCCCTACCCGCCGGGCATCATCTGCGTGGTCCCCGGCGAGGTGTGGAACGACACCGCGCAGAGCTATTTCCTCACGCTCGAGGCGGGCATCAACCGCTTCCCCGGCTTCTCCCCGGAGATCCAGGGCGTGTATCTGGAAGAGCACAACGGCCGCATCATCGGCCTCGGGAACGTGCTGAAGGAAAACTGAATGCAAAAAGAAAAAAGGCTGCGGGCTCCGTGCTCACAGTCTTTTTTTCGTGCGTCAGTCTTTCTCCTCGTCGATGCGCTCGATGCGGAACACGTTGATGGTGTCCACATCGGGGCAGCAGAAGACGGCCGTCCCCTTCGGCTGGCCCGGCTGGGGGATCTCCCCGCCGTAGCGCAGGATGTCCACGTAGGGGAAGGCCACGTGCATCGCCATGGGGCACAGCCGGCCCCGCTCCGTGTCGAAATCGAAGGAGTCCCCCACGCGGTGCCCGCGGTGGCACGGGCAGGGTCCCTTCCGGTCGATCAGGGTGATGCGGATCTTCGGACGTCTCGCCATCGTCTCACCTCCCGCCAGTCCCGCGCGGCACGCCCCGGAGGGCGCCGCCGGGCGTCTCTGTCTCCGGACGCAGCGGCGGACCGCCGCGCCCCGCATGTCCCCATTGTACCATACGGCCCGGCCGGCCTGCCCGGCAGGCATGGGAAAAATGCACAGCCGGCATTGGCGCCGGACCCGCCGCCCCGGTATGATAGAAGAAAAGCGGCTCGCGCCGCAGGGAGGGAATGCATCATGAACTTACTGATCCTGAACGGAAGCCCCCGGCCGGAGGGGCATACGAAACGCATGGCGGAAGCGCTCCGCGCGGGCGCGGAGAACGCGGGCCACACGGTGCGCTTGGTAGACGTGTGCCGCCTCGCCATCCACGGATGCCGCGCGTGCGAAGCGTGCCACCGCACGGACGCGGCCCGTTGCGTCCAGCGGGACGGCATGGACGAGATCTACCCGCTCCTCGCGGAGACGGACATGCTCGTCCTCGCCTCGCCCATGTATTACCACGGCTTCTCCGGCCAGATGAAATGCGTGATCGACCGTTTCTACGCGGCGCTCTACCCGAAGGAGCGGAAGCCTGCCCGCCTGCGGTACGCGGCGCTCCTCCTCGCCAGCGACGCGCCGGCCATGTACGACGGAGCGCTCTTCTCCTACGAAGGCGACTTCCTCGGCTACCTCGGCCTCGAGAATCTGGGCGTCTTCACCTGCGCCGGCGAGACCGTCAGCGCGGAACTGCTCCACCGGATCCGCCTCTTCGGGGCCTCGCTCCCCCAGTGAATCAGAAAGGAAACATCCCATGAAAGTCCTCGCCATCAACGGCAGCGCCCGGCGCGGCGGCAACACCGCCGTCCTCCTCGAAACGGCGCTCGCCTCTCTCCGGAAAGAAGGCATCGAGACCGAGCTCGTGCAGCTCGCCGGCCAGTGGGTCCGCCCGTGCCGCGCGTGCTGGGCCTGCGGCGGCCGGGGGAACTGCGTCCACGGCGGCGACCCCTTCCGCGAACTCTTTGAAAAAATGAAAGCCGCGGACGGCCTCCTCCTCGGCTCCCCGTCCTACGCGGCGAATCTCTCCGCCAATATGCAGGCGCTCCTGGAGCGCGCGGCGGTCGTGGCCGACATGAACCCCGGCCTCTTCTCCCGCAAAGTGGGAGCCTCCGTCTCCGCCGCCCGCCGGGCCGGAGCGCTCTCCGCCGCGGACGGGATGAACCGCTTCTTCCTGAACCACGACATGTTCGTCGCGGGCAGCACCTACTGGGCCGTGGGGTACGGCCGGCTCCCCGGCGAAGTAAAGGACGACGAAGAAGCTCTCGCCACGGCGGCCCGCCTCGGGGAAAACATGGCATACTACCTCCGCCTGCAGGAAGCGGCGCGGTGACGCCATGCATACGGTCACACTGAACACGGGCCGCGCCATGCCCCTCGTGGGCTTCGGCACCTGGGCCCTCCGGGGCGAAGCCTGCGCGGAAGCGGTCGCGGCGGCCCTCCGCTGCGGGTACCGCCTCATCGACACGGCGCAGATGTACCGCAACGAGGACGCCGTGGGCGAAGGCCTCCGCCGCGCGGGCGTGCCGCGGGAGCAGATCTTTCTCACCACGAAAGTGTGCAGCCCCGCCGACAGCTATGAAGGGACGAAGCGGCAGATCGACGCCGCCCTCCGCCGCCTCGGCACGGATTACATCGACCTCTTCCTCATCCACGAGCCCTACCGGGACGCGCCCGCCATGTACCGCGCCATGCAGGAAGCCCGCGCAGAAGGAAAGCTCCGCGCCCTCGGCATCTCCAACTTCAGCGCGCGGGAAATGGAAGCCTTCCTCCGCGAGACCGGCGAAGTCCCCGCGGTGAATCAGGCGGAAGCGCACGTCTTCTATCCCCACCTCGACCTCGCCGCGGCGTGCGCCGAACGGGGCGTGATCATGCAGGCGTGGAGCCCTTTCGCCGAAGGGCAGCGGCGCCTCTTCACGAACGAAATCCTCTCCGCCATAGGCCGCGCGCACGGCAAGACCGCCGCCCAGACCGCCCTGCGCTTCCTCCTCCAGCACGGCATCCCGGTCATCCCGAAAACCGCGAAGCCCGCGCGCATGAAAGAAAATCTCGACGTCTTCGACTTCGATCTCTCCGCCGAAGAGATGGCGGCCATCGACAAGCTCGACGGCGGCCGGTCGCTTTTCGGCTGGTACGAATGAACGAAAACACGCTCCTTCCTGCGGGAAAGGGCGTGTTTTCGTATGGCCCGGCGGGCCTGCATGGCGACGGATGCGTGCCTGCTCATGAATGAGCGGGGCGCATGTTCGATGCAGCGCGTATGAGCTCACGCAGGGGCGGGCCCACATAACGATGTCACGCGTACTCACTCATGCAGAGGCGGGCCCACATGGAGAAGCCGTACGTGTCCGAAACACACGACTGTTTCCATTTCTGGAATGGGATTCCATGGTCTCTTCATTTTCTTTCCGTGCCTGACGGAAAGAAAATGAAGCAAAAGAAAGGGCAGC
>ERZ826016.99-NODE-99-length-106524-cov-21.789281_pt1 | contig 106524 bp, 68 predicted proteins | sample MGYA00519872_ERZ826016 | MGnify/ENA primary metagenome ERZ826016 (study PRJEB31778, sample SAMEA3449218) | human gut metagenome | biome: human gut; feature: human-associated habitat; material: faeces | place: United Kingdom | collected 2010/2012 ... | reverse complement strand
TCGATTTTTGACTGTTTCGGATCGGAAAGTATGGGGGTACTTTCCGATCTTTTTTGTAGGGGTAATTAGCAGACTGTTTCTTCTATTTCATAATGCTTTTCAGTTTAAGGGGTTAGTACTAAATTTTAAGGTTTTATCTTTGATATCAAATTATTTCTCGTAAATGAAAATCGAATCTTTTTCTTCGTTGATGCTGAATTCAAAAGGATGGTCTTTTGAAATGGTTCGGAGAATATGCTCTACACCATCCTGTTCGCGGAATTTTCCGGTACAACTGTCATAGTTCAGCAATTTAGGATCGGAAACGGTTATTTTTACATTGTAGTACATTTCAAGTTTAGTGAGGATGCAGCTGAACGGCACATCATCAAAGCAGTACAATCCTTCTTTCCATCGCAGATATTCATAAGAAGGGAGTATTACTTTTTTGCATTTCCCGTCATAGTTGCCAAAGAATTCCTCTTTCTGTAAGCGGGTGATAACCTTATTACTGTTGGCAGGATAAATATCCACAATACCTTCTACAAGGGTGGTTTCAAACTCTTTGCTTCCTGTGTAAGCACAAACATTAAAGCTGGTACCTACAACTTTCACTTTATTCATTTCTGTGTGCACGTAGAAGGGGATATCTTTATTTTTCGCCACTTCAAAGTAGGCTTCACCATCCAGTTCTACGTTTCTTTCGCCACGCCCAAAGTTGGAAGCATAGGTCAATGTGGATTGTGCATTCAGCCATACCCGCGTACCATCGGCAAGAGTGATTTGTGCACGTTGTCCGGCGGGGACGGTTACTGTTTGTGGCAGGGATGCCTGATTATATAGATAATCATTAGTCATGAAATAACCGCATACGCCTACGATGATAACGGCTGCTACACGTATTCCCCATTTTAGTATCGGAGCCAGACGGAATGTCTTTTTTCCGGCACTTTGTCTGTCGGAGAATAAGGCGACATCAAACATCATACGTTCTTTCAAGAAAGCTTCCCGATTTTCTTCCGAGGCTTCCACCCAGTCAAGGATGCGCTTTTCTTCTTCAATGGTGGCGGTTCCTTTAAAATACTTATATAATAGTTCTTGATTCATAAGGTACTTAATTTGTTTGCTGAATAAGAGCGTTTTTTCTGCCCTTCTATAATTAATACAGGTGAGCTTGAAACTACCCTAACGGAAAATGAAACTTTTTTTGTTTTTTCTTCAAAATGAGTTGGAAACAGAGAAATTGTCAGGAAGTGATGCTCTGGAAACCGGCGGAATGAGATGTGTAATTTTGGTCAGGAACTCTTCTGAGCCGTATCCGGTTCGTTCCTGCTTCTCTTCTATAGGAGGATGAAAATAGCGAAGCAGATACGAGGGGGGTACGAAGAAGATAAGAACCGGGTATGGAGCGGATAGCTTTGTTCTGTTTTTCGGATACTCCAAACGTAAGCGCATAGAATATCCGTGTGATGCACCGGAGGCACATCAGAGCTTTATGGAATGTGACAGGAAATTAATTAATTGCCGGTATTAACTTGCCGGATTGGGAATTATGGATACAATGTAACATTCATCCGGAGCTTCGGCTTTAAATAGATTGTAAGCAATGCCTATGGCTTCCTCCGGAGAGTTTGCTTCAATATTCTTGTTGACATTCAGGGTCTCGAAAACTTGTTCTCCCTCGATAAGCACGTAGTATATTATTACAATATATCTCATAACTACCATGTTTAATAGCCAGCAATATTACTGATTTTGCAAACATATATCTTTTATTTATATTATCAAAGAAAAGCAGGAGAGTTTTACTAAAGTAGGATAGAGGCGAGATAATCTTTCAGTTCCACACGCAGAATACGTAGAGCTTTGGTGATATGGAATTCTACTGTTTTGAGAGAGATATTCAGTTGTTCGGCTATTTTCTTGTTTGGCAGGTTGCTGTAACGGCTGAGCATGAAGATTTCGCGACTTTGTGGTGGCATCTTTTCCAAGGCTTTGTTTACGATATGCTGTATCTCCGTACTGAAAATTTTGTCGGGCTCACAATCTTTCAACGTGGCAATACGCAAGTCTAACTCACGCTGACGGTGCGAATTCAAATCTTCCTCAATACGCAGGCGGGTTTGTTCGTGTTCCAGATAATTGAGTGCCTTATTCTTGATAATGGTAAGGAGCAATGCGTGCAGACCTTTATCTTCTTCCCAGCGGTCGCGACATTCCCACAAAGAAATCATAGATTCCATAAGAATATCTTCAGCTTCTGCCCAGCTTCTGATGTAGGAATAGGCAAAGGCAAGAAACTTTTCCTGATTCTCCCGAAAGAAACGAGAAAATAAATCCATAGTATATAGGTTACCGGTAACAGGCATTTTTAAATATAATCTCTTTTATTTAAGGTTTATAGGGTAAAGTAACATAATCTTTTTGGAATACGCAAAAGTATGAAAAGGTTTTTCTGGTTTTTCGCTTCTTTTTTTTACAAAAAGAAAGCCCGGCGGGTTTCCGTCGGGCTTTATATACTGAAGAATAAGGTGTTTCTTATTTCTTTTCAGGTCTTTCTTGTCTTTCCGGCCTCGGAAGCAATACTTTGCGGGAAAGTTTGAACTTACCGGTCTTTGGATCAATATCAAGCAGTTTCACTTCGATTTCATCACCTTCCTTGATACCGGCCTCTTCTACTGTTTCCAAACGTTTCCAGTCGATTTCAGAGATGTGCAACAAACCGTCTTTACCCGGCAGGAACTCAACAAAAGCACCATAAGGCATTACAGAACGTACTTTACCTTTGTATACTTCGCCAACTTCCGGTACGGCAACGATGCCCTTGATAAGACGCATAGCGTCATCAATGCTCTTCTTGTTAGTTCCGGAGATTTCTATTCTTCCGATGTTGTCTACTTCTTCGATAGTGATTGTAGCACCGGTCTCTTCCTGCATACCTTGGATGATCTTACCACCAGGGCCGATTACTGCACCGATAAACTCTTTAGGTATAGTCATCGTTTCGATGCGCGGAGCATGAGGTTTCAGTTCTTCGCGTGGTTCTTGGATAGTTTCCAGAATCTTGCCAAGGATGTGCATACGTCCTTCTTTAGCCTGGTTCAAAGCGCGTTCCAGGATTTCGAATGACAGACCGTCTACCTTGATATCCATCTGAGTAGCGGTGATACCATTCTTGGTTCCTGTTACTTTGAAGTCCATGTCGCCCAGGTGGTCTTCATCACCAAGGATGTCGGACAATACAGCATATTTGTCTTCGCCCGGATTCTTGATCAATCCCATAGCGATACCTGATACCGGTTGTTTGATTTTCACACCTGCATCCATCAATGCCAGTGTTCCGGCACATACGGTAGCCATAGAAGAAGAACCGTTAGATTCAAGAATATCGGATACTACGCGCACTACATACGGGTAGTCAGCAGGAATTTGTCCTTTCAGTGCACGCCAAGCTAAGTGTCCGTGACCGACTTCACGACGGCCTACGCCACGTTGTGCCTTGGCTTCTCCGGTAGAGAACGGAGGGAAGTTATAGTGCAACAGGAAACGTTCTTTGCCATGTTCCAGTACGTTGTCGATAATCTTCTCATCCAGTTTTGTACCGAGGGTAACGGTAGACAAGGATTGAGTTTCACCGCGAGTGAAGATAGCAGAGCCATGAGGTCCGGGCAGGTAGTTGATTTCACTCCAGATAGGACGGATCTCGTCAGTCTTACGTCCGTCAAGGCGTTTACCTTCGTCCAGAATGCTGCGGCGCATAGCCTCTTTTTCTACATCGTGGTAGTAGCGGTCGATCAGTGCTGCTTTTTCTGCCAGCTCTTCTTCGCTGAACTGTGCTTTGAACTCTTCGCGAATAGCATCGAAAGCGTCCATGCGTTCATGTTTATTTTTGTTGCCGGAAGCGGCGATGGCATAAGCCTTTGCGTAGCAAGCTTCGTGAACGGCTTTACGCAGTTCTTCATCGTTTACTTCGTGGCAATATTCGCGTTTTACGGTAGAACCAACAGCCTCTGCCAGTTCTTTCTGAGCCTGGCATTGCACTTTGATTGCTTCGTGGGCTGCTTTCATGGCGTTCAGCAAGTCAAGTTCGGAAACTTCACTCATTTCACCTTCTACCATCATGATGTTTTCGTAAGTAGCACCCACCATGAGGTCCATGTCGGCTTTTTCCAGTTGATCGAAAGTAGGGTTGATAACGAACTGTCCGTCGATGCGTGCTACGCGTACTTCGGAAATAGGTCCGTTGAAAGGAATATCTGAAACTGCGAGGGCGGCAGAAGCGGCAAGCCCTGCCAATGCGTCCGGTATATCAATACCGTCGGCGGAATAGAGGATGATGTTTACATATACCTCTGCGTGATAATTATCGGGGAATAAGGGGCGGAGAGCACGGTCAACAAGGCGGCAGGTCAGGATTTCATAATCCGAAGCGCGTCCTTCACGCTTGGTGAAACCGCCGGGAAAACGTCCAGATGCGGAGAATTTTTCTTTGTACTCTACCTGTAACGGCATGAAATCTGTTCCGGGAACTGCGTCCTTAGCGGCACAAACAGTAGCAAGAAGCATGGTGTTACCCATACGAAGCATTACAGAACCGTCTGCCTGTTTTGCCAGCTTTCCCGTTTCGAGCGTGATGGTTCTGCCATCAGGAAGCTCGATCGTCTTAACAATTGGGTTAATCATAAAAAATGTTTTATCTATATTTTCTTTCAAAATTCGTGCAAAGATACATATTAATTCATGTAATCGGGTGGGAATGAGATAAAAAAGTTTATAATTGACTATTTTTTTAGGTTTCCATGTGGAAGAAGCAATGAAAATGCTTTGACTAAACTTGAAAAGAACTATATTTGCACGTTCTTTCTAATAGAAATTAAGAAGCTAAATATGAAAAAGATCTGTTTTGTTGCACTTGCCGCTTTGGCTTTAAGTGCATGTAATTCTGAACCGAAATTCAAAGTTGAAGGTGAAGTTTCAGGTGCCGACGGCAAAATGCTGTACCTGGAAGCTGCTGCTTTGGAGGGCATCGTGCCTTTGGATTCTGTAAAGTTGAAGGGTGACGGTTCTTTCAGTTTCAAACAAACACGTCCGGTATCTCCGGAGTTCTACCGCCTTCGTGTGGACGACAAGGTTATCAATTTCTCTGTGGATTCTACGGAAACTATCGGACTGAAAGCGCCGTATACTGATTTTGCTACGGCTTATACGGTAGAAGGTTCGGCAAACAGCACCAAGATAAAGGAATTGACGTTGAAGCAAGTGCAGTTGCAGAATGAGGTGAATGAGTTAGTGAAGAAGATGCAGGCTCATCAGATAGGTGCCGATGTTTTTGAAGAAAAACTGGCTGCCTTGATGAAAGATTATAAGGATGAGGTGAAAACTAAATATATTTTTGCAGCTCCCAATACGGCTGCCGCTTATTTTGCTCTGTTCCAGAAACTGAATAATTACCTTATCTTCGATCCTTTGAATAGCAAGGATGATATTAAGTGCTTTGCAGCCGTTGCCACCAGTCTGAATAATTATTATCCACATGCAGATCGCTCCAAGAATCTCTATAATATTGTGATTAAGGGAATGAAGAATACCCGTACACCGCAACAGAAAGTTCTGGAGTTGCCGGAAGAAGTTATTTCCGAAACTGGTATCATCGATATCAGCCTTCGTGATATGAAGGGGAATACCCATAAGTTGAGCGATCTGAAGGGTAAAGTAGTCTTGTTGGACTTTACTATTTACCAAAGTGCAGCTTCTGCTCCACATAACTTCTTGCTGAATGACCTTTATACTAAATATAAAGATCAAGGACTGGTGATCTATCAGGTTTCACTGGATGCTGACGAGCATTTCTGGAAAACAACGGCTGATAATCTGCCTTGGATTTCTGTAAGAGATGCAAATGGAATTTACTCAAATGTGGCCGCTATGTACAACGTTAAGGAGGTTCCTTCTCTGTTCCTGATTAACCGGAATAGTGAGTTGAGCGCTCGTGGAGAGACTATAAAAGACCTGGACGCTGCGGTGAAAGCACTGTTGTAACTTGTTATAAATTAGAAGTTTTTATTTAAATATGTTACATAGCAGCAATTTTTGCTTGACACGCATTAATTAAAAGGCTATCTTTGCAAAAGAAAAATCGGAAGAGGGTTCCAGCATGCTGACCATGTTGGAATTCTTTTTTGTTATATAATACCATTTAGAAACTAAAAAGGAGGAAAAAAGTATGGCTTATATGTCAGAAGAAGGCTACAAGAAATTGATGGCCGAACTGAAAGAATTGGAGACGGTAGAACGTCCTAAGATTTCGGCTGCTATTGCCGAAGCACGTGACAAAGGTGACCTGTCGGAGAATGCAGAGTATGATGCCGCCAAAGAGGCGCAGGGCATGCTTGAGATGAAAATCAATAAATTGAAGACGATTATAGCAGATGCCAAGATTATTGATGAGTCCAAGCTGAAAACGGATTCCGTGCAGATTTTGAACAAGGTGGAACTGAAGAACATAAAGAATGGCATGAAGATGATTTATACCATTGTTTCGGAAAGCGAAGCTAATCTGAAAGAAGGAAAAATTTCTGTTAACACTCCCATTGCACAAGGTTTACTTGGTAAGAAAGTGGGTGATGTAGCTGAAATCAAAGTGCCGCAGGGCATGGTTAATCTTGAAGTAGTGAACATATCATTTTAAGGTAAAGGCAGGTCCGCATGCGGGCTTGCCTTAATTTATATATCATAAAAGTTATGGCAACAATATTCAGTAGAATTATCGCAGGTGAAATACCAAGCTATAAGGTGGCGGAGGATGATAAGTTCTTTGCATTTCTGGACATCAATCCGCTGGTGAAAGGGCACACGCTCGTCGTTCCCAAGCAGGAAGTGGATTATATCTTTGATCTGGATGATGAAGATCTGGCAGCAATGCATGTTTTCGCCAAGAAGGTGGCTCGTGCCATTGAGAAGGCTTTTCCTTGCAAGAAAGTAGGTGAAGCAGTGATTGGTCTGGAAGTACCTCATGCGCACATTCATCTTATTCCTATGCAGAAAGAGTCGGACATGCTGTTCTCTAATCCAAAGCTGAAACTTTCTGATGAAGAATTTAAAGCAGTTGCCGAAGCGATTCGTGCTGCATTCTAAAAATAAAACTCCTTCCTTTTATAATAAGAACGGGGGCCGAATCCATTTCAGCCCCCGTTCCCTTTATTCTGGTTTGAAAGTCTATGCTTTCAAATTCCGATATCCGATTAGATGTAATCTTCCCCTAATTTTATTTGTGCGTCGTTTACGTATTTACGGATAGAATGCTCTTCATCCTTCTTGCAAATCAGCAATACATTGTCCGATTCAGCGATGAGATAGCCTTCCAGTCCATCAATAACGGCGAGTTTGTTTTGTGGGAGCACCACGATGTTGTCTTTACTGTTGTACATTAGAGACTCACACTTCAAGGTTACATTTCCTTCTTTGTCCTTTGGGGACAAGTCATACAATGAACCCCATGTGCCTAAATCGGACCAGCCGAAATCTCCTAATGAAACATATACATTGTCTGCTTTCTCCATGATGCCGAAGTCGACGGATACATTGGGGCATGCAGGGAAATTTTCGTCGATGAATGCTTTTTCGGCAGGAGTACCGTATACATCTTTACCAGGAATCAATTTGCTTGCCAGTTCGGGAAGTAGTGCTTCCACGGCCTTGATGACAGAGTTTACATTCCACATGAAGAGGCCGGAGTTCCAATAAAATTCTCCGCTTTCTACGAAAACTTTGGCTAACTCCAGTTCAGGTTTTTCGGTAAAGGTTTTCACCTTGTAAAAATTGTCTCCTGCTTGTTCGGCTATCTGAATGTAACCATAACCTGTTTCGGGACGGTTCGGTTTGATACCGAGAGTCAGCAACTTTTCTGATTGAGATACGAACGTCAAGCCTTTTTCGATGGCATCAAGGAACTCTCCTTCCTTCAGAATCAAATGATCGGATGGAGCTACCACGATATTGGCATTCGGGTTTAATGCGCGAATGTGATAAGCTGCCCATGCGATACACGGAGCAGTATTTCTGCGTGTAGGCTCCAGCAAAATTTGTTCGGGATTCAATTCAGGCAGTTGCTCCTTTACAAGATCTGCGTATAAATCGTTTGTAACGATAAGTATGTTCTCTGTGGGAATAACTTTATTGAAGCGGTCGAAGGTTTGTTGCAGTAATGACCTGCCTGTGCCAAAGAAGTCCAGAAACTGTTTAGGGAGTGTTTTTCGACTAAACGGCCAGAAGCGACTGCCGATACCTCCACCCATGATAACACAGAAATTATCCTTATTTGTTGTCATATCGTTTGTTTTAAAAGTTTCTGCTAAAGTACACTATATTTTGGAAACATGGAATGTTTGTAGAATGTTTTATGACTTTTTTCTCCTTTTTTTAGGAAAAGTATTGCAGGTTTAGAAAAAAGCCGTATCTTTGCACCGCAATTGAGAAATCAAGCATGCCCAGATGGCGGAATCGGTAGACGCGCTGGTCTCAAACACCAGTGGATTCACTTCCATCCCGGTTCGACCCCGGGTCTGGGTACTGAAGCGGAGAAAGTTGAAAAACTCTCTCCGTTTTTCTTTTCTACTTCTTGTAACTTATTGATTTGAGATCAAGTTGGAATGTTATACTCTTATTCTCAGAATTTTAACCCAGTTAAACTATTAGCTCTTCTTCTTTTAGCTTATCTAATGTATGAGGATATTTAGTCCTTGTGCCACTTCATTAATCGTTCAAAGACTGGGCAATCATTTGCTTTTGCTCGGTCTGTGTTGCATCAGTATCTTAAGTTCTATTGTATACCAACCTTGCCTAATCGGCTTGTTAACCTTGGTTGATAGGCCGATTGACCTTGGCTAACAGGCCTGTTAATCTTGGTTGACACCCAGTTGTTCCTAAGGGTGAATGGTATTTCTCCTAGTTCCGGATAGGAATACTCTTGATGTAAAACAAATGAATACCATATACTGGGGTAAGTAACTGCGGTAATCTTAATTATAAAATTAGTCAACCCAGGTCAGGATTAGACAAACAAACCAGCTTAAGTAATGAACTAAGACAACCTAATATAGGATTAAGCAGTTGAACCAGTCAACCAAAACCAGGACGAGACATAGTGAGAGTAACATCCTTACTCTCACTCTTAAAAGTTACTCTCACTTATATTTAATGTTTTTATTATTAATGATTTATCTGTAAAGTGAGGGTAGTGATAGTAGATACTATCAACTTTTTATTGAAGCCTTGAATTCAAGTTATAAATGCGACATTTTTTCTATTTCATCAACGTCATACCCTATTTTATATCACAACTTATGTTTAATGCGGATATAAACAACAAAAAGATGAACGTAATATGCAAATTTGTTATTGGATATTTCTTGGGCATTTATTTTTTCCTAACTTTGCAAAGGATAGTTGAGAAGCTTTTGCCATTTTATATTTTAATATTTACCCAATATGCCAAATCAGAATACATTTCTGTATCCCCCTTTGACATTTCGAATACTTGCGGTTGCTATTTTCGCTTGTTTATTTCTGGCGCCCAAGGCGATGGCTGATACGAAAGATCAAGAGTATATTGTTCTTATCAGTTCTTCCACTTTTCGTGAGAAATGGGCTTATGATCTGCTTGAAACTGTAGAAAAGGCATTCAATGAAGAAAATTCGGTGAAGGTATATTCGGAGACTCTCACAACATGGCATTTCAATAATCAACAGGAAATAGATCAGAAGGTTGATTATCTAAAGGATAAATATTCTGTTCCTCCCCAAGCCGTCATATTTGTAGGCGATCCGGGATGGTATGTTTGCAAACCGCTTTTTGACACTATCTGGAAAGGGGTACCTACAATTATTTGCCACTCGATGCCGCATACGTCGGCTGATATAAATAAGTATTATAAAGGTGAATATATACCTGAAGATCAGATTATCGCTACACCGGAAATGCTGGAACGGTATAACGTGACTGCCATAAATATTCCTGTTTGCATTAAAGAAACCATAGAATTGATGGAGGAGATTACTCCTGAAATGAAAAAGGTTGTCTTGTTATCGGATGACAGATTTATCTGTTCTCTAATTCGGAAAAAAGCAGAAGAAATACATCAGCAGTACTTTTCTGATTTGGATATGGAATTTATTACTTATCCCCAGACAAATACAGAAACAATGCTTCACAAGATTAGCGAATCTGGTAGAGAAACAGGCATTATTTACTGTTCATGGGTGAATGTAGCCAGTCAGAGTTTGTCTGAGAAATATTATCCTGATGAGAGAATACATTCTTATATTTCCGGTATAGTTAAAAAACCGGTATTCTCGTTGTCTGACCAGTTCACAAGGGTTCATGCATTATTTGCCGGTGGACATTATATAGGCAGTTCCGATGTGGAAAGTACCGTTATTGGTGAAATCAGAAGTGCACTGAAAAAGGATGGTACATACGGGGCGAAAACGGTTGTTGCCGGTACGCCTAATACCTATCTTAATTACCAGACATTGCTTGACAAGGGAGTTTCATTAGATAACTTTCCTAAAAATGCGGTTTATTATGATGTTCCGCCTGGTTTTATTCAGAAGAATATTATTTATGTTGTGATTGTCCTGGGTACTGCTATTGTCCTACTGCTATTTTACTTTATGCACAAGCGTATCAAAAAAGTGAAAGAAACCGAGTGGCAGGAGCATCTGCATTTGCTTGAAAACATTCTCGATAACCTTCCTATTGCAGCTAAAGTGAAAGATGTCGATAATGATATGCGTTATACTTTTATAAATAAAAAGGCTGAAGAGCTCTTTGAATATCCGGCTAAGGAGGCGATTGGAAGAACTGATTTCGATATAATGCCTGAGGCTGCAACGATGATCAGGAAAGAAGATGAAGAATTGGTAAGAACAGGAGTTGCCCAATCTGGTACCAGACGTTTCTTTACGAATAAGAACGAGGAACGGTTTACCTTCCAGAATAATAATATAGTTTCATTCTCTGATGGACGTAAGTGGATTCTCTATACAGCCTGGGATATTACAGACCAGAAGATTCTGGAACGCAAACTGCGTCTGGCTAAAGAAGAGGCTGAAGAGTCCAATCGTATAAAATCAGCTTTCCTGGCTAATATGAGCCATGAAATACGTACTCCGCTCAATGCAATAGTTGGTTTTTCGAGTATACTGGCCGAAGATGTATCGGAAGATGAACGGATAGAATACCTTAGTATCATTAGTAAGAATAATGATATATTGTTGCAACTGATCAATGACATCCTGGATTTATCGAAGATAGAAGCTGGTACACTGGAATATGTCTATGCAAATATAGACGTAAATAAGATGTTATCTGAAATAGAGCAGGCTGCCAGGATGAGACAACCGAATGCGAATGTCACTATATGTGCAGTGACACCCCTGCCGGATCTTTTTTTGTACACTGACCAGCGCAGAATTACCCAAGTGCTGAATAATTTCATCAGTAATGCCATGAAGTTTACGAACGCCGGGAGTATCACATTCGGATATGGAGAACCGAAAGATGGTTATATACGCTTCTTTGTGACAGACACCGGTACCGGTATCCCTCCTGAAAAGGTGGCGGATATATTCAACCGTTTTGTAAAACTCGATTCTTTCAAACAAGGAACCGGACTTGGACTGGCTATTTCACAGAATATCGTGAAGGAACTCAAAGGTGAGATAGGAGTGGTGTCTGAGTTAGGTAAAGGTTCTACTTTCTGGTTTACATTGCCCTATGAAAAGATGGGCGCACACCGTTCCATCCTTCCATAAAGTGCTTTCTAATCATTGATGGGGCAGATTACATTTTATGCCAACCGCATGCTGGCACCGATGAAGCGTATTCTGAAAGAGCTACGGCGCATCCGGGGAAATAATCTGAATATTCGGATTAAGACAGCCGGTAACCATGGCGAACTGGACGATCTGATAACTTCCATCAACGGCATGCTCGACCGCATAGACACGGCTTTTGTATCCTAAGGAAGGGAGTATTATTCAGGAAATAGAAGATTTGAAAATATTATCTATTTATGGAGCGAGATGGAGATTTTATCCAAGCTAAATACGTATACGAAAGTGTTGATAACCTTTAAGTGACTAATCATTAGACTTTGGTTTTAAAATAAAATGTATCTTTGTATCGGTCAAAAAAGCTATGGAGCATATTTAATATAGATATTATGAAAAAGAAGAACACTCTTTTACTTTTTTTGTGCTTGTTCAGTCTGTGGGCAGTGGCACAAGAAAAGAAACCTGTAAAGATTGCCTGTGTCGGAAACAGTATCACTTATGGCTCAGGAATTAAAAATCAGTTTCAGAATAGTTATCCGGGGTTACTTTCCCAGCTTTTGGGTGAAGGGTACGATGTCCGCAATTTCGGAATTAGTGCCCGTGTATTGTTGAATAAGGGGGATCATCCTTATATGCACGAACAGAAGTTTCGTGATCTTTTGGCATTTCAGCCGGATATCGTTACCATTAAATTGGGAACGAATGACAGCAAACCCTGGAACTGGCGTTATGGAAAAGACTTTAAGAAGGATTTGACGGAAATGCTGGATATTCTTCAGGAATTGCCTTCCAAACCTAAGATATATCTTTGTTTGCCTGTTCCTGCCGTAAAACGGAATTTCGGTATTAACGATAGTGTAATTACAAACGGTATCATTCCTGTGATACGCAGTGTTGCGAAGAAACGTCATCTGCCCGTTGTAGATCTCTATGCACTGCTGAAGCCGTATCCTGATTACTATACAGATGGTATCCACCCCAATGAACAAGGAGCTGCATTGATTGCAGGTGAACTTTATCGTATACTGACCGGTAATGAGGCGCCTGCAATTGTTACCGATCAACCTTTCCCCGGTAAGAAGTCGCAATGGGAAGGGTTCGATCGTTATGATTTTATTTGTAATGCACGCCGCGCTATCGTTGTTGCTCCCCGCAAGGTAGCGGAAGGGCGTCCCTGGATATGGCGTCCTGCTTTTTTCGGAGCTTTCCCTTCGGTAGATAAGGCTTTGTTGGAGAAAGGTTTTCATGTGGTATATTATGATTTGACTCATCTTTATGGAAGTCCGCGTGCGCAACGTTTGGGCAGTGATTTCTATGAAGTCATGCGCAGGTATTATCGTCTTTCTCCCAAAGTGACGTTAGAAGGCTTTAGCCGTGGCGGATTATTCGCATTTAATTGGGCGGCAAATAATCCTGATAAAGTGGCCTGTATCTATGTGGACGCTCCTGTATGCGATATGCTCTATTTCTCCGAGAACTGGGAACGTGATTTCTGGAAAGGTTTCCTTGCAGAATGGGGATTGACTGAAGAAAATGCAAAAGACTTCAAAGGAAATCCGATTGATAACCTGGCTCCATTAGCGGCTGCCGGTATTCCAGTGATGGGCGTTTGCGGTGATAGTGACAAGATTGTGCCGTATGAAAAGCACATGAAGATTGCTGCTGAACGTTATCGTGCTTTGGGAGGTAATGTCGAAATCATATTGAAACCCGGTTGCGATCATCATCCACATAGCTTGGATAATGCTGAACCGGTTGTTGATTTTATAATCCGTAACCAACCGGATTATCAGAAGAAACAAGTGATCCATCAACGTGGTAGCCTTACTAACTCTTATCTGAAGTTTGCGAAAGAGAAAAAAGGTTGTGTCGCTTTTCTGGGTGGTTCCATTACCGAAATGCGTGGTTGGCGGAATATGATACAGGAAGATTTGAAACAGCGTTTCCCGGAGACTGAATTCACGTTCATTGATGCCGGAATACCTTCTACCGGAAGCACTCCTCATGCTTTCCGTTTTGAAAATGATGTATTGCAGAAAGGAATGCCTGATTTATTATTTGTTGAGGCAGCGGTAAATGATGATACAAACGGATTCGATTATATCCGGCAGACACGCGGTATGGAGGGTATTATTCGTCATGCCCGTACTGTCAGTCCGGAAATGGATATTGTCATGCTTCACTTTATCTACGATCCATTCATACCTTTGTTGGACAAGGGTATACAACCCCAGGTTATTATGAATCATGAAAGTGTAGCCAATCATTATTATGTTTCCTCTATCAATTTGGCGGAAGAAGTGGCGCAGCGTATGCTCGATGGTGAGTTTGATTGGAAAGAATTTGGTGGCACACATCCTGCTTGGAACGGTCATACATATTATGCTGCCGCTATAAACCGTCTTTTCGACCTTGAATGGAGTGGCGACGTGGCAAAGAAAACCGTCCGGGCACATGAGGTACCGGAAAAACCGATAGATTCCTATTCTTATGATAAAGGTGTATTTGCGGATATCCGTTCCGCTAAGCAACTGAATGGTTGGAAAGTGGTGGATGACTGGACGCCTACAGTGAAAGGGAATACCCGTAAAGGTTTCGTACATGTTCCCATGTTGGTGGCTGATCGTGCCGGAGCCAGTCTTTCATTCTCTTTTGAAGGACGCGCTGTAGGTATCTTCTGCGCAGCCGGTCCGCAAGCCTGTGTGCTGGAATACAGTGTGGATGGGGCTCCGTTCAAGAAGCTGGATACATTTACTGATTGGAGCCGGAACTTGTACATTCCATGGGTGTATATGCTGGAGACGGAACTGGCTTCCGGTCGGCATACCTTGCGTTTGCGTATAGCCAAAGGTGAGAGAACCGGGTGTCAGATACGTAATTTCGTAGTGAATCAGTAAGTCTTTATCCCCTTCACAGTACCTCTGTGAGGGGGATAAAAACAAATTGTACCTTTATTAATAACATTTCAGGAGCGAGGATTAACCAATCTGTCTCCTCTTCATAACATTCTTTTCAAAGTCTTTCAACTTCATTCCATACATTTGTCGTGGTTTCTTTTGTAAACGAAAAAGAATACAATAAAATCTTTGATATTAACCATTAAACAATGTACAATGAGAAAGACATTCTTTGAAAAGTGCATAAATTTGCATTTATGCCGTGTTGCATTGGTACTGCTACTTCTGGTACCTGCAATCAGTAGCCTTCAGGCTAACCCTTCTCAAAGCAAAACCATTTCGGGAGTTGTGACATCTGCCACGGACAATGAGCCGTTGATTGGTGTCAGCGTTCAGGTGAAAGAGACTTCCACTGGTGGTATTACCGATATGGACGGTAAGTATTCTGTAACTGCCCAGCCCGGGCAAACGCTGGTATTCTCTTATATCGGCTACACGTCTCAGGAATTTAAAGTGGGTGACGCTTCGGTTATCAATGTATCATTAAAAGAAGATACCGAAATGCTGGATGAAGTGGTCGTGGTAGGCTACGGCGTTCAGAAAAAGAAACTGGTGACCGGTGCTACGGTTCAGGTGAAGGGTGAAAACATTGCCAAACTGAATACGACTAACCCCCTCTCGGCTTTGCAGGGGCAAACACCCGGTGTAAACATCGTTTCCACTTCGGGACAGCCGGGTGCCAGCATGAGCGTAACTATTCGTGGTCTGGGTACGGTGGGTAATTCGCAGCCTCTCTATCTTATTGATGGTGTGGGTGGCGACATCTCTACTTTGAATCCCGCTGATATTGAAAGTATCGATGTTCTGAAGGATGCAGCTTCGGCTGCCATCTATGGTGCACAGGCTGCCAATGGTGTAGTGTTGGTTACTACTAAAAGTGGTAAGGAAGGTACTTGCAGAATCAGCTACGACGGTTATGCCGGTTGGCAGACGATAGGACGCAAGTACAGCATGCTCAATGCGTCGGAGTATATGAATATTATGGATGAAGCCCGTCTCAATTCTGGTATGTCGCCGGTAGATTGGGCTTCGCTTAGCTCTATACGTGATGCCAATGGTAATATATATGATACCGACTGGATTGACCAGGCCATTGAAGATGGCGGGTTGACCACCAGCCACAACCTCTCGTTCACGGGCGGCTCCAAAACTTCTACTTATGCCATTTCGGGTGGTTACACCGGTCAGGATGGCTTGATAGGCGGCTCGGACGTTTCTTATTATAAAAGGTATAACTTCCGCGTGAACTCCGAACACAAGATGTGGAACGGACTGGTGACCATAGGCGAGCACGTGAGTTTTGTCTATAAAGATTCGCGTGGCATGAATACCGGGAACATCTGGAACAATAACCTCCGCAGTGCATTCTCCGCATCTCCCATCATTCCCGTTTATGATGCCGACGGCAACTACAATTCTACGGTGAACTCCGATTGGAACGTAAACGACGGTAATCCTTACGGTAACATGATGATGAACCGCTACAACAACAGCAAGAACGGTTCGCTCGATGCCAACGTGTACGTGCAGATTGAACCTATCAAGAACTTGAGGTTCAAGACGGTGTATGGCATCAGTTACGGTGCTTCCGAGTATCGTTCTTATACACCGAAGTACCAGTTCACTCCGCAGACGGCCAACACCGTGAGCAAAGTGAACCAGAGTCATGGTCACGGCCTGTCGATGGTGTGGACCAATACCCTCTCTTACGATTTCGACCTTGCCGACGAGCATCACATAAATGCCTTGATAGGTAGCGAACTGTCCACCTATGATGGCAGCAATACCGAAGGTTCCAACACCGGCCTTATCCCCGGATTCGATGATTGGGACCATGCTTATCTGGTGAATACCGATGGTACGGAGAATAAGACAGTGAAAGGCTCTCCTTATGATTCTACCCGTGGTATGTCATTCTTCGCCCGTTTGGGTTGGACATGGAAAGAACGCTATATGGTGAACGCCACCATGCGTGCCGATGGTTCGTCAAAGTTTGCCAAAGGCAACCGCTGGGGATATTTCCCTTCGGTATCTGCCGGTTGGACTCTCTCCGAAGAGAAGTTCATGGAGTCGGCAAAGTCTTGGCTCGACTTCTTGAAGTTGCGTGTCAGCTGGGGCCAGGTGGGTAACGCCAATATCAATTGCTATCAATATCTTGCTCCCGTATCTACCACGAACACCAATTATAACTTCGGTTCCGGCGGAGGTCAGGATGCCTGGGTTACGGGTTCTTATACCAGCCGTCTGGCCAACGAGAAAGTGAAATGGGAGACCTCCGAACAATATAATGTGGGTATTGATGCCCGTTTCCTGAATGGTCGCCTCGCATTCACCGCCGACGGGTACATCAAGAACACTAAGGACTGGCTGGTGCAGGCTCCCGTATTGGCTACGGCAGGTACCGATGGCCCTATCATCAACGGTGGTGACGTGAAAAACAAAGGTATCGAACTGGGGCTTTCCTGGAACGACCAGATCGGAAAGAACTTCACTTATAGCGTAGGTGCCAACATGGCATACAACCACAACGAAGTGGGAAGCATCCCTACTGAAGACGGTATCATTCATGGTGCTACCAATCAAATCTACAGTAATGCGGAAGAGTTCTACCGTGCCGAAAACGGTCATGCCATCGGTTACTTCTGGGGCTTTAAGACAGCCGGTATCTTTCAGAACAAGCAGGAGATTAACGACTGGATTGCTGCCGGAAACGGTGTGTATCAAAGTAATGTGCAACCAGGCGATGTGAAGTATGTAGATGTGAATGGCGATGGAGCTATTGACGCCAACGATAAGATAGACCTGGGCAACGGACTTCCCAAATACACATTCGGCTTCAATCTTAACTTGGGATATAAAGGTTTCGACCTTAGCCTGAACGCTACCGGTGCCGCCGGTTTCCAGATTGCCCAGTCCTATCGCGATCCCAACTCTTCACAGTCCAATTACAGCCGCCAGATATTGGACCGCTGGACGGGTGAAGGTACCAGCAACCGGATTCCCCGCGTGACCTACGGTGATGTGGGCAACTGGCAGTTCTCCGACCTCTATTTGCAGGACGGTGATTACATCCGTTTGCAGAACATCACGTTGGGCTACGACTTCAAGCGTCTTATCTCCTGGAAGGGTTTGTCGAAACTGCGCCTCTATGTGCAGGCTCAAAATCTCTTCACACTGACCAAGTATGATGGCATGGACCCCGAAATCGGTTCATTTAACGGTACGGACGGCAACAACAACGATACATGGGTGTCGGGCGTAGATATGGGTTACTATCCGCACCCCCGTACCTTCATCGTGGGCATTAATCTTGCGTTTTAAATCATGAAAAAGAAAAGTAGTATGAATACAAAACATATATTATTGACGAGTGCGCTCGTTGTGTCAGCTTTAGCTTTCACCTCGTGTGAAGACTTCTTTGACACTTCATCAAAAAAGGACTTGAATACTGAAACGGCTTACAGCAACCTGGAGTCTGCCGAAATGGCTTTAGTGGGCTGTTACGATGGATGGCAACGTACTATTTCCGATGCAGGGGTAGGCATGTATCTTTTGGCGGAATTCGCTTCCGAACAGGCTTTTGCCGGTCTCGGTCTTTCCGATGCTAAGAACAATAATGTGGTTGACCAGTTCAATCTGGGCATCGCCCCTTCATACAACGATATCTTCAACGTGGACTGGCAGAACTATTATAAAGCCATATTCCGTTGCAACCAGCTCATCGTTCAGGAGGAAAACATCGACTGGGCAGGCGACACCAAAGCGCAAGGACGCGTGATGGGTGAAGCGCATGCTCTTCGCGGCATCCTTTATTTCGACCTTGTCCGTATGTTTGGCGATGTTCCTTTGCTCACTGTTCCCTCCGAAGAGAACGTTCCCCGTTCTCCGGCAAGCGATGTCTATAAAGTCATCTTTGAAGACTTCAAGTATGCTATTGAGCATATTCCTGCTGATGCATATCTTTTGGATAATCGGAATACCAACGATGGCCGCATCACCAAGTATGCTGCAGAGGCGTTGATGGCTCGTGCCTACCTTTATTATACCGGTTACTACGGTGCCGAACATGCTTCATGCACCAAAGCTGAGGCAGTGGCTGCCATCAACGATGTGGTGCAGCATGGGGGATATGAACTGGAAAGAAATTATGCCGACTTCTGGATGCCTTCTTGCACTACCGATGCTTCAAGTGGCGATACATACGCCTGGAATACGACCTACGCCGGCAAGTGGTACGATGGTTCTGCCTGGCAAGCCGGACAAGGTAAACTCTCGGCAGAAATTGTGCTCAACCTGAAGATGAATACTACTCACGACTATAATGGCAATGGTGATGGCAATACTTTCTCTGTTTATCTGGGACCTCGCAACAGGAGCGCCACGAGCGTATGCATTGCCAGTGGCTGGGGCGCTTGCCCGGTGACTCCCACTTTCGTGGAGCAATATAAGAACGACCCCCGCTTCAATGCTTGCGTATGGAGTTGCAGCGAAGCCGGTTTCAATGCCGATATCACCGATTCGTATGAATACACGGGTTATTATACCCGCAAGTATGCGCCGATGTGCTTTGCCGATGGTACGCGTCAGGAAGTAGGATTCAAGTTGGGTGAGCAGCACCAGAACATTACTTACTATCAGGATTACACCATCATGCGTTATGCCGATGTATTGCTGATGCATTCCGAACTCAATGGTAATGCCGATGGATTGAATCGGGTTCACCAGCGTGTATATCCCGGTGAGACACTGGCTTACAGCATTGAAAACATCCGTAAGGAACGCGCTATTGAATTGGCTTTCGAGGGCGTGCACTACTGGGACTTGATGCGTTATGAGAAAGAGGGTGCATACGCTGCACGTGTCATCACTGCCGCACAAAATGGTGCCAAAGTGATAAACGGTGGAAATGAAGAAACCACTTCATTCTCCGAAAGCAACTTCACCTCGAAGAAAGGGCTGATGCAGATTCCGAATACACAAATCACCCTTTCGGGTAATGTGCTTACTCAGAATGCCGGTTGGTAAATCCACGAAGGCTTAGGTTTATCAAGGAAAAACATTAAAAATAATAAGATATGAAATTGAATTATTATATATATACGCTCATTGCAGGCTTGGTGTTGATGTTGTCGGCCTGTTCACCCGATGAATATGATATGGGCAAGAAAACCTACGTATCCGATGACTTGGCGGAAGGTATTGCCTACACTGTGACTATTAAGGGAAATGAAGTACGCCTCAAGTCGAATATTACCGGTTGCACCCCGTTGTGGGTTACTCCGCAGGGGCGTTCGCAAGAGAACGAACTCGCCGTCAGCTTGCCTTTTGCAGGTGAGTATGAGGTGACTTTCGGTGTAGAGACGCCCGGCGGTGTGGTATATGGCGAACCTTATACTTTTAATCTGGCGCAAAACGACTTCTCGCTGCTGAGCGATGAGAAGTGGTTCTTGCTGGCGTATGAGGATTTCAAGTCGGGCGATGCTATTCCCGATGCTGAAACATTGGCTGAGGGGATTAGCAAAAAATGGTATCCTTGCGATGGCAATTATGGTATCGGTCAGTGCACAGGCCCTGTGATGTATCTCTCTCCATACGACCCCGACGGTGACGGTGCCGGATATACCCAGGATGATGTGGATAACGGAGTCTACAAAGATATCGTCTTCGGCACCGGAAATTGGAAACCCAACTGGGATCCGGGCTTCCAAAGCTGGCTCATTCCCGAAACCGATGCCTATATGGACTCGTATATGACCTTCAGTATGGATGCCGCCAATGGTTGTGTGGCTACTATGTATCGCGGTGAGGCTGGAGTAAAAGGCTCAAGCACTGGTACCAATATGAAAGGAAAGTTCAACATGAATCTCACTGAAAAGACCAAACCTACCATCACCTTCACCGATTGCTATTCCATGCATAACGTGGCTTTCGATGAAGTATGTTCCAACTACACGCAGGACATCCAGATTATAGAACTCACTCCGTATATGCTGCAAGTGGCAACCAAGCGTACCAATTCCGAAGGTAACTGGTATATTGTATGGAACTTCGTGTCCGAAGAGGTGATTGCAACCAAGGGTGAATGTATTCCTAAAGAAGATAGTGGACTGATAGAGAAGGCTGCCCCTGTGCTTCCTGCATTCGATAACCTGACTACCGACCTCTTCACTACCGAAATCAACGGTGTGACTTATGTAGGCAATCAGATGACATTCAATCTCAATACCGAAGCACCCTACGACTGGCTGTGGTGGAACGGTTCTCCCAGCTCACAGAAGTGGGAAAGCGTGACAGGAGGTGTCTACAATGACTCATGGGCTCCAGCTGCCGGTGATGAGGTGGAAGACTTTGAGCTTATTCTGAGTAAAGCCTCCGATGGTTCTTATAACTACGAATGCGGCGAAATCAGCGGTAAGGTGAGCATTGCAAACGGTGTAATAACCTTCGACAAGGAGATTACTATTCTTACTGCTTCAAGCGATCAGCGCACGGTTGCTGTTACAGGCAATGAGTTTACGGTGCTTGGTGTTGAGGCTGGTGAAACATTGGCTATCGGTATTCCCGAATCGAGAGACGAGAATGGAGTGGTAAATTCTTATCTTGTTGCCAGTCTGCTTTATAAGAAGATTAGTACGGGTGGCGAGACAGGTCCTACTGAGATTAAGGTAGATAACAGTAAGGTACAGATCATCTTCGGTGATGGAAATACTGACCGTCTGCGTTTGCAACTCTACAATCCATGGGGAGGTGATGTGGAGTGGCCCATTGACATTACGAAAGTGAAGTTGAAAAAAAATCAAACCTTGAAAATTCAGTATAAAGTGTTGGGTGGCATCACTTGGAACGATGGCGCGAAACCTAAGACAGTCATCCTGGATAATAACATTGGAAATGCTTGGGAAGATGCTTGTTACGAGTTAGAACATGCTGCACTTTTTGACACTACAGCAGGAGCTACCCAGACAGTTACCGTAACCAATACTACCGGTGCTACCGTAACTTATGACGGAAGTAGCTGCATCTGTATCGGTATCCAGAACAAAGAGCTTGCCACGGTAGCTGTAACAGAAGACGGACAGCCGGACGTGCAGATTGAAGTGCTCTCAATGACTATTGAATAACCCACATTAAAGAAATTAGTATATGAAGACAAAGATATATTTAGGTATTCTGTCACTTGTCATGGGGCTTACATTAGGACTGGCTTCATGTAGTGATGATGACTATGCGATTAACGCTACCCCTCTTCTCACCGACTCGTCCGTAGTGACGGGTTCGGCAGATGTGACTGCCACATCAGCCACACTGCACGGTACCGTATCGGGGCTTAAAGGCCAAGCCTCAAGCGCATACGTCACCGGCTTTAATTACGGTGAAGCGACTGATATGCTGACTGAAAGGATAGTTGCTACAGGTGGTGACGAGTTTTCCGCTACGGTTGCGGGCAGCGTGAACCAAACCATTTACTACCAGGCATACGTCACCCTGCAAGGTAAAGTGACCTATAAGGGTGAAGTGAAAAGCCTTGTGCTGACCAATGCCCGTGCCGTTACCGGTGATGCTACCCAAATAGGGGCTAACAAGGCAACTCTGGCCGGTTCGCTTGCCGATTTCCCCACGGATGCAGAGAGTGGCATTCTGGTGTCGGGTGTGGCAGGTACGGAAAATGTGCGTGCCGGTGTGCGCATCGCCACCGACCCTAAAGGAAGCTATACGGTGAATGTGGAAGGTTTATTGACCAACACCACCTATTATTATGTGGCTTATCTCGATCTCGGTGCAGGCGTGGTGTATGGTGAAGAGAAATCTTTCACTACTACAAATGATCATGTGTTCGATCTTGACAACGACCTTGTAGACCTTGGTCTTTCTACCAAATGGGCGAAATACAATGTAGGTGCTACCTCGGAAACAGAAATCGGCGGTCTGTTTGGTTTCGGTGATATGATTGGTTTCAATACCAGCATCGACCCTGCAAACTTTGCTTCTGCCGATATCTACAAAACAGCCAATGACCTTGTATTTAATGTATTCGAGGGCAAAGCAACCATGCCTACCATTGCCGAGTTTGAAGAACTCTTTGCACTCTGCACCAGAGAGTGGATCGAGGTGGAAGGTGTTGCCGGATATAAGTTCACCGGTCCTAACGGAAACTCCATCTTTATGCCTGCCGCAGGCTCGCGCACCCAAGCTGCTGTTACCGGAGTCGGAGCAGAAGGTTATTACCTTTCCGGTTCAATCAATGTTTCTGATAACCAGTTTGCTATGAGCTATCATTTCACCAATGCGATCGCTACGCGTGCCACTACTCCTGTCTATCAGGCTCTTGCTGTTCGTGCCGTTTCTACAGCCAAGAACGTCCCATTCGACCGCACGCAGCTTTATGGAAAGTGGTATATCGACAATGGTCAGGATGGCGAACAGCATGTATTCGAAGGTCCGTTCACGCAGTGGGGTGAAAAGTACAACTGGGCTATAGTATCTAACGGTCAGCCTTTCCTCGAAGATCCTGTTCATTGGGAAATGGGGACTGGCAATGGTTGGATTGGTTATACCTACGGCGTTGACTATGGTTACATGGAGTTCCTCGAAGATGGAACTGTGAACATTCACCGCCTGACCGATGACGGGGCAGCTACTGACGAAACCGGTACATACACCATTGACGAGGAGAATAAAGTGATTGATATCGACATCAATGTACTCTGTGCCAATACTTGGGTAGCGGTAAAGAGCGGTAAGCTGAATATCCTGTCTCTGACGAGCGACGGTTTGCAGATTGCCCTTCCCAATAACGACGGATATGCTTACTCTGTCAATTATTACAGTCAACGCAAGGCGGAAGCCGATACCAAGATTCCGGTATCATTGCTTTGCGCAAGTTCTGATGGGGGTGGTACTTGGGGAGCTAATGCCGGACGTCTGTCTCCGGCTGAGTTGGCGGGTCAGCATACCTTCACGTATGAAGGCTCATGCAGCGATGCTATGGTATTCGCACTCGATTTTCAGGGATTGATGGGCAAGTATCCCAATACTTTCGTTCGTATTGACGAGATGAAGTGCGATGGCAATGCGATCAAGTTTAATGCTAACAATTTCTTCTATGGAGATATTGAGGGTAATGGTAATTATCGCGTGGAACTTTTTAATATTTATGGTAAGGGTGCTGCCGGTGGTAAGGTTTTGAACAGCGCTTTCAGTAACTCGCAAAATATAGGCTCTGAGCCGGCCGTTCACTTCAACAACAGCCTGGAGGTTACTTATACAGTCTTTACCGATGGCAATGGTGCAGGCACTTATATGCCTACTGTTAATATGGCTTATGATTGGGGTAATAATCAGGTATGGAGTTATAATCAAGGTGCAACGTTTGAAGTGAAATATGAGAATTTCCAATATTCAATAGTTGGCGGACAGTCCGATATTAAGTATCAACTGGAGGAAGGTAAGGATTTCTCTAATGGCACTATGATGACTTTCATCGAGGTGGTTGACCTATATGGCTTCTTCCCGGACACGCATGCCACGTTGGATAATCTCTACCTCGACGGTTCGGAGATAACGTTTGATGCGACGAAAGTGCTCGATGCTAATGAAGGTCCCAAGTATCGCCTGGAACTTTGGAATTGTTATGGAGCGACGAAGACGGGCGGCTGTGCTTTCGGTGTGCCCGATGGAGACATAATCAAAGAACTCGGTTTCGGTAGCTCTATGGAAGTGAAGTTTACGTTCCATAACCTATTTACTGTTCCGCAGTGGTAAACAGAGGTGGAATTTATGTTGATCTAATAAATAAGAGGTTGTGTCAACGTTTTGACACAACCTCATTTTTGTTGTTCGCCCAGCATGGGTATATTCTAGCGGTTTCAGGAATACGGTTTGCGGCTATCGAACTTTGGTTAGCCGCAGATTATGCGGCTTAATTTGCGATTTTAACCGCAAGCTGGATGAAAATAGCGATAATTTACTTGCATTTGCCTAAGATAGGCTGCGCTTCAAGGTTGATTTTTGCTGTCTGCCAGTTTGCTTTATCCGATTTATGCGTATATTTGCAGTACTCTTCATATTAACGCATCGGCAGGGAACCTGCCTAAAGACGTGGCAGGCATTTTTATGCCTGCTTGCGTGAATTCTATATGGGCGGTTTCGTACCCCCATGTAGAGTGTTAATGTACCTACTGCCGATGCGTTGGTGAAGAGTAATGGGACAGGCGAAACCGCTTCTTTTATCTCTGTAAATCTACCTTTCTGCTCTTCCCATTGAATCTTATTTATTTACTTTTTCAAAATTAATGCTTATGGAAACTTTCTATCTTATTTTATTGGCGCGTGACGAGCCTATCCAAGTCCACTTATGCCAGATGTGCTCCAGCGGTCCTTGCTTGTGCTTGCTCAGCCACCATTTACTGAATTTCACTTGCAGCAGGAATAAGACAAAACCAATCAGCAGACTCAGCGTATAGCCACAGTAAGGTGCCAGATAAAGTCCGAATGGGAAGTAGACAATGGCTCCCAGGATGGATTGCGTGATATAGTTGGTCAAACTCATCTTTCCATAATACCGGAGACTGGAAACACCTTTGCTGAAACCTTTCTTCTGATATAACAGGATGAACGAAGCTATCAGCACAAAGGTAAACGCCAGTTTTTGCCACATATCAAATGCCGTTCCCACCGTTTGCTGAACCAAAGCGTCGCTCTTCATAATTAATTCTTTCAACTGATATAGCGGAGCGAAAGCTACGGCTCCGATGATAAGCGCCGTTATCCAAAAACGGATATTCTTCTCATTGGTGACAAACAGTTGCTTTCTGCCTATGTAGAACCCTAACAGGAAAAGCCCCGCTGTCTGCAAAAAACGACCGGCACCTACTGCCCACAAGAAGCTGGCTTTCTGCCCTAATGTAACATTTCCCCAGAAGAATTGGCTTAAAGTTCCTGTTTTGGTATACTCTGCCACTTCCGCATACATGGCTCCCACTCCTAAATCGGGTAGTTGGTGTGCCGGATTGATCAGGCTCATTATATAATGATACCATTCTATCGGTTGCAGCAGAAAGAGAATGGCCAACACCAATATCATCTTGTCGCTCAAGTTACGGAATAGAAACAGAACTACCCCTACCACTACAAACAGCAACAGCACGTCACCGGCAGGAAAGAAAGCGGCATTCAGCGTGGCGAAGCCTGCAAGCAGTACGAGGCGCCACAGAAAGCGGTAGCCGAAGTCCTTTCCTTGTTTCTTCTGATTGTTGCATTGAATGTAGAAGGTAAATCCGAAAAGCAAGGCGAAAATGGCATAGGCCTTTCCGGCAAACAGGGAGAAGACAGTATTCAGTACGCCTTGGTCCAGAATATTCAGCCAAGCGGGAGAATCAGTGGGATAGACGGGGAAGATGAAGTGCTCCAGGTTGTGCACCAGGATGATAGCCATTACGGCAAAGCCTCTCAAGGCATCTACTACCTCAATGCGAGGCGCTTTCGATAAAGGTTGTTCCATTCGATTCATTGTTTAGTATTCTTTTTATTAGTTTGTTCATCGGCTTTTCAAAACGATAGTAGGACAACAGGCTAAGCAGCAGTATGATGCCCAGGAGAACCGGTACCGATACCATCCAGCTGATTTGCCAGCCGCTCTGCTTCTGCCATTCCACATACGTCAGCAATACGAAGAGGTGGATTAAATAGAAACTGTAACTGATTTCACCTCCTATTATCAGGTAGCGGTTATTTAATAGTCGGGAAAGACTTCCTTTCTGCAACGCAAAGCTCAACAGAATCAGTGACACCGGAAGCCAATAGTAGCAGGAGTAACGATATACTTTAGGTATTTCGGTCGCATAAAGGTAGAACCCTGCAAAGATGGCTATGGACAGCAGTTCGATGATAGTGCCTTGCCGGTAACTGATTTCCCGGTCTTTCAGATAGCGATAGACTTGAAACAGGAGCATTCCCACAATGAAGTCGGGAAACCGGGTGATGGGGTTTACATACCAATAGCCTTTGATGTCTTCTTCCGGAGTGAAGTGCATGCCGATGGCAACCAGCAGGGCGCAAAAGAGGAAAAAGAGGAATAGCCTTTTGCTGTTTCTTGCCAAAGGTATCAGGAACGGGAAGCAGAGGTAAAACAGTTGTTCGCAGCACAAACTCCATGATGGGCTGTTGAAGGAGAAGAAATAATCCGGCCGGGGGATGTAAGCCTGCGTCAGTGTGAGGGATGCCAGGAAATGTCTGCACCAGTCGGCGGTGCCGGTGTACACCACGTAACCTCCCAACAGGGCTGCCAGCAATAGCGTGAGCCAGTGCAGGGGATAGACGCGGGCGATGCGGGCTATCCAGAATTTCCGTTTGGTGGTGGTGTGTTCCGTCAGTTTCTCCTGATAGTTATAGGCGATGATGAAACCACTTAGTACAAAGAAAAAGCTAACTCCTACGAAGCCTTCTTTAAAGAAATGCACGTCAAAGAAGGGAGCTATTACATAGCAATGCGCTCCAAATACCATCAGTGCAAATATCAACCGTAAGGATGTAAGCGTGTTAATCATGGACAAATTTGTTTAGTAAGGCGGCAAAGTTAGGCGTTTGCCCGATTATAAAAATTCACATAGATTAAAAAAATAACTTTTCTGCACGCAAACGGCTTAAATGTTGGGGGGTGATGCCCAGATAGGAAGCTATGTAGATCAGCTTAGCCCGCTGGATGACGTCGGGCAACTCTCTTACTAATTGCAGATAGCGTTCTTTGGCCGACAGAAAAAGTCGGCTGATGTGATGCTGGTCCATATATAGCAGGCATTCCTGGTGGATAACTCTTCCCCAGTTGGCAATCTCGATATTGGTTTCATAAAGCTGGTTGAGCTCTTCTATGCTGATGGCATATAGCGTACTGTCTTCCAAGAGTTCCACATACTCATAGCCCGGTTCGTTGTGATACAGGTCTTTCATGGCGAAGGTGATATCTCCTTCGCGTGAGAACCAGATGGTGAGTTCTTTGCCGTCCAGCAGGCAATAGGAACGTGCAAAGCCTTTCTCTATGAAATACACGTGGCGGTCAATGACGCCTCCCCGTATCAGGAGATGCTTCTTGGGTAGTTCCGCCTTTTTCATTTTCGAGAAAAGCAGGGCTAAGGAAGCATCGGAAACCGGGTAGTAGCGCCGGATGCCATTGATGATGTTTTGCATATCGTTTGTATTTTAGTGGTATGCTTTCTTTTTGGCAGCAAAGAGTATTGCTATTGTTTGTTGTTTTTATAAATAATGCAAATGTATCATTTATATGCAGGAAGAGCAAATCAAGCAAATAAAAACTTGTATGCTGTTAGTAAACAATGCTATGTGAAATTCGCACAATTGGAATAGATCGCTTGCTTTCGGTTTTACCTACTTCCTGCACGAACGATATATATATCCTGCATGTACGATATATATGTCCTGCGTGTACGGTATATATATCCTGCGTGTACGGTATATATGTCCTGCACGCACGATATATATCCTTCCCGGCGGATATGTAATCCGCTGTCTTTTAGTCTTTCCTCGATTTTATAGTCTTCACGCACACTTGATAACATATATAGTTATGCCTCGTAACAAGTAATGTTCCGGATGATAACAAGCAATGTTATCATCCGGAATAAGTAATGTTATTTTAGACAGTGAAGGGGGAGGATCCCGGGATTTTATTGTTTGAGTGGTGAGCGTTCACCATCCAATTTCCCTAAACCATAAATGGTTGTTTCTTTAGTTTCAGCTTTTCAGGTTGTTCGTAAACTCCCTATTCATAGGACTTCCGGCTGAAAGTTCCTCCGCTGAACCCTGAAAAAGAGAGTTTCAGGAAGAGCTTTCAGCCGAAACTACCATGAGTAGGGCGTTGGACGGAAGCTGAAAGACTGGAAACAAAAAAAAGTAATTTCACCCTATGGTAGGATAATTGAGTATTCTTCATATTGCTTCTGGGGGTAGTGTTATCTTTTGGGCAGGAAAAAAATAGATAATGTATGATGGTAAAGTAATCTTTCATATGGCGAAAGTCAAGTTGCACTAATAATCTATGCTTTGCTTACATTCAAACAACTCTATGCAAATAGAGAGGAGATTTGGTTAATAACCCAAATATTCAGAAGTATTATAACAGAGACCAAGAATCCTTTTCAGTCTCTGTTATAATTTAAGATTTAGACTATTTCTTTTTTCTCTTATTTGTATTCAGTTTTTGAATATCCTTCTCTAACTCTTTGATGCTTTCCAATCGCTCCAGCTGTTTTTGTACCTCCTTGTATTTGTCATACTCATCAGCGGCTTTTTGCAGTGCCAATTTATGAGAGATGGATCCGGCGTGTTCCAATATATTTTTGTCATTCATCGTAAGTACCTGCTTTAGTTTTTCAATCCAATCCCGCATATACATCGGTTTGTGCTGGATTGCCTGAGTCTCCGCATAAGCAAGGAATTGTTCTACGATCAATTTCAAAAGCCCAATTTCCTCTTCATTCAAGTAGTTCTTCCCAATTTCCACATCGGCTTTACGAACCTTGTTAGGCAGAGATGTTGATGTCAGCCCCATTTGCGGCAATGCGGCATTTGCCCGATAATAAATCAACTCCGCTGCAGTTTTGCCACTAACCGCCCAAAGAAGTTTGTTTTGTACCTCTTTGTAAAAGGCAAGGGTCATTTCATCGGACGGATCATAATCAATACTAGTGGCGTAAATATCCTTGATTTGTTGATAGAAAAGCCGTTCTGACAAGCGAATCTCTCGAATCCTGTCTAACAGTTCCCGGAAGTAGTTCATGGATGAACCGCTCTTGAATCGCTCATCGTTCAGAGCAAACCCCTTGATGATATAATCCCTCAAACGTTGCGTTGCCCAGATACGGAACTGTGTACCTTGCATAGATTTCACCCTGTAACCGACTGAGATTATTACATCCAAGTTGTAATAATTAACCTCGTGGCTTTGTGTCTTATCTTCAATCGCACCATGCTGAGTGGTTGTTCGGAATTTCCGAACAACCATATTCTCATTCAGCTCTCCTTCTTCGAAGATGTTTTTTATATGCTCACTTATAGTAGATTTAGCCTTTCCAAACAGAGACCCAATCTGCGTCTGTGTTAGCCAAACTGTTTCCTCCGAGAATAGTACATCGACTTTTATCGTACCATCCTGAGACTGATATATGATTATTTCGTTTTGTTGTTCCATGTATACTTCTAAATGTTGGAATTGCCCTTCACTCCTTGATTATTATTTATTTTATAAAATTATCTTCGGGAGATAACCTTTTGAACAAAAGGCTTTAAACTGGATTTTCAGCGGGTCGGGGTAACGAGTTGGCAACCGTGCCGGTTTCTGCGTTTTGCGCTGCATTTCCTCAAATAACTCACTGCAAATCTACGAATTATTTCTCACAAACCAACACATATTTTTTCCCTTTTTTTATTTGATATACCTTTCTTTCATTCAGGCAATAGATTAGGTGCCAGAGGGAAATGCGATCACCAATGTGCACTGAAAATGCGATTAAAGTTTGGACTAAACAAGAAGAAACGGTTTTAGCTAACCGGATGCAGTCCTTTTTTATCTCCTCCCAAAATGTACTTACCTGTAAAATAATAGAAAAACGCTCTGTTTCATGTCAGCAAGAAGTTAGGAGTTTGTCAACAGGAAGTTAACTTCTTGTGGATAAACTCCTAACTTCTTGTGAACAGAAAATTGGCTTTTTGTAATACCTTAATAGTCAACAGTAAAAACTCACTTGTGTAAATTTTGCTTGTGAATAAAAATTGATATAAAACGAATGGACTGAACAGTTGCTTGTGTTAAAGAGTAAGTACTTTAGGCAGGGCAAACAACAGATACAGCGGGATGTTTATTAGTTTCCCGTTTTTTTCATACGGCAGTAAACTGGTACGGAAAAGAAGTTGCGGATTGTATTCTTTATCGTACACTTTCAGACTTTTAGCATGTACGTTATTGCCGGCTTTAGCTTCCAACGGATATGCCCGAAGACCATCTGAGAAGAGAAAGTCAACTTCGGCATTTGCATCGGAAGTCCAATAATAGTTGGCATTGAGTTGAGGAAAAAGAGAGAGCTCTTGTAGAACATATTGCTCCGTCAGTGCTCCTTTAAATTCTTCAAATATCCGGCTTCCTTCGATGAATACTTTAGGCGACAGTCTACTCATGACCCGCAAGAGCCCGACATCAAGCAGGAATACTTTAAAAGATTGCAAGTCTTCGTATGCTTTCAATGGTACATCCGGTTTACGTACACGGTAAGTCCGGCGAATAAGTCCGGTGTCATGAAGCCACATTAATGTGTCCTCATATTCGCGTGCGCGTGCTCCTTCGCGTACCATGCCATAAACGAATTTCTTATTTTCTTTTGCTAATTGAGAGGGGATACTCTGCCACACATATCTGATTTTAGCTATCAGATTAGAAGGAGCATGTTTCGAAAAATCACTTTCATAAGCGCTCAACAGTTGTTCCTGTATCTTTTCCACTTCAAAAAAGTCTTGTGTATCCAGCCAGCTTTGCACGGCAGCGGGCATTCCACCGATGATGAAATAGCGTTTTAAATGCTCTTGTAATTTTTCGGTGAAAGCATTGGTATCTAAATTGCCGTTCATCACATAGTCAAGTAGCAGTTCTTCTCCGTTGGCAAGTAGAAATTCTCGAAAAGAGAGAGGTTGCAGAGTTAAGAATTCTACTTTACCTACAGGAAAAGAAGTTCCCTGATGTAGTGCTACTCCCAGCAGGGAACCTGCACAGCAAATGGCGTATTCGGGAGCCTCTTCAGTGAAGTACTTTAAAGAAGTCAATGCGCGCGGAACTTCCTGCACCTCATCGAAAATGATAAGTGTCTTCCCGGGTTGAATACGTTTGCCATGGAATACGGAAAGTTGTTCAATGATGCGTTCCGGACTGATGCTTCCCTCAAATATATTATTAATGGAATTGTCCTGTTCAAAGTTGATATAGCAGATGTCTTCGAAGCATTCCGTACCGAATGTTTTCAGTAACCAGGTTTTGCCAACCTGTCGTGCTCCTTGAAGTATCAAGGGCTTGCGTCCTTGCTTGTTTTTCCATTGGATAAGTTCTTCTATCAGTAATCGTTTCATTCTTTTCTGCTTTTATGCGCAAATGTACTTATAATAAGAAACTTATGCAAGGGAAATCACGTTTTCCTATGGACAAAAGCCCCGCTTCGTCACATTTTCCTATGGACAAAGCAGGGCTTCTATCACATTTTCCGATGGACTCTTCTGCTTTTTGTACCAGCTCAATAAAGTAGACACTAAAAATAATCTTTAGTTAATACTATTTTTAAAAGTAGTCAATACTACACTTTTTCTTAATTTCTCTTTTGCGAAAGTAGACATTCTCATCTATTTTCACAAGTTTTTCTTTTTAAAAGTAGACACCTTATTCAACCTTTTGATTATCAGCATGATTTTTCCTCTTCTGTACAAATTTCGGTAATTCGGATAGTTCCCTCTTAGAAAAAGTGTCTTTTCTGTCTAATTCACCTTTGTAATATCTCTTCCGATAGCCTACGGGAGTATCATACCCAATAGCAAAACAGGGGCGCTGCTTATTGTAGTATTCCATGTAGTTCTCTAAAACAGTTCTTACCTGATCGCGCGAACGACAATTGTCAATTCGGTAGTCTATCATCAGTTCCTCTTTTATCCATCCATTAAGAGCCTCATTTACGGGATTGTCTGTGGGTTTCCCGGCACGTGACATAGACCTTACTATCACAGTATCTTTTATAAGGTCATTATAAGCCATTGATGAATAAACACTGCCTTGATCCGTATGAAGTACAACAGACTCGGAAGAGCCCTTCAACAGGGTCACTACCTCTTTCAATCCATCCACATATTGTTCACGGGCGCCCCTACGCTCGGCCAACTTCCAGGACAATATCTCTTTAGTGAATACGTCAAAGTAGAAAGTCAGCTCAAAATAGAATATCCAGAACTTAAGTACAGTCATGTCAGATACTATCACCTGGCGGGGACGGTCGACCGTATCCCATGTGGAAAATATCAGATTAGGATATCGATCACGTACCTTGCGAGGCTTATAATGCACCTTGTGGCAGGTTTCAGACTGTATTCCAAGATATCGGAAGCACTTATAGACGAAGTTGTCACTGAGAATGAGGTTGAGATTATGACGTATATAAGCAGCCGTCCAACGGTATCCATGTGACGGATGCTCCGTATGGATCTGTTCGACGATTTCGACCATCGCTTCCCTAGTGATGTCACGCATAGAAGGTTCACGCCTCTTCCATTTATAATAGCCGGCACGGCTCACACCCATCATGGGGCAGATATCCGCTATCGCAAAGTCTCTTGACAACATATCGACTATTTTAAATTCTTCGGCTTTAAACGAACATACTCCGTTTGCCCATCCTCGGTCTGACGTACCACATAATTTTTTTTTAAACGCTCGTTCTCTATGCGGAGTCGCAGAATCTCCCGCTTATAGGCTTCTTCCGTAGGGTTGAGACCCTCAGGAAGAACACCCTTTAGCTCTGCGTCAGCACGCGCAAGACCTTCTAAGCCACCTTCATCATACTGCCTTATCCATTTTTTGAAGGCTGTGTCAGAGATGTTGTTGACTGTACAGAAGTCACTTAACTTAATCAAGGAATTGCTCTTGAACTTACGTATCAAGAACTCTTTTTCCAATGGATTCAAATGTTTTGCCATAAAAGTTTCTCCTTTCCGGTAGATGACAGGGGTAATCAAAACGGGCTAAGGAAGCGCCCTTTCGTTCGGGCTACCCCCTCTCTACAGGGCGCTTCCTTTATCCACTTACGAAGATAACCAATCTCTATCTTTTTTCTACCTTCCAGTGTCTACTTTTTGAGGTGCAACATTTTGGGCGATATGTCGGCTATTGGAAACCATTTATCCCGGGGTGATAACAAATCATACCGTTCCATATAACATCCTGAATCGACTGTATGCCCGTTTTGCCCTATCTTTGCCAACACGGGATTTCATCCCTAACCTGACATTTAAGAACGAAAAACATTACGGTCATGAATAAAATTAAAACTTATCTTGTCTTTCTTTTCACGATTGCCCTTTCCGCTTTTGCGGTGGCTTGCTCCAGCAATGACGATGAAGCCGTTACACCGGAAATCGTAATCCCTGAAAATATTCTGACGAACGGGCTGAACTTTTCCGAAGCCGGAGGAACGAATACACTTTCTATCAAGTCGAATGTGTCGCTGGAAGTTACCAGCAGTCAGACTTGGTGTACGGTGACCCCGGTTTCTTCCACTTCGAGCACAGTCCTTAAATATACGATAGATGTAGAGCCCAATACCGGTACAGATGAACGCACGGCTACTATTAGCGTGAGAGGTGGTAACTTGGCGGAACAAAAGTTCGACATCGTGCAGTTGGCCGGTGAGGTTGATGAACCTGATGAACCCGATGAGCCCGCTGAACCCGGTTCGAACGAAATTACAGGAGAGACCCCCTGGGCTGTAGCCAAAAGCCTGGGATTGGGCTGGAATCTGGGAAATCAACTGGATGCGCACAGCAATGGCGTAGCTAATGAAACAATCTGGGGTAACCGGAAGGCAACGCAAGCCTTGTTTGACAAACTGGCTGCCGCAGGAATCACTACCGTGCGTATCCCGGTCACATGGATGGGACATATCGGAGCCGCTCCCGGCTATGAGATCGAGAAAGCATGGTTGGATCGTGTTGCCGAGGTAGTGGGCTATGCGGAGAACGCAGGCTTGAATGCCATTGTCAATATTCATCACGATGGGGCGGACAGCAGTTATTGGCTGAATATAAAAGAGGCTGCCAAGAGTGAAAGCAAGAATACTGCCGTCAAGGCCGAGTTGGAAGCTATATGGACGCAAATTGCAGAACGCTTTAAAGATAAAGGGAACTTCCTGGCATTTGAGTCGATGAACGAAATACATGACGGCGGCTGGGGCTGGGGCGAGAACCGCACGGACGGCGGAAAACAATATGCGGTGCTGAACGAGTGGAACCAGGTGTTTGTAAATGCGGTGCGAGCCGTTGGTGGTGAGAATGCTGATCGTTTTCTCGGTGTGCCGGGATACTGCACCAATCCGGAGCTTACGATAAGCTCTTTCAAACTGCCCACGGATAAGGTGCAGAATCGTTTGATGGTAGCTGTGCATTTCTACGACCCTTACGAGTATACATTGAATGCTGCCTATTCTGAATGGGGACATACCGGAGCTGCGGGCAAGAAGGTCAGCGGAGGAGATGAAGACAATGTGAAGAATATATTCGGCAAACTGAAGGCGGCTTACGTGGATAAAGGCATCCCGGTATATATCGGAGAGATGGGCTGTGTGCATCGTGCGAATGCCCGTGAGGAATCCTTCCGCAAGTATTATCTGGAGTATGTGTGCAAAGCGGCGAAAGAGTATGGCATGGCACCGGTCTACTGGGACAACGGTGGCACCGGAGCCGGAAAGGAAGAGTCCGGTCTGTTCAATCATGCTACGGGTGACTATCTGAATAATGCGGAGGAAATTGTAGGAGTGATGAAGAAGGCTGTTTTCACGGAAGATGCTTCCTATACATTACAGTCTGTTTATAACAATGCTCCGCAATAAATTAAGGCTAATGATAAAAAAGAATAAGATGAAAAATACTATTAAACAATTGGGGATTTGCTTGGTGCTGTCGGCATTGTCCCTTTTGCCCGTCTTGACGGCTTGTTCTGACAATGACGACGAACCGGCTGCGCCGGAAATCGTAATTTCCGAAAACATTCTGACGAATGGAATGAATTTTTCCAAAACAGGAGGAACGAGCACACTTTCTATCAAGTCGAATGTGTCGTTGGAAGTCATCAGCAATCAGGATTGGTGTACGGTAACTCCCGCTGCCTCCGCTTCGGCTACAGTTCTTAGGTATACGGTGACGGTGGAAGAAAATCCTGATGCGGTGGAACGTACTGCCACTGTTACCGTGAATGGTGGTGGTTTGACGGAAACGTTCAACGTTGTGCAGGTGGCAGCCAACGGACTGATTGTAGAATCCTGTTCTCCTGAAGCGGTTGCTGCCGAAGGTGGAATCTTTACGGTGAATCTGAAAGCGAATGGCAATGTCACGGTCACTATTCATGATAGCTGGATACGGGAGACCACTACCCGTGCAATGTCTGCGGTGACTAAAACCTTTAGCATTGCCGCTCATTATGGTGAGGCTCGCGAAGGAACCATCACTTTTACTTTAGGAGATTTTACAGAGACTGTTACTGTGAAGCAGCTTGCCGGCGAGTTGCCTGATGTCGGTATGGAGAGTGATGCCATGACTTTAGCTGCGAAGATAAAACTCGGCTGGAATCTGGGTAATTCTTTGGAAGCATGCAATGTGACTTACGCAGACGGTTTTGTGTGGGGAACGAACTCGCTGAGTGACATGGACCCGGGAGAAACCAAATGGGGAAATCCGGCAACGACCCAGAAAATGATCAGTGCCGTCAAAGCTGCCGGTTTCAATGCTGTGCGTATTCCTTGTGCCTGGTATGGGTATATGGAGAATGAGACGGACTATACGATAAAAGCTTCCTGGCTGAACCGTGTGCAGGAAGTGGTGGGTTATTGTTATGCCGAGAATATGTATGTCATCCTGAATATCCACTATGACGGAGGCTGGTTGGAAAAGAACTGTAAGGCAGCCGTGCAGGACAACGTGAACAAGGTGCAGAAGGCTTTGTGGACACAGATTGCCGAAAGATTCAAGGACTATGATGAGCATCTGTTGTTTGCCGGATGTAATGAGCCCAATGCTGCCAATGCCACTGAAATGGAAGTATTGAAGTCATACGAACAGACCTTCATAGATGCTGTGCGTGCTACGGGTGGAAACAATGCAGTCCGCAACCTGATTGTGCAGGGACCCAATACGGATATCACGAATACTTCGGATTATGGTCAGCTGCCAGTGGACAATGTATCCAACCGTTTGATGGTCGAGATACACTACTACACCCCGTGGAACTTCTGCGGAATGACGGCGGATGAGAGCTGGGGAAAGATGGCCTACTTCTGGGGAACCGAATATCATGTGGACGGATCTGACAGAAACTACCAGCCCGGTGGTTACGCAAGTGCAGAAGCGGAAATGGAAGCTCTTTTCAAAAAGATGCAGACGAAATATGTAAGCCAGGGTATTCCGGTGATTCTGGGTGAGTTCGGTGCCAACAGACGTTCTTCCCTGACCGGAGATGAGCTGACCAAGCATTTGGCTTCGCGCGCTTACTATCTGAAAACGGTGGTTGCCAATGCCGGAAAGTATGGTCTTGTGCCTTTCTACTGGGATAATGGATATAATGGAGACAATACGATGGCTCTCTTTAACCGTAATACCTGTAAGGTTTACGACCAGCAAGCGTTGGATGCCTTGATAGAGGGGATTGCAAACTAATTGGGAAAGATAGGTTTTTCATAAATATAGGTTCTCTTAGTTAAGAGATAGGTTTTTAATACAGGTTTTTTTTGATTGGTGCTGGGGAGCGGCTTCTGTGAGGGAAGTGGCTTCCCTATTTTCTGTTGTTGAAACAAATGATGGGGTATCAAATGATAAAAAAACACATTGAAAACTTTGTTTTTACGATTCCTTTTTGTTTCATTTGCAGTATGTTAACGATATTCCTATATCTACTACTATGAAGAGATTGATTTTACTTATCGTTTCAGTCGTTGTGGCATGTTTCTCTGCCTTTTCACACGACTTTATGTTCAAACATCTGGAGGTTAAGGACGGAATGCCCAGCAACCAAATCAATGCCATTTATAAAGATTCAAGAGGCTTTATGTGGTTCGGTACCGCTGCCGGACTGGCTCGTTATGACGGATATCGTTTCAAGATATTCCGGAGCACGGACAATGCTTCTACGTCTTTGCCCGACAACTATATTGAGAAGATAGTGGAAGACGGTGAGGGGCGTTTATGGATACGGACGGGAGAAAACGGATATGTCATTTATAACTGGGATACGGAGAGCTTTGTCTGTGATGTTCGTTCCCGGATGTGGGATATAGGGATAGACGGAACACCCCGCTATGTATTTGTCGACAAGCAAAAGAATATCTGGTTTGCCGTAGACGGGAAAGGGTGCTATTGCTATCGGCCCGGTGAAAAGAATGCTGTATCCCTGCCTTTCGGTGAGAAAGGGATACCCGAAGGTGTCATTATAGACATGGCCGAATGTAAGGATGGCATTCTGCTGGTATATGATAACGGACGTGTAATCTGTATCGACCGTGAGACGGTACGTGTAAAATGGACTTTGACAGATATTGCAGAGCACATGGGAACGCGTACTGAAATATTCTTCCTGTACGTGGATAAGGATGAAGATTTATGGATATATGGTGCCCCGGGTGTATGGGCTTATGATTTGTCTGACAGGAAGTGGCATTCACAATGGAATTTCAGCGACTGGGGGCAGGCACATATCGTAGCAATAGCTCAGGATAAGCAGGGGCGTATTTGGTTTGGAAAGGACCAGGATGGCATCGATATCTGGAATAAGGCGACTGGTGAAACTGTTTCGCTTACGTATGATGTGGATGACGAACGCGGTTTGCCCAATAATACCATCAATGTGCTTTATGAAGATGAAGGCGGTGTGATGTGGATAGGTACTTATAAGAAAAGTGTGGCTTATTATGATGAGGGCATTTTTAAGTTCGGCATCAACCACTTGGGAGATATTAACTGTCTGGAAGAAAGTAATGACGGTTCGTTGTGGCTGGGTACCAATGACGCCGGGCTGATACGCTGGAATCCGAGGACGGATGAAAAGAAACTGTATGCATACTCGCCGGGAGGAAACTCTATTGCTTCGAATGTCATTGTAAGTTTGTTGCAAGCTAAGGACGGAAAACTCTGGATAGGGACATTTTGGGAAGGATTGGATTGTTTCGACGGCAATCGCTTCGTGCATTACCGGAACAGACCGGGAGATGATAATTCGCTGGCTAATAACAATGTCTGGTCATTGGCAGAAGATAAGAACGGAAATATCTGGATTGGAACCTTGGGAGGCGGTTTGCAATGTCTGAATCCGGGGACAGGTGAGTTCACCACCTATAAGATAAGCAACTCCGGAATTATTTCCAATCATATAGCCTCTTTATGTATGAGTCGTGATAATCGTTTGATAATCGGTACTTCTTCTACGGGGGTATCCATTATGGATCTGACTACCCGGAAAATAACGAATCTGGTAGGCAACCAGTCGGGAAGTATCCGCTTTTCCAATCAGAGCATTAACCAGGTCTATGAGGATAGCCGGGGATTGATATGGGTGGGAACACGTGAAGGACTGAATCTCTATAACCCGAAGAACGACCATTTACAGGTAGTTCCTCTTTCGCAGAACGATTCTAGGGTATTTATTACCGGTATCGTAGAAGATGATAATAAAAATATGTGGGTGACTACGGCCAATGGTGTAGTGAATGTAATTCCTTCTATCGATACAAAAAACGGAGATTATACTTTCAACTATTACAGGTATGATGATAAGGACGGTTTGCAGGGCTGTGAGTTCAATCAACGTTCCATTAAACGTCTTTCCTCGGGTGAGATTGCAATGGGAGGTATGTATGGATTGAATACTTTCAGACCGGAGAATATCAAATATAACCGGACGTTGCCCAAGGTGATGTTTACCGGCTTCCAGCTTTTCAATGAAGAAGTGGAGGTTGGAAAGGAGTATGGTGGACGTGTTTTGCTGCGTGAGTCGCTGAATAAAGCCAGAGAGGTGAAACTTGATTATAAACAGAATGTCTTTACTGTATTGTTTGCATCGGATAATTACGTTTTGCCTGAGAAAACCCAGTATCTGTATAAACTGGAGGGCTTTAATGAGGATTGGATGGTAGGTGCGGCTGATATGCACCGCGTTACTTATACGAATCTGGCACCCGGTACTTATACGCTGAAAGTAAAGGCCATCAATAGTGATGGATTTGCCGGAACAGAAGAGTCAAGCCTTAAAATAGTAATCCTGCCACCTTTCTGGATGACGCCCTGGGCGTATGTTCTGTATGCTATGCTATTGATAGGCACATTGCTTCTCGCCCGCAATGCTGTGCTGCGCCGTGAACGCAATAAGTTCAGGATACAACAGATGGAACGTGAAGCGGAGCGGAATGAAGAAGTCAATCAGATGAAATTCCGTTTCTTTACCAATGTGAGCCATGAACTGCGTACACCGCTGACGTTGATCATTTCTCCGTTGGAAGGAATGATGAAAGAAACCCATGACGAACGGAAGCTGGATCAGCTGAAGTTGATGCATCGTAATGCATTGCGGTTGCTGAATCTTGTGAACCAATTACTTGATTTCCGTAAAAATGAGGTGGCGGGGTTGCATTTGAATCTTTCGGAGGGGGAGGTTGTGTCGTATGTTCACTCTATATGCAACTCATTCCTGATGCTTTCGGAAAAGAAGAACGTGCATCTCACTTTTTTCTCGGCAATCGAATCGCTGAATATGTCGTTCGATGAGGATAAGATAGGTAAGGTAGTGATGAATCTGCTCTCTAATGCGTTTAAGTTTACTCCGGATGGAGGGAGGGTGGATGTCTCTCTTGAACTGATAAAAGGAACTACGGAAACATTGGAAATCAAAGTATCCGATACGGGGGTAGGTATCAGTGACCTTGATAAAGAACGCATATTCGAACGTTTCTATCAATCGGAGCGTAAAGGTGATAGTAACCCCAGTACGGGGAGTGGTATCGGTTTGAGCCTGGTACGTGATTACGTTACGCTGCATGGCGGTGTGGTGCGCGTGTTCGACAATGTGGGTACGGGCAGTGTATTTGTGGTAGATATTCCGGTGAAACATTCGGTGGTGAACGTAGCGACTCCACTCTCGGAAGAAGCTGCGGAAGAGGATGCGGTGGCACTTGCTTCGGTGGAAGATTTGAATGAAGAAGAACGGAAGAAGCCACTTGCACTGATTGTGGATGATAATGAGGATTTTGTTTCTTTCATGCGTTATACATTAAGTCTGTATTTCCGCATAGAATCTGCCGGAAACGGAAAGATAGCCTGGCAGATGATACCGGAACTGATGCCGGATATCATCGTTTGTGATGTGATGATGCCTGAAATGGACGGGAACGAACTGTGCCGTTGGGTGAAGGCTGACAAGCGTACAAGTAATATTCCGTTTGTGTTGCTTACGGCCAAGCAATCCGTAGAGAATAAGGTGGAAGGCCTGACGATTGGTGCGGATGACTATGTGACGAAACCTTTCAATATGGAGGTACTGATTTTGCGCATGCGCAAACTGATAGATTTGAGCAGCAAAAATAAACTTCGCACCCGTATTGATCCCGAACCGAGTGAAATCGTTATCACTTCAATGGACGAAAAGCTGATTGAGAATGCGATAAAGTATGTGGAGACGCATATTGCCCGTCCCGATTTATCTGTAGAAGAATTGAGTCATGAACTGGGCATGAGCCGGGTGCATCTCTATAAAAAGCTGTTGCAGATTACCGGTAAAACTCCGATAGAATTTATTCGTATTATCCGACTGAAACGTGCGGCACAACTTCTGCGCGAGAGCCAGCAGAATGTGTCGGAGGTTGCCTATCAGGTGGGCTTCAATAACCCCAAATATTTCAGTAAGTATTTCAAGGATGAATTCGGTGTTTTACCCTCTGTATATCAGGAAAAGGAGGGTAAATAACAAAAAGTACCCATTGTTGAAACATCTGATATTTCTATAAATCAAATAAGCCCTTTCCTTTCAACATCGGGAGGGCTTGTTTACTGTATGATTACCTACTTTTACACTCGGAGAAAATAACTTTAAAAACAAAGATATGAAATTGAAAAACACTTCAGTTTGTTTGCTCGCAGGATGGATGCTGATGGCATGCTCCGGAGGCGGGTATGAGAAGACGAGTAACGGCATTATTGTAAATGTAGAACAACAGCAACCGACGGATGTGCGAAAGGTGAAGGTTGAAGTAATGGGAGAGAAGTTGATTCATGTGTCGGCCACTCCCGAAAAAAACTTTTCAAAGGCGGAAAGCCTGATTATAGTTCCCCAAAAAGATAAGACGGACTTCAGCGTGGAAGAAAGTGAAGATGCCGTTTCGGTAAAAACCTCAGAGGTGTGCGCCATTGTATCCAAAGCTACGGGTGAAGTACGTTTTACCGATGCTTCCGGTAACCTGATTTTGGCGGAAGATGAGAAAGGCAGGAGTTTCCAGCCTATCGAAGTGCAGGGAACAAAGGCGTATACGGTACGTCAGGTATTCCAGTCGCCCGATGATGAGGCGTTCTACGGACTGGGACAACACCAGGCTGATGAATTCAACTATAAAGGTAAGAACGAGGAACTTTTCCAGTATAATACAAAGGTTTCCGTACCTTTTATCGTTTCCAATAAGAATTACGGTATTCTGTGGGATAGTTATTCGCTTTGCCGTTTCGGCGATCCGCGTGATTATACACAGTTAAGCACAGTTTTCAAACTCTATGATAAGGAGGGTAAGGAAGGTGCTTTGACAGGAACATACGTACCCTCTCAGAAATCAACAGTGGAGACACTGGTACGCCGGGAAGATTCTGTTTATTTTGAGCATCTGAAATCGGAAGATTTGTCGAAAGTCGTGAACTTACCAGAAGGATTTCCTTTCATGGGTTCACAGGTGACGTATGAAGGCGAAATTGAGCCGATGGAGAGCGGTCGGTTCCGTTTTATCCTTTATTATGCAGGATATACGAAGGTATATATTGACGGTGAACTGGTGGTTCCCGAACGTTGGCGTACGGCTTGGAACCCGAACAGTTATAAGTTTGCCGTAGATTTGAAGGCCGGTAAACGTGTTCCATTGAAAATTGAATGGATTCCTGATGGATATGTATCCTATTGCGGTTTGCGTGCATTGTCTCCTGTATCTGCTGAAGAACAGAACAAACAGTCGTGGTGGGGAGAAATGCAGAATGAAATCGATTATTATTTTGTTTATGGCGAGGATATGGACGAGGTAATCAGTGGATACCGTGCTTTGACCGGAAAATCACAAATCATGCCGAAGTGGGCGATGGGATACTGGCAGAGCCGCGAACGTTATAAGACGCAGGAAGAAATACTGGATGCTTTGAAGGAATTCCGTAAACGTCAGATTCCCATTGATAATATTGTGCTCGACTGGAGCTACTGGCCGGAAAATGCCTGGGGCAGTCATGAGTTCGACAAAGCTCGTTTCCCTGATCCGAAAGGAATGGTAGATTCTATTCATGCCCTGAATGCCAAGATGATGATTTCCGTTTGGCCGAAATTCTATATGACTACGGAACATTATAAAGAGTTTGATGAAAAAGGCTGGATGTATCAGCAGGCCGTTAAAGACAGCATCCGTGACTGGATTGGCCCTGGCTACGTCGGTTCTTTCTATGATGCTTATGCTGAGGGTGCACGGAAGCTGTTCTGGAAACAGATGGAAGATCATCTTTATCCCCTCGGAATTGATGCCTGGTGGATGGATGCCAGTGAACCGAATGTACGCGACTGTACGGATTTGGCTTACCGGAAAGCTTTGTGTGGTCCGACTGCTCTCGGCCCGTCCGATCAATATTTCAATGCGTATGCGTTGATGAATGCTGAGGCTATTTATGACGGGCAACGTGCCGTGGACAATGACAAGCGTGTATTCTTGCTGACTCGTTCGGGATTTGCCGGATTGCAACGTTATTCTACCGCAACATGGAGTGGCGATATCGCTACCCGTTGGGAAGATATGAAGGCACAGATTTCTGCCGGGCTGAATTTTGCAGTCAGCGGTATTCCTTACTGGACAATGGACATTGGCGGATTTTGCGTAGAAAAACGCTATGAAGACGGACAAAAGGAATTCAACAGGACCGGAAAAGAGAATGCGGACTATAAGGAATGGCGTGAGTTGAATACACGTTGGTATCAGTTTGGCGCATTCTGCCCGTTGTTCCGTGCACATGGACAATATCCGTTCCGTGAGGTGTGGAATATAGCTCCCGAAGGACATCCGGCTTATAGTTCTATAGTGTATTATACGAAGTTGCGCTATACGATGATGCCTTATATTTATTCATTGGCCGGGATGACTTATTTTGATGATTATACGATTATGCGTCCGCTGGTAATGGACTTTACGGCAGATACAAAGGTGAATAATATCAGTGACCAGTTTATGTTCGGTCCGGCGTTGATGGCGGCTCCGGTGTATGAGTATGGTGCACGCAATCGGGAGGTCTATTTCCCGGCAACTTGCGGTTGGTATGATTTCTATACCGGTAAGTACATGGCCGGTGGGCAACAGTTGAAGGTGGACGCTCCCTATGAACGTATGCCGCTCTATGTACGCGAAGGGGCTATTGTGCCTTACGGACCGGAAATGCAGTATAGTGATGAGAAGCCTGCGGAAGAAATTACACTGTATGTATATGCGGGTAAAGATGGTGAGTTCACTTTGTACGAGGATGAAGGTGTGAATTACAACTACGAAAAAGGACAGTATGCCACCATCCCGTTTACTTACAATGATGCGGAAGGCACTCTGACTATTGGTGACCGTGCAGGAGAATTTCCCGGTATGCTGAAAGAACGTATATTCAACGTTGTAAAGGTAAGTAAGGATAAGCCGCAACCTTTTGACGCGAAGGCTAAGGGTACGGTGGTGAAGTATGATGGGAAGGAACAGAAGGTGAAGCTGTATTAAGTTACGAGCTACGAGCTACCAGTAACGAGTTGCTGCGCTATAAGGGCGAATAAGTATTCGCCCGGCTATCACGCCGAAAGGCACTTGTCACTTGTAGCTCGTAGCTTGTCACTTAATTTAGCGGTGAAGCCGCTAAATTATCATTTATAGAATAAATGACATGAAAAGATTATTGCTAATACAAATATCCTGTTTTCTTCTTTTTCTGACGGTGGGAAGCTGCACTTCCGCTGAGAAGATGACGAATGACCGTCGACAGGATTTCACCGCTGACTGGACTTTCCATTTGGGAGATGACTCTGCGGCATCCCGTCCCGATTATGACGACACGGCATGGCGGATCCTCAATCTTCCACATGACTGGGCCATTGAAGGAGAGTTCAGCAGGGATAATCCTTCCGGAACAGGAGGCGGGGCATTACCCGGTGGTATCGGTTGGTATCGCAAAACGTTTACTGTTGACAAAGCGGATGAAGGCAAGCGCCTGTATATTGATTTTGACGGTGTATATATGAATTCGGAAGTTTTCATCAACGGTCATTCCCTCGGTGTGCGTCCTTATGGATATGTCTCGTTCAGTTACGATCTGACTCCCTATATCAAGTGGGGCGGAAAGAATGTAGTTGCCGTACGTGTGGACAATGGGGAACAACCTAATTCCCGCTGGTATTCGGGATGTGGCATCTACCGTAATGTATGGCTTACGAAACTTAACCCCGTGCATATAGCGCAATGGGGTACTTTTATCACGGCGGAAGATGTGTCGAAGAACAGTGCCCGGCTAAACATACGTACTAAAATACAGTATGATGCGGCCGCTCAACTGCAAGATTCCGTGAAGCAGGCGGATGGCACGTATGTTGTTTTTGACTCGGAAATTGTTCCCCTGGCAGATGTCGTGTTGCAGTCACGGCTGATGGATGCGGAAGGGAATGTTGTGGGTGAGGTTGCATCGGAACTGCAAGTGATACCTGCCTGTCCGAACGAGGTAGAACAGGAAATTGTAGTGAAGAACCCTAATCTCTGGAGCGTGAACACTCCTTATATATATAAGGTGAACAGTATCCTTATTGATAAGATAACCGGTAAGGTACTGGATAATTACTGTACGAATACCGGTATCCGTACCTTCCGTTTTGATGCACAGAAAGGATTTATTCTGAATGGAGAACGGCTGAAGATTAATGGTGTATGTATGCATCACGATCTGGGGTGTCTTGGGGCGGCAGTCAATATCCGCGCTATCGAGCGTCAGCTGGAGATACTGCAAGAAATGGGTTGTAACGGCATTCGCTGTTCTCATAATCCTCCCTCACCTGAACTGCTCGATCTTTGTGACCGTATGGGATTTATCGTAATGGATGAGACGTTCGATATGTGGCGCAAAAGAAAAACGGCTCATGACTATTCCCGCTACTTCAACGAGTGGCACGAACGCGATCTGACGGATTTGATACTTCGCGACCGTAACCATCCTTCTGTTTTCATTTGGAGCATCGGTAACGAAGTGCTGGAACAATGGTCGGATGCAAAAGCGGATACGCTGACCTTGGAACAAGCGAACCTGATTCTGAATTTTGGTCATGATCAGAGTATGCTGGCGAAAGAAGGTGAGATGAGCGTGAACTCTTTACTGACGAAGAAACTGGCAGATATGGTAAAAGCCCTCGATTCTACCCGTCCCGTTACGGCTGGCTGTAATGAACCGAACCCGAATAATCACTTGTTCCGTTCGGAAGCATTAGATCTCATCGGCTTCAATTACCATGATGATTGGTTTGCCGGTGTGCCCGAGAAATTTCCCGGTAAACCCTTCATTGTGGCGGAAAGTGTATCAGCACTGATGACACGTGGCTACTACCGGATGCCGAGTGACGAAACTGTTATTTGTCCTGAACGTTGGGATAAACCTTATTTTGATGATAGTTTCTCCTGTTCTTCGTATGATAACTGTCATGTACCTTGGGGGAACAGCCATGAGGGCACGATGCGCCACGTGAAAAATAATGATTTTATCAGCGGACAGTATGTCTGGACCGGGTTTGACTATTTGGGTGAACCGACTCCTTACGGTTGGCCTGCCCGTAGCTCTTATTTCGGCATTGTCGATCTGGCTGGTTTCCCGAAAGATGTGTATTATCTCTATCAGTCGGAATGGCATCCGGAGAAAAAGGTATTGCACCTTTTTCCGCATTGGAACTGGACACCGGGACAGGATATAGATATGTGGGCTTATTATAATAATGCGGATGAGGTGGAGCTTTTTGTAAATGGCGAGTCACAGGGCGTGCGTACAAAAGGTAAGGATGATTTTCATGTCATATGGCGTGTGAAGTATGAACCGGGTGTGGTAAAAGTCGTTTCCCGCAAGGATGGAAAAGCGGTATTGGAAAAGGAAATACATACAGCCGGAGAACCTGCACAGATACGCTTGACGGCTGATCGGAATGAAATCAAATCAGATGGCAGAGATCTTAGTTTTGTAACAGTGGAAGTACTGGATAAAGATGGTAATCTTTGTCCGAATGCCGATAATCAGATCATGTTCGATGTGCAAGGTGCAGGATTCATTGCCGGTGTAGACAATGGTAGTCCTGTTTCAATGGAGAAATTCAAAGCTGATCATCGCAGGGCTTTCTATGGGAAGTGCCTGGTGGTTGTTCAAAGTGATGGAAAATCCGGAGGCATCAAACTGACGGCTACATCCGAAGGATTGAAAACGGCAGTGACCGCTATTAAAGCAAAATAAAAGTAACTTGTTAGCGGAATTCATTCATTACGGAATGGAAAAGAAGAAAAAGAGTGATAAGGCGGTAAGGTGATAGGGTGATAAAGTGGTTGCGTTATATATCACAGAGCGTTATCCCGTTATCACTTTATCACTCTACCACCTTATCACATTTAGTTCATATCCTAACAGAATGAATGAATTCCGCCAACGACTAAAAATAATATCTTTAATGTAATAATAATGAAGAAACAACTCTTTTCAACTCTCCTGTTTGCCTGTTCATTGACTACTCTGACAGCGCAAACTCCTGTATATTTAGATGATACGCAACCCATTGAAGCACGTGTAAAAGATGCTCTCAACCGTATGACACTGGAAGAGAAAGTAGCCCTTTGCCATGCGCAGAGCAAATTCAGCAGTCCCGGTGTGCCCCGTCTTGGTATCCCCGAGCTTTGGATGAGTGATGGACCTCACGGTGTTCGTGCAGAAATCAACTGGAACGATTGGGGATATGCCAAATGGACTAATGACAGTATTACTGCTTTTCCTGCTTTGACTTGTCTTGCCGCTACCTGGAATCCGGAAATGTCTGCCATCTACGGCAAGGCTATTGGTGAAGAAGCCCGTTATCGGGAAAAAGATGTTCTTTTGGGCCCCGGTGTTAATATCTATCGTACTCCTCTAAATGGTCGTAATTTTGAATACATGGGGGAAGATCCTTATCTGGCAGGCGTAATGTGTGTACCTTATATTCGGGAGATACAGAAAAACGGGGTTGCCGTAAGTGTGAAACACTATGCTCTGAACAATCAGGAGCTATGGCGTGGACACATTGATGTGCAACTAAGCAACCGTGCCTTACACGAAATCTACCTCCCCGCTTTCAAGGCTGCTGTGCAGAAAGGCGGTGCCTGGACCGTGATGGGAGCCTATAACAAGGTGCGTGGTCAGCATGCCTGCCACAATGATCTTTTGCTGAATAAGATTTTGAAGAATGACTGGGGTTTTGACGGCGTAGTCGTAACCGATTGGGGTGGTGCCCATGATACTTACGAAGCAGCCATGAATGGCTTGGACATCGAGATGGGATCCTATACCAACGGTCTGACCTCAGAAAGTGCATTTACCTTCGACGATTATTATCTGGCTAAGCCTTATCTTCGGATGTTGAAGGAAGGTAAGGTGCCTATGAGTACAGTGGATGATAAAGCTTCCCGTATTCTTCGCCTGATATTCCGCACGGCGATGAATCGTCAGAAACCGTATGGTTCGCTGACAAGTGAAGAGCATTATCAGGCTGCCCGTGAGATTGGTAATGAGGGTATTGTGCTTCTGAAAAACACACCTGTCCAGAAAAAAGGCACCCCTTTGCTGCCGCTTGATGGCTCTAAATATCAACGTATACTGGTAGTAGGTGACAATGCTGTCCGCTTGTTGAACGAAGGAGGCGGTTCTTCTGAACTGAAGGTAAAAGATATGGTATCTCCGCTCGATGGCATGCATACTCTTTATGGTGATAAGGTAGTTTATACGAAAGGTTACGCTGCCGGACATCCGATGTATGGGCGTGCAGAAGAAATTCCCCAGTCGGTGATGGATTCCTTGCGCACAGCAGCAACTGAACTTGCCAAAGAAGCCGATCTTGTGATTTTGTTCGGCGGATTGAATAAGAATCATTTCCAGGATTGTGAAGCCGGCGACCGTGTGACATACGGTTTGCCATTCGGACAAAATGAACTGATTGAATCTCTGTTGGGAGTCAATAAAAATATGGTATTGGTATTGTTGAGTGGTAATGCCGTGGAAATGCCTTGGCTGAATAAAGTTCCGGCCGTCCTGCAAGGCTGGTATCTGGGATCTATGGGTGGCAATTCACTTGCTGATGTACTGAGTGGTGCGGTGAATCCCAGCGGAAAACTTCCTTTCTCCTTTCCTGTGAAATTGACGGATTGCGGTGCACATGCATTTGACGAATTGAGTTATCCGGGTGATAGTATCAAGCAGGTCTACAAAGAAGATATTCTGGTAGGTTATCGCTGGCATGATACCAAGAAGATTCCCGCCTTATTCCCTTTCGGGTATGGTTTGAGTTATACGACTTTTGCCTATGGCAAACCGGTAGCTTCTGCTAAAACAATAACTGCTGACAATTCTCTGACTGTGACTATTCCTGTAAAGAATACGGGTAGTGTTGCCGGAAAGGAAGTCGTACAACTGTATGTGGGAGATGAAAAATGTAGTGTTTTGCGTCCTGTGAAAGAGTTAAAGGCATTCCAAAAGATAACTTTGGCACCGGGTGAAGAAAAAGAAGTAACCTTCACCATCACCCCGGATGATTTGAAGTTCTATGATGAAGCTGTTGACGGATGGACGGCAGAACTGGGTAAGTTTAAGGCTTATATCGGAGCCTCTTCCGCAGATATCCGTGGAACGGTTCCGTTCGAGTTGAAATAAAATAGTGATTGCTGAATGGGGAAGGGGTGTGGAGTGTTTTTCGCATTTCTTCTCCATTTATTATATTCCCCTTTATTACAAGCCCTTTGCAGGGCTTTCGTCTGCCACAGTATGTCTACTACTGAGGATGTTTTGCAAATCTTTATCTATTTTCTTAGGTATTTCTATTGTTTTTATTGAGAAGGCTTACTATTTTTGTATGCAAACTCCTTACTGCCTGAAGAAGTAAATTGCTTATCGTGTTGCAGTTCAACTCATAGAGGTTTGCTTAATAGGTCCTTTACTTTTAGAGGATATTTCGTTTCTTTCTTGGAACGAAGTGAACATTAGTAGTTAATTTACGAAGTTAATAACAAATAAAAAGGTATTCACTTATAAGAAATACAACATCGAAGATGAATAATTCTGCGGAACTTTCCACCCTTTGGACATTTTTAGACAATATAACCAATAATCTGAAAAGTCAGAGATTGGCGGATGTATTCCGTTTTATTTCTTTTTATCCTTTTGAGACCTATGGACCTCACAAACATTTGCGTATTGAGATTAACCATGTTAAAAAGGGCAATTGCATTCTGTATTTGGACAATGAGAGCATCAATTTTGTTGAGGGTGATACCATGATCATTCTCTCGAATGTCAATCATACGTTTGAGGCAGGCTCTGGTGGAACTACTTTAATGCAGCTTGAATTTCTTCCTGAGATATTTTCCGGTTTTGATTTGAACTTTCCGAATTGTATAGATGGTACGTCACCAAATTCCATCTCTCTTTTCTCGGAAGAGAACAAGCTGATTAAAATAGTGAATAATATAGGTATTATGCGTGTAGTACAACGCATTGTAAACGAATTGGAAGGGAAGAATTCCTATTATCAATATTTGGTTGTGATGTTTTATGCAGAGTTGATGGTTCTTATTTATCGTTATATGGATGAAAACTATTTGCCTGTTTGCCAAAATGATGCTTTAAAAAAAGCAATATCCTTTATTCGTTTCAATTTCCATCAGGACATTAGTATTAATGATGTAGCTGCGCATGCCGGCATTAGTGAACGTTACCTCAGAAGCTTATTTTTGCAATACTTGAATTTTTCTCCTTTAGATTATCTAAATCAAATACGTATTAATAAATCTATTGAGCTGCTTCGAAATACGGAATTATCTGTAAAAGAGGTCAGTTTCCAATGTGGATTCCAGTCACCACAATACTTTTCACGCATCTTCAAACAGCGAACTGGGATATCTCCACGTGAAGTAACCAGGTAGTATTTCCGTTTTGTACATTATTTCTTTTTATATGAGCCTTTTCGGACACGTCTTACAATCTTGATTTATCCATTCTTTTTGTTAAGTGAACTAACTTTGCTCTTACCGGAACAAAGAGTATAACTTTATAAAAAAAGAATGAAAAATGAAAGAATGGAAAGATGATAAGACTCTGATAACCTTGATAAAAGCCGAACTCTACACGGCAGTTATCGGAGATATTATGGATAAGATGGGATATCTCCATCAGTTTCTTCCCCCTCATATTCGTCCGCTTCGTGATGATATGTTGATAGCCGGACGAGCTATGACTGTTTTGGAAGCCGACGTACATGACAATTCTGCATCGGGGGGAAATAATCCTCTGTTACAGCGCTCCTTCGGCTTGATGTTGGAGGCATTAGATGATTTGAAGGAAGATGAAGTGTATATCTGCTCCGGTTCTTCTCCGGAATATGCTTTGTGGGGAGAATTGATGAGTGCTCGCGCTATGCAATGCAAAGCCGCAGGAGCTGTTGTAAATGGATACTCACGCGATACCAAAGGTATTTTAGCTTTAGACTTTCCTTGTTTCTCGTATGGTCCTTACGCGCAGGATCAGGCTCCTCGTGGAAAAGTTATTGATTATCGTGTTCCCATTGAGGTAGACGGGGTTTTGGTCAATGATGGTGATATGCTGATTGGGGATATTGACGGTGTGTGTGTGGTTCCTCGTCGGATAGAAGAAGAGGTTTTTACCCGTGCATTGGAGAAGGCGCGTGGTGAACGGATAGTATTGAAGAAAATACAGGAAGGTATGCGGGCACGTGATGCTTTTGATAAGTTTGGCATAATGTAGATTTAATTTGAGTTTGAAGATGAAGATAACTGATGTAAAGGTGTGGCTGGTGCAAGGCATCAAATACAATTGGACATTATTAAAGATTTATACGGATGCTGGTTATACGGGAGTAGGTGAAGCTACTAATTGGCCGGGTAGCCCTGTCGTTTATGAAGCTGCTAAGCATGTCGGACAGCGTATAATAGGTTTAGATCCGATGAGAACGGATTTTATTTGGACCAAACTGTATCGTGACTTGAATTGGATAGGTCCGTATGGTGCGAGTATGTGTGCTATTAGTGGTATTGATATGGCTTTGTTGGATTTGAAGGGTAAAGTATTGAATACCCCCTGCTATGAGTTGCTGGGAGGAGCATATCGTAAAGATATTCTTCTGTATGCAAATTATTGGTTTACAAAAGGTGAACATAATGAGGAGGACTATGCTGCCCAGGCACAGATCGTAAAAGAGGCTGGTTTTACCGGTTTGAAGTTTGATCCGTTTGCGCATACAAACTATTTTTATGGTGAGGATTTGGCTTCTAATCTGACATTGACTTCTGCACAACAAGATTTGGCATTCAATGTATCTAAAGCTGTGCGGGAGGCTGTGGGTCCTGAGATGGATATTATGATAGAGACACATGCCATGTTGAACTACCGTATTGCCGTGAAAATGGCGGAACGTTTGGCTAAGTTGGATATCACTTGGTATGAAGAACCGGCAGGTCCTGAGAGTTCGCAAACTTTACGGGCTATGCGTGAGCGTATTCCCTCAGATGTGACCATTTGTGTGGGCGAACGGCACTATACGCGATTTGGTATCCGTTCGTTACTTGAGAAGCATGTCTGTGATATTATTATGCCGGACATAACCCGTTGTGGTGGTCCTTCTGAAATGAAGCGGATGGCTACCATGGCTGAGGCTTATAATGTATTGATCGCTCCACATAATCCTAATGGACCATTGTCTACATTGGCTTCATCGCATGTTTGTGCCGCCATTCCAAATTTTTTCAGGCAGGAATTTATGTTTAATGATGTGGCTTGGAGGGATACAGTTATTGATCATCCCATTTCGGAAATGGTGTATGACGGGTATCTGCATCTGTCTGACAGACCCGGTTTGGGAGTAGATTTGGTTGAAGATGAATTGGAGAAACATACCGGTATCGTAGCCGATGCTCCTGATAATTTTTATATTTGATAAGATATGGCATTTACTATTGACTTAAAAGAAAAGGTCGTACTGGTTACCGGTGTATCTTCTGGCATTGGTTTAGGTGTTGCACGCGAATTTGCTCGTGCGGGTGCTGATGTGGCGGGTTGTTCACGTAAGGCGGCAAATGATGAAAGTATAGCTACTTATATGGAGGCTGTAGAAAGTGAAGGGAGTCGGGTGCTTTATGTGCAGGCAGATGTTACAAAGGAGCAGGATTTGGAGCAGTTGGTTAAAAAAGTGATTGATACATTTGGCAGGCTGGATATTCTTGTGTCCAATGCCGGGATGAATGTTTTTGAGGGCGCAGAACATTGTGATGAAGAGCATTGGAGATATAATCTTGATTTAAATCTGGCTTCACATTGGCGCTTGGCAAAACTTTGCAGGCCCTATTTGAAACAAACGAAAGAGGGGGTTATTTTGCTAATGACTTCAAACCATGCGTTTTGCACAATTCCTGGATGTTTTCCTTACAATGTCACGAAGACGGCTATAACGGGCTTAGTACACAGCTTGGCTATAGAATGGGGACCTGAGATACGGACAGTGGGTGTAGCACCGGGGTTTATCGATACGGCAGGAAATGACACTTGGTTCAATTCTTTTCCTGATGCAAATGCCGAACGTCAGCGCACGGTTGATCATCATCCGGTAAAGAAACTTGGTACGGCAGAAGAGGTTGGTGCTTTATGTGTCTATCTGGCTTCCCCGATAGCTTGTTTTATTAGTGGAACCACTGTACTGATGGATGGAGGCCGTTCGGCATTGATGCAGGATTTTTAATAATGAAAGAATCAATATGAAAGCGAATCTACTATATCGTTGTTATGACACGATTGGAGAGGCTGTTACTTGGCTTCCGGATATGAAAACTTTGTTGTGGGTTGATATTGACAGTGGTATCCTGCATCAGTATAATCTGGAGAGTCAGAAGATGGAAGAACACCAATTTCCCGAAATGATAACTGCTGTCATTCCCTGGAAAGGGCATGAGCATGAAATTATTTTGGCAATGAAGAATCGTCTGGTTGTTTATCATCTTGTGGAAAGAGAGTATCAGGTGCTTTTAGAATTGACAGGTCTGCATTCACAGTTGCGCACTAATGATTGTAAAGCGTCTCCGGAGGGTCGTATTTGGTGTGGAGTAATGCATTTGATGGAACATACCCGTACCGGAAGCTTGTACTGTATTAATAATGATTTGTCTTGGGTGTCAGTTCTGACTGAGCAATATATTCCAAATGGAATGGTCTGGAATAAGGCTGGTGACCGGATGTATTACATTGATTCTGGTCGTGGCTGTATCGAAGAATATGGATACAGTTGTTCAGCTAAAATAACCTGGCGGCGTACAGTTGTACAAGTCCCACCGGAATACGGAGTCCCGGATGGAATGACTATCGACGCTGACGGACTTTTATGGGTGGCACATTGGGGAGGATTTGGGGTGTATATATGGGATCCCGATACTGGAAAGTTAGTAGACAAGGTAGATGTGCCTGCCCCTAATGTCGCTTCTTGCACTTTTGGTGGAATCGGGGATAGTAGGTTGTTCATAACGACAGCTTTAGACGGGCTTTCTGATATGGAACGTGAAGAATATCCTTTGAGTGGCAGTGTTTTCGTTGTCGATGTACCCAAAGTAGTTCCGGGCGAGAATCATTACCCATTTATAACTGATTAATTGAAAAATTATGCATATCTCTGTTATTGATTTGATTATCTTTTTTGCCTACTGTTTCTTAATTTTATTTGTAGGACTTTTTGTTTCCCGCAGAAACAAAAAAGAAACACAGAGTGCAAAAGGATATTTTTTAGCGGGAAGAGGGCTGGCTTGGTGGGCAATCGGTGCTTCTATTATTGCTTCGAATATTTCGGCTGAACAGTTTGTCGGGATGTCCGGTTCAGGTTATGCTATCGGCTTGGCTATGGCAACTTATGAATGGATTGCCGCACTGGGGCTGTTGATTGTGGCAAAGTTTTTCATACCGATTTTCCTTGAGAAGAAGATATTTACAATGCCTCAATTTCTGGAAGAACGGTTTGATAGTCGTGTGAAGTCTGTAATGGCGTTTTTCTGGCTGGTTGTTTTTGTGTTTATTAATCTGACTTCCATTCTTTATCTGGGAGCGCTGACCATTGAGAAGATTATGGGAGTACCCATGATTGTGGGAGTGCTGGGATTGGCCATATTTGCAGGAGTCTATTCTATTTATGGGGGATTGAAAGCAGTGGCCTTGACAGATGTGATTCAAGTGGTATTTTTAATAGGTGGCGGATTAATAACAACTTATATTGCACTGGATACTCTGGGAATGGGGGAAGGAGTAGTACAAGGTTTTAAAAATCTTTATGTACAGACCGAAGATAAGTTCCATCTTATACTTGACAAATCTCACCCTAGTTATATGGATCTTCCGGGTATCTCTGTTATTATAGGTGGTTTATGGGTCGCCAATCTCTATTATTGGGGGTGCAACCAATATATTATTCAACGTGCCCTGGCGGCTAAATCAGTGAGTGAAGCCCAGAAGGGAATGTTGTTTGCCGGTTTTATCAAGTTGCTTATTCCATTGCTGGTTGTCATTCCGGGCATTGCGGCTTTTGCTTTGAATGCTCCATTGGAAAAATCAGATGAAGCTTACCCCTGGTTGTTGAGCAATTTACTCCCCGTAGGCATAAAAGGGGTTGCATTCGCAGCGCTAACAGCGGCTATTGTTAGTTCTTTGGCATCTATGATGAATAGTATAGCCACTATTTTTACAATGGATATTTATCGTTCGTATATCCGTCCGCAAGTTGGGGAGGCTGATTTGGTACATGTGGGCCGCTGGACCAGCTTTATATCTTTGGTAATTGCTGTTATAATAGCGCCTATGTTATCCGGACTTGATCAGGCATTTCAGTATATTCAAGAATTTACGGGTTTTATCAGTCCGGGTGCATTAGCAATTTTCCTTGCAGGTTTCTTTTATCGCAAAGCCACAGCCAATGGAGCATTAGCAGCTGCTTTAGGAACCTTTATCTTTTCCCTTTTTCTAAAATTCCTTTGTCCGGGGTTGCCTTGGATGGACAGAATGGGAATTGTCTTTTTGCTTTGCTGCGGATTGATTGTTATGCTGAGAAACCGAACACAAATTGATGTGTCTGCATCTCCGGTACGATGGTCACTTTTTCACACTGGAAAAATGTTTAATATTTTGTCTTGTGTCATTATTGCCATTCTGATTTATTTCTACTGTTTGTGGTGGTAAAAAATAGAAAGGCATTCTGTGATAAGTCTGATATTTATTTCTTTAAATCTAATAATTGTTTTGTGTTATGAAAAATTATTTATTGACGTTGATTGGATTGCTATTCGCAATCGGATTGTCTGCACAGACAGTAAAAGTTACTGGTACAGTTTTGGATGAAGGTAGGCAGCCTTTATTGGGTGTAAGTATTTTTGTGCAATCCAATAGAGCCCATGGAACTGTAACGGAATTAAATGGTAAGTTTACCATTGATGTAGCGGTAGGAGAGAAGTTGGTTTTCTCTTATATGGGATTTGTGAATAAAACAGTACTTGTCAATAATGCTAAATCTGATTTGCTTGTCGTTATGGAGGAAGATAAGCAGGCTTTGGATGAAGTAGTGGTTATTGGATACGGTACGGCGAAAAAGAAGGATATAACGGGTGCTATATCTTCCGTATCGGCAGACAAGTTGAAGGAAACTCCGGCAGTTAGTCTGAACCAGGCTCTTCAAGGCAAAAGTGCAGGTGTGCAAGTACAGTTGAGTGATAATTCTCCCGGTGGAGGTGTCAGTGTGCTTATTCGTGGAAAAGGCTCTATTAATCAGTCGAATGATCCGATTTATGTAGTTGATGGTATCATTATGGAAGGCACTTTGAATAATATCAATGTCAATGATATTGCCTCTATCGATATTCTGAAGGATGCGTCTGCTGCAGCTATTTATGGTTCAAGAGCAGCCAATGGAGTAGTGATTGTGACCACAAAGAAAGGTGAGGAAGGAAAGGCAAGAGTGTCATTTAGTGCCCGGACTTCATTTCAGACTCCATCCAACCTGCCTAAAATGTTGACTGCGCAGGAATTGGCTGAAATTCGTATTGAGGGGAATGTGAACTCGCAAATGGATGCAAAGTTCTTGGCAAATCCACAAATGAGCATAGAAGAATACCGCAGTGAGTTTAATGCCTTGAAGCAGCAGTATGCCAAGGAATTACCCACATCTATGTTTTCAGATGTTGAAAGACAAACGCTACTTGCAGGTGAAACGTATGACTGGTATGATCAGATTTCACAAACCGGTGTGGTACAGGATTATACAGTATCATTGTCCGGTGGTACAAATAAAACGAACTATTATATTAGTGCCAATTATTATGATCAGAAGGGTATTATCCAGGGAACAGGGCACAGACGTTTTAGTTTCCGTGTAAATTTGGAACAGCAGATAAAGTCTTGGTTGAAAGTAGGGGTTAATTCCAGTTATTATGATGGTGTAACAACCTATGGAGGGGCTAATATTGGAAATGGATTAGGGGCGAATCCGATGTATCCGTTTGAGATAGATGGTAAGGCACCTTTAGAATTACCGTATTATACGAATCCTGGGCAAAGTAATCCGGTCTTGTCCAAACAAATAGACAATGATGCAAAATCCAACCGTTTCTCTATGAATGCATATTTAAAGATAGATATCACAAAAGATTTGTTTTTAAAGAGTAGCGTGTCTTTGGATCAAGTGAACAACTTTTCCGGATATTTCGCTCCTTCGAATATAAAACAGGGACAAAGTGTGAAAGGGGAAGCGCAGATAAAGAATGATAGATGGACAGATGTCATGCAGGAGAATTCATTGAATTATTCCAAATTATTTAAGGAAGTACACAGGGTAAATGTGATGTTGGGTAATACGGTCCAGGTAAATAATTACTTTGGCAATACACAGTATGGAAACGGGTTTGCTACGAATGTAATGGGATATAATAATATCAGTTCGGCATCCGAATTTCCGGCGGGAAGACAATCTTCCAGTAAAACCAGATGGGCTTTGGCTTCTTTTATCAGTCGATTGAATTATGCTTATAAGGACAATTATATTTTCACTTTTACAGGACGTTATGATGGTAATTCCCGTTATGCTGAGGGACATAAATGGGGCTTTTTCCCTTCGGTTGCCGGTGCTTGGCGCATTTCCGGTGAAAGATTTATGGAGAAAGCCCATTGGATTGACGATTTGAAATTACGTTTTGGCTGGGGACAACTGGGGAATAGCAATGTAGCGCTTTATTCATCGTTTACTAAATTATCTCCCGGAATTACAGTCGATTACCAGGGAAACTCAGTAAATACTATCCAAAATTCAGACCAGTTCATGGGTAATCGGGATTTGCGTTGGGAGCGTCAGGAACAGATTAATGCAGGTGTTGACTTAGCAGCCTTTAATAACCGCTTACGTTTTACTTTGGATGTTTATAAAAAGAATAGTAAGGACCTGGTTTTACAAACTCCCTTGCCGGTAACTACTGGTTATCTGAACATCTATTCCAATGTCGGTGAATTGGAGAACAAAGGAATCGAAATTTCTTTGGGAGGGCGAATCATTGCTGCCAAGGATTTTTCCTGGGATTTGGATGTGAATTGGGCGACTAATAAAAATAAATTAAAGTCTTTATACGGTGGTATTACAGAAAGGATGAACGATGCATCTAATCCATTGAATGCCGGCTGGTGGGTAGGAAAACCTCTGGGTACGATATATACTTATCGATATGAAGGGATTTGGCAATGGGACGATGACAGGGTTCTGATGGATAAAATGAAAGACGGCCGCGAAGGTGGCGATACGTATTATCCCGGTGAAAACAAAATTGCCGATTTGGACGAAGACGGACAGATAACGACTAATGACAGAGAAATTGTGGGTTATACTGACCCAAAGGGATACGGAGGTATATCTACTACTCTAAATTATAAGAATTGGACGTTGAATGTAATATTCAATTATGTGTATGGTAATGATGTTTTCAACAGATCTTATCATGAATATACGTTGGGTGCAGGCTATGGAACTCTGAATATGTTCAATGATGAACTGAATCGTTGGAGTGTTAATAATACAAGCGGTTCCATACCGAGAGCCCATTCCAATAATCTGGATAGAATGTTGATATCCAGCAGACTTGTACAGGATGGTTCCTATTTGCGTATGAAGAATGTGACATTGAACTATCAGTTCCCTCAGAAGTGGATCAACAAAGTGGGATTGAGTAATCTGAATCTTTATGTTTCAGGAGAGAATTTACTGACGTGGACAAAGTTTAAGGGAGCTGATCCGGAATCCGTAGGTACGGGTTATGACGAGACTTATCCGAACGCACGTTCTTTTACTTTGGGATTAAATGTTAGTTTTTAGGTTGTACGAATAAAAATATGAAGTATGAAAAAGATATATATATTTGCATTGGCCGGAGTTCTTGCTTTATCTTCATGCGATGAGTTTTTAAGAGAGGAACCGGAAGATTTCATGTCTGCTGAATCAGAGGAAGTAGATGAGGCATTGATTGAGGCGGAAATACAGGGAGCCTATAAGTCTACTTTGTGGTTTAAAAATGGGCGTCAGGGATTTATTGGGATATCAGGTACGGATGAGGCCAGAGGGAAAACCGTAGAAGTAAACTATTGGGCCGAACAAGGAGCGATAGATCGTTATAACACGTCATTGAATGCCGACAATTGGTTGACGAAATGGTTGTGGGACTCCGGTTATTTCGGTATATCACGTTCTAATACGGCAATCAATGCCGTACGCAACTATACTGGTAGTACGGAAGAGTGGAGGCTAAGTAAAGAGGCTGAGGCTCGTTTTGTCCGTGCATTTGATTATTTCATGCTGGTACAGAATTTTGGTGGTGTTCCCTTGATTACTGAAGAAACTGTTCTTTCTGCCACTCCTAATTATCCGCGGGTTGACAAGACTGAGGTGTATAAATATATAATTCAGGATTTGGAGTTTTGCGAATCACACTTGAAAACAGACTATCGTACCGGGCGCCCCACAGTTGGCGCAGCCAAAGCTATGTTGATGAAAGTTTATATGTATGCGCCGGAGTCTACCGGTATACGGAACTATTCTGAGGCAAAACGTCTTTTCGAGGAAATAGAAAATTTAGGTGTGTATTCTCTGCAACCGTCTTATGCTGACTTGTTTAAACCGGACTTTGAAAATGGTGTGGAGTCAGTTTATGAGTTTCAGTTTGAATATCCGGATGAGCAAAATCAATTCCAATATTTCTGTGGAAGCAGGGCTCTTGACCAGTTTACGGAAGGAGGAGGATTCGGTATCTTTTTGCCAAGTGAGCGATACTTGGGACTGTTTGATGATACAGATGAACGGTTTGATGCCAGTGTCCGGACTAAATTCTATGACAAGAATGGTAACTTGCTGACTTCGGCAGCCGATCCGGAATATATAGCTCCTCATTGCAAGAAATATGAAGATTATGACCGTGTAATGGATGCTGGAGCCAGTTCTAAAAACATCTATTTCATTCGCTATGCAGACTTAATCCTGTTATATGCAGAATGCCTTTTGGCGGAGAATGACTTGGCTGGTGCAAAGCAGCAAGTCATCCGTGTCCGTGAGCGTGCAAAGGCTTCTGCTCCGGTTACGGTTTCAAACAATACAGAAATGCTCGACTTTATTTATGAGGAACGTATGCGTGAGTTGGGAATGGAAGGTTGGAGAAGAATGGACTTGATACGTCGTGGGGCTGATTATTTTGCTGCACAAGTTGATATGTACAATCCGTTTGCGAAGGGCAATGTGCAGCCATATCATGCTTTTTATCCGATTCCGACGAATGAAATTAATATGAATGACGGAATAGGACCGGAAGACCAAAATGAAGGATATAAATGAAAAATAAAAGTATAGCTATGAATAAACAGCTGTTAGGATTGGTGCTTACAATACTTTTGTGTGTAAGCTGTACTGATAGGGAAATGATTTCCATAGATAATGGCATAGTAAAGTTGGAATTCGATTTGAAGCGGGGAATTTATAAAGGAATCGATATGCAAACAGGGCAGACTTGCATTTATGATGCTTCTTGGCGTGTAAATGATATTCTTTCCACAAATGCCGATTCTATTTATTATCAGATAGAGACCATTCAGGATTCGTTGGGGAAAGGGCAATCGATACAGGTTGTTTCAGTAGAGAAAGGGCAACCGGACTTGGTTTTCAATTTTAATTTGTATGATCAGGAATCTTTTATCATAATGTATGGTGGTATTCGTAATGGAACATCAGAAAGTGTACAGATAAAAGAAATATCACCGGTTACAAATGCTCATTTGTTTTCCGGAATGGATATCTCTAAGAATTTCAAGCTTATAGACGGTGAGGGGGGAGGTTGCCCGACTTATATTCGTGAAACTCCTTCTTTATTGTCACAAAATAATATGATACTTCATTTCGGGACCGATGATGACTTTCATTCTTTGGTGGGTGGAGGCGCTTCTTATGAAGAGTTTGCCAAGTATGCCTTGATAGGAGAAAAAGAACAGAGAAAGGCTGATTTGAAGGAACATCCGATAGGAGATTTGCAATTGGTTTCTTATATAGATGTGGGGGAAGAGGCTGTCGAAACAGATACAGTTCATCCGTATATAACGCTCTCTGCCGGCGCTCCTTATAAGTTTGAGGGAAATATAGCCTACAAAGAGGCGAGAACCGTGGTATGGGCAGACAGAGAAATTGGCGTGAAGTTGCATAATCTGGATAAAGATAAATCCTACGTTGTAGGTTTGTCGTGGTGCGATGATGCGAACAGGCGAAAACAGACGGTTCATCTCAAATACGGTGATGAGGAGATAACTTGTATTGAAGATTGCCGACTGCCTTCTTTGGCAAAGGGTGAAAATGCCCAAATCGTTTATTTTGAAATTCCGGCAGCAGTTAATGAACAGGAACCGCAATTATTGGTGAAACAAGCTGGTGGTGATAATGTTGTGATCAGTGAGGTACTGATTTATGAAGGAAAACTTCCAAAAGAACGTTTAAACAGGCCTGAAACGGTTGAAATTCCTGCGGCTGATTTCACCAGATGTACCCTTAACTTATATGCATCGGACGTCATAGGCAAACTGGTGGATGCAAAGTCGGGGTATGTGGCAGAGAAAGACCGGTTTTACCTGGATTTTGTAACGACCAATCCGGTTCATTCTGCTGAGAAGTATGCACAGACTTTGCGGACTTTACAGAAAATAAGTTTGAATTACTACTACTTCCCGACAATTTGTATGTGGTATGCCATGATGCCGATTTATGGTGGGAATATTGTCATGGGTACAAATGATACGGTTGGAGCTGTGGAAGAAATGGAACGGGTAAAATTGAGTGGATTTCTGAAATATACTACTATGGGTATTCGGCTTGTGCCCGATTGCTATGATGAAAACAATGAGAATGGCTGGTGGGATGATGAGCATTGGCGTTTACGTGGGAGTGGACCACAAGGAGAAAGTATGAAGTTGAAATCAGGACATTACCGTGCTCCTTATGAGACTTCCAAGAAATGGGCGCAGGCAATTCGGGATTTAGGCGGTTTGCCGTTCACTTATTTTCAAACGGCCGTTCGCTCAAAAGATTATGCGGAAGCTTATCCGGAACATATGCTTTTCAATGAATCTTTCCATGAAATTGATACATTCGACTGGCTGAATAAGAATTATACGACCTATGATTTTACGGACACCGGCTTTTTGTCGCACATGCGTGAAGTCTATCAAAATCTGAATGAGGCAGGTATTGTCGGTATGATGTTCGATTATCCATATACAGGCTGGCCCGTTTATGGTGGGATGGATGATAAATATAGTACGGCAGCCGGTGCTTATCGTACGATTTTTAAACTGGCCTCGGAAGGGTTAGGCAGTAAAGCGTATATCCATGAGCGTAATCTGAAATATGGTTCTGATATTGCATTGGGATATGTAGCTTCCCAGCGCACTTGGGGAGATACAGACGTCATTACCCCGGAGATGGTAGCGCGAAGCGGGTTGCGGTGGTATAAAAACCGTGTTGTGGTGAATTATGATATGGATGCAAAGAATCTGTTGAAAGCGCAACCGGCAGATTCGGAAGATGGAATAAATAAATTATTGACTATGTCCTATGTAACGGCTTCACGTTTACTCTTGGCCAATAGTTTTGGTACATTGGATGCTGCACACGTATACAAACTGTCGCGCATTTATCCTTTCCATCAGTTTGCAAGGAGTGCCCGTCCTTTAGATGCTTTCACGGCTGACTATCCGAGAGTTTATGGTATGAAACTTACAGATAAATGGAGCTCATTGACATTCTTCAATGAAGATGAAGAACATCCTCAAAAAGTCAGTATCAAACTTTCGGGAATAGAAGGACGTGGTGGTGTAGGTTTACAGGCTGATAAGCGGTATTATGTTTATGATTTTTGGAATGATAAGCTAATTGGCGCTTTTGGAGGTAATGACACCTTGGAACAAGAGTTGCGTAAAGGGGAAGCAAGACAAATGGCAGTTCGTGAAGTGGAGAATAATCCGCAGGTTTTATCTACTGACAGGCATTTGCTGCAAGGATTCCTGGAATTGTCCGAAGTCTTCTGGAATGGAGAAACGCAGGAACTGACCGGCTGTGCCGAACTGGTGGAAGGTGAACCGATGCATATTGCCATAGCAATCAATGGTTGGCAACCCCGGCATTGTACTGTCTCTGATAAGGAAGTAATATGTTCTTTAGAAAACAGTTCTGAAGATGTTGTGAAACTTTCTTTGGAGAGTGAGCATGGAGGAAAAGTTCTTTGGAAATTCTCTTTTAAGAAATAAATCAAAATTTGTTTTTATCATTTATTTCATCATATTATAGACTAAATTATGAACGAGTATTTAATAAATGACTTGTGGTGATACGGTATTTGATAAACCAAAACATACGAAATATGAAAAGTATTGTGATTATATTGGGGTTGCTGTTGTTCCTGTGTTCCGCCTGTGAACAAAAAACAGAAGTCACTTCGCCCGATGGCAGGAACAAACTGGTGGTGATGTTGGATGAGTCCGGTTCATTGTATTACCGTATATTTTCCGGTGAAGATGAGGTGGTCCGTAAATCGCTGATGGGAGTTGTTGCGGAGAATGGCAAATACTGTTTTGATAGTGGGTTGGTATATGTGGACCAAACCGGAAAGACTATCAATGAAACATATACTCTGCCCACAGGTAAACGCTCGGAATATGTGAATAAAGCAAATGAACGTACATTTGTCTATAGAAATGCAGCCGGGCAGTTATTGAAAATCGTTTGCCGTGCTTATGACGATGGGGTTGCATTCCGTTACGAGTTGGGCAATCAGGAGCCGGTTACTATCCGGCATGAACTGACAGAATGCACTCTGGCGGGAGAAACTCATACTTGGATGATGGACTGGATTAAGGATTATGAAAATTTCTATCCGGAACGTGTGCTTGATACTATTACGAGACCTGCTGAGTTTCTGTTTCCCGTCCTGACATTGCAGGATAAGCAGTGGATGTTAATGACGGAAGCTGAAGTATATTCCATGCCGGCCATGCATTTGTCAAAGGAGCCAAAGTCTGCTACGTTTCATTATGTATATGCACACGAAGATTCGGCATTTGTGGCCGAACCTTCTTTCAAGACTTCATGGAAGACCTTTATCATGGGGCGGAATATAGGTGATGTTGTAGAATCTTCGTTGGTCGAGAACCTGAATCCTTCTACGGATTTCTCTGATACGGATTGGATAAAGCCGGGAGTTGCGGCTTTCCCCTGGTGGGGGAATTATCTGGCAAACAGCTACATTGATACTCTTAAAACGTATGTCGATTTGGCGGCTGAAATGAATTGGGAGTGGTTGGAATTTGATGTTTCCTTGATCAATACCCCGTTCCACTCTTCAAAGGAATGGGAGGATGTGACCTGGATACCGGAACTGACTGCTTATGCAAAGGAGAAAAATATTCTTGTGTATGGTTGGGATGAGATAAAGGTGCTGGACAATAAGGCGGGACGTGATTTTGTTTTCGACCGGTATAAGGAAATGGGACTGGATGGAATAAAGATTGATTATATCGATTCGGATTCAAAGTATGCAATGATGTTCCGTGATACAGCTTGTGCCGAGGCTGCCAAGCGTAAAATGATGGTGAGTTTTCATGGAGAGACTTTACCACGGGGACACCGCAGGCGTTATCCTAATATTATGACCAATGAAGGAGTGCGGGGAGCTGAATATTATACATTCAGAGGAGCACGGTCGCCCGATAGCCGTCATAACTGTACTTTGCCTTTTACGCGCAATGTGGTCGGCTCTATGGATTATACTCCCGTCACCTTTACTATCCGTGATGAAAATCCGCGTACTACAACATATGCCCACGAGTTGGCTTTGGCGTTCGCCTTTGAGTCCGGATGGGTTTGTATGGCAGACAGGCCGGCAGCCTATTTGAATTCTCCTGCCCGTCCTTTGCTTCAAAAGATTGAGGCGGCTTGGGATCGGATTCATTTCATAGACGGTTATCCGGGTGAATATTTCTGCGTGGCTCGGTGCAAAGCAGGAAAATGGTTCGTTGCGGGAATAAACAGCGAACAAAAACGTAAGATTAAGGTTCCCTTATCTTTTCTGGATAAAGGCCGGCATACCATAACCTTATATGCTGACAAGGAAGGGAATGAATTGCATGATGTACGCATTGAAACTTTCCCGGAGATGAGTGAGAAAGAGGTTCTGGAAATTGAAGTATTGCCTCATGGAGGTTTTGTACTGGATATTGATTAAAAAAACAACCGTATGATTCTGAGAAAATTATTCGTAGCTTTCCTCGCATTGGGTGCGTGGGGGATTCAAACAAGTGCTGGTGAAATACCGCGAAAGGAATATCCACGTCCTCAGTTTGAACGCAGGGCATGGCTAAACTTGAATGGAGAATGGGACTATACCTTTGATTTTACAAATATCGGAATGGAAAAGGAATTTCATAAAGCTACTGCTTTCAGCGGTAAAATAACGGTTCCTTTTCCGCCGGAAAGTAAGTTGTCCGGGGTAGAACATAGGGATTTTATCAATCATATTTGGTACCATCGTGTCATACGTAGGCCGGAAGAATGGGCCGGTAAGAATGTGATGCTGAACTTTGGAGCTGTCTATTTTAATTCGGAAATCTATATTGATGGAATATTGGTTGGAAGACATTTTGGCGGTAGTTCCTCTTTTGGTTTTGATATTACCGGATACGTAGAAGATGGATTGGAACACCATCTGGTGGTGCGTGCAAGCAGCGACCTGAGAACCATGATGCAAAGCGCCGGTAAGCAGAGCCTTTTGCTGAACTCCCATGGATGCCAATATACGCGTACTACCGGCATTTGGCAAACGGTATGGCTGGAGGCTGTGGCACCGGTGGGGCTACAGTCCGTTCATGTGCTAACGGATATTGACCAAAAGCAGTTGGTTATTCATCCCCGTTTTTATCGTGACGGTCACGGGCATACATTGCGGATTGTTCTGCAAGAGAATAAAAAGAAAATCGGAACAGTATGTGTCAGGGCGACAAATAGTTCTGTGGCCGTGTTTTCATTGAAGAATGTCAGGTTGTGGTCACCGGAATCGCCTTTTCTGTATGATGTCCTGTATCAGGTGTTGGATGAGAATGGAAAGGTAGTAGATGAGGTGGCTTCTTATGTGGGGATGCGGAAGGTGCATATTGAGCGGAATAAGATTTATCTTAATAATAAGCCTTATTACCAGCGTTTGGTGCTTGACCAGGGATTTTACCCGGATGGCATTTGGACGGCACCTTCGGATGAGGCTCTGAAAAGAGATATAAAAATGTCGATGGCTGCCGGTTTTAACGGTGCCCGTCTACACCAGAAAGCTTTTGAAGAACGTTTCTATTATTGGGCTGATAAACTGGGATATATCACTTGGGGAGAAGCACCAAGCTGGGGGATGGATGCTAATAGCGTTGAGGTTGCACGCAACTTCCTGCAAGAATGGTCGGAGCTTGTTTTGCGCGACCGGAATCACCCGTCTTTATTGATTTGGACACCGATGAATGAAGAGTGGTGGCCCGATCATGTACAATATCCACGCTTCACAGCGGATTTGTATGATTTGACTAAAGCCTTGGATCCTACCCGTCCGGTGAATGATGCCAGTGGGGGATGTCATATAAAGACAGATATATGGACGGTACATAGCTATGAACAAGATCCGGAGGCTTTGAAGAGTGCATTATATAAAGATGGAGGTTTCTTTCAGACCCCTAATAATCCGCAAGGAGTGCCGTCCGCCAATGTGGGATTTAACGGACTTGCTGTAGATAGTCCCTATCCTTTTCCGAAATATGAGGGTGAAATGCCTTATTTGATTGATGAAGTGGGAGGCATTAAGTGGGTAGAGGCAAAGGATAAAAGTAATACGGATACTTCCTGGGGTTACAGTACACCACCGGCGACTCAGGAGGAATTCCTGCAACGCCTTGAGGGGCAAATCGATGCTATATTAAGTCTGAAGGAATACGTTTGGGGATATTGCTATACACAATTGACTGATGTGGAGCAGGAGCAGAATGGCATATTCTTTTATGATCGCAGGCCCAAGTTTGATTTGAAATTGGTTTCCCGTATCTTTTCTAAAACTCCCTGGGAATAAGTTTTGCCTATAGAAGTTTATGCCTTCATTGGCTATGTCAAATTGCTTCTTCCCATCCTTCCACAGTCATTGTTTCTGATGGGAAGTTTACACCGATGCGGATGATTGTCCGGCTGTCCGTGAGATACGGCCGGGCATACTGCCGCTCTTCAATTTGCTTCAGTGCCTCGGATGCGGAACCGTCCAGCTTAAACTCGAAGATATAAACGTAGTTCTTGAATTCGAGAATGCAGTCCACACGGCCTTTGGCCTGTGTCTGCTCGTTCAGCAGGCGACAATTGTTCTCGCCCAGCAAGCGCAGGATGAGATAGAAAGTATATTGGAAATGCTTTTCGGCAGCTTCTTCGGATTTCACAGACCCGTGGGAGTCATAGGAAATGCGTTGTAAACCTCCATTTCTTTAGTTTTCAGGTAGCCGGAAGCAATCATCGTGAGGAAACATACCGCACTTGTGCTTACCAGGTCATATACCAAGGCCGTTTTATCCACATAAACGAAGTCGTTGATGCGGATCTTCTCGAAACTCTGTATTCCAATGGGGTATTTCATCATGATTCCTTCTTCTTTTTTCTGACGTTACTTGCAGGATAAAGATACTCAGTTCCTGCGACATCAACAAGCTTGACGGGTAGTTTGTTTGGATGTTTCTGGTATGAGAAAACTCTTTGCGGTCGATTAATCTTTTTCTTAGGCATTTCTATTGCTTTTGTTGCGGAAGCTTAGTACATTTGCATACGAATGCTTATTCTTTCCACCACTGAGTTTTTTTCTTTCCACCATGGAGGAAAGAAAAAAACTCCGTGGTGGAAAGAAACTTTCTCTATGATGGAAAGAATAAGCGTTTACTGCGATTTCCCTTAGCCGTCGTAGGAAAAAGAGATAGAAATGGCGGTGCGGCCACTTAACCCCGGCACTTCATGTTTTCTGACGTGGAGTACCCCGTAAAAAACATATAGATGAGTGCATATTATGATCTTTTTGAGAAGCCTGACATTCGCCAAACCGGTGAACAGCAACCCCTTTACGCCCGTTTCATACCTAAAGGAACCATTGAGCGGAAAGAATTTATAAACCGTGTCCACCTTTTCACCGGCATCAGCCGCAGTCTGTTGGAAGGCGCTATGGCTTCCTTTATGGACGAGCTGCGCGACTGCCTTGCCGATGGTTGGACGGTGGAACTGGGCGAACTTGGCTATTTCACCCCTTCACTGAATTGCCGGCGTGAAGCAATGGAAAAAAAAGAACTGCGTGCCGCTTCGGTGACGCTTCGCGGTTTGAACTTCCGTTTGGGGAAGGAATTCTATAAGGAGTTGCATAAAAAGATGAAGTTGGAACGCCATCCGCAGTCAGCGTCCAAGTCCGAATCTTCTACTCCGCTTCTGTCCGTAGAGCAGCGTTTCCGGTTGCTCGACGAATACTTGCGGCAGGAACAGCCCTGCATCAACCGTGCACAGTATGCCCGTCTGACAGGACGCAGCGTGAAACAGGCGGTTACGGACTTGAACTTGTTTATTGAGGACGGGCTGTTGAAGAGGTGCGGAGCGGGGAGGAATGTGGTGTATATGAGAAAGATCCAGAAATAAAAAGAGTATTGCTGATATTTGTTAATAAGTAAGTGCTTATAATTAGTTCACATAATAATTAGGTAGCTAAATTATCATTTATAGTACGAATTAATTTTGATAGAGTACTTAAACTAAATATTTCATACTTTTGATATGCCAAGAGAGGCTTTGTTGGATTTGCAGATTAATTGCATCGGTTAAAGGTTGTAGGCTAAGCTGATCGATAGCTTCAGTTTTTAGCAGTTATAATAAATGCAAATCCTCATATTTATATATAGTGATTCTTTTCAATAGTGTAAAAACTTTATCTGCTTTCCTCCGTCACATTTCTAATATCGTGTGTGGAAATGATATTCATATGCGTGAAAGTTAATTGCCGGTTGCGGCAAAAATTACTGCTTTATATTATTTTGCATTTTATTTTTGGGGGATTTATACTTATCCTTCGTCATTTAAACAAAACTATCAAAATTCTTATGAAAAGTTGTACTATGTTTAAATGCGTTGTTTCTATTTCTTTAATACTGCTTTTTTTGTTTGTGGGAAAGAATGCTCAGGCAAAAGATCTGGTGAAATATGCTAATACATTACAAGGAACAGATTCTAATTTTGGATTGAGTTGGGGAAATACATATCCGACAACGGCACTGCCTTATCCCATGCATGCTTGGTCAGCGCAGACCGGAAAGAATGGTAATGGATGGAAATACCAGTATGCGTCAACTACCATCAGGGGATTTCAGCAGACACATCAATGCAGTCCATGGATGGGAGATTATAATGTCTTTTCTATAATGCCCGTGATTAATCGATTGGAGGTAGATGAAAATAAGCGGGCATCTGCTTTCAGTCATAACAATGAAATAGCAAAACCACATTACTATCGTGTAAAGTTTGATAATGGTGTGGTAACAGAGATGTCTCCTACGACACGATGTGCCCATTTGCGTTTTTCTTTTCCCTATTCACAAAAGGCCTATCTCGTGTTGGATGGGTATACCAATATGAGTAGTGTCAAGATTGATGTGGAGAAACGCCGTATTACTGGGTATGTAAACAATGGGAAATGGGCGCCTGAATCCTTCAAAGCCTTTTTTGTTGTTCAGTTTGATAAACCGTTTGTTTCTTGTGGTACTTGGGAGAATAGACAGAATACAATAAAAGAAGGAAATGTTGCAGATGAAGGAAAGGGAGTGGGAGCATATATTGAATTTTCCAAAGGGGTAAAGGTGGAAGCTCGCGTGACTTCTTCTTATATAAGCGTAGAGCAAGCCGAACTTACCTTGAATACTGAATTAGGAAGATTTACGTGTTTGGAAGATACCAAACGTAATGCTTTTCAAGAATGGAACAATCTGTTTAACCGTATCCTGGTAGAGGGGGGCAGTGAGGAACAAAAAGCCACATTCTATTCCTGTCTGTTTAGAGCCAACTTGTTTTCTCATAAATTTTATGAAGAAAAGAGTGATGGAAGTCCTTACTACTATAGTCCGTATGACGGAAAAATACATACTGGCTATATGTATACGGACAATGGTTTCTGGGATACGTTTCGTTCACAATTTCCTTTAACTAACATCTTGCACCCTACCATGCAAGGACGCTATATGAATGCTTTGCTTGATGCTCAGGAACAATGTGGTTGGTTACCCTCTTGGTCGTTTCCATCTGAAACGGGAGGTATGTTGGGCAATCATGCCATCTCCCTGCTTGCAGATGCTTGGGCGAAAGGTATTCGTACTTTCAATCCCAAACGGGCATTGAAAGCTTATGTACACGAGGCTATGAATAAAGGCCCGTGGGGAGGAGCCAATGGACGTCAGGGTTGGAAAGAATACTATCAGTTGGGTTTCGTATCTTATCCGGAATCTATGGGGGCTACTTCCCAAACTTTAGAATATGCTTATGATGATTTTTGTGGCTATTTGATAGCGGAGGCTGCTGCTGATGATTTTTATCGTGATATTTTTGGTAGGAATATGTTCAATTATAGAAACGTATATGACCCTTCCGTTGGCTTTATGCGTGGAAGAAAGATTAATGGCGATTGGAGTGAGTTTGACCCCTATGAGTGGGGAGGTCCCTATTGTGAGGGGAATGCTTGGCACTATTTATGGTCCGTATTTCATGATGTGCAAGGTTTGATAGACTTGCTGGGAGGCGATGATAAATTTGTGGCAAAAATGGATTCTGTATTTTCTGTTCCCAATATCATTAAATATGGAACTTATAAGACTAAAATTCATGAGATGTTGGAAATGGAATTAGGGAATATGGGGCAGTATGCCCAGGGAAACCAACCTATCCAGCATATGATATATTTGTATAATTATGCTGGTGCTCCTTGGAAAACTCAATATTGGATAAGGCAGGTGATGGATCGTTTGTATAATAGCACGGAGAAAGGCTATCCTGGGGATGAAGATCAGGGTGGAATGTCGTCTTGGTACGTATTAAGTGCTTTGGGAATATATAGTGTATGTCCGGGAACAGACCAATATGTTTTAGGAAGCCCTCTGTTTGAAAAGGCGACTATAACTCTGGAGAATGGTAACGAATTTGTGATTGAAGCCAAAAACAACAGCAACAAGAATGTGTATATCCGTTCTACCACTCTGAATGGGAAAACTTATACGAAAAACTACATTACTTACCAAGACATAATTGAGGGAGGTACTTTATTTCTGGAAATGGATGATAAACCCAATATGTACAGAGGTATAGGTCAGGGAGACAGGCCTTTCTCGGTAAGCACGAGCAATAAGTGATTTGTTGAACTATAATTTTTTGACTAAAGATGAAAAAATGGAGATTGTATGTCTTGTGTATTTTGTTGGGTTGTATGAAGATGCAGGCACAAACGTTGCCTATGCCCTTTCAAAAGGGCGATAGGGTGGTGTTTTTGGGGAACAGTATTACCGAAGGAGGTCATTATCATTCTTACATTTGGCTTTACTATGTTACCCGTTTCCCTGAATCGCGTATGCAGATGTATAGCGCAGGTACTGGAGGTGATGCCTCTTGGAATATGCTGGAACGTCTTGAAGAGGATGTTTATGGTAAGAAGCCTACGGTAGTTACCGCTTCTTTCGGAATGAACGATAGTGGTTATAGTGAATATTTGAAAGACGATGTGGAGAAGTTTGTTTCCAGTCAGTTGTTACGCGTAGATACCGCATTCAGGAAGATGCAGGACATCATGTTGGCGCATAAAGATACCAAGGTGATTTTAGTAGGTGGGCCACCTTATGATGAAAAGTGGCAGAATGATAAGAATAAGCCACTTCCCGGTAAGAATGAAACGATGAGCAGAATTGTGGAGATGCAAAAGAAAGCCGCAAGCAGGAACGGATGGGCTTTTGTTGATTTTTTTAGCTCGATTGAGGCGGTTAATAAGGATCGGCAAACAAAGAATCCGGCTTTTACTTTGACTCAAGGGGATCGTGTTCATCCGGATAATCATGGTAACATGCTGATGGCTTATTTTTTTCTGAAGTCACAAGGTTTGGCTGATAAACCGGTAGCGAATGTCTGCATCAATGCTGCTACGCGAAAGGTGTTGAATACAGAAAATTGCTATGTTAGTAAACTAAAGCAAGACAATGGAATTGCATTGGCATTCAATTATTTGGCAAAGTCTTTACCTTATCCACTTGACACAGTGCCGCGTGGCTGGGGAAAAAAGCATTCACAATTTGAAGCTTCCGAATATATTCCCATTATCGAGGAATTGAACCAAGAAATATTACAAGTGAAAGGACTGCAGCCAGGGAACTATATGTTGAAGATAGACGGACATTTTATAGCAACTTTTGATGCCGGTGCTTTGGGGAGTGGCATCAACATGGCTGTACTTTATAATACTCCTCAGTATCAGCAGGCTGTAAAGGTGATGCATCTCAATGAGGAACGTTGGAACATAGAGAAACGTTTTCGAGAATATGCCTGGACGGAATTTCGTATTTTGAAACAAAAAGGTATGTTGTTTCAAGATAATCTAGCTGCAATGGATACTTTGCGCGCCAGTGTGCATGAGAATATTTTTTTGGCGGGGCATCTGGATAACTTTTCCAAAATGATGTATCCTGAAATCCGGGAGGCATGGCAAGACGGGATGGACTTATTGGTAAATCGTATGTATGAACTGGCGCAGCCCGTGGTACATCGGATAGAACTGGTGAAGGAAACAGAAACTTGCCAATAAATTATTGATTTATATTGAACCAAATTATTTAATGACATAGTAATGAAATGCGCTAAATTTATATTGATATTTTGTATCTTTTTGGGGAGTGTTTCTTCAGGAACCGCTAAAGTCACTTTACCCCGTATATTTTCTGACAATATGGTATTGCAAAGGAAAATGCCTATTCGTATATGGGGGAATGCTGATGCCAAAGAAATTGTAAATGTAACCTTAAACGGCATTTCGCAATCGGCTACAACAGATAAATCAGGGAAGTGGGAAATCGTTTTGCCGGCATTGGAAGCAGGAGGCCCTTTTACGGTACAGGTAAAAGGCAAAGAGAACGAAATCTTATTTGATAATGTTATGATTGGCGATGTATGGTTGTGCAGTGGACAATCGAATATGGAATTTTCTCTGAAAGGTTCCACTAATGCTCGTGAGACCATCCGGCATTCGGATAATAAGCATATACGTTTGTTTACCGTACCTAAAAACATACAGACGGCTGCGAGAGGTGATTTGCCCGAAGGAAATTGGGAAGAATGCAATCCTCTTACCACTCCTGATTTTTCAGCGGTGGCTTATTATTTCGGTGAAGCACTTCAGAAAGAGGTGGATGTGCCGGTCGGCTTGATCAATTCCTCGTGGGGAGGGACCGATATTGAGACATGGACGAGCTGGGAATCTGCCATGGCTAATCCCGTATATATGGTGCATGAGGGAAAAAGTCTGGAACAGGCGATAGGCTACTCCACCCGTGATTTGGAACGTTACCACCAGGCTCTGCGTACGAAAGACAAAGGTATGACAGAGCGTTGGTATGCTGCTGATCGCGATATATCGGACTTAAAAACTTGTGAATTACCTTCTGCCTGGGATGGCGAATTGGCTAATGAGGATGGTATCGTGTGGTTTTATAAGGACGTAGTGTTACCACAGTCCGTATCCGGACTTTCAGCCTTGCTTTCATTGGGTTCTATAGACGATAGAGATGTGACATTTGTGAATGGAATAAAGGTGGGGGGTACAAACAATTGCTTTTTCGGTCGTAGGTATACTCTGAACCCCGGTGTATTGAAGCCGGGCAGAAACCGTATTACCGTAAAAGTGATAGATATGGGAGTGAAAGGTGGTTTTACAGGGAAACCGAAAGATTTATTTCTCGAAGTGGGTGGTGAGCGTTACTCATTGGTTGGAAAGTGGCATTATAAGCCCTCAGTTCTTACTTCGTACTACGGATTAGGGAATCTGGGTAGTGGCCCCAATGCTTTTTCTTCTTTGTTGTATAATGGTATGATAGCTCCGCTGGTGGGATATAACCTCAAGGGAGTCATCTGGTATCAAGGGGAGAACAATACAAGTCGCGCCTACGCCTACCGTAATTTGTTTCCTTTAATGATAAAAGATTGGAGGAGACAATGGGGTTACGATTTCCCTTTCATTTGGGTACAGTTGGCAAACTTCATGGCGGTGGATACACAACCGAAAGAGAGTGAATGGGCGGAATTGCGTGAGGCGCAGAATATGGCTCTGTCTTTGCCTGTTACCGGACAAGTAGTGATAACCGATCTTGGTGAAGCAGGAGATATCCATCCCAAGAATAAAAAAGATGTAGGGCAACGTTTGGCGGCCAATGCTTTGCAAGTGGCTTATGGTAGAGATAGCATTGCTTCCGGGCCGCTGTATCGTTCAATGGAGTTGGTCCCAGGAAAGATAATTCTTTCTTTTGCCAATATGGGCAAGGGGTTACAAGCCAAAGGCAATAAATATGGTTACCTCAATGGTTTTGCCATAGCCGGTGATGACCGTAAATTTGTTTGGGCAAAGGCCTATATCGAAGGTGGTAAGGTGGTTGTGTTCAATGAAGTTCTGAAGCGTCCGGTGGCTGTGCGCTATGGATGGGGAAATAATCCGGATGATATGAATCTGATAAATAGTGCTGGCTATCTGGCTTCTCCTTTTCGCACGGATAGTTGGTCGGGGGTGACACAACCCACTCTCTATAAATGATATTTGTTCTTTTTGCATTTTTAGGAGCTGAAATTTAAAAAGTGTCTGAGGTTAGGACTGCCAGAAGATGGTTGGAACATACTTTTGAGAGGATTGTATTAATAATTATTTAAATTCACAAGATATGAAAAATGTATTATCTCCATTTTTATTTTGTTTGCCCGCTTCTTTAGTAGGCGGCACTCAAAATTGTTATGCAGGGGAGGAGGAGTCAACGTCACCCCAAAAAATGAATGTAGTTTATATTATGACAGACGATCATTCATATCAGACTATTAGTGCTTACGGTGGTATATTGGCAAAATTGGCTCCCACTCCAAATTTAGATCGTTTAGCGGAAAAAGGAATGCTTTTTGAACGGGCATTTGTAGAGAATTCACTTTCTGCTCCTTCCCGTGCTTGTCTGATGACCGGATTATACAGTCATCAGAATGGTCAGCGACAGCTTTTTGGACAGATTGATACAACTAAGACTTTTTTTTCAGAGATATTGCAGCAGCACGGTTATCAAACGGCAGTTGTTGGTAAATGGCATTTGCAATGTGAACCCAAGGGATTTGACTATTATGAAGTGCTGTATGGGCAGGGTGAATATTATAATCCGGAATTTAAGAATAAAGAAACAAATGGAAAATATGTAAGGCGTGATGGATATGCTACACGGTTGGTGACGGATTATGCTATTGATTTTTTGGAACATCGCAAATCTGACACCCCTTTCTGTCTGCTAGTCCATCATAAGGCGCCTCATAGGAATTGGATGCCGGAGCCTAAATATCTTGATCTTTATGAGGATGTAGAGTTTCCTTATCCGGATACCTTTGATGATGATTACGCCACACGCTGCCGGCCTGCCTATGAACAGGAAATGCAGATAGATAAGGACATGACTGCTGTTTATGATCTAAAATTAAATAAATTGAAGGATACCGCGCCTTATAGTAAGGAGTGGAATGTAAAAGGCATGCAAGAGTCTATTGACCGCATGAAACCCGAAGAACGTCTTTTATGGGAGAAGGCTTATGACAGGCGACTTGCGGATTTTAAAAGTCTGCAGTTGACTGGGAATGAACTGAAAAAATGGAAATATCAAGCATATATGAAAGATTATCTTCGGTGCATCAAATCAATAGATGATGAGGTCGGACGATTGGTCGAGTATCTGAAAGAACATAATTTGATGGAGAATACTGTAATAGTATATACATCAGACCAAGGATTTTATATGGGAGAACATGGATGGTTTGACAAGCGTTTTATGTATGAAGAGTCTTTAAGAACGCCACTTATTATTTATTATCCCGGAATGAAAAAAGGGAAAAAATGCAGCAAGCTGGTACAAAATATAGATTATGCTCCGACTATTTTGGATATTGCCGGAATTGATAAACCGGATTATATGTCCGGAGAGTCTTTGATTCCTTTGTTGAAGGGGAATACGCCTAAGAATTGGAGACGGGATATTTATTATCATTATTATGATTATCCGGCTCAACACAAAGTACGTCGACATGATGGAGTACGTGACGAGCGTTATAAATTGGTTCATTTTTACGATGCAAAGAACAAAACGTATGATTGTAATGAGTTATATGATTTGTTGAAAGATCCTCGTGAGCTGAATAATGTTTATAATGAATCGAGCTATAAAGAAATACAAAAACGTTTGCAGGACCGTCTTGATTGCTATAGAAATGAATTGAAAGTTGATGAACATTAGTTCTGGGGCCTTTTTATTCATAAGTTTGACACTTGGAAAGCTTGTATTTCAGGCTTTTCAAGTGTTTTGTATTTAGTGTTATCGGGTTCTTTTCACTTCTGGACGGTAGAGAAAATAAAAAAATAAATATTTTCCTTGGGGGATGATTTATTTTTCATCGTCCTATAAATGAATGTATGATAAAAGCAAAATTTTAAGGTATAATGAAAGATAATGATTTTAATAGGTATTTTACCGGAAACATGACTGATACGGAAAAGCGGGCTTTTCTTGTGGAGGTTACAGCCAACCCTGCGTTGCGACAAAAATATATTCGCATAAAAAATATGATGGGACTGGTGGCTTATACTTCGGATTTGGATAATAAGAAAGGTAAAGGTGCATCTGATATGTCGGGCGTAAGGATGAAAACGTACAAGATGAAACGTTACTTCCATGATGCGTTAGGATATGCAGCTGTCGCTTTGATTGCAGTAGGGATAACTTTATTTTTGACTTTGCAGGTTGTATCGACTAATGAAGAAACGCAGTTGACGAAAATTGAAGTTCCGGTTGGACAGAAGGCTCATGTGTTGTTGAGTGATGGTACTTCTGTGTGGCTGAATTCAAAAAGTAAGTTCAGTTTCCCTGCCGTATTTAATGGTGATAAACGGCAGGTTTATTTGGATGGGGAAGCTTATTTGGAGGTTGCTAAGGATGAAGACAAGCCTTTTGTTTTGCATACCAGCAGAGGGGATGTGCGCGTGTTGGGTACAAAGTTTAACGTGTTTAATTATTCGGATAAGCCACTTTTTGAAACTACTCTTTTGCAAGGTGCGGTGGAGGTAGATTGTGGAGCAAAAGGAGGCAAATTGCATCTGTCTCCCAATGAGCAAGTAGTGTTGAACGATGGAAAGATGTTGAAGCGAACCGTAAAGGAAGATGAATTCCTGTTATGGAATGAAGGACTTTTGTATTTCGACAACCAGCTCTTAAGTTATATTATACTACGGCTGGAAAGTTATTACGATGTGAAATTTGTGGTGCAGAACCGTAATTGCTTGAAAGGACGTTTTACGGCTAAGTTCCGGGTGGGAGATGACATAAAAGTAATACTGGATGCTTTGATTAACACGGGGCGTTTCTCATACAAGTTGAGTGTAGATAATAAGATAGTCTACATACAATGATATTGATTGGTGATTTTATCAATATATAGTTAATTTAAAAATAGGTTTTGTTATGGAAAACACTTCACTTGAGATGCTTTCGCGAAGGCTTCCTGAAAGGAACTGGCGGAAAGCATGCGTGCTGCTGAACCTTTGTCTATTGTTGGGAAGTACGCCCAATTTGGCAATGGCTGCTAATGTGCCGACTCCGACCGTAAAGGTCAGTGTCCAAACGGTAAACGCTACATTGAAGAGCGTGTTAAATGATTTGGAGAAGCAGTCGGGGTATTATTTCGTCCATTCGGATGATGTCAATGTCAACCAACCCGTCAGTTTGGATGTGCGTGGCATCAAACTGAAACAAGCTCTTGAGATGATTTGCAAAGACCGAGGATTGGTTTATGAATTCTCCGGCAAGTATATCACTTTGAAAAAGGCTCCCCGTGAAGTAAAGGCTGTGGCTCAGAGTGAAAAGAAGAAAGTTGTCAAAGGGCGCATTATTGATAAGGATGGAGAACCGATAATTGGTGCTACTATTCAGGTGAAAGGTGGTACGACTGGTGCCATTGCCGATGTTGAGGGCAACTTTTCTCTTGAAGTGGAAGAAGATGCGACTTTAGTTGTGTCCTATATAGGTATGAAGACCGAGGAGATTACTGCTCGTGGAAAACAGACGTTGAGCATAGTTTTGCAGGAAGATGCTGTCTTGATGAATGAAGTGGTGGTTGTGGGTTATGGAACACAGAAGAAAGTGAATTTGACGGGTGCTATTGCCACGGTGGGAACCGAACAATTGGTTCAGGCACATCGTCCGAATCTCTCCAGTGCATTGGCCGGTAATCTGCCAGGTATCCGTTCGGTGCAAAAAAGTGGTCGTCCGGGTGAGGACGGGGCTACAGATTTGGATATACGTGGCTTTGGTAGCGCTTTGGTGATTGTGGATGGTGTGGAATCCGACTATAAATCCATTGACCCCAATGATATCGAATCGATTAATGTGTTGAAGGATGCATCAGCTGCTGTATATGGCTTTAAGGGTGCAAATGGAGTTATTTTGGTTACAACCAAGAAAGGCAAAGAAGGGAAAGCTAAAGTGAACTATAGTTTTAATATGGCTTTACAGAGCGCAACACGCATGGTGGAAGTGATGGATGCTGTAGAATATATGACTTACATGAATGAATCGAATGCCAACCGTGGTTTGTCTGAGGCTTTTTCTCCTGATGTTATTCAAGAGGTTGCCAATGGCACAAGTAAGCAGTATTTCAATACGGACTGGAATGATTTGGTTATGCGTAAGAATGCGCCGATGCAAACACATAATATTAATGTATCGGGCGGATCGGGCAAGTTCAGATATTTCACTTCATTTGGCTATCTGCATCAGGACGGTATTGTACGCACAAACGATACGTATGAACGTTTGAATGTACGTTCTAATCTGAGTATGGATATCATTGAGAACCTGACGGCAGACTTGAATTTGAGTGCACGCCGTGAAAATCGCCATTCGCCCGTAGCAATAGGAACCGGGGGGGCGTTTGATGATAAATTCTCATCGGGGGTATTTACTAATATGCGTACAGCTTTGCCTTACTACGAACCCTATGCCAATGGGAACAGGAAGTATTATAATTCGGTGCAGGATGGTGTGATTAATCCGTTAGTGGCATTGGATGAGGATGTAGTAGGTGCGAAAATATCCCATGCGGAACAATTTGCCGGTCAATTCCAATTGAAATACGACTTCTCTAAATGGGTGAAAGGACTTTCTGCCCGTGCTGTAGTTAATTATGAACGTAATTCTACGTTGGCAAAAGAAAACCCCAAAGCATTTAGTACTTACTCGTACGACGCGGTAAACGACACTTATGTGGAAAAAGAGCAAAGTTCTACGAATAAGATAAACCGTTATCATGATACCAACAGCTGGCTGACGCAACAATACACGCTGAATTACAATAACAATTTCGGAAAGCATGACATTTCAGCTTTGGCGGTATGGGAAACCAAGAAGTATGATCGTGAATATTTTAAGGCCGAAGGTGAACTGGACAACACTTTGATTCCTGAACTGGATGCTTCGAACTCGAATAACCGTATGATAAGCGGCTCGTCTGAAGAGAAGGCATGGGCGGGTTTGGTGGCTCGTATTAATTATGCTTACGATGCCAAGTATTTGATAGAATTAAGCGGGCGTTATGACGGTTCCTACAAATTTGCTAAAGACAAGCGTTGGAATTTCTTTCCTGCAGTGTCTGTAGGTTGGAGATTGTCTGAGGAGAACTTCATCAAAAATAGTACTGATATTTTTGACAATATCAAATTGAGAGCTTCATTCGGAATAATTGGTGATGAGGTGGATGCTAATCCGGGTAATTATTTGGAAGGATATACTTATCCGAGTGGTAACCGTTATGTATTCGGGCCAGGTAATGTGATTTCCGGTGCAAAAGACAAGGGTTTGATTAATCCTAATTTCACTTGGTATGAATCTCGCTTGACTAATGTGGGGATAGACGTTTCGATGTGGAAAGGAAAACTGGGATTGGAATTTGACGTATTCTACCGTAAACGTACCGGTTTGAAGGCTACGTTGGGATCTACATTGCCTACTTCGTTCGGAGCCAACTTACCGGAACAAAACTTGAATAGTGATTCTCACAGAGGTTTTGAATTGGTCCTGTCGCACAAAAATACGATTAATGATTTTCATTATGAGCTAAGGGGTAATCTTACATATACTCGTAAAAAGAACTTGTATAGGGAACAAGCACCTTTTAAAAATGCTTATGACAACTGGAGACATAACGGTGCAGAACGCTGGGAAAATATCGGTTGGGGCTATAAGGCTGTCGGGCAGTTCGGAAGCTGGGAGGAAGTTTTATCCTCACCGGTACAAGACAACAATGGGAACTTGTCATTGATGCCCGGTGACATTAAGTTCGAAGACTATAATCGGGATGGTATTATCAACGAGCTTGACGAACAACCTATCACGAGAAACGGTACACCCGAGATGTTCTTTGGTCTGAATATGTTAGCTTCGTACAAAGGATTTGACTTTTCCATGCTATGGCAGGGAGCCAGCAATTATACATTTACAATTTTACACAAAGAGCCTTATCAACAGAGTGGCAGAGGTAATGGTTACCGCATGTATGAGGATAGATGGCATCGTACCGATATGAATGACATGAACAGCCAATGGATACCCGGGCGTTTTCCCGCCATTCGTGCGGAAAGTAATCCTGCATCAAATGGTAAAGCTTCGACTTTCTGGTCCCCCAATATTTATTACCTGCGTCTGAAGAATATAGAACTGGGTTATACATTGCCTAAGTCTTGGGTAAATAGGTGTGGTGTGCAAAATTTGCGTTTTTATGTGGGTGGTTACAATTTGCTGACTTTTGCTCCCTCATCGGTGGATGGTATGGATCCGGAAGGCAATGCACTTTATGGCATGTATTATCCTCAAACAAGGACTGTGAATTTTGGTTTTAATTTGGAATTTTAAACTGGTTACTTATGAAATCAATTAAATATACTTTATTTTCATTCTTGTTGGCTTCGTCCCTAGTGTCTTGCGATGACTTTTTCGACATTAAGCCTGCAACTTTTATTCCGGCGGAAAATGTGTGGAATGATCCGGACGTTGTTAATTCCGTCATTGCGGAAATGTATTCCAGTATGCAACTCGAATTATTCTTTTATGCCAATGGTTTCTTCGATTTTTCACATACGGATTTGTCGTATTGTTCGGATGAAGCTGCCGTATCTTGGGCTAATGGTGTTTTTGCCAATACTCCCAATGTGGTGGTATATGGTGACGACTGGTTTTATATGTATGGAGATACTTACAAAGGGATTCGCCAATGCAATACGTTCATCAGACAGTCAGAAACTGCTGCAATTGACCCGTCCGAAAAAAACTCGGTAGTGGCGGAGGCGCGTTTTATTCGTGCTTTTCATTATTTCAATTTGGTAAAGCGTCTGGGAGGGGTACCTCTGATTACCGAAGTGCAGGAATATGATGGTGATCTGACTGCTTTGCAAGTACCACGTAACAAGGAAGATGAGGTTTGGGATTTCATTCGTACCGAGATGGATGATATTGTGGATGATCTGCCTGAAATTCGGAGTGAAAGTGAAAAATATCGTATCACCCGCTATGCGGCTTATGCTTTAAAATCCAGAGCTTGCCTATATGCTGCCTCCATTGCAAAATATGGAAAACAGGATGATGAACATTGTGTGGGAGTGCCTTCCACAAAAGCCGCCATGTACTGGGAAGCCGCTGCCGATGCAGCCGAAGAGGTGATAAATAGTGGTCACTATGAACTGTATGGATATAATGTCGCCGCTGGGCAACGTACGGAAAATTTCCATCAAATATTTTTCGATGAATCGGCTTCAAATAGAGAAATGATTTGGGCAAAAGGGTATTCTTTACCGGATGTGAAGCATAATTATACGCGTTATTTTGTTCCATTCAGCTTTACTCGTAATGGTTATGGTTGTTCCGGTACTCCCACATTGGAATTTGTCGAAGCATTTGAGTATATTGACGGAAGTGATGGTGAGTTAAGGGTACAGAATGAGGATGGCAGCTATATTAAGTATGGCGATATGATTGACTTGTTTAAGAATAAAGATCCCCGTTTGGCAGCCACGGTATGTTTACCCGGTGATAAATTTCAGACTAGTTTTATTGAAGTACGACGTGGAATTGCTAAAGGCATGCAAATCCCGGACAAGAGCAATTGGGTAAATGACCAATCGAAAACTGAAGCTTTGGCGGATGGGCAGGAACTTACAGTATTAGGTAAAGATGGTCCTACAGTGGCAAAAAATCCAACAAAGACCGGCTTCTATGCGCGTAAGTTTATAGATGAAGATGTGGCTGACTATAATATGTGTTCCAATCCTTGGCCGGTATTCCGTCTAGCTGAGATGTATCTTAATTTGGCTGAAGCCAGAATGGAGTTGGGCAATCTGGCTGCTGCAAAGGCAGCTGTAAACATGGTTCGCCATCGTGCAGGCATAAAAGAACTGGATGTTGTGGAAGTGACTTTGGATCGTATACGTAACGAACGCCGTGTAGAATTGGCTTACGAAAGTCATCGTTACTGGGATTTGCGACGTTGGAGAATTGCTGCCACTCCGCGGGCTGATAACGGAGGTAAGGGAGTATTGGATAATAGTCCTATTACTTCACTATTTCCGTGGGCTGTTTATGAAGATGGTACAAAGATCAGTGAGATTGATGGACGGGTTGTGCCTAAGTCTTATATATTTTCAAGAGAAAGCGGTTATGACCGTGTAAACCGTCCGGGCAAACAATTTTTGGAAAGACATTATTATATTAAGCTGAGTGATGCGGATTTGAAAACGAATCCTAAATTGGTACAAAATCCTCATTTCTAAATTAAAAATGATATTGATTATGAAATTGAAATATACGATGCAGGTATTACTGGCATGCTGCACTTTGTCGTTTGTAGCCTGCGATTTAGATAATTATGGTGCTCCTGATGGAGGCATTAAAGGTTCGGTGATAGATTCGGCCACGGGAGAATTAGTCCCACAGCCAGTAAATGCTACGACCGGTATGCGCGTTCGCTTGACGCAACAAGATTGGGAAGTGGAAGCTGAATCCCAATTGTTTTATGCACAAGAAGACGGACAATTCATCAACGGTCAGTTGTTCGACGGAGAGTATACGATGGCATTGGAGCAGACAAACTTTTTTCCTATAGAGAAACAGACCGTCACTATCAATGGGCAGACGAATATAAGGGTAGAGGTGATTCCTTATGCAAATGTGTCGATAGGAAACCTTTCTATCGAAAACTTGACGATTACTGCCGATGCTATAATCGGTCGTACTTGGGATTGGCAGGCAGACAGTAGAAACTGTAAGATAACTGCCATCAAGTTGTACTGGAATGTTTCCAGTCATATAGACAAGGCAGCCGGACATAATTTGGGAACCGGTAGTTTGAATTGTGCAGCAATAAGTGATGCAGACGTATTGTCCGGTACGCAGCAAATAAATACGGAAATAAACAGTGCTGACATTGATAAATACGCCCATTTTATCAAGGCCAATGGCAATAAAATTTATGTACGTGCAGCTGTAGTAACCAAATGTGCAGGTACGGAGTATTATAATTATAGTAACATACAGGAGTTGGACATTGAACTTTAATTGTGATGAATAAAATCTTTCGTATAATAATATCAACTTTGCTTTTATCTTATGTACTTCCGGTGGAAGCCGGGAATAGAGTACCGTATGCAGAGCTGGTAAATACAATGATAGGTACGAAAGGGGCAGGATGGGCCTCAGGATATACATATCCTGGGGCTACCTGTCCTTTTGGAATGGTGCAATTTACTCGTTCCTATTTTTGTCCTCATTTGGGTTTCGGCATTAACCAGTTGAGTGGAGCAGGCTGTGATCACATGGGAAATTTTCCTATGCTTCCGCTGGCAGGAGAGTTAACGGTTTCTCCCGGTAATTTAAAAGGATTACGTCTGGAAGTATCTCAAGAAAAGGGAATTGCCGGTTATTATCAAGCTTGTGTTAACAAGAGTACGCAGGTGGAACTGTCCGTGACGGAGCGTACCGGTATGGCACGTCTTGTCTTTTCAGGTAATGAAAATAAGAATACGGTTATAATAGCAGGTGGTGTTGCTGGAACTCCGATAGAAGTGGCATCTGTTGTCATCACTGGAAAGAATACATGTGAAGGTTATGCCGAAGGGGGTAGTTTTTGTGGAATTTCGACTCCTTACAAGGTGTATTTTGTTGCAGAGTTCAACAAACCATGCATAGAATCAGGTATTTGGAAAGAAGACGATATTTATAAGGGACAAACTTTTTCAGAAGGAAAAAATTCCGGTGTCTTTTTTACGTTTGCAGGAACAGATTCTCTTTTGCTGTATAAGATTGGCATTTCTTACGTATCGGTGGCAAACGCAAGGGAGAACCTGAAAGCGGAAAACAATGAATGGGATTTTGATAAAATTAAAATGGCAGCTATAGACAAATGGAATTTTTATTTGGGAAAAATAGAAGCGGATAGCGACAATGATGACAGGTTGACGCAGTTTTATACCCATTTATATCATGCGTTGATTCATCCTAATATTTGTAGTGATGTGAATGGTGATTATATGGGAGCCGACAATAAGATTTATAGAACCCGCAACAAGCAATATACATCATTCAGTAATTGGGATACATATCGTGGGCAGACCCAACTGTTAGCAATGTTGGCTCCGGATGTATGTTCGGATGTGGTCGCTTCTCATTATGATTTTGCCATGCAGGGTGGAGGAGGATGGCCTCGTTGGGTAATGGCGAATATTGAGACGGGGGTAATGCAGGGAGATCCTACAACTTTGGTCGTGGCAAATGCATATGCTTTTGGTGCTAGAAATTATGACCCCCGTACTCTTTTGTCTGTTATGAAACGTGGAGCTGAAAAACCAGATACCCGGTCACAGAATGAATATACCCGTCCAGGATTGAAACAATATTTAGAAAAAGGCTACTATGATGCGTCCATTCATCTGGAGTATACATCCGCTGATTTTGCAATAGCCCAGTTTGCTCTTCATGCCTGTAACAATGAACCGACTTCTTGGCATTATATGAAGCGGGCAGATTTCTGGAGAAATTTGTATAATCCCGAAACCGGTTGGTTGCAATCTCGGAATCCCGATGGTTCATGGAAACCTCTGAACAAAGATTTTCGTGAATCCACATATAAAAATTATTTCTGGATGGTTCCCTATAATTATAAGGGTTTGATTGATATTATCGGAGGAAAGCAGGAGGCTGAAAAACGCTTGGATGAAATGTTTGTGCGCTTGGATGCCAGCTATAATGACCCTTGGTATGCCGCCGGAAATGAACCGAGTTTTGGGATTCCTTGGGTGTACAATTGGGTTGGTAAGCCTTGGAAAACGCAAGGCATCATTCGCCGTGTACTTAATGAGCAATATTTTTCTACAGACAATGGCTTACCCGGAAATGATGATTTAGGGTCTATGGGAGCTTGGTACGTATTTGCTTGTCTGGGTATTTATCCTGAGATTCCGGCAGTAGGAGGTTTCTCCATCCATAGTCCTATTTTTAAATATGTGACCTTGCATCTTGAAAATGCGGATGTGGTAATAGAGGGTGGTTCTGAAAAGAACGAGTACGTACAGTCATTACACTGGAATGGTAAAGAGTATGATAGTACATGGATTGATTGGAATACTTTTTCCAAAGGAGGGGTCTTAAAGTTTAAGTTGGGAAGTAGACCTAATGAAGTTTGGGGCACAAAGATTGCTCCACCTTCTTTTCAATAGAGACATTTAAGTGAGTTTTAGTATTTAGTATATAGTGATATTTTATGAGAAACAAATTATACCTGATAGAGCTTTTAGTAACTTTATTGTTGGTTGGTTGCCAAAATACCAGTAAAAAAGAAACAACAGATGTTTATGTACCTTCTTTTCCGCTTGTGGAGTTTGTGCGGCCTGCCAATGTAAACCCTATTATAACTCCCGATTCTGCCACTTGTTTTTATTGCCCTTTGACAGAGGACTCTGTGGCATGGGAATCGAATGATACTTTTAATCCGGCGGCTACTACCTATGGTGATAAAGTGGTGGTCTTCTATCGTGCGGAAGATCGTTTGGGCAAAGGAATCGGGCAACGTACTTCCCGTTTGGGCTACGCTGAATCGGAAGATGGAATTCATTTTAAGAGAGAACGATACCCTGTATTTTATCCGGCTGATGACTGTCAGAAAGACTTGGAATGGCCAGGTGGCTGCGAAGATCCCCGCATTGCAGTTACTGAGGACGGTCTATACGTGATGCTGTATACACAATGGAATCAGAAGTTACCTCGTTTGGCTGTGGCTACCTCCAAAGATTTGCGTACATGGACGAAATATGGTCCGGCCTTTGCAAAAGCCTATGATGGACGTTTTTTCAACATATTTTCCAAGTCGGCTTCAATCGTTACCTCTTTAAAAGACGGTAAAATGGTAATTACCAAGGTAAATGGTAAATATCTGATGTATTGGGGAGAAAAGGCTATTTGTGCCGCTACATCTGAAAATTTAGTGGATTGGACTCCGGTATTGGATGAAAAGGGCGAATTGTTAAAACTTCATGCTCCTCGAAAAGGTTATTTTGATAGCGGTCTGACCGAATGTGGTCCTCCTGCGGTGATAGGAAAAGATGGAATCATTTTGTTGTATAATGGGAAGAATAAGGCTGGTGTAGAAGGTGATTCTAATTACGCGGCCAATGCTTATTGTGCTGGACAGATTTTATTTGATTTGAAAGAACCAATGAAGATTTTACAGATACTGGATAAGCCTTTTCTTGTTCCCAGTGATTCTTTTGAGAAAAGTGGTCAATATCCTGCTGGAACTGTATTTATAGAAGGATTAGTTTACCATCAAGATAAATGGTTTCTGTATTATGGATGTGCAGATTCTCGTGTAGCGGTTGCAATATATGATCCTTGGAATAATAATTCTGAATAAACAAGTATCATATTTTTAAGGGTTCCTTGAAGTTTGGAAGATTCCGAGCATTTTTTGAAATATAATAGGAATTGCAAAAGGGATGAAGTTGAAAATCTCAAATATGAGTACAAAACAGAATAAATGAACGGTTTCTTTAGTAATATTATGTTTGATTGGAAGAATTTGAGTATTATACTCTTAGTAGTGGCTCTGATGTTGAATGGCTGTGATAATCATGTGGATGAAAAGGATGGGTTATCTACTTATGTGAATCCCTTTATTGGAGCAAGTACTAGTATTAGTGCCGCTGGTGCTTATCATGGATTAGGAAAGACTTTTCCGGGTGCCACAACCCCTTTCGGTATGGTGCAAGTAAGCCCGAATACGATTTCGGGTGGAGACAATAGTTCCGGTTACAGCTATGAGCATAATACCATTGAAGGTTTCGCCTTGACACAGATGAGTGGTGTAGGATGGTATGGCGAGTTGGGTAATTTTTTGGTAATGCCTACTACTGGAACTTTGCAGACAGTAGCAGGAAAAGAGGATGGTTCGATTAAAGGGTTTCGTTCAGCTTATTCTAAAAAGTTTGAAAAAGCTGAAGCCGGATACTATTATACTGAACTCACAGATTATGGGATTAAAGTCGAGACATCGGCCACTCCCCATTGTGGTATCATGAAATTTACTTATCCGCAGAACAAGTTGTCACGTATCCAAATAGATCTTGCCCGTCGTGTGGGAGGAACTTCCCGCTTTCAGCATCTCGAAGTATTGGATAAGTATCATATATCCGGTTATATCCAATGTACCCCCGAAGAAGGGGGATGGGGGAATGGTGAGGGAAATGTTTCTTACATGTTATATTTTTATGGGGAATTTAGTAAACCATTGGAAAAATATGGCTTTTGGAGTGCTGATATACCTAATGGATGGGTGCGTAAACGTGATGAGGTACAAAGTTGGAAATATTTGCAACGAGTGGCACAAGCCGAAATTATTAAAGGTAAGAAACAGTTCTCGGGCAAGCATATTGGTTTCTTTTCAGATTTTGAAACTTATGAAAATGAAGAGGTGACACTTAAAGTCGGAATATCTTTTGTAGATGTCGAAGGGGCTCGGAAGAATTTCGAGAAAGAAATTGAAGGTATGGACTTCCAGACAGTACGTAAACGTGCTGTAGATTCATGGGATAAAGCATTGGCTAAAATCAAAGTGAAGGGAGCCTCGGAAAATGAGAAGATTGTTTTTTATACCTCGTTGTACCATACCATGATAGATCCTCGTATATTTACTGATATAGATGGACGCTATGTAGGAGGCGATGGTGAGATATATCGGGCTGATGGGTTTACTAAACGTACGGTATTTAGCGGTTGGGACGTATTCCGTTCTCAAATGCCATTGCAAACTATAATTAATCCGGACTTGGTAAATGATGAATTGAACTCTTTGATAACCTTGGCGGCAGAAAGTGGGCGTGAGTATTTTGAGCGTTGGGAATTGTTGAACGCTTATAGCGGATGTATGTTGGGTAATCCGGCTTTGTCGGTTTTAGCTGATGCTTATAGAAAGGGAATCAGGAATTATGATACTGACAAAGCGATGCGTTATGCCATAAATTCATCAAACAAATTCACTTCGTGGAAGATTGGTTATGATACGACTGCTCTGTGCATATCCAATACGTTGGAGTATGCCTATGCTGATTGGTGTGCGGCGCAGTATGCCAAAGATTTGGGATATGACATTGAAGCTGATACCTTGTTGACTCGTTCACAGATGTATCGTAATGTTTTTGATCCTTCGAAAAAATGGTTTCGTCCTCGCAAGGCAAATGGAGATTGGGTGAAGTGGCCGGAAGATGGTATATTACGTGAGTTCTACGGTTGCATGGAGTGCAATCCATTGCAACAAGGATGGTTTGTACCACACGACCTACGAGGTTTAACAGAATTGCTTGGAGGTAAAGAAAGTATTCTGAAAAAACTGGAGGATTTCTTCTCCAAAACTCCTAAAGATATGTTATGGAATGCTTATTACAATCATGCTAATGAACCGGTGCATCATGTGCCATTCTTGTTTAATCGTTTGGGTAAACCTTGGTTGACGCAGTATTGGGTCCGTTTTATTTGTAATAATGCTTATTTCAATTCCGTAGAGGGTTTGGTAGGTAATGAGGATGCCGGGCAAATGTCGGCTTGGTATGTATTGGCTTCTTCCGGATTATATCCGATATGTCCTGGCGACAACCGTTATGAAATAGCTTCTCCGGTATTTTCTGAAATATCTTTTGAAGTTCCTGCCACCAATAAGATTTTTACCATAAAGGCTCATAACAATTCTGTAGAGAACGTATATATACAATCTGCCAAGCTGAACGGTGTGAATTATAATAAATGCTATCTGACACATGGAGATATATTGAATGGCTCGACTTTGGAGCTTTTTATGGGTGATAAGCCAAATGAAAAATGGGGACTGGATCCGTAAAATCCTATTTCTTGGTTCTGACTTTTAATTTGCACATTTGGTTTTATTAACTGGTTTTGCTTTATGATGTATCAATGGGCTTTGTTATTATGTCTTTTTATTATGGATGATAGAGTGTTGGTTGTAAAGTAATAATGGAAGTAAATGGAAGTAGAAAAAAAGTTTTCGGAAATATATAGTTCTTATTATCCGAGATTATGCCGTTTTGCCACAGAATATGTAGGCAATGTGGAAGATGCTGAGAATCTGGTACAAGATACATTTGTGTATTTGTGGAACAACTCTACTTCTCTTGATACTGTAGTTAATCTCAAAGCTTTTCTATTTGTCTTGATTAAGAATCGTTCGATTGATTTCTTGAGGCAGCAACTGCGTAAAGGACGAACTTCTTATTATTTGTTGGAAACAATGGAGTATGAATTGAATCTGGAAGCTTTGGAAGCAGTGGATGAAAATTTAGTGTTAGACACTGATCTGGAACAGAGAATACATGAGGCTATTCAATCACTTCCAGAAAAATGCCGGGAGATTTTTATACTAAGTCGGGTGGAAGGATTGAAATATTCTGAAATAGCGGAGAAACTTCATTTGTCTATCAGTACTGTGGATAACCAGATTGGTATTGCATTAAAAAAACTACGCGTACAATTAAAAGATTTTTTACCACTGTTAATGTTCTTATTGTAAATTAGAAAAATGTATGAGGAATAGATGGAAACTATTGCTGTTTGGGGGACTCTTTTTGGTGCCTATGACTTTGAATGCACAGCAAAGTTACTTCATAGATGGGTATCATGGGGGAGTTTATGGGCACTATCCGAAAGGATATACCCGTTTTATGGTAGAGCAGCTGCAAAGACATTCAGATTGGAAGATTAATTTGGAAATAGAACCGGAAACATGGGATAGGGAACGGATAGAGGACCCGTTACATTACAATGCTTTTGCTGAAATGATACAGGATTCGGTCTCGCGCATTGAATATGTCAATCCAAGTTATGCTCAAAGTTATTTGTTCAATTGTTCTGCTGAAAGTACGATTCGTCAGTTTTCGATGGGATTGGAAAAGTTGAGGGAACATTTTCCTAATATATCTTTTCGTTCATATTCTAGCGAAGAACCTTGCTTTACAGCTGCTCTGCCGGCTATTTTGTCTTCATTTGGTGTAAAATACGCATCTTCAAAGAATCCCAATACTTGTTGGGGGGGATATACAACAGCTTTTGGTAATCAGAATTTTGTGGTTTGGAAAGCGGCAGATGGGAGTAGTGTGTTATGTGTACCTCGTTATGCATCAGAAAAGTTGGAAAAGAATTCTACTTGGCAAACCAATGCTTGGAGGCATTCTAAGGAATATGTTGAAGATGCTTTTAAATCGGGAGTGAATTACCCTATTGGAATGTGTTTACAAGACGCTGGATGGCGTGGTGGTCCTTGGTTGAAGATGTCTGGGCATTATATGCCAGTAGAGTTTACCTTGTGGAGTGATTATTTCAGGAAATATGAATTTACCGTTCAGCCTCAAGAGTGGAGAATGTCACAAGAAGATATTCGGGTGAGTTTGGTTTGGGGGGCGCAAGTATTACAAAAGATAGCTCAACGTGTACGTTGTGTTGAGAATTTATTGCCTCAGGTCGAAAAAATAGCCACAATGGCACATTTGTGGAAAGGTTTGAACTGGGAAAGTTGGAAATTTAAGGAAGCTTGGAGGGGCTTGTTGCTTTCACAGCATCATGACTGTTGGATAGTACCTTACAATGGTCAAAAGGGAGAAAGTTGGGCTGATAAAGTTTGTGACTGGACATCTGTGTCAAAACACTATGGAAATGAAATTATAAACTGTTCTGCACGCTCGTTTGGCGATAATGTAATTGCTCCTGATGGAGTTTTGGTGTTTAATACACTTGGCTATCCAAGAAAGGAAGTCATAACTGTCAGCCATCCGAAAACTCATAAAGAGTATGCTTTTTATGCTGAGATTCCGGCAATGGGTTATACTTCTTATTTATGGGAAGAGATTATGCAGCAATCTCAAAATACTCAAGGTGGTATGGTTACTGAAAGAGAAGGAAAATATGTGATAGACACAGAGAAATATAATGTTGTTATTAATCCTGAATGTGGTGGTGCAATTGAAAGCTTGAAAGTTAAGGAATTGGGAAATAAGGAGTTTATTGATAAAACATCACCTTACGCTTTTAACACTTTGCGTGGATATTTTGCGGAACAAAAAGAGTTTGTAAATTCTTCTTCTACAATAGCTAAAGTAACTATTTTGCTTAATACTCCTTTAAAGGTACGTGTGCAACTTGACGGTAAAATTGCAGAACAGCCTTATTCGCAAATTCTCTCTTTTACTAAAGATGGTAATCTGATAGACTGTGAGTTGCGTATCGATTGGAGCAACAACATGCGGATTGGAAAGGAGACTGTAGGGGATTTTAAAGCTGAAAATCCTGTAAAAGCATTTTATAATGATAAATACAAACTTCATTTACTTTTTCCTTCTATAGTTAATGGAGGGGTTATTGATAAAAATGCTCCATTAGATGTATGTAGAAGTCGGGAAGAACATACGTTTTTTAATTCATGGGATAAAATAAAGCATAATATTATTTTGAACTGGGTGGATAACACTGATGAAGAAGTACAAAATGGTATTTCTCTTTTTTCCGATCATACAACGAGCTATTTACATGGCAAAGATTATCCTTTAGGACTGACTGTACAGTATTCGGGGTTAGGTTTGTGGGGGCGTGATTATAAAATAATGGAACCCACAGTGATTCATTATGCCATACTTCCTCATGCTGGAGATTGGCGGGCTGCTGATGTTCCTCAATATAGCATTTGCTGGAATGAGCCTTTATGTGTGTTGAATGTTTCTAATATTCAAAAAGCTTCAGCTTCTTTGTTTGAATTTAGCCGACGAGGGTATGAAATCATGGCTTGCTATATGGATAGAAATGATACTTGTCTTCGTGTTGCTAATACGGGAGTTGGGAATGAAACTGCAGAATTGCAGATAAGAGGCGACTATGAATGCTTACAGTGGGTGGAGCTGGATGGACACACTACTGAGGTTGTCAAAGTGGATGATAAGATTCAGCTATCTATTCCACCATTTGGTTTTAAAACATTGTATATACGAAATTTATGTGTTAAGTAATATTTTAAATGTAGATATGAATAGAAAAGAAATCTTTTTAATCTTGAGTTGCATGTTTTTATTTGTTCAAACTGCATTTACTCAAGTAATAAAAATGTCACTTAATAGTTCTGATGGGATAGCTTGGCAAGTAAAACCTCAGGATGATTTACAAGATGTAAGGGGAGAACAGGTCTCTACATCAGGGTTTGAAATAGGAGATTGCGTACAAGGTGTTGTACCTGGTGTAGTATTTACTGCATATGTTGAGGCTGGTAAGGAACAGGATCCTAATTATGCGGATAATATTTATAAGGTGGATGAAACATTTTATAATCGTCCTTTTTGGTATCGGACAGAATTTGAACTTCCTGAAAGTTATTCCAAAGGGCAAAGGGTTTGGTTATGTTTTGATAATACAAATCGTTTTGCTACTTTTTATTTTAATGGAGCTAAAATTTCTGGAAACTCAACATCCACCAAAGATGTGAGTGGGCATATGCTGCGTTCTAAATTTGATGTGACGGATTTGTTAAATGTGAATGGTGAAAATGTAGTGGCTGTTTTAATAGCTGATGCTGACCAAAAGAAAACACGTACAGCTAAAGACCCTTATGGAATAGCTTGTAGTCCTAGCTATTTGGCAGGTGCGGGGTGGGACTGGATGCCGTACGTACCTGGACGTTTAGCTGGCATAACGGGGAATGTTTATTTGGCCATTACAGGCGATGTAGTGATGATGGATCCCTGGGTACGTTCTGATTTACCATCCTTGCAAAAAGCGGAATTATCGATTACAACAAAATTAGAAAATACATCCTCTTTTCCAAAAGAAGTTATCTTATCTGGAATAATTAGACCTGGTAATATACGTTTTTCAAAAACGATTCAATTGGCTGCTGATACAATAGAGCATGTCTGTTTCTCTACAAATGAATTTAAACAATTGATTGTAGATGCTCCTAAGTTGTGGTGGCCTAATGGTTATGGAGAACCTAATCTTTATGATTGTGAACTGATTTGTAGAATAAATGGAAATATTTCTGATAAACAGAACATAACTTTTGGTATTCGTAAATATGATTATGAGATGGTAGATAACTCTGTGGGTTATCCTGTTATGCATTTTTATATCAATGGACGACGGATTTTTCTGAAAGGAGGCAATTGGGGTATGAGCGAATACTTGCTTCGTCGTCATGGTGAGGAGTATGAAACGGTTATAAGATTGCACAAAGATTTGAATTATAATATGATTCGTCTGTGGACAGGTTGTGTGACGGATGATGAGTTTTATGATTATTGCGATCAATATGGTATTATGGTATGGGATGATTTTTGGTTATATGTAGCTTATAATAATGTGGTACAACCCGAAGCATTTAAATTAAATGCTCTTGATAAGGTGAGGCGCTTGCGTAACCATGCTTCTATTGCCTTGTGGTGTGGAGCCAATGAAACATACCCTAGTCCGGATTTAGATGACTATTTGCGTGAAATGATTGCACGAGAGGATAATAATGATCGTTTGTATAAATCTTGTTCTAATAAAGACGGTTTGTCCGGTAGTGGTTGGTGGGCGAATTTTCCTCCGAAACATCATTTTGAAACTTCTGCCAGTAATTTGGCATTCAGTAAGCCAGCTTATCCGTATGGAACAGATCATGGATATGGGTTGCGCTCAGAAATAGGAACAGCTACCTTTCCTACTTTTGAGAGTATACGTGAGTTTATTCCCAAAGAAGACTGGTGGCCGTTACCAACAGATGAGCAGTTAAAAAATGATCCCAATACAGTATGGAATAAGCATTTTTTCGGTAAAGAAGCCTGGAATGCAAAGCCTATAGATTACAAGAAAGCGGTGAACGAACAATTTGGAGAATCCGGTAGTTTGGAAGAATTTTGTGAAAAGGCTCAGTTGCTGAATATAGAAGTGGTAAAGGGTATGTATGAAGCATGGAATGATAAAATGTGGAATGATGCTTCCGGTTTGTTACTTTGGATGAGTCATCCCGCCTATCCATCTTTTGTATGGCAAACATATGATTACTATTATGATCCTACTGGTGCGTATTGGGGAGCAAAAAAGGCTTGTGAACATTTGCATATACAGTGGAATGCTTCCAATAATAGTATTAAAGTCATTAATACGACAGCTAAAGATTTGAGGCGTGTTTGCGCCAAAGCAGTTGTATATAATTTGAATGGAAAGGAAGTTACCGATTGCAGCCAGATGCAATGGCTGGATGTATCTGCTGGCAATATAGCAGAAGCTTTTGTTTTGGATTTTGCAGCTTCTCACAAATTAACTTCGCTTCATTTCATTCGTTTGCAATTGTTAGATGATAAAGGACATTTGTTGTCTGAGAATTTTTACTGGAGAAATGGAATAGATGATTTGGATTATAGGGGATTCAATACAATGCCAGAAACGAATTTGGTTTGTACATTGCGTAATCTGTCGAAGTCCAAAGGGATTATGACTCTTGTTTTGGAAAACCGTTCGCAAAGTGTGTCTTTTGCCAACCGTTTACGTTTGGTGAATAGGGCAAATGGGCAACGTGTACTTCCTATCATAATGTCTGATAATTATGTTACGCTCATACCGGGTGAGAAGAAAGAAATTCGAATAGAAGCATCGCCCGATTTATTGAAAGGTGGGGTAGATATATTGCAAAAACAATATGGTAAAACAGAAAAATGTGTATTAAGTTTTTAAAGGCTTGATATAGAAAAAGTTTGTTTTATTTCATTGTAAATAAGACGATACTTACTAGCAATAAAAAAACTTTTATATGAGGCTCTTTTGCTATTCTGCCTATATGGAGAAATAAAAAATCAATGGCTGGAGAAGGAATTTATTAATTCACTCCGGCTGTTTTTCTTTTGTGCTGTTGCGTAATGATTTGTTCAAGGATGATATGGACAAAAGAGGGAGAACCTCTTTCTGAAACGTTTGTGAAGACCTTATTGGCTGATATAAATGCAGGCTTCACAAGTATATTCATTGTCCTGTGTTGGAGGCTTAAGGTTGGGTTGGCATAAGCAGGCAAAAGGTTGTAGAGAAAGAAGAATCGCTGATTTTATGGCTACAACGGATGAAGCCCACCTTTTTACCACGCTCATCCATAAGCAAGAAAAAGAGCTTATGAGACAGACTGGCTTTTTAATAAAGAGGACACTTCACTTTTATAAGAAGCTAAAGTTAACATCTGTGGATTGTAGAGTTGTTGGAAAAAAGTTTCCTTCATTATCAGTTGCTTAGACCTTTCTTTTGTAGAGATCATTGCCGATTTTTCTTCTTTTCTATCTTTGCTATACTTTCTTCATTTCATTCGTTGTAGAGATGGGAATATTATAATACTTTGTTTATTAGTAGTTTATGATTTTGTGTGGTAGATGTCATTTTCTTGCTTTCTGATGCATCTCACCCTAACTTTGCAACATCGAATCTGAGAAAACAGAACGTCTGACTGTTGAGGCCTCACGGTGAAATGTTTCTTGCTTCCGGATGAGATGAAAGAGATGTATTATACATATTATTATTAAATCATTTAAAACAGAAAAGATTATGGCTATTAAGTATGAAGTAAAGAAGGTAGTATTTGGTTTCGATGAATCTAAAACTGAGAAATTCGTGGCACAGACAAAAGTGTTGGGTTTGGTAGGATTCAAGAAACTTTGCGAAGAAGTGCAGAAGGTGAGTATGGCACCACGTGGCGTGGTGAAGATGGTGATTGACGGGTTGATTGATACCCTGAATATGGATTTGGATAAAGGATATTCCGTGCAGTTGGGAGACTTCGGGTGTTTCCGTCCCGGATTAAATGCGAAAAGTCAGGCGGGCTCGGAAGCTGTAGATGCCAATACGGTGTATCGTCGTAAAATCATCTTCACTCCCGGAAGCTATTTTAAGGAGATGCTGAGTGATGCCACGGTGGAAAGATTGACGCTGGGTAAGGGTACTGTGCTCAAAGACGCAGTCGTTAATCCGAAACCGGACGGCAGTGGTTCCGGTCAAGGAGGCTTGGACGAGAATCCTTTGGGATAACATTAAATAAGCTTGGACAGGAAGAGAATGGAAAAAGTTTCTTCCTGTCCTATTTTATTGTATCTTTGTCCGTGACATTGATGAGAATGTTTTTAATAACGCTTCTCTGATAAGGCGAGGCATATTTATATTTTACGTATGAAAGCACTAATTTTGTTTTTTCTAGTTTCTGCTTCTTCATTAATCGCAGTGGCTGATACGTTGGCGGATAACTACAACCATCAGCTTTATTACACCGCTCCGGCTACCATTTGGGAAGAAACCCTGCCTTTGGGTAACGGTCGTTTGGGCATGATGCCCGACGGAGGTATTGATAAGGAACATATTGTACTGAATGAAATTTCACTTTGGAGCGGTATGGAGGCCGATTACGGTAATCCCGATGCATCCCGTAGTTTGCCTGCCATTCAACAACTTTTGTTTGAAGGTAAGAATAAAGAGGCACAAGAGTTGATGTACAACAGTTTTGTTCCTAAGAAACCCGAATCGGGTGGTACTTATGGCAATTATCAGATGTTGGCCGACCTTACCTTGAATTTCAGTATTCCTGTCAAAAAGAAATTTGCTTCCGATGAGGTGGTTCCGGTTACCAATTATCGCCGTTGGCTCGATTTGCGTGATGCTGTGGCTTATACTACTTTTACGAAAGGGGGCATTGATTATCAGCGTGAATATTACACTTCCCGTGATAAGGATGTCATGATTATACACCTGACGGCCAGTCGCCGCCATTCTCTCTTTTTCACAGCTTCTCTTTCCCGTCCGCAGCAAGGGACGGTGTCTTTGGTTCCCGGTAGCGGGAAAGAAGCGGGTACACTTTTGCTGGAAGGTGCTTTAGATAGTGGTAAACCCGGTCAGGACGGAATGAAATATCGTGTTGCCATGAGAGTGGTTTCCAAAGGAGGGAAGCAGTTTATTTCTGCCGAAGACGGCATAATGTTGACGCAGGGGACGGAAGCCTGGCTGATAATTTCCGCTACTACTTCCTATGCCGCTGCCGGTACAGACTTCCCCGGAAGTCGCTATAAAGAAGTTTGTGACAGCCTGCTGAATGCCGCCACGCCCCCCGGCTCTCAACTCTCCATTCTCAACTCTCCACTTACCAACGCTTCCCATCGCGAACTTTACGACCGCGTTTCTTTAACTCTTCCTGCTACGGAAGATGATGCGTTACCGACCAATGAGCGTATCGTCCGTTTTGCAGAACGGGAATCTCCTGCCTTGGCTGCACTGTATTATAACTATGGCCGTTATTTACTTATCAGCAGTACCCGTCCCGGCAGCCTGCCACCGAATTTGCAGGGATTGTGGGCGAATGGAGTGCAAACTCCCTGGAATGGTGACTATCACACCAATATCAATATCCAGATGAACCACTGGCCTCTTGAGCAGGCCGGCCTTTCGGAACTTTATCAGCCTTTGACGGGTCTTGTTGAACGTCTTGTTCCTTCAGGAAAGGAGACTGCCCGCACCTTTTATGGCAATCATGCCCAAGGCTGGGTGCTCCACATGATGACGAATCTCTGGAACTATACGGCTCCGGGCGAACACCCTTCTTGGGGCGCGACTAATACCGGTGGCGCCTGGTTGTGTGCGCATCTTTGGGAACATTATCAATATACCCAGGATATAGAATATCTGAAAAAGATATATCCCATACTGAAAGGTGCTTCTGAGTTTTTCTATTCTACGATGGTGCGCGAACCTAAGCATGGTTGGCTGGTGACGGCTCCTACGTCTTCTCCTGAGAACGCTTTCTTTGTAGGAGACGATCCGACACCCGTCAGTGTTTGTATGGGCCCGACGATGGATGTTCAATTGTTGACAGAACTCTATACGAATGTGATTGAAGCTGCCTCTATATTGGAGTGTGACGATGATTATGCTGCGAAATTGCGGGAGGCTCTGGGGAAGTTTCCGCCTATGCAGATCAGTAAGGGAGGCTATCTGCAAGAGTGGCTGGAAGATTATAAGGAACAGGATGTACATCATCGTCATGTTTCCCATCTTTATGGTTTGCACCCGGGTAATCTGATTTCTCCTGACGCTACGCCCGAACTTGCCAATGCTTGCCGTGCTACGCTGAACCGTCGTGGGGATGGTGGCACAGGTTGGAGCCGTGCCTGGAAGATAAACTTCTGGGCTCGCCTGGGTGATGGTGACCGTGCCTGGGCTCTTTTCAAGAGTCTTCTTCAACCGGCTGTCGATCCGGAGACTAAACATCATGGTAGTGGTACGTTCCCTAACTTGTTCTGTTCGCATCCTCCTTTCCAGATTGATGGTAATTATGGTGGTGCAGCGGGTATTGGTGAAATGCTGATGCAGAGCCATGAAGGGTTTATTCATCTGTTACCTGCTTTGCCGAAGAGTTGGCATGCCGGTAACTTCCGTGGGATGAAAGCCCGTGGCGGCCTTTCGGTAGATTTGGAGTGGAAAGACGGAAAAGCGGTGAAAGCTATACTTACGGCAACTGTATCGGGAAATTTTCACATAAAGATGCCGGAAGGCGTCAAACAGGCCAAAACGACACTGAACGGGCAGGGGAATACTTATACAGGTAAGACGATTTCTTTGAAGCTGGCTGCGGGGGACTCTTGTGCATTGCTGTTTGAATAAAGTTACAAGCTACGAGCTACAAGTGCCTTTCGGAATACAGCGCAGCTACTTGTAGCTTGTAGCTCGTAACAGATTCCTCACCTCTGCATAAAAAATCTTCAGAGGATTTGTCCGGTGCATTTGAATCTTTTACATTTGCACGTTGTTAACGTATAAGTGCCTAATGCAACATAGTTATGAAGAACAAGCTTACTTTATTTTTTCTTGCGCTCTCCTTGTTGGTATCCGCAAAGGTCAGTGCACAAATCCGCGAGTTGGAACGTTCCACGCCCGAAGCCGAAGGGGTACCTTCCGGAGCGGTCATTGCTTTGATGGACTCTCTGATGGAACTGCCCAAAACTGATATACACAGTGTAATGGTGCTGCGTCATGGTAAAGTCATTGCCGAAGCCTATCCCGCACCTTTCGCACCGGAATATCGCCATACCGTATTTTCCTGTTCTAAAACCTTTGTCGGTGCTGCTGTCGGTCTTGCCATCTCCGAGAACCGCCTGCGGCTGACAGACCGTGTTGCTTCTTTTTTCCCTAACCAACTTCCGGATAGCATTTCAGCAAACCTTGCCGATATGACCGTCCGTAACTTACTGAACATGACTTCCGGCGTTACTCCGGACTGGAATATGCGTAATGTCCGTACCGACTGGATAAAAGGTTATTTGGGAAAACAGGTAAAAGTTCCCGGCGAACATTTCGATTATGACTCTATGAGTTCCTACATCCTTTCCGCCATTGTGCAGAAAGTAACCGGAATGAAGGTGTTGGATTATCTCCGAATGAAACTTTTTGAGCCGATGCACATCACTGATATATCCTGGGAGGTCAGCCCTGAGGGTATCAATACCGGGGGATGGGGCGTATATATACAGAGCGAGTCACTGGCGAAATTTGGTCAGTTGTTGCTGAATCGCGGTGTATGGAAAGGTAAACAACTGCTTCCTGCCTGGTGGGTAGACCAAATGATGGCGAAACAATCGGATACGGGTAGTTTTGGCTATGGTTATGGCTATCAGATGTGGCTTTGCGAATATCCGGGTGCCATCCGTATGGACGGAGCTTTGGGGCAATATGTGCTTATCATACCTGATAAGGATATGGTAGTGGTCATCACCGAATGTACCCTGATAGACGGAGCCACACAACGTCGTCTGGTATGGAACCGCCTGTTACCTGCTGTGACAGGTGACCAGCCACTGATAGCAGGGAAAGATTATAAGCGCTTGCAGAAAAAACAATCTTCTTACCAATTGCCGTTAGTACAGGGAAAAGCAAGTTCATCCCTTGTCGCGGAATATGCGGATAAAAGTATAATGCTTGAACCTAATAAGTTCGGCTGGCAGTCTCTGGAACTTCATTTTAAGCAGAAAGAAGTGATAATGACAGTGACGGAAACTAACGGAACAAAGTATGACCTCCTGTTCGGCTATAAACAATGGAAAAAGGCTTCTATAGAAGGTTATCCACCTTATTCTATTGAAGCCAAGGGACGTTTTAACGGAATAGAAGGTCCCTTTTATGTGGCGGGAAGTTATGCTTGGCCGTCTCCTTCCACATTGGAGCTGAAAGCTCATTACGTCAACTGGATTACAGCTCTCAATCTTACTCTCCGTTTTGACGGGGAGAATGTGCAGCTGACGGTAAAAGAAAACTATTCTTCCGAGGCGAAGGTGGTTAAAGGAAAGGTTTTATTTATCTTTGCACCCAATTAAAGAGTTTATCGATTATGAACCGTATCACACTAACCTTGAAACGCCCTTTCATCTGGTTGAGCCGCTTTCGTCACCGTTGCGGTTATGGGGTACATTCACCTTTTGCTTTCAGTCTGATTACGCAGGTGATTTATGAGAGTACTCCTTATTATAAATACAAGGATCTGGCTGTGGAACAAAAGAAGCTGGCTTCGCAGAAAGATAAGAACTGGAAGTACGAATCGAAAAAAGTGAAACGTCTTTTGTTCCGGTTGGTCAACTATACCCAGCCTGATACCATTGTGGATGCAGGCAGACTGGCTGCTTCTTCTCTTTATCTGAAAGCGGGAAAGGAAGGGGCGGACTATACTTCCGCATCTGAGCTTTCCGAACTGTTTTTGGAAGCCGGAGTGTCCGTAGATTTCCTTTATCTGCATGATTACCGCCATCCTGAATTTGTAGAGGAAGTGTTTCGTATTTGCGCTGCACGCACTGCAAAGAAATCTATTTTTGTGGTGGAAGGAATAAGATATACTCCACAAATGAAAAAGCTCTGGAAGTGCATGATGCAGGATGAGAAAGTGGGCATAACGTTCGATCTTTATGATATCGGCATCCTCTTCTTTGATAAAACTAAGATAAAACAGGATTATATTGTCAACTTTTGATTATCTTTAGGCGTTTCAATAGTGATAAACACTAATCGTTATGAAAATATATACAAAAACCGGTGATAAAGGTACTACCTCGTTGGTAGGTGGCACCCGTGTACCGAAAACCCATGTCCGCCTAGAGGCGTATGGTACGGTAGATGAATTGAATTCCAATTTGGGTTTGCTCATTACCTATCTGCCCGATGAAGAAGACAAAATACTTGTCCGTCATATTCAGGACCGCCTCTTTGCAGTCGGTTCCAATCTGGCTACTGATCTTGAAAAGACGGATTTGAAGTGTGCCAGTGTTATTCATCCCGAAGAGATAGAACGCATTGAGAAGGAAATAGACCGTTTGGATAATCTGCTTCCCCCGTTGCATGCTTTTATATTGCCCGGTGGCAGTCGCAGTGCCTCTGTTTGTCACGTTTGCCGTACGGTTTGCCGCAGGGCTGAACGTCGCATCCTGGCTTTGGCGGAACAATGTGAGGTTGCTCCTGAATTACTCGCCTACGTGAACCGTTTGTCCGATTATTTGTTTGTCTTGTCACGGAAAATCAACCAGGATGAGAAAAAAGATGAAATATTTTGGGATAATAGTTGTAAGTGAGAGATTTTATTATACTTTTGCCGAAAAATAGAAAGTAGGACTTAATATTCACAATTTTAATACTTAGGACTTATGTATTGGACATTGGAATTAGCATCTAAACTGGAAGATGCTCCCTGGCCGGCAACCAAGGACGAATTGATTGATTATGCCATTCGTTCAGGCGCTCCGCTTGAAGTTATTGAAAATTTGCAGGAAATGGAAGATGAAGGCGATATTTATGAGAGCATCGAAGATATTTGGCCTGATTATCCAAGTAAAGAGGATTTCTTCTTTAACGAAGAGGAGTATTAGATACGATTTTTAGACTCTGCACTTGTTGCGGGGTAGTAAACACATAGAAAGAGGTAGTCCGTAGACCTGTTTGCAACGGGTTAAAGGACTGCCTCTTTTTTTTATATTTGTTCCATTATGACTGAAACACGAAAAGAAGCGGCATGCCGGTTGCCGGAATTGAAAGAACGGCATTTGCCCGGAAATTGCCGGGAAGCGGTACACACACTTTTGAAAGAGACTTACGGGTACGAACAGTTTCGTGACCTGGAGGTGTACGATGATTTGTTCAAGGGGAAGAACACGCTCCATATCTCGCAGGGGCAATTGATAGAAAGTGTCATTGCCGAAGCGGAGAGGGCGCGCAATGGAGAAGAGGAGGTTGACAACATTTTGCTGACGGCACCCACCGGAGCGGGAAAATCCCTGTTGTTCCAGTTGCCTGCTATCTATCTGGGCAATGAATATGGGCTGCTTACCATTGTCGTATCTCCCTTGAAAGCACTGATTGTAGACCAGGTGGAGGGTTTGCAGGAACTGGGATACATGCGCGTGGCGTATGCTTCTTCCGACTTATCGCCTGAACAGAAGAATGAAGTGTACCGGCAAGTACGCGAAGGTGAGGTGGATTTATTCTATCTTTCGCCGGAGTTGTTGCTCTCGTATGACATCAAGCACTTTGCAGGCGAACGTCGCATCGGGCTGATTGTAGTGGATGAGGCTCATACGGTGACTACCTGGGGTAAGGAGTTCCGCGTGGATTATTGGTTCCTCGGTCGTTATCTACAGGGCTTGAAGAAAAACCTTGGCTATGCGTTTCCGCTTTTTGCACTGACGGCTACGGCGGTCTGGAATCCGAAAGGGGACAATGACATGGTGTTCGAAACCATTCGTTCGCTGCAAATGGAACCCTGTGTGCTCTATGCAGGTACGGTGAAGCGCAGGAATATCGGTTTCGATATTCGCCAGATGGAAATAGAGGAAGGTGAGACGTATGATAAAGCCAAGCAGCGTGTAGTGGCTGAACGGGTGGAGGATTTCCTCGACGGACACAAAACCATTCTTTATTACCCCTTTGCAGGCGGCATCGACATGCGCCTGAAGACGTGGGTGAAATCGACAGACTGGCATTTGGTGGCTTCCTACTACGGCAAAAAGGATAAGGAACAGAAGGCGGCGATTGTACAGGAATTTAAAGAAGGCGAAAAGCGGATGATTGTAGCTACAAAAGCCTTCGGTATGGGTGTGGATATCAGTGACATCGACCGGGTATATCATGTGGCACCATCCAGTACGTTTGTCGATTATATACAGGAGATCGGACGTGCAGCCCGAGATATGGATATTCATGGTGTTTCGGCAACGGACTATCATGAACGGGATTTTTATTATATGAAGCGTCTGCACATGGCAGGCAATATCGCACAGGAACAATTGTCGCTGATACTGAAAAAGTTGATGGAGGTGTACCGGATGAAAGGCGGAAAGCAGGAAATGCTGGTGTCTTTGTCTGACTTCGAATTCGTGGTGAAACTGCCGCGAATGAAGAATAAACTGGAGTATGAGGCGGAACTGGGACAATTGATTAAGACGGCTTTGTTGTGGCTGGAGGATGATTTAAGTCATCGTTATGGCAAGAAACTGTTGGAAGTAAGTCCGCAAAACTTGTTGACGGAAGGATATATACAGGATAAGACGGGCGATGCTTTTATTCGTGAATTTGCGGCTTATCTTACGAAAGTGCCCGGCACGGAAGATGTGTACACGGCACGTCTGGAAAAACTCTGGGAAGAGCGCTTCGCTGAGTTAGGGTATAGAGAATTTAAGCAGAAACTGAATGGCGGTACGTTGTGGGAAGGTTCACGTGCGGTGTCTGTAGGCAAGCATGAAGTGTTGTTGAAAGAAAATGCGGAGACGATTCGCCAGCGGATGGATGCGTTGTTCAATAGCTTGAAGACGCTGCTGGTTGATAAACTGCGGAAAACGAAAGGCCGCTTTGACGAAGAAGAGTTACGGGCGGTATTTGCTGAACATGGCATGGATGTGCCATCGGCAAAACGCTTCATAGGCTCATTGTTGGAGTCGCGCACGGAAGAGGGACGCAGCGTGAGTTATATCAGCAGTGTGAAGAAGAAAGATTCTAACGAACTCTCTTTCACGGTGACGAAAGGATTTGATTTATTGTTGTCCCGTTATCAGAAGCTGTTCAGTCAGCGCATTGTGGGGAGGAAGGGTGCACGCTTACTATTCTACACAACGCCGTTCTCCGACCTGAATATGCTGCTCAACTTACTTTCTATGCTCGATTGTCTTTCGTTCAGTGTAGAAGGTGGAGGTACGCCTTGTGTATTGGTTACTTTTGATGAGCCCGAAACGTTGGAGCAGATTGCGTCTTCTGATGAATACCGTAACCTGATTCTTGAGAATAATGAGAAGATATTTCAGGAACAAATAGAGCTGTTCTCCTTCTTCTTCGGAACGGATGGCATGGATGAAGAGCAGCGGAAGCGTTGGAGGGAAAAATACGCGCGGGCGAAAGCGATTCTCAACGGAGAAGAAGGATAAGGCGGATTCTTAATTTCTTCATGTTTAATTCAATATTCGGTCGAAATGGAGAGAAAAAACTGATATAATATTATGGCTAATGTAGAAAATGCGGCAATTTTGAATTTTAAATCGAAGCAAAGCCGCGGCAAGTCTGTTTGGTCAGAACTTGCGGACGGTTTCGGCACAGTTCCGGGGAACTCTGATCCTCCGGTTTCGCGCGGGTGATTTGTGTCTCTGGCGAAAGGCAGGAAATAGGCCGCGCGCCGCCTGCTGAGGCGAAGAACGCCGGCGCTGTGCTGTAAATTTTTATGCCTATAGATTCAGGAGGAAAACATGGTAAGACGAATCTTCGTTGAAAAGAAAAAGGGCTTTGATGTCGAAGCGCAGAGTCTCTGTGCCGATATCAGAGAAAACCTCGGCATTAAAGGGCTGACAGGCGTTCGCGTACTCAACCGGTACGATATGGACGGTCTCAGCGATGAGCTCTATCGCAAATCGGTTTTTGATGTTTT